>WNGI01006289.1_pt1 | contig 10769 bp, 11 predicted proteins | sample 5400621 | NCBI WGS metagenome assembly WNGI01 (sample SAMN13153374, study PRJNA577476) | soil metagenome | isolation source: 20 cm soil or saprolite under Garry oak tree replicate 1 | place: USA:California | collected 2016-06-15 | reverse complement strand
TCATCTCAGCCAGATTGGCACCCTTACCGCCGAGCAGCGCCTTCATCGTCCCATTTCCATCGGCTTTGCCTTGGCCAAAGTAATAAACGTATTTGGCGGTTTTCCCTCCCGCGGAAAGTTTCATCTTCGTACGATTTCGTGACGGCCGTTTGGCTGCAGCGCGTCGCGGAGAAGCAAGAGTCTTAGGCATAACCGACCAATTCGTGGTACAAAGCGCGGCAAAGTAAATCCGGGCTTCGAGGTGTCAACGCACGCCCTGCGCCGTTCCCCTTAGCTGCCAGTAATCAAACCGTCGCGCGTGCGGTGCTGGCGAGAACGTCGTCGATGGCGGCGTTGAACTCTTCCAGCCCAGTGCTTGGCACGATGATGGTATTTCGCCGGCCGTGTGCTTCCTCAGTGATCCGCAGAAAACGCCCGCGATCATTTTCGCGGAATTCCACATAAAAATGTTTCCGCTCAATCTGAAGCTCCTTCGCTTCGATGATGTTGTCCATTTTGACCTGACGCCGATTTTAGGCAGCACCCCTGGGTTTCGAAAAGCAAAAAATTCACCTAAATTTCACGCAGTAAACGGTTAATATGCGATCGTCCTCGGAAGGCTTACCGCCGGTGGCGGCGCTGGTTACGTTTCTTCGCTGATTGCAGATCGGAAACGGCGAAGTCGATCTGGCGCTTGAATTGATCGACTCGTGCCACGTGCACTCGGAGCTTGTTTCCAACAGCAAAACGCCGACGCGTTTGACGGCCGATGAATTGACGCTGGTTCGCGGAAAAAATGTAGAAATCGTCCGTCAGGCTTGAAACATGCACCAGGCCAGTGAGCAAAACTTCCGGCAGCTCAATCAGGAGCCCGTAGTTGCGGACGTCGATTACGACAGCGTCAAAAACCTGGGGCTTCTGCGCTCTCAGTTGCGCCTCGAAGAACTCCAATTTCTTCATTTTCACCGCATCCTGCTCGGCATCGGCGGCGTTGCGTTCGGTTGTCGAAATATGTTCGGCAGTGGACGAAAGCCATTCCACGATCGGTAAATTTTTTTTGGACGCATTTCGATCGGCCAGGGCACGATGTGCCACCAAATCCGCATAACGTCGAATCGGACTAGTGAAATGGGTGTAATTGGCTTTGGCCAGACCGTAGTGGCCGAGCGGCGAGGTTGCGTAGCGAGCGCGTTTCAAGCTTTTCAACAGACCAATCTTAAGCGGATGTTCTTCCGCGGTCCCGCGAATCAAATCGAGCAACCGCTGCACTTCGCGACGGTGGGTAAGATCCCCAACGCGCAACCCGTGGGTCAGGACGAATTCTCTAAATTCGGCCAGCCGGTCTGCATCAGGGTTTTCGTGCACACGATAAATCGTCGGAATAGCCCGATTTTTTAATTCTCGTGCAACGCCCTCGTTCGCTGCGAGCATGAACTCTTCGATGAGTTGATGGGATTCGTCGTTCTCAACCCGCTCGAAGCGAACCGCTTTGCCGCTCTTATCGACGATGACTTTGACTTCCGGCATGTCGAGATCAAGTGCGCCGTGCTCGAATCGTTTCCTGCGCAACAAGGCCGCCAATTTCCACGCTGCGTGCAGATGCTCGCTCAGCTCATCGCGCGCTGGATTTTTCAGGAGCCGAAACGCTTCCTTGTAAGTTAGGCGTTTTGCGCTGCGGATGACGCTTCGCGCAAAACGTGCGCTGCGAGCTCGGCCCATCTTGTCGAATTGAAGGAAAACAGAATGGGTTAGCCGATCGACGTGCGGATTCAAACTGCAAACGCCGTTGCTTAATCGCTCCGGCAACATGGGCATCACTCGATCGGGCAAATAAACGCTATTGCCACGACTTCGTGCCTCGCGGTCCAACGCGCTCCCTGGCAGCACATAGGCGCTGACATCGGCGATGTGCACGGCCAGCCGCCAACCACCGCCAGAAAGCTCCTCAACCTGAATTGCGTCATCAAAATCACGGGCGTCGTCTGGATCGATTGTGATAATGAATTGCGAACGCAAATCCTCACGGCCGACGAGCATCTCCGCCGTAATTCGATCAGGGATCCTTTCAGCTTCTTGCAAAACGGCCCGCGGAAATTTCGTCGGCAGATGGTATTTCCGGATGATCGACAGGATGTCAACTCCGGGCGCTCCGCGCGGACCTAGGATCTCGATGATTTTGCCTTCGGGATTGACGTGACGTGATTCCCATTGCTCCAGCCTGACCACGACTTTGTCGCCACCATTGGGAGCGCGTCCGTCGACGGCCGTTGGCTGAACATAAATATTGTGTACCAGCCGCGGATCGTCGGGCACGACATAGAAGAAGTTCCGCGTGTGCTGCAAAGTGCCCACCAGCTCCTGCTGTGCTCGCGCCAGAATTCGGATAACACGTCCTTCCGCTCGCGGATGACGGGCGCGTGAGAGCTCGGCCGGCCGAATAATGCGCGCGACGACCCGGTCGCCGTGCATCGCCGTCCCGGTATTTTCCGCCGCAATGAAAAGGTCCGCTTGCCCAGCCTTCTCGTTGCTCAGAAACGCGTAGCCGGCCTCGTTTACGCTCAGCGTTCCGGTGACGAGGTCCGCCGAATCAGGCAGCACGTATCGGTTTTTTCTAACCCGCGCGATCTCGCCCGCTTGCTCGAGCTCTCGTAAAATCAGGCGGATTTCACGGCGCTCGGACACGCCGCACCCGAGGGCGTCTGCAATTTCCGTTTTGTCCAAGGGCCGATACTTCGGATCGCGGATCAGGCGGAGGATTTCCTTGCCAAAGTGGGAATGATCTGACGTCTTACCGGGGGCTGGCATTCGCGAACGTCTGTCACCCGGAGCTGCGACAGTAGCAACATCTTTTGCGAGTGGACTTGACGACGGATTTGGCAGAGGAAGGTTCTTTGGATGACGAACAGACGTGATATTGGGTTCGCGGCTTCGCTGATTATACTACTACTGGTGAATTCAGCTACCGGTTCTCCCTCGCAAATGACTATCACTAGCCCCGCCTTTTCAGCAGGCGCTGAAATTCCGGCAAAGTTTACCTGCAATGGCCAAAGCACCAGCCCCGAGCTGCGAATTAGAGGAACGCCTCCAGGAGCAAAAAGTCTCGCCTTGATCGCGGAGGATCCCGATGCGCCAAGTGGCGTATTCACTCATTGGCTGGTTTGGAATATCGATCCGCAAACGACCCGATGGGGTGAGAACAGCGTTCCCGCTGGCGCACTGCAGGGAACAAACGATTTCTCGAAGAAGGGTTACGGTCCACCCTGCCCGCCATCGGGAACGCACCGTTATGTTTTCAAAATCTTTGCTTTGGATCGCCCACTTGAGTTAAAAGTCGGCGCCCATCGCGCCGATGTTGAAGGCGCCATGCGCGGTCATATTCTGGCTCAAGGGGAATTGATCGGTCGTTATACGCATAAGTAATCCGCGTCGAATAATCTGGTTCGCGTGGTAGTCTCACCCTTATGGGCGAGGTCCGTTGGAAAATCGGAGATGAAATTTTCGATCTCGACTCGCATGGTTGGATCATGGGCGTGTTAAATGTGACACCCGATTCGTTTTCCGACGGCGGAAGATTTTTCAATGCGGAGAAGGCCGTTGAGCATGGCCGGAAGATGATCGTTGAAGGCGCAAATATCATCGACGTCGGTGGGGAATCGACGCGTCCCGGCGCAGAGCCGGTCGACGGAGCGGAGGAGAAGCGCCGGGTGATTCCGGTAATCAGAGAATTGGCGCAGCAGAGGCGCGCTCTCATCTCAATTGACACCTCGAAGGCGGAGGTGGCAGAGGCAGCGCTCAAGGTAGGTGCGAAAATTGTGAACGATGTCACCGGCGGGCGCGGCGACCCCGCGATGTGGGCAGTCGCGGCAAAGCATCATGCCGGAATCATTCTCATGCACATGCAAGGAATCCCGCCTACAATGCAGCTCGCGCCACATTACGGCGACGTTGTTTCGGAAGTGGCTTATTTTTTTAGACAACAATCTCAGCGGGCCCTAGAGTCCGGAATAGATTGCATGACGCTCGCGTTCGATCCGGGAATCGGCTTCGGAAAAACGCTGGAGCACAATCTTTCTTTGCTAAGAAATCTGGAGCGTTTGCGCCTGCCTGGTCATCCAATTGTAGTCGGAGTTTCGCGGAAAGCTTTTCTTGGAAAAATTTCCGGCACTAACGGCTCAATCGAATCAAGATTGTTTCCGACCGTCGGATTTACTTCGCTCTTGCGTTTCAGCGGGGCGAACGTTTTGCGCGTCCATGATATTGGCCCAAACCTGGAGGCGTTGCGCGTTGCCGATGCGCTGCGTAGCGCGACATGATCGACCAACTACTTCAGCTCGCGAATAGAGGATGGCGCAGTGCAGTCGAAATCCTGCTGCTGACTGTAGGAATTTATTATGGCTATCTTTACTTCCGCGGGACGCGTGGTGCCAAAGTGCTGACCGGCCTGGCCATTGTTTTCCTCACTCTGACGCTCATCTCCCAACTGCTAAATCTCGTCGTCATTGGATGGATCATTCGCAGCTTTTCGGTTTTCCTGGCAATCGCCTTGGTCGTGATTTTTCAACCGGAACTTCGTCGTGGCTTGGCCGAGCTCGGCGGTCATCCTATTTTTTCACTCACCAGTGAGAAACGTGAAACCGTGCACGACCTGGTCGAAGCCGTCACTCAGCTGGCCAGCAAACAGTTTGGCGCTTTGATCGCGATCGAACGTGATACCTCGATTCGCATTTACGAGGAAACCGGAGTGCAAGTTGATGCGGACTTCACCGTCGAGCTGATGCTGACCATCTTTCATCCCAAAGCAGCGCTGCACGATGGCGGCGTCATTATTCGCAATGGCCGCATCGCAGCCGCGGCCTGTATTTTTCCGGTGAGTCAACGTGAGACGCTCGATCGCAGCCTCGGATTGCGTCATCGCGCCGGACTTGGTTTGACCGAAGAATCGGACGCGATTGCTGTGGTCGTTTCCGAGGAGACCGGTGGAATTTCTATTTGTCACCGCCGACGGATCGAACGGGGTTTTACCCCGGAAGGCTTTCACAAGCGGATTAGCGAAATTTTGTTGCAGCGGACCTATGAAGAAACTGATTCTGAACAATTGGCACGCGAAGTTGATCTCCCTCCTGCTCGCGACCACGCTCTGGTACCTGATCAAAAAGAACGTGGCAACGACGCCCTCGCCGTCTGAAGCTGGGTCGCCGCCTGCCGCTACGCAGCGACGTTAGCGCAGAAAACGAGCCAGGTTTTCTTCTTCCCAGCGACGGGCGCGCTTGTAGAAACGAAACTCACGCTCCCGACGGTTGAACTCGTCGGTATGGACGCAGCGCCGGCCGCTCTGGTTCATTTGATCCGGCACGATCGCGTGCAACATCTCGTGATAGAGCACGTATTCGAGAAACCAAGTCGGGACGAATCGCTGATCCAGCCATGGATTGATTCGAATGATGTGGTCTTCCTCCTGGATAGTGCCGAAAATGAAATTTTCCCGTGGCCGCTCCTGTCGTCGTTTTCCCCAAATGATTTTGTAGCCGCGCAGGCGGTTGCCAAAGTAGCGGGAATTTAACTTCTCGAACATTGCGCGCAGGTCGAAGTAGCGCCCGTCCGTCTCGAATTCGAGCTGTCTTTGCAGCGGCAGCTTTGGTCGCGCGATTTTTCGTTTTGTCCGTTTCGCCATAACCCTGTCTTGCCCTCGACTGTGGCGAGACAATTGAATGTTAGCTGAAGTCAAAGACGTAAACAATACATGAGGTAAAACTTTTTTTGACTTCTTGTAAGCCATTATTCATGAAACGGTTAGGCCTTATTAAATCATCTCTGCGAATTTCTCAAATTTGATAAACATGCGTTATGAACTCCGACGCCTGCGGTTACCCGCTAAGCCATCTCTACTTACGTTTACTTTCCGAATTTTTGTGTGCCGAAAGGTTTACCTTGGCAGCCGCTAAGCTATATTCAGCCGCCGTTTGGGGAACTCGTGACGCCTTTTCTCAGAAAAATTCTCGGCCTCAATTGGCTGCTCCTGGCCCTGACGCTGGCACTGGCGATCTTTGGAGTCATCGCGATCTATAGTGCGACTTACATGCGCGAGGATCCGGTCGCAGCCGAATTCTGGCGAAAGCAGGCTAACTGGGTCGCGGTCGGCTTTTTCGCCTTCGTCACTACCAGCCTCATCGATTATAAATGGGTTCGATGGGGCGCGCTTCCAATGTATCTGGCGGGACTGGGCTTCTTAATCCTGACCAAATTTATGGGTCAGAAAGTTTACGGTGCGCGCAGCTGGCTCCATCTCGGCCCGGTGAATTTTCAACCAGCCCAGCTGGCCGTGATCGCCGGGATCATGGTGCTTTCGCTTTTTCTCAGCCAGTTCAAGGAAATGCACCCCATGCTGCGCCTGCTCCTGTGCGGAGTCATTGTCGGCGCCCCTTGTCTGCTTATTCTTATGCAGCCCGATCTCGGTGAGGTAATCATTTGGGCGCCAGTGCTGATGGCTCTGCTTTTTGTTGGCGGAATGCCGGTCCGTTATCTAATGTGTATCATTCTGGTCGTGATCGCGTTCATCCCAATCGCGGTCAATCTGGGATTGAAGCCGTATCAGCAGGAGCGGATTACTGCCTTTATCAATCCCGATATCGATCGTCAGGGCTCAGCCTGGGCCATCAATCAATCGTTAATCGCGATCGGCTCGGGCGGCTGGGCAGGCAAAGGATTTAAGGCGCCAAATACTCAGATCGAGCTCGGTTTTTTGCCAGCGACAGCGGTCCACAATGACTACATTTTCTCGGCCATTGGGGAGCAATGGGGATTCGTGGGTGGAATCTTTTTGCTTAGCGCCTTCGCGCTCTTGCTGTTGACCTGTCTGTTCGTTGCCTTTTGCGCGGCTGATCAATTTGGCCTGCTCCTTGTCGTCGGCGTTACCGCGCTCATCTTCACCCACATCTTCCAGAATGTCGGAATGACTATTTCCATCCTGCCGATTACCGGGGTTCCGCTGCCGCTGATTAGCTACAGCGGCTCGTTTGTCCTGATGATCATGTTCGGTCTGGGCATCGTGAACAGCGTTTGGGTTCACCGCAAGTCCGCCCTTCGGTAGGTCTGGTCAACGTTGACGAAACGCTGACGATGGACACCGACTATAAAGTTAGACTCGAGGTCTTCGAAGGACCGCTCGATCTGCTGCTCTATCTGATTAAGCGGGATGAGGTGGATATTTACGACATCTCGATTGAGCGCATCACCGCCCAGTATCTAAAGTATCTGGAGGCGTTCAAGGAACTAAATATCGATGTGGCTGGAGAATTCGTGGTCATGGCAGCGAACCTCCTCTACCTTAAGAGTCGCAGCTTGCTTCCGGTTGATTTGCAACCGCCTGATGAAGAAGCAGAAGATGACGATCCGCGCTGGGATCTCATTCGCCAGCTGATCGAATACAAGAAATTCAAAGAGGCTGCTGCGGTTTTGCAGGATCGCGCTCTCCAACAGGAAAATATTTTCGACCGCACTGGAGTCGCACCGTCCCAAAGGGAATCTCGCCTTCAACTGGGCGAGGTCGGAATTTTCCAGCTGATCAACGCTTTTCAGAACGCTATTAAACGAGTCGAAGCGCGGCAGGAGTTCCAGGAAATTTTTGGGGAGAATTTCACGGTTTCCGATAAGATCGAAGCAATTCTGCTACGGGTGAGTGAGGGTGCGACACTGAAGTTTTCGGATTTATTTGCCGCTATGGTGTCTCGCGTTGAAATCGTCGTCACTTTTCTGGCGCTGCTCGAATTAATTCGCTTGAAACAGGTACGAGCGACTCAATCAGATCCGTTCGGTGAAATCGAAATCGCCGCGGCCTGAAATGCCGCGAGTGTTGATCGCCGGTTGCGGCTATGTCGGCGCCGCTGGCGCAAGACTTTTTGCTGAGGCCGGTTGGGAGGTGATTGGTTGGACGCGATCAAAAGAATCGGCCGAGCAGGTTTCAGCAGGCGCAATTTCAGTCGCTGCGATGGATATCAGTGATCTAAAAAATGTCCGTCAAAACAGTTTCGATGCTGATGTGGTGGTACACTGCGCCGGCGTCGCCAAGCGCGACCCTCAATCGTATCAGCAAGTCTACCGCGATGGTGTGGCGAATCTCGTCGCCTCTTTTCCGCGAGCTCGACTGATTTTTACCAGTAGCACGAGTGTCTACGCGCAACAGGACGGCAGTTGGGTGACCGAGGAAAGCCCGGCTGAGCCACTGACGGAGCGAGGAAAAATCTTGCGTCAGGCTGAAAGTATTGTCCTCGATCACGGTGGGATCGTTTTGCGCGTCGCGGGAATTTATGGTCCAGGGCGGTCATTTCTGCTACGCAGCGTTATCAACCGGACTCCCTTGGCGTTGGTTCCTGACCGCTTTGTCAATCAAGTCCATCGCCACGACGTCGCAGGAGCCATTTTTTTTCTGGCAGAACACGAAGCGATGTTAGCTCCGCGGATTTTCAACGTCGTCGATAATTTACCGGTGCTCCGATCCGAAATCCTGGCTTGGCTTTCGGCGGAGTTGGGAATTCCGCTCTCGTCATCGGAGGCGATTGAGGAAAAACGAACCGATTCCAACAAGCGGGTAAGTAACGCCAAATTGCGCGGGCTCGGCTGGGCTCCAATTTACCCGAATTACATCGATGCTTTCACTCGATCGATTTTTCGCCAGCAGGCCGGGCCCGGCCATTTGATCTGACGGCATACTTGCTGCTCGGAATTCTGCCGGTGAAAGACATCAAACTATCCGGCCGCGAGGCCACAGTTGTGAGGGCGATTGGTTTCAGCGAATCGATGCTCGGAGCCGAGATTTTGGACTCGACCCGAATGGCCCCGGAGGATGTAGGCGACACGCTAAATGGACTGATTGCGGCCGGATTCGTTGAGCCGATTCCCTACAGCGATCAGGTTGATTTAGCGGAGATGCCGACGATTGCCTTTGAGGTCAACCCTGCCTATTCGCAGCAATTGCGGATCGCGATCTTTGACCGCTAAACCCCCGCCGGTATGGCCGATGCGCGTGCGGCGCGCTCGCCAAAGAGCTGCCGGATCACCTCTTCGATCGGGATTTCCTGCACATTGATATCGCTGATGTTGCAGGCTTCGAGCAATCGGCGGCACGTCTCTGTCACCTTCGCCCGCGGCACCTTCAATTGAACTGAGACCGGTGTTTGTGCGACGACTTCGCCAAAGGCCGAAAAATCGCGCACCGCTTCTTCGGCGAAGGTCAAGCTAACGACTTTGGCGGCGGAGAACTGATCGATAATACGATCGAGCGCACCATCGAAGAAGATCTTTCCGTGATCGATAATGATGACTCGATCGCATAGCTCCTGAATGTCCTGCATGTAATGGCTGGTCAGCATTGTCACAATCTGGTGCTGCTCATTGTAAACGCGCAGAAATTCCCGCACCCGCTTCTGGCTCACGACATCGAGCCCGATTGTTGGTTCATCGAGAAATAACACCCGCGGCTCGTGAATGAGCGCGCTGATTAGCTCCATTTTCATCCGCTCACCAAGCGAAAGCTCGCGCACCATCACATTCATTTTGTCCCCGACTTCGAGCAGTTCGCTCAATCCATCGACCACCTTCTTGAAGCGAGCCCGATCGATTCCGTAGATTGCGCGGTTCAACTCGAGCGACTCCTGCGCCGGAAGATCCCACCAGAGCGCATTCTTTTGCCCCATGAGCAGACTGAATTGCCGCTTCATTTCGTTGCGTCGCTCCCACGGAACAAACCCAAGTACGCGCGCGTCGCCCGAGGTCGGATTGAGCAATCCGGACAACATTTTCAGCACGGTGGTCTTGCCCGCTCCGTTCGGTCCGAGAAAACCGACGAATTCGCCTTCGTCGATTTGAAATGTCACCCGATCGGCGGCACGCGTTGCATCGTAGCGTCGATAGAACAGGCCTTTGATCGCCCCGCGTAACCCACTTTCCTTGCGATACGTGCGATAGACTTTCGTCAGATCGCGCGCTTCGATCGTAGCCATCGCTGCGTCTAATCAGCGGCCGATTTCAGCCGACAGATCACGCCGCGCTGGTTTTAGCGGCAGGTTTTTCCCGCAACAAGGATAGAGCTTTTTCGACCAGCGCATCCGCAGTGATGCCGTGTTTCTGGCGCAGAATCGGAACGGAACCGTGTTCGATAAATTCGTCCGGCCAACCGATGCGTACTACGGGGGTGCGAATCCCCTGCGAGGAGAGATGCTCCATTACGGCGCAGCCGAAACCATTATGCAAAACGTGGTCCTCAATCGTGCAGACCACTTCCACGCTGCGCGCGAAGAATTCGAGCGTCCCCGTATCGAGCGGTTTGATCCAGCGCGGATTGATTAGAGCGACTGAGATCCCTTTTTCTTCGAGTTTCTTCGCGGCGTCTTCGGCCAGTTCGAACATGTTGCCGAGTCCAAAAATCGCGACATCGCGTCCATGCTTGACCACTTCGGCCTTACCAATTTCGAGAAGTCTCGCTTCCGCCTTTGGTTTCGCTCCCGTCCCAGGACCTCGCGGATAACGGATCGCAATTGGGCCAGCGTTATAATTTGCCATCGTCCAAAGCATGTCGGCAAATTCGTCTTCATTCTTCGGCTGCATGTGCACCCAATTTGGGATGTGCCGCAAATACCCGATATCGAATAAGCCGTGATGGGTCGGGCCATCGTCGCCGCTCAAGCCGGCGCGATCCATACAGAGAGCAATGTTCAGTTTTTGGATCGCCATGTCGTGAATGGCCATATCGTAGGCTCGCTGGAAGAATGTCGAATAAATCGCGAGAAACGGCTTCA
>WNGI01006531.1_pt1 | contig 10770 bp, 11 predicted proteins | sample 5400621 | NCBI WGS metagenome assembly WNGI01 (sample SAMN13153374, study PRJNA577476) | soil metagenome | isolation source: 20 cm soil or saprolite under Garry oak tree replicate 1 | place: USA:California | collected 2016-06-15 | reverse complement strand
CGGCGATCGCGGCGCGCGTTCCGTCTTGAGTACGCGTTACACAATTGACTGCTGACGCGGCGCTGCGACTTGGTCCACAATGCGCGGACCCTCAGATGCGCAGCGCCATCTCGAACATCAACTGGAAACTGATCGCCTTCTGGGTGCTGCTCTGGTGGTTCGTCTATTCGGCGCCGACCGAAGGCTCGCTCACGCAGCTGCTGTCGAGCGCTGACGTGGCCAGCCAGGCCGACACGTTCTAACTCAGCGTCTTCCTAACTCGTCGCCTTCAAATACTTCTTCAGCCTCTCGGTGCTGACTTCCGCGCCGTAGACGTTTCCCTTCGCATCGATCGCCACGCCTTCGATGCCCGCGTTGTTGTTCTTCTCCGCGTCGGGTTCGACGAACGGGATCACCGCCGCGACTTTGCCGTCGCGCGCGCTGCCGACGTAGATACCCCTCCGGTAGCCGGGATTCTGCTTCGAGTTCGACTGCGAGTCGGCGACCACCATGTTGTCGTTGCGATCGATGTAGATGCCGCTCGGCCGGCCGAACTGCTTCCACTGATCGAGGAACTTGCCGTCCTGGTCGAAGATCTGGACGCGGCTGTTGCTGCGATCGGCGACGAAGATGCGGCCGCGCGAATCGATGGCGATGCTGTGCGGCGTGTCGAACTCACCAGGGCCGGTGCCGCGCTTGCCCCACGCCTTGATGAACTTCCCGTCCTTCGAGAACTTCATGATGCGGTTGACCGGCGAGTCCGCGATGTGGCCGTCGGCGACGAAGATGTCGCCGTTGGCGGCGATGGCCACGTCGCACGGGCCGCTGAAGACGTCGGTGCCGCCGCCGGCGACGCCGGCCTTGCCGAGCGACATCAGCAGCTTGCCGTCAGGGCTGAACTTCAGGACCTGGTTGCCCTTGCCGTCCTTCATCTGTGCGTCCGTCACCCACACGTTGCCGTCGCGATCGATCGTCATGCCGTGCGCGTTCACGATCAGGCCGGTGCCGAAGCTCGTGACGACCTTGCCCGTCGGATCGAACCGCATCACGGGCGGATCCGATCGATGGAAGACCCACATGTCGCCGTTGGCGGCGGGATCGACGGAGATGACGCCGGCCCACGTGGCGCCGGCGGGCAGCTTCGCCCAGCTCGCGTCTTCGCGGTACGGATTCGGCGCGCTGCTCTGCGCGGCAATCGTGACGATAGCGATCACGAAGAGAGTGACCACACCGGCTGCGAATTTCACCAGACGTGCATGTGCCATACGGTCCTCCAGCAAATAGGGCGCGATTGTAGCTCCATTCGTCAGTGCGCGGCGGCGGCGAACACCTGACCGAATGCGTTGGCGAGCGTCACCGCCATCAGAATTCCCCCAATCCCGACGGTCGCCATCGCCACGAGCTTCCTCGAATCGAAGACGCCGGCGCGCAGCAGAATGACGCCGACGATGAAATTGAAGCTGCCCCAGAGCACGTTGATGAGCGGCGACGACATCCCTTGTCCGGGCGGCGAGGCGAACGGGCTCGGAAACGGGCGGCCGGAGATGCCGTTGGTGAAGTGCGGGACGGAATTGACCAGAAAGACGCCTGCGAAGAACAGCGCCAAGTAGTGATACCAGCGCATGTGGGACTCCTTGTTGTCGAGTGAGTGCGGCGATTCTACGCCTTTTGCACCGCGGTGACGACGCCGACGAGAAAATCGAGGCGGATACGGTCGCCATTCTGCAGCCCGGGGGCGAGCGTTTCGGGGCCGACGCGCGCCACGCGTATCTGGCCGTCGGCTTCATCGGCGAACTTGTAGTGCACGTCGTACGACAGCTGTCCATGGATGCTGATCGGCTGCAGCTTGTGCAGCACGGCGTCACGTGAGCCTTTAAGCATTCGAAGGCGCCTCGAAGGGGAGTCGCGACTGCGGATTCTCCGCGGGCACGAACGGCGTTTCACACAGATTATGCACGCTCACGCCGAGCAGGCGCACCGGCACCCGTCCCGCGTCGGTCCGATCGAGCAGCGCTATCGCGCGGCGCACGATGTTCTCCTCGTCTCGCGTCGCCTCTTCGGTGTGGCTGCGCGTGATGGTGATGAAGTCGTGATACCGGACCTTGATGGTCACCGTTCGCGTGTAGAGCGCCTGCTTGAGCAGCCATGCGGCCGCCTCGCGGGCCATGGCGGCGATCTCGTCGCGGATGTCGGTGATCTCGGTCAGGTCGTGCGCGAAGGTGTTCTCGCTGCCCGACGACTTCGGCTCGTGTTCGGCGACGACCGCGCGCTCGTCCTCGCCGCGCGCGAGCTGCTGCAGCCACTCGGCGAGCGAGCCGACGGTGTTGCGCAGCATTTCCGCATCCGCCGAGCGCACGTCGATCAGCTTTTCGATGCCCGCGGCGCGCAGCTTCTTCGCGGTCACGGGGCCGACGCCCCACAGCGCGTCGACGGGCAGCCCCTGCAGGAACGATTCGACGCGCTCGGGCGCGATCACCGTCAGGCCATCAGGCTTCTTCCAGCCTGATGCGATCTTCGCGAGGAACTTGTTCGGCGCCACGCCCGCGGATGCGGTGAGTCCCGTTGCGCCGCGGATCTCGTCCTTCAGCCTTCGCGCGACGTTCATCCCGAGCGGCTCGTTCCACGCGTTCTCCGTTACGTCGAGATAGGCCTCGTCCAATGACATGGGCTCCACGAGCGGCGTGATCGCCCGGAAGATGGCGAACACCTGCTGCGAGACCGTGCGGTACTTGTTGAAGTCGGGATGCACGATGACCAGCTGCGGACAGAGCCGCACCGCGCGCGACATCGGGAGCGCCGAGCGCACACCGAAGGTGCGCGCCTCGTAGCTGGCCGCGGCGACGACGCCGCGCTTGTCGGGATCGCCGCCGACCGCGACCGGCAACCCGCGCAGCGACGGATTGTCCCGCTGCTCGACGGAGGCGTAGAACGCATCCATATCCACGTGGAGGATCCTGCGCAGCTTTGCCGGGTCCGTCATTGATCTGCCGGGTCCAAAAGGACCCGGCCTACCATGTCCATAGAGCGTCTAATTCCCAGTGGCGCCGAAGCCGCCGCGGGTGACCTCGCGGAGGTCACTCACTTCCTGCCAGCTCACGCGGGGCGCGGGGAGCACGATGCCCTGGGCCAGGCGATCGCCCCGCTTCACCTGCACTTCGGCGCCACTGATATTGAGCACCTGGATTCTGACCTCATCTTTTGGGCCGCAATAGTCCGGGTCGATGACGCCGACCCCGTTGGCGACCATCAGTCCGCGCTTGAGCGGCGTGCTGCTTCGGGCAAGAATGGCGAGGAAATGTCCGGACGGGACCTCGATGACGAGCCCCGTCGGGACGAGCCCGATCTGCCCGGGTGCCAGCCTCATATCCTGCGATGCGGCCAGGTCGAAACCGGCCGCTTCCTCGGTCGCGTACGTTGGGAGGGGAATAGTGGAGTCCAGCCGTCTGATCTTGAGGCGCATCGCCGCAGCATACGCGATCGCGCTCCTTCTGCTTGCCGCCGCGCCCGCGTGGTCGCAAGCGCCCCAGTCATCGTCGGCGAAGCTGCCGCTCAATCCGGCCATCCACGTTGGCAAGCTGCCCAACGGCATCACCTATTACGTCCGGCAGAACTCGCTCCCCGCCAAACGCGTTTCGCTGCGGATGGCGGTCAAGGCGGGCTCGATCGACGAGGCCGACGATCAGCGCGGGCTCGCGCACATGCTCGAGCACATGGCCTTCAACGGGACGACGCACTTCAAGCCTGGCGAGCTGGTCGCCTACTTTGAATCGATCGGCGTCTCGTTCGGCGCGCACGTCAACGCGTATACGAGCTATGACGAGACGGTCTACATGCTCGACGTGCCGACCGATCGCATGGGTGCGCTCGATCACGGCCTGCAGGCGATGGCTGACTTTGCCGGAGGTATGAGCCTCACCGATGCGGAGATCGACAAGGAACGCGGCGTCATTCTCGAGGAGTGGCGCCAGCGCCTGGGCGTCGCGTCGCGGCTGCAGGGGATTACCGACAAGGCAATCTACGGCCAGTCGAAGTATGCGGAGCGCCTGCCGATCGGACTGCCCGAGACGATTCAGAAGGCGCCGTATCAGCGCGTGCGCGATTTCTATCGCGCGAATTACACCCCCGATCGCATCGGCTTCGTCATCGTCGGCGACATCGACACGGCGACCGCCGAACAGCTCGTGCGCCAGTACTTCGGCGTCATTCCCGCTCGCAAATCCGCGAAGCGTCCGCTCTATCCGGTTCCCGCGCACAACGACACGCGCGTCACGGTGGCCACCGACCCCGAAGCGCAATCTTCGTCCGTGTCGGTCTTCCACACGCGTCCGCTGCGCAAGTCGCTGACGGTCGGCGACTATCGCCGCGATCTCGTCCGCAGCCTCTTCGAGTCGATGCTCGACGCCCGCCTCACCGAAATCGCCCGTCGTCCTGACGCGCCATTCCTCGGCGCATCCTCCGGCGACGACACGCTCGGCAAGACCGTCGAGGCGTTCGGCGTCTCCGCGCGGGTGAACGAAGGCGGCATTCCGAAGGGGATTGAGGCGCTCGAGGAGGAGCTCGCGCGCGTCCGGCAGTTCGGCTTCGGCGATGCAGAACTCGAACGCGTGAAGAAAGCGACGCTCGCGGGCTACGAACGCGCGTACAACGAGCGCGACAAGTCCGAAAGCCCGGGGCTCGCCTCGGAGCTGGTGTCGTTGTATCTCAACGATGTGCCGGCGCCCGGCATCGCGGTCGAATACGACCTCGCGAAACGCTTCGTGCCGGCTGTCACCACCACGGAGACCGCCGCGCTCGCCCGTGAGCTCGTCACCGAGAACAATCGCGTCGTCATCTCGGTCTCGCCGGAGAAGAAAGGTGTGACCCCGCCAACCGAAGCGACGATGCGCGATGCGCTGCGGACGGGCGCCGCGGCAACGCTGACCGCATGGAAGGACGAGGCGAAAGGCAAGGAGCTGCTGCCGGCCAGGCCGACGCCGGGCACGGTCACCGCGCGCCGCGACATCCCGGAGATCGGCGTCACGGTGCTCACGCTTTCGAACGGCGTGCAGGTGTGGCTGAAGCCAACGGACTTCAAGAACGATCAAATCGCCTTCACCACGTATGCGAAGGGCGGCACCCTGAACGTGCCGGAGGCCGACTATCGCAACGCGTCGATGATGACGAGCCTGGTCGGGATTTCGGGGGTCGGCGGCTTGTCGCCCGTTGACCTCGGGAAGATGCTGTCGGGGCAGATTGCCAACGCGTCGCTCTCGATGGGGCCGTACACGCATGGCGCCGGCGGCGGCAGCACGCCGAAGGATCTGGAGACCGCGCTGCAGCTGATGTACCTGTCGTTCACCGCCGCCAACCACGATGCGGACGCGTTCGAGCTGATGAAGCGGCGGCTGCGCGCGAACCTGGAGAATCAGGCGCAGAGTCCCGGCGCGGTGTACGGCGAGCGGGTGCGTCTGGTCAACACGAACAATCACTACATGTCGCGGTCGCTGAAGATCGAGGACGTGGACGCCCTCGACCAGGCGAAGATGGAAGCGTTCTACAAGACGCAGTTCGCCAATGCCGCCGACTTCACGTTCTTCTTCGTCGGCGCGTTCGACGTGGCGAAGATCGAGCCGCTGCTGACGACCTACATCGGCTCGCTGCCGTCGCTGGGCAAGCCGACATCGACCTACAGCACCGTCCGGCTGACGTTCCCGATGGGCGTGAAGAAGGAGATCGTCAACAAGGGACAGGAGCCGAAGGCGCAGACCATCATCTCCTTCTACGCGGAGTCGGACCTGAATGAGCTCGAGATGCACCGGCTTCGCGCCGCGACCGAGATTCTCGAGCGTCATCTTCGCGATCAGCTGCGCGAGGAGCTTGGTGGCACGTACAGCGTCGGCGTCGATTACTCGAACACGCTGCCGCAGCCGGGCTACGGCACGACGAGCGTCCAGTTCGGCAGCGCGCCCGATCGCGTGGACAGCCTCGTCGCGACGGTGATGACCGAGCTCGATCGAATGCGCCGCGATGGTCCGAGCGCGGACGATGTGCAGAAGGTGAAGGAGACGGAGAAGGAAGGGCTCGAGACGTCGTTCAAGCAGAACGGCTTCTGGCTCGGCGCGTTGCAGACCGCGCAGATGCTCGGCTGGGATCCGGTCAGCATCATCCACCGCACCGAGCGGACCGACACGCTGACAGCGGAGAACATCCACGACGCGTTCCGGAAATACTTCCCGGCGGATCGCTACACGCAGCTCACGCTCCTTCCGGAGAAAGGAACGCAGTAGATATACTGGGCAGCCTGCCCATGCAGTACATCTACACAATGAAGGGTCTCGGGAAGGTTCATCCTCCCGACGCCCGCGTGCTCAACGACATCTGGCTTTCGTTTCTTCCCGGCGCAAAGATCGGGGTCCTCGGCCTCAACGGCGCGGGCAAGAGCTCGCTGCTGAAGATCATGGCGGGCGAGGACCAGGAGTTCATCGGCGAGGCGTATCCCGCTGATGGCATCAGCGTCGGCTTCCTCCAGCAGGAGCCGCGCCTCGATCCCACGAAGGACGTGAAAGGCAACGTCGAAGAAGGCGTTGCCGAAATCAAGGCGCTTCTCGATCGCTACGACGAGCTGAACATGAAGCTCGGCGAGGAGATGTCGGCCGAGGCGATGGACAAGCTCCTCGAGGAGCAGGGCCGTCTGCAGGATCGCATCGACGCGGTCAACGCGTGGGACATCGACAGCCAGCTCGAGCTGGCGATGGATGCGCTGCGCTGTCCGCCTGCCGATGCCGAGGTGACGAAGCTTTCCGGCGGCGAGCGGCGCCGCGTGGCGCTCTGCCGCCTGCTGCTCAAGTCTCCCGACCTGCTGCTGCTCGACGAGCCGACCAACCATCTCGATGCCGAGTCGGTCGCCTGGCTCGAGCGCTTCCTGAAGGAATACAAAGGCACGGTCGTCGCCGTGACGCACGATCGCTACTTCCTCGACAACGCCGCCGAGTGGATCCTCGAGCTCGATCGCGGCTCCGGCATCCCGTGGAAGGGCAATTACTCGTCGTGGCTGGATCAGAAACAGCAGCGCCTCGCGCACGAGGAGAAGTCCGAGAGCAAGCGCCAGAAGACGCTGGCACGCGAGCTCGAATGGATTCGCATGTCGCCGCGCGCGCGGCAGTCGAAAGGCAAGGCGAGGCTCAACGCCTACGAACAGCTGTTGAACGAGGACGCGGCGCAGAAGATTGAACAGGTCGAAATCTACATCCCGCCCGGTCCTCGCCTCGGCGACCTCGTCGTCGAAGCGCGCGGCGTGCGGAAGGGGTACGGCGACCTCCTCCTCATGGACGATCTGAACTTCACGCTCCCGCGCGGGGGCATCGTCGGCGTGATCGGACCGAACGGCGCCGGCAAGACGACGCTGTTCAGGATGATTACGGGGCAGGAGAAGCCGGATGCGGGGACGCTGCGCCTCGGCGACACCGTGCAGCCTGGCTGCGTCGATCAGAGCCGCGACGCGCTCGCCCCGAACAAGAGCGTGTGGGAGGAGATCACCGGCGGCGAGGACGAGCTGACGATCGGCAAGCGGCCGGTCGCCTCGCGGGCGTACGTCTCGTGGTTCAACTTCAAGGGCGCGCAGCAGCAGCGCAAGGTCGGGACGCTCTCGGGCGGCGAACGCAACCGCGTCCATCTGGCGAAGCTGCTCCAGCGCGGCTCGAACCTGCTGCTGCTCGACGAGCCGACCAACGACCTCGACGTCGACACGCTGCGCGCGCTCGAAGAGGCCTTGCTCAACTACGCCGGCTGCGCCGTGGTCATCAGCCACGACCGCTGGTTCCTCGACCGCATCGCGACGCACATGCTCGCCTTCGAGGGCGACAGCCGGGTCGTCTGGTTCGAGGGGAACTATCAGGACTACGAAGCGGATCGGAAGCGGCGTCTCGGCGCTGAAGCCGATACGCCGCATCGCATCAAGTACAGAAAGTTAACCCGGTAGCGTAGGGCGGTAGCGTAGGCCGGGTCCTTTCGGACCCGCCAGATGGAGAGGCGTGAAATGAACACGGAACAAGCAAAATTTCTTGCGGAGCACTACGCAGACCTTCTCGAGAAAGAGATGTCGACGACGGCGAGCGTGCTCGCGGCGGTCCACGAGGGCGATCGCGAATACAAACCCGACGCGAAGTCGCGGTCCGCGTGGGACATCGCCGTGCACATCGCGCAGGCCGACAACTGGATCGTGCAGTCGGCGCTCGCCGGCAAGTTCGAATTCGACGCTGCGGCGGCCAAGCAGCTGAAGGAATCGTTCAAGGACGCGGAGCAACTCGCCGCGTTCTATCGGAAGTCGATGCCCGAGACGATCAATCAGCTGCGGTCGGCGTCGCCGGAGGCGCTGACGCGCGAGGTGGACTTCTTCGGCGTGATCCGCGGACCCGCCCTCAACATGATCGTCTTCGCGCACGACCACAGCGTCCACCATCGCGGACAGCTGGCCGCCTACCTTCGCGCGATGGGCTCGATGGTGCCGAACATCTACGGGCCGAGCGCTGACGCCAAACCCGCCCACGCCTAGGTGTCGTTTCCCGACCTTCGCGCCTTCATCGACCGCCTTCACCGAGACGAGGACATCGTCACGGTGGAGGCGCCGGTCGATCGGCATCTCGAAGTCGCTGAAATCCATCGTCGGGTGATCGCCGCCGGCGGCCCCGCGTTGATGTTCACCAATGTCCGGCTGAAGCCGGACTCCACCGCAAGTTCTCCTTTCCGCCTCGTCACCAATCTCTTCGGCACGGCCAGACGCGCGGAGCTGGCGTTCGGCGAACGGCCGCTGCGCCTGATACGCCGCGTCGTGGAGCTGGCGGAGACGCTGCTGCCGCCGACGCCGGGCAAGCTCTGGAACGCGCGCGACGTCGGCATGGAGCTGCTGAAAGTCGGCACGCGCAAGGTGCAGACGGGACCCGTCGTCCAGAACGTCACGTCGGATGTGGATCTGAATCGCCTGCCGGTGATCACGTGCTGGCCGGAGGACGGCGGTCCCTTCATCACGCTGCCGCTCGTCTACACGCAAAATCCGGATCGGCCGACGCACAACCTCGGCATGTACCGGATGCACGTCTACGACAGCCGCACGACGGGCATGCACTGGCAGATCGGCAAGGGCGGCGGTTTTCACTATGCGGCGGCGGAAGCGCGCGGCGCGACGCTGCCGGCCACGGTCTTTCTCGGCGGCCCGCCCGCATTAATCCTCTCGGCAATCGCACCGCTGCCCGAGAACGTGCCGGAGCTGATGCTCGCGTCGCTCATCGCGGGTGAGCGCCTGCCGCAGGTGCAGGGCTACGGACCACATCCGCTGATGGCGAACGCGGAGTTCGCGCTGATGGGCGAGGTGCCGCCGCGCGTGCGAAAGCCCGAGGGCCCGTTCGGCGATCACTACGGCTACTACTCGCTCCAGCACGACTATCCGGTATTCGAGGTGCGGCGGCTCGCGCACCGTACGGATGCGATCTATCCGGCGACCGTCGTCGGCAAGCCGCGGCAGGAGGACTTCTACATCGGCGATCTGCTGCAGGAGCTGCTGTCGCCGCTCTTCCCGCTCGTGATGCCGGCCGTCGAGCGCCTCTGGTCGTACGGCGAAACCGGCTATCACTCGCTGGCGGCCGCGGTCGTCAAGCAGCGATACGGGCGCGAGGCGATGGCGAGCGCGTTCCGCATCCTCGGCGAAGGGCAGCTCTCGCTGACGAAATTCCTGCTGCTGACCGATCGCCACGTCGATCTGCGCAACTTCAAGGCGACGCTCGAGCATCTGCTCGCGCGGACGCATCCGGAAACGGATCTCTACGTGTTCTCGAACCTGTCGATGGACACGCTCGACTACACCGGCCCGGCCGTCAATGAGGGCTCAAAAGGAGTGTGGCTCGGACTTGGCGATCCGGTGCGCGAGCTGCCGCGCGAATTCACGGCCGCGGCGCTGCGTGGCGTCACCGATGTGCGTGTGTTCTGCGCCGGTTGTCTGGTGGTCGGCGTTCCCTCGCGCGCGTCGGAGCCGGATGCGCCGGCGAGAATCGCTACGGACCCCGCGTTCCGCGGGTGGCCATTGATCGTCCTCACCGAGGAACCGATGCGCGCCGCCGCGAGCTCGATGAATTTCCTCTGGACGACGTTCACGCGCTTCGAGCCGGCGGCCGACATCCATGCGGCCGAGCGGCGCGTCGTGCGCAATCACATCGCCTTCAGCGGGCCGGTCGTCATCGATGCGCGATTGAAGCCGGACTTCCCCAGAGAGCTGGTGGCAGACGAGGCGACCGACAACACGGTCACGAGCCGGTGGAACGAGTACTTCCCGGACCGCAAGGTAGAGATGGGCGATTCGACGCGCGCGAATCTCGATTAAGAAGGCGGAAGGTCCACCCGTTCGACCTCGCCGTCGGCGTTGGTGATGATCCACTCGCGCGAGATGAGCTGCGCGGTCTCGGTGCCGACGTTGCTGATGCGAACGTGATACTCAAAGAGGTACTGGCTCTCCTTGGCCGAGCTCCGCTCGGGCATGTACAAGCTCTGCACCTCGATGCGGATGCCGCGCGTCGTAGTATCACTGGTGCGGACGCCGCGGGAGGTGCGGGGTTGTTCGGCCTGGAAGGTGTCGCTCACGTGTTTCTGATTATTACATGGCAGCAAACTTAGGCTTCAGGCAGCCGACCGGCGAGCGGTCGGGCAGGCGCCTCGTCGGGCCCACGCCCGCCGAGGCGGACAAGAAAAAAAAGATCAACGCGTCGGACGCGTGGCGCGAAGCGCGCGAGCTGCTGTGGGTGCATCGGAGACGGCTCGCGCTCGGCC
>WNGI01006288.1_pt1 | contig 10770 bp, 4 predicted proteins | sample 5400621 | NCBI WGS metagenome assembly WNGI01 (sample SAMN13153374, study PRJNA577476) | soil metagenome | isolation source: 20 cm soil or saprolite under Garry oak tree replicate 1 | place: USA:California | collected 2016-06-15 | reverse complement strand
TGTAGTGGACATCGCCGCGAACCACGGCGCACGGCCAAACGCTGGAGTCCTCGCCAATCACAACGTCGCCGATGATAACGGCTGCGGGGTCGATATAGGCCGAAGCGGCGATTTGCGGCCGCTTGCCGCGATGGGGCCGAATGTCGGGTTGTCGTGTCAATCGTATCCTTTTCCCCGGTCTAGTTTCGTCTCAGCCCGCGAGCCCTGGCGCTATCTCATTGTAGGGGCACGATATATCGTGCCCCTAGGGTGGGCAAGCCCCACCCTAAAGAAGACTTGGCGCTTCCCGATTCACGTCAAGATATCATCCGCGTTGCCCGACTGACAAGGAAACCGCGGCTGCAACGCCGGGCACGCCTCTGGACGGCGCGCCACAACTGCGCCATGATCGCCTGGTGGAAACGCATTGCGCAAAGTGTGGCGCGGCGATGACCTGTCGGCCGGAAGGTGGCTGTTGGTGCGCGGAATTGCCGCACCTCCCGGTGCCGACCGATAAGGAGGGATGCCTGTGCCGGAACTGTCTCCGTGCCAAGATCGAGGCATCGCTGAAGTCCGACAATGGAAAAGAAGCGTGAACCTTCAATCGATCTGAACCGCGGGGCCGCCGGAAGTGCCAGCCACTTCGTCCAGTCGCGCGACCACAGTGCGCGCCATCTTGTAGAAACTCTTCGCACCTGCGGCGTCTTCCCCGAGCGCTGCCACGGGCTTCCCGGTGTCCCCACCGATGCGAATGCGCGGATCGATTTCAACTTCGCCAAGGACCGGCACACCATAGGCCAGCGCCGTTTTCGAGCCTTCGCCGTGGCCAAAAATATCCAATGCCTTGCCGCAGTGTGGGCAGGAGAACGTGCTCATATTCTCGACCACGCCGAGCACTTCCACGTTTACCTGGCGGAACATTTCGATGGCCTTGCGCACATCGGCGAGCGCCACGGTCGATGGAGTGGTGACCAGCACAGCGCCGGTAACGGCAACCGTCTGGATCAGCGTCAACTGCACGTCACCGGTGCCCGGGGGAAGATCAATGATCAGGTAATCCAGCTCACCCCATTCCACGCTGCGCAGGAATTGTGTAATCACGCTGTGCAACATCGGCCCGCGCCAGATCATGGGCTTATCACCGGGGTTCAGCAGGCCCATGGAAATCATCTTCAGCCCCTGCGATTGGACAGGAATGATGCGCTTATCCTGCGTGGCTTCCGGCTGCTCTGTCGCGCCCAGCATGATCGGTACGTTGGGCCCGTAAACGTCCGCGTCGAGCAAGCCGACTCGGTGGCCGAGCTTCGCCAAGGCCAGTGCCAGGTTCACGGCGACGGTGGTCTTGCCGACGCCGCCTTTGCCGCTGGCAACGGCGACGAGATTCTTCACGCCGGGGATGGGCTGACGTTCCGGTGTTGGTTGCGGTGCTGGAGGCATGTGGTTCTCTTTTCTCGGATGTGTCAAACGTTAGCACCGTGGCATTTCTTGTATTTTTTTCCTGATCCGCAGGGGCACGGATCGTTGCGGCCCACCTTCGCCCCAACCTTCACAGGCTTCGGGGCTTCGGCCTGTGCCGGGCCCGTCTGATACTGCAACTCTTTTTGCTGGCGCTGCTGGCGGCGCTCGATTTCCCGCGCAACGGCGGGCAAATGCTGCGGCTCGCCCGCGCGCGCTGCGGCGCTGGCGGCGACGGCATCGGCGCGAGGACGCGTTGGTTGCGGCGGAGACGAAGGTTGCGGCGCGCGCTCCGGAGGCGGCTGCTCACCCTGTTGAACCTGAATGTGGAAGAGATAGCGGATCGTTTCGTTATCGATGCGCGCCATCATGTCTTCAAACAGCGTGAAAGCCTCTTTCTTGAACTCCACGATCGGATCTTTTTGGGCGTAGCCGCGCAGGCCGATGCCCTCTTTCAAGTGGTCCAGCGAGAGCAGGTGGTCTTTCCATTGCGAATCGACCACGTCGAGGATGATGCGGCGCTCGAGCCAGCGCATCAGGTCTGCGCCGAACTGTTTTTCTTTTTCTTCGTAGCGTTTCGTAACGGCCACGGCCGCGGCGTCGGCAAGCTGGTCGTGGCTCAGCGTGCTCGGATCGGCACCCGCAGCCTTCATGTCGATGCCGAACTGCGCGTTGCTTTCTGCCAGGAATTGCGTGGTGTTCCATTGATCGGGATGCTGCTCGCGCGGGCAGAAGGTATCGACGAGCTCGCGCACAACGTCTTCCCCGATGCCCAGGACGTAGTCGCGCTGGTCCTTGCCTTCCAGCGCTGAGCGGCGAATCGCATAGATCGTCTCGCGCTGCTTGTTCATCACGTCGTCGTATTCGAGGAGGTGTTTGCGCGCGTCGAAGTTCTGCGCTTCGACGGATTTTTGCGCATTCTCGATGCGCCGAGAGATCAGTCCCGATTCGATTGGCACACCTTCGGTCATGCCCAGACGGAACATCAGCGCTTTCACGCGTTCGCCGCCGAAGATGCGCATCAGGTCATCCTCGAGTGAGAGGTAGAAACGCGAGGAACCCGGATCGCCCTGGCGTCCGGCGCGGCCTCGCAACTGGTTATCGATGCGCCGTGCCTCATGGCGTTCCGTGCCCAGGATGTGCAGCCCACCTAGTGCGACGACTTCGTCGTGCTCGGCTTTGCACTGTTCGGCGAACTGCTCGTAGACCGGCTTCCAATGATCGGCCGGCACTTGAAAAATCTTACCTTCGTGCTGGAAGAGCACCATGGGGACCGCCGGCGCAGCGCCATTGCCGCCGGCAGGATCCGCACCGATCACCGCCGGAGCCGCCGCATAAGGCATAGCCAGCTTGTTTTTCAGAAAATGGTCGCGAGTCATCTGCTCGGGATTGCCGCCGAGCAGAATGTCCGTGCCGCGGCCGGCCATGTTGGTCGCCACGGTGACCGCGCCTTTGCGCCCGGCCTGCGCAACGACGCGCGATTCGCGCTCATGCTGCTTGGCGTTCAACACCTGATGCGGGACACCGCCTTTCTTCAGCAATTCGGCGATGGCCTCGGACTTTTCGATGGAGATGGTGCCCACGAGCACGGGCTGGCCCCGTTCGTGATATTGGCGGATGCCGTTGGCAAGAGAGTTGTCTTCCTGCAAGATGCCATTGACGACGGCCTCAAATTTTTCTTTCTCCGTGCGGTACACGACGTCCGCAGACTCGATGCGGATCAACTGGCGGTTGGTGGGAATGACCGTGACGTCCAGATTGTAAATCTTGCCGAACTCCGCCGCTTCCGTTTCCGCTGTACCGGTCATGCCCGAGAGTTTCTTGTACATGCGGAAATAATTCTGGAACGTAATCGTCGCGAGCGTCTGATTTTCGCGCTCGATCTTCACGCTTTCTTTGGCTTCCACGGCCTGGTGCAAGCCGTCGGACCAGCGGCGACCGGGCATCTGGCGGCCCGTGAATTCATCCACGATGATGACTTCACCGTCTTTTACGACGTAATCCACGTCGTGCTTGTAGAGCGTATGGGCGCGCAACGCCTGATAGACATGGTGCATGATGTCGATGTTCGCCGGATCGGACATGTTGGTGAGGGAGAGGAGGCGTTCGCACTTGGCAAACCCCTCTTCGGTGAGCGTCGCGGTGCGGTGCTTCTCGTCAAGCGTATAGTCGATGTCCTGAATCAGTTTAGGAATAATCTTGTCGATCTTGGCGTATTTGTCGGTGGACTCTTCCGACGGCCCGGAAATGATCAGCGGGGTGCGCGCCTCGTCGATGAGGATGGAGTCGACTTCGTCGACGATGGCGAATTGGTGCCCCCGCTGCACGCATTGGGCCAGGTCGTACTTCATATTGTCGCGCAGGTAGTCAAAGCCGAATTCGTTGTTGGTGCCGTACGTGATGTCTGCGCCATACGCCGCCCGGCGCTGGTCGTCGTCGAGATCGTGCACGATCACGCCCACGCTCAATCCTAGCGCACGGTAGAGCGGGCTCATCCATTCCGCGTCGCGGCGCGCCAGATAGTCGTTCACCGTGACGATGTGAACACCTCGACCGGCCAGTGCATTCAGAACGGCCGGCAGCGTCGCGACAAGCGTTTTGCCTTCACCCGTTTTCATTTCCGAGATTTTGCCTTCGTGCAGGACCATGCCCCCGATGAGCTGCACGTCGAAATGCCTCATGTTCAGGAAGCGGCGGCCTGCTTCGCGGACCAAGGCGAACGCCGGCACAATCGCGGGCTCTAATGCCTTCTGCAACTGCTCTTTATAAGGGGGCTCCGCCGGATCGGCGTCTTTCAACTGCCCCTGCACCTGGGTTCGCAGCTCCGCAAAACGCGCTTTGAGGTCTTCATCGCCGAGCGATCGCACTGCGGCTTCGCGTTCGTTGATGGCCGCGATGACGGGCCGCAATTTCTTGATGTCGCGCTCGTGCTTGGTGCCGATAAACCGAGCGACGATCTTGTCAATGAACTTGGCTAGATCCATGAAGGGTTTTGCCGTCTCCTGACGGTTCTCCGCAGGCTCGCTTCGACTGGGCAGTACGATGCCGTCACTGCAAACATCTTATTCTAACTGGTTGGGTGCGCCAGCGCCAAGAAACACGGCGTAAGCCCTGGCGGGCGAAGAGAATCGCTATCGGCGCGGGAGAAGGGGGGTTATTTGGAAGCTGCTACGCCAACGGGTTCGGGAGTGACGTCGCTTTCGGCGACCGCGGACACGGTAGGTTGCAGGCTACCTGCGAGGAGCCGCCGGTACTTACTGCGTTCCTCCAGGTTCATGTCCACGATCTCGAAGGCCATGTCCTGCGCGCGGTAATCGCGCATGAGCGCAGTGGCCTGCAGGTTACGCATGCCGACCAGCAGCTTCAATTGCACTTGCGTTCCAGGGGGGAGGTGCCGGCTGATGGTCGCCACGCCACCGCTCAGGCTCGCGGTCTTGATCTCCAGGGAGCAATTCTCCGTCAGGTTGATGCTCACGGCCCTGACCGGCTTCTGCAGTCGCACGCGCGTGTGCCGGCGCTGCCGCACAAACCTTGACGAGAGGGGAATCTCCAACGGTGCGAGCGTGAAATCTTCCTGGTCAATTCCGCTCTTGGGCAGATAATCCTGAACCCAGTCCGGATCGAGTTTGTCGAGCGCCTGCAGCGCGGCAATGCGTAGCTCCAGCGGCTGTACCCAACCAAACACTTTCTTCGCTTCGACGAGGCGCTTTAAGGTGCTGGCCGATTCTTGCGCTTGAATTCTTCCCAGTGCTTCGATGGCTTTGACGCGCAGAAACGACCCGCCACCGGGCGGCAAGTCGCCGTCGGCGATAGTCAGCAATTTGCCGAGCGCCTCGCGGTCCGCAGTAACCCCGATCTCATCGATCACCAGCGGGGTCACCAGCGGGTCCACGTGATCGAGCAACTCCAGCAAGATATGGCACCTTCGGGCCGCTCCACTGGCGGAAATCTGCCGCACGATGCGGTCTTGCGAGGTCCGGGGAAAATCTTTCATCCGGCCCGGCAGAAATACCATGACCGACTCCGGATCGAGCCTGCTCAGCAGCCCGGCCATCTCCACGGCCTCGGCGATCGGCCCGCCGCGCACCGTGCTCCGGAGATACTGAACGGCCTCTTCGCCCAGATCGGCCGCCAAATTGGCCACATGTTCGGAATCATCGCGCAGACTGCAACGATTGAAACGCGCCGAGAGCTGCTCCATGGTCGTCTCCGGGAGCAGTCTAAGAACATCGGTCAGCCCCGCGGCCACCTGGCGGGCCTTCAGGGCTTCCTCGACAAACTCCGGCACGCGTTCTTCGATTCCCATTTTTCCGCGCAGGGTGCGCGCGATTCCCGGCCGCTGTGACTCGACGCCGGCAACGAGATCGAGTGCCTGTTCCATGGCCGGAAAATAACGGCTAGTGGCCGCCTCCTGGCTCAGCCGTACGAAGGCCGCGCTCACCAAACCCTGGAGTTCCGAGTCTTGCTCCACGCTGAGCCGCAAACCCACGTGCCGCAACGCTTCGCAGAGCAGCTTCGGATCGGCCTTGGCATATAGTTCAGCCATCTCGGATAGTCCGACAGCGGTTTTCTTCCGCGCATCGGCATCTTCGCTGTCCGCGCAAGCCGCATAATTCTGAAGAATACTGATGGCCTCGGCGATGTTGCCGTGCTCAATCAGTTCGCCAACATAGGACTGCACGTTGCGCGGTGGAATGCACCAGGCATCTCCGGATAGCAGCACGGCGCGTTTACCACTCTCCGGCACGGCAGCCCAAAACTGCTTGTCAAGAATTTCACGATGCGACTCCGCCAGGATGCCCGCTTCGCTCATCTTGTCTTCATGGGAGCCGAGAATCTTTCGTAGATTCTCGATTTCCTGGTTCATGCGGTCGAGCATCTGGCGAACGGCGTTGACTTTCACTTCGCCGCGTTCAAACCGCTCCAGCGCAAAGCGGATCGCCAAGTGTTCGGCGAGCTTTACGATCACCGACTCGTCCGGCTTGTTGTTAGGCGCTTGCGCCGCCAGGCTTGCGAGTGCTTGCTTCAGCGTGTCTTGCGCGCGGCCCGGCAATTGCGACATCTGCTCCTGAAACACGCCCGCCGCAGCCACGCCACCCTGCCCCGTTCCGACGGTCCCAAAACTAGTCAGCGCGCTGAGAATTCCGTAGATTTCTTCTTCGCTCGGCTCGCCGTGCCCGCCGCTTCCGCTTCCCTCTCCCGCACCGAACCCGGCACCCGCCACTCCCACAGAGCCAACTGCGGCACTGCACTCTATTTCGGAAACGAAACCCACACCGCTGCCGCCCGCGTTCCATAAACCTGTAGCCCGCCCAGTCCCGGTGCTTGTCCCACCGCCAGCAGTCCCTGCTCCATAACCGGAACCGCCGCCGGCGGGTCCGGCGGCAGCGGAATCTCCCGTTCCCGGTGCTTCTCCAGCTGGTATTGGTCCGCCCGGGCCCGGTCCAGAAACTCCGCCGCTTTTCGAACCCTGGGCCGCGGCGATCAATTCGAGCAGCTTCTGGGGGTCGTTCAACCACTGTCTGAATTGCTCTTGGTCGCCGCCAAGCGACGCGGCAGCAATCTGAGCAGCTATGCTCGCGTCTTTCAGCCGCGCATCGGTGGCCACGAAGCAAATCTCGTTGATGCGGATCCCCTGGGCGTCGGCGAGAGCGGCTTTCAATTGCAGGGCCAGCTCGGCTGGTTTGGCTTTGCCGGTGGGAAAGGCGCGCACAAATCGGCCGATCTCTTCTTCGGTGAGGAAGGCGAAAAACTGTACGCTGGCCACCCCGGCGGCCGAAAGCAACTGCGCAAATTGCTTTTCAGCCGGTGAGCCTTCCAGGGGCACACCATCCAGCAAGAGCTGCGAATTCGTCGCTCCGAGCAATAACGCCGAGTCCGTCCCCATGGGGATGGCGGCGCGCAACTCCTGCCAGGCGGTCTGGAGCTGTTTGATGGTCCGGGCATGCTCGTGACCGTACAGTCGAGCAAACTTCAAGAGTATGTTGAGGCTTCTTACGAAAGCGCGTCCGGCCGCTGCTCTGGGGTCTGCTTTCATCCTAATTCCGCGTGGGACCTCAATAGAACTTCCTCACTAGTACCGTAGGGTCAGGCAATGTCTGCCGCAATGGTACAGCAGTCCCATGTGTCCGGGAGGTCAAGCCACCATGAGGACGGGCAGGCCCCTGACCAAACGGACGGGTGGCCGAAGGGAAAGGACAGGTAAGAAGAGGAGCTCCCTTGGTGAAAAATCGAATCGCGCCGGATCTAGTTCTTCGAGATGGCCACGCGCCCGCGGCGCCGCGTGCGATTGGTGACTTGCGCAACCATGGGCAGTCCACCCAACTCCAGCAATAATTTCCGCAAGCGGTAGCGTTCATCCAGATCCATGTCCACGAATTCGAAAGCCATCGCTTGTGGACGCGCTCCGCGGACGATGGCCTGCGCCTTGAGGTTGCGCACCCCGTGCGAAAATTTCAGCGACAACAACGAGCCCGGAGCCAGATGGCGTTCTCCGGAACCGATTCCGCCTCCCAGGTTTAGCTCCGGAATGGAGAGTCTGAAGTTTTCCCGCAAATTCGTTGTCACCGCAATGAGGTTGCGCGAAAGCTTCAAGCGCGCGTAGCGCCGCTGGCGGATCACGGAAGCATTGGCGTCGGGATCCGATGGTTCGAGCGACAACTCCTTGCGGTCGATTCCGCTGGCGGCAACCTTTTCCATACCCACCGCCGGATCGACGCGCAGCAACGCCTGCGCCGCAGCGATTCTCAATTCATTTGGATATACCCAGCGCCATACCTGCCGGGTGTCCAAAATACGCTGGAACAGTGCGCTGGCCCCCGAAGCGCGCAATCGGCCGAGGGCCTCAACCGCTTTCACCCTCGTGAAGGCAGGTGTCTCGTCGTTCTGCAACAGTTCAATCAGTTTCGGAATACAGCTGGATTGCCCACTCATTCCCATTTCGTCGATGGCCAGTGGACGAATCAGCACATCGAGCGAATCGTAGAGGGCAATTAGCAGCCGCGCCCGCTCCTCCGCTGGCGTTGCGGAAAGTTGGCGGACAGCGCGGTCATGCGCGGAGCGCGGCCATTGCGACAGCCGCGCCGGTAGAATCCTCTCCGCGTTCTCCGGAGAAAGCTGACTTACCAGACCGATGGCTTCTGCGGACTCGTTAGCAGGCGCGGTCTGCAACGTCTCAAGAAGCCGTTGCGTGGCATCCTCTCCCAGGTTGCGGATAATCGTCGCAAGCAGATCGCAATCGTCCCGGAATCCGCAATGTCCGAATCGATTGGTTACATAGTGGATTGTGGCTTTGGGCATTAGATTGAGAATATCCATCATGCCGTCTGCGATCTGACCGCTACGCATCGCTTCTTCGATGAATTCTGGGAGTCGTTCTTCGGCGCCGATGCGAGGCCGCAGGCTCTGGGTCGACCCGGGTCTCTGCGCCTCCACGCTCTCGAGCGAGGCAAGTGCTTGCTGCATCGCCGGATAGCAGCGCTTGGAGGCCGCCTCCTGGCTCAATCTCACAAACGCGGCGCTGACCAGCGTCTGCAATTCCGGCTCTCGCTCGATGGCCAACTGATTGCCCAGGCGGCGAATCGCCTCCATCAAGGCGCTGCCGTCTCCGCTGCCGTACAGTTCGCCCAAGTCCGAGAGACCGATCGCCGTGGTCCGCCGCGCTTCTGGCGCTTCCAGCCCCACGCAGGAAGCATACTTCATCAGGACTTCGTTGACGGTCTTGAGTTCACCGCGCCGCAACATGTCTTCCAGGAAAGCGCGAACGTTGCGCGGCGGCACGCACCAAGCTTCGTCCGAAGTAAGCACTTCTTTCTTATTCTCTTCGGGAACCTGCTCCCAGAATTCCTGGTCCAGCAGCTCGGTATACGACTGCACGGACAGCCCCGCCTGCGCCATCATCTCTTCCTGCGTGGAAAGGATCTTCCGCAGCCCTTCAATTTCCGTATTCATGCGGTCCAGCAGTTGTTTCACAGCGTTGACGCGCAGTTCGCCTTTTTCGTAGCTGTCCAACGCGAAGCGGATGGCCACGTGTTCCGCCAGTTTGAGCAGCATCGGCTTGTCTGGCTTGGCATCTGGCGCCTGCGCCGCGAGTCCCGCCAACGCCTGCTGCAGCGTATACTGCGCCCGCACCGGCATGGCGCTCAAGCGCGATTGGAAGGTGGGCACGTCCATGCGGTGCTCAGAATCTTTCCGCGATTTGCCCAATTGTGCGAACAATCCGAGCATTGAGCGAACGTCTTCTTCCTCGACATTGAATCCGCCGCTTGTTCCAGTTGCTGTTCCCGGCAGAGTGGCGGGTCCTCCAGTCGCGCCGCTTCGCAACAGAGCCGAGGCGGTCAACCATTTTCCAGGTGGGGCCACTTCCGTTCCGCCCCCCGCTCCCGCGCCGGTTCCGGTCCCTCCTCCACTGCCTGCCCCGCCGCCTGTTCCACCCCCGCCGCCTGTTCCACCGCCGCCCCCGGCAGCTCCGCCGCCTCCCGTGGCACCCGAGCCCCACAAGCTGAGGCCGCCAGGCGCACCACTGCCACCGCTTCCGGGTCCGCTTCCCCCAGTTCCTCCGCTGCCCAGGCCGAATCCCGGCCCTGGGCCGCCGGAGCCGTGCCCTGGTCCGCCCATCCCGCCACCACCGCCGCTAGCACGCATACTCTCCGCGGCCAGGATCATTTGCAGCATCTTGTTGGGGTCTTCGAAGAAGTCTCTAAATTTGTCTCCCGCCGCGCCGAGTACCTTCTGCGTAAGTTGCGCCGCAACCTTGATGCCCGCCACCGAAGCGTCTTCCGCGACGTAGCGGATTTCATTCACCTTGATGCTGTTATCTCCTGCCAGCGCGGTTTTCAATTGTTCGGCCAGAGAAGAAGGCTTGGCGTTTCCGCTGGGGAAGGCGCGCACAAACCTCGCGAATTGCGGTTGCGTAAGAGTGGGGGAAAAATGAATGCTCGCGATTCCTGAGGTAATCAGTAGCTGCGCGAAGCTTCGTTCGCCGGCAGCCGATCCGAGTGGCACGCCGTCCAGCAAGATCTGGTTTCCCGACGCACCTAGAAGCACACCGCCACCGTTGCTGTCATCCAGCGCGCCACGCAGTTCTTTCCACGCTGTTTCGAACTGGGCCGCCGTGCGCACGTGCCCGAATTCGTACAGCCGTGCGAACTTCAGCAGAATGTTCAGGCTGCGGACAAACGCACGCGCCCCGCCTCGTTGTTCCTGGATCATAGCTCTCGGCGCTGGACTTGGCCCCTCCTCACCCTTCCCTCTACAGTAGATTCACCTACGCCCAGAGACAAGCCTCCCGGCGCCTCCTGTACCCATCTCAATAACAGATTCTCATACCCATTGGGG
>WNGI01006287.1_pt1 | contig 10770 bp, 10 predicted proteins | sample 5400621 | NCBI WGS metagenome assembly WNGI01 (sample SAMN13153374, study PRJNA577476) | soil metagenome | isolation source: 20 cm soil or saprolite under Garry oak tree replicate 1 | place: USA:California | collected 2016-06-15 | reverse complement strand
ACGTCAAGCCGCTGAGCGGCGACCGACGCGGTTTGATTATTACAGTTCTTTTTTAGAACCAGTCAACCGATATCTGCACAGCGTGATCAAAAGTTCGCCAGACTCGCCGCTTTCCCGTGCAAGCAAAAAAGCCTGTTGTGCTTGGAATTCCGTTTACAAGGCTTTTGCCGAGGTCTATAGGCTATAGTACTAAATAAGAACCTATGGGGTGGAAGCGCCATGGCGAACAAGGTTGGCGTAGCGCTGCTGATCGGCGCAGGTGATGCCATCGGCGCGGCCGTGGCGCGGCGGTTTGCCGAAGGCGGTTACAAGGTCTGCATCGCTCGGCGCGATGCGGCCAAATCCCAGAAACTGGTCGACGAGTTGACAGCCGAAGGGCGCGACGTCCACGCCTTCAGCATCGATGCCCGCCAGGAAGCCGAGGTTCAGAATCTATTCGCCCGCATCGAGGAAACCATTGGACCGGTCGAGGTCTGTCTCTTCAACGCCGGATCGAATGTCAGCAAGCCGCTATTGGAAACCACCGAAAAGCTGTTCTTCAAGGCCTGGGAATTGGCCTGCTATGCGGGCTTTCTGGTCGGCCGCGAGGCCGCCCGTTACATGCTGAAACGAGGCCACGGCACCATCCTGTTCACAGGTGCCACGGCCAGCATCCGGGGCAGCAAAGGGTTTGCCGCGTTTTCGTCGGCAAAGTTCGGTCTGCGCGCCGTGGCCCAGGCGATGGCGCGCGAACTCGGGCCAAAGAATATTCACGTTGTGCATCTGCTGATCGACGCGGGCGTGGACAGCGAAGCAATCCATCAGCGCATGAAGGCGGCGACGGGGGTCGATGCCAAGGAGATTCCTCCGGACAGCCTGACCAAGACGCGCTCGATTGCCGACGCATACTGGTTCGCCCATAATCAGGCCAGGGATGGCTGGACCCACGAACTGGATCTGCGTCCATCCGCGGAAAAGTGGTGACATGGGCGAAGCGCCGAACTTGGTCCTGTGGGGAGTTGGAACGAGCCGTACGGTCCGTCCGCACTGGGCGATGCACGAATTGGGATTGGCTTATGAAACGCGTCCGATAGGCCCGAGGACCGGCGAGACCAAGACCGCCGAATATACCGCGCTCAATCCTCGTCAGAAGATCCCACTGCTTCAGGACGGCGATTTCTGCATCGGCGAAAGCGCCGCCATCGTCGCCTATCTGTCGCGAACCTATTCGACCCCGGAACGCGCGCTGATCCCGGAAACCCAGCGCGACTACGCCGCCTGGCTGGAATGGTGTTTCTTCATCGTCACCGAACTGGATTCAACCAGCCTCTATGTCATGCGCCGTCACCGGGCCGACGCGCTGGGACATATCTATGGGGTTGCACCTGATGTCGTCGCCCAGGCGGGCAAGTACTTCCGTCAACAATTGCGTCACGTCGAAGTCGCGCTCGCCGACGGCCGCACCTATCTGATGGGCGACCGTTTCAACAGCGCCGATATCCTGCTGACCACGTGTCTCGAATGGGCGATCGCCTACGGCGTCGGCATTTGCGACAATGCCTATCCCTATCTCCAGCGCATCACGCAAAGGCCGGGCTACCAGCGCGGCACCGCGGCCAACGTTCCGCCGGCGGCAGGCGAGCCGGTGCAGCGTCCGGCCTGAAAATGCGCTCGTTCAGTTCGGCCTATCCGGCCATCCGCACCGCTTTGTCCGCGATCATCCGGTCGATGGCGCCATCGCTGTAGCCGAGCTCGCGAAGAACCTCGTGGGAATGCTCGCCGACCCGTGGCGCGGGACCGCCGATTGCCGCTTCGTTGACGTCGAACCGTGCCGCCGGCTTCGGCTGCCGCACCCGTCCGACCATCGGCTGATCGAACTCGGCGATGATGTCGCGCGCCACCACCTGCTCGTTATCGATGATCTCGCCGCGGCGCAGGATCGGCGCGCAGGGAACGTCGGCGGCGTCGAGCCGTTCCAGCCACTCGGCGGTGGTATGCAGAGCGATGTACTCGGCCATCTTGTTGATCCGCGCGGTGGCATTGACCGAGCGCGCCGAGGGCGTCGCGAAGCGCGGATCCTTGGCAAGCTCGGGATCGCCGGAAGCTCTGCAAAAACCCTGCCATTCGGAATCCGAAATGGTGCCGGCGGTGAGGTAGCCGTCGCTGGTCTTGAACACGAGATCGGGCCGGTCGTTCGGATCGGCAGCTATCGCTTCGGCTCCGATCACCGTGTACTGCATCATGCCTTCCGGCCATAGATACGAGATCATGGCATCGAGCATCGCCACTTGAATGTGATCGCCCTGCCCGGTCTTTTCCCGGGCGTAGAGCGCCGATGATACCGCCTGCGCGGTGAATACCGCGGTGGTCTTGTCGCAGACGATGGTGCGGATCATCTGCGGCCGGTTGGTCACCGGCTGTGACTGGATATCGGCGAAGCCGGACAAGCCCTGAATAATCGGATCGTAGACGCGCTTCTTGACATAGGGTCCGGTCTCGCCGACGCCACTGATCGATACATAGATCAGGCGCGGATGGCGCTTGCGCAATTCGTCGGGTCCGAGGCCGAGCCGCTCCATGGTGCCGGGGCGAAAATTCTGCACCAGCACGTCGGCTTGCGCCACGAGCTTGGCCAGAACTTCGCGGCCAATTTCGCTTTTGATATCGATCGACAGCGAGCGCTTGCCCCGGTTCGAGGAGATGAACAGCGCGGAGAACTCGCCGGCCTTGTCGATGGTGGCGCGGCTGCGGCGGGTGATGTCACCGCCGATCGGCTCGATCTTGAGCACGTCGGCGCCCTGGTCGGCAAGGAACATGGTCGCGAACGGTCCCGACACCACACCGGTCAAATCCAGCACGCGGACATCTTTAAGTGGGCCCGACATCGTATCTCTTCCTTAGTTGCTTGTACGCGCAACCGAAATGCAACTGCGGTACCGCTAGACGCTCAAATATGTGCGCCGGATATCATCATTCGCTATGAGCGCTTGCGTCTCACCTGAGAACTGCACGCGACCTTGACTAAGGACATAGACGTAGTCCGCCAAACGCATCGCGAGATGATAATTCTGTTCGACCAGCAAGATAGGGATTCCCGCCATCTTCACATTCTTCAGCACTTCTTCGAGCGTCTCGATGATGACGGGTGCAAGCCCCTCGCTGGGTTCATCCAGGATCATCAGATCGGGTCCGGTCACTAGCGCGCGCCCGATTGCCAGCATCTGCTGCTCACCGCCGGAAAGCTGTCCGCCGTGACTGTACCGCCGCTCGGCGAGCCGGGGGAAAATCTCAAGCACATGTTCAATGGGCTTACGCGTGGGGCGATGTTTCGACGCGCCATAAGCGATCGCGAGATGTTCTTCCACTGTCACCGTTAGAAATATTCCGCGATCCTCTGGCACGAACGCAATTCCAGAGCGCACGATTCGATGGGTCGCCAGCCGCGTAATATCGGTACCCTTGAAGATAATTTGGCCGCGCCGGGCAGGCGTGAGACCCAGGATCGAGCGCAACGTGGTTGTCTTGCCGGCGCCATTCCGCCCGAGAAGTGCCACGCATTGCGCCGGCCCGACGGACAGCGCAATGCCTTGGAGAATATGACTCTCCCCATAATAGGTATGGACGCCGCTCATCTTAAGCATGGTGCTGCCCGAGATACGCTTCGATCACTTGTTGGTTCGACTGAATTTCATCCTTCCTGCCCGTCGCGAGTAATTTGCCGTAACTCAGTACGGTAATGACGTCGCAGATCGCGAAGACGACATCCATGTCGTGTTCGACAAGAACGATGGTCAAATCTGGCGAGAGATCGTTGATCAGCTTTATCAAATTCGCTCGTTCGTCCGGAGAGGTCCCGGCGGCCGGCTCGTCCATCAGCAGGATCTTCGGCTCTGCGCACAACGCTACGGCGACTTCAAGCTGGCGTTTCTGGCCGTAGGACAACTCATTGACGTTGCGATCAAGGCAGGTATCCAGATGCATTTGCTCCGCCGCGCGGCGCGCTTTGCGGATGACATCTACAAACTTCGTAGGTGACCGCAGAAGCGAATGCCGCGAAGGATGGAATGCCTGACAGGCAATGCGAAGATTTTCAAGAACCGTGATGCTTTCAAGCAGCATGTTCTTCTGAAATGAGCGTGACAGCCCGCCGCGCGTGACAAGGTCAGGACGGCCTTGCCGTACCGGAATGCCATGGATCAGAATTTCGCCGCTTGTCGGCGGTTGCCAACCGGTGATCAGATTGAAGAGCGTGGTCTTGCCAGCACCATTTGGCCCAATCACGGCGTGTCTCTGACCATCCGGAATCGTGAGATTCAGATTGGCGATGACTTCCAGCCCACCGAAGGCCTTTCGCAGATTCCGGATTTCGAGTGCGCTCATCGCCATTTTCCGATGAGGGTGCGGAGGGTACCGAGAATACCGCCGCGAAAGAAGGCAACTACCAGCATGAAAAAGATGCCGAAGAACAGATTGTACTCGTCGGTAATCAGACTTAGTGCCTGTTTTACCACGACGAAGACCGCGGCTCCCATGAATGGCCCCAGGACCACGTTGGCCCCGCCAATGATCACCATCAACACGCCTTCGCCGCTCACCTGCCAGCTCATCGAGTCCGGGTTGACGAAGTAAGTGTATTGCGCCTGCAGGATGCCTGCGACCGCGCAGATCACCGCGGAAAGCGCGAATGCCCCAATCTTGTAATTGGCCACGGCATAGCCCATCGACATGACGCGCCGTTCGTTCTCGCGAATGCCGATCAGTACACTCCCAAAGGGAGAATTCACGATGCGCCACAACAGCAGGAGTGCGAGCGCCGATACCGTGAGGATATAGTAGTAGAAAACGACGGGACTGTGCGCGCTCAGGCCGAGCTGGGACAGATCCGGCCGGGGAATTCCCGACATGCCGTCGGACCCGTTGGTCCAGCGGAGTTTAATCGCCGCGCCATAGAACATCTGTGAGAACGCAAGCGTAATCAGCAGAAACTCGACGCCTCGGGTTCGAGTACAGATGGCACCGATAGCCGCCGCGATCATCCCGACGACAACAAGTGTGATCGGCGCGGAAACCCAGAGCGGCCATCCCAGCAGCGCCGTTCCAACGGCGATGCCATAGCCTCCAAGGCCGAGAAACATGGCCTGCCCCAACGACACAAGGCCGGTGTATCCGATCAGAAGGTTGATGCCCGAAGCAAAAACACCTGCAATCATGACTTCAACAGCGAGCGTCATCGCGTACCCTGATGCGAACGAGGGCAGGGCACAAACAACCGCGCCAGTCAGCACAAAAAGCGCGGCAGACGCACGGCGCGAATCTAGGAACGTTGAGAGCTTCAACGGTTGAAATTCGCGGTCTTTGCGACACAAGGATTCTGCACTCATGCCAACCTGCCTACCGCGCCGAACAGGCCTTGCGGACGGATGATCATCACGGCAATCAGCAGCGCATAAACTGCGAAGAGCTCAGCCTCCGGAAAGAACGCCTGGGCAAAAGTATCCGTCATGCCAACTATCAGCGAGGCGTAGAATGATCCCTTGAGGTTGCCCAGGCCACCGACCACTACAACGACAAACGTGGTCACGACGATGCCGATACCCATACTCGAATAGATGCTCATGACCGGCGCTGCGACGACACCAGCGAATCCCGCTAACGCGGATCCGAAGCCGAAAACCAGCGCAAACAGAACGTTGATGTTAATGCCAAGCGCAGTCACCATCTCGCGGTTGTCGACACCGGCGCGAAGCGTTGCCCCAATCAATGTCCGGTCGATGACCAGCGACAGGGCAGCCGCGACGCTGATACCGGCTGCGATAATGAATAATCGATAGGCCGGGTACTCAATGCCAAGCAACGCGATACGGCCTTTGAGCAGATCGGGCGTCGCGATGCTGTAGAAATTCGAGCCATAGAGATACTCGACAGCTCCCGCTGTTGCGAAAAGCAATCCGAATGTCAGCAGCGCCAGATCGAGATGGGTGGAACGTCCGCGTTCCGCCAAAGGCTGAAGAACGTAGAACTGCAGCACAAATCCCGCTGCGAATGGAAGCAGCGGTCCGATCAGAAGCGCCGCCCAGAACGACCCGGTTGCCTTGGCAATAATCAGCCCAAAATAGGCGCCCATCGTGAAGAACGCGCCATGCGCCAGATTGAGGATATTCATCAATCCGAAAATCAACGTCAGGCCCACAGCAAGCAGAAAGACCAGCATGCTGAGCTGAAAACCATTCAGGAACTGAAGAAGAAAGAGCTGCATACAGTCTCCCGCCGTTCCATCGACGAACCGGCTCCATGGCCGTGGACCCCGCCCCAAAAATCAAAATGGGTCAGAAGGATTTGGCGCAGCCCGACAGGTCTCCTGCGCCTGCGAATTCATCAACAAATTTGCGCCGTGGCTTGCCGTCTGCATCCTTGACGATCTCAACTAGATAGACCTTCTCAAGCAGCGCACTGTTTTGAGCATTGAAGCGAATCTTGCCGCGCGGCGCATCGAATGTCAGATCGCGCATTGTCGAAATGATCTTGGCGCGGTCCTCCGGAATCTCGCCGCCAAGCTTCTCAAGCGTTAGCATGATTGCCTTGCCATTGTCGTAGCCAAGCGCAGCGTTCACATCGGGATCTTCCTTGAATTTTTCGCGGAACGCCTTGACGAATTTCTTGCTTGCTTCGTTTTCAAGATCCGGGAAGTGTACGGTGATGTGCTTTGCCCCAATGACCAGATCTCCTAGCGCAGGCCACAGGGCTCCGTCGTAGACCCATTGATCGCCAATCAAGGGGAGCTTGTCCTTCAGACCGAAATCGGCGTGCTGTTTGACGACTTGAACGGCCTCGCTGCCTGCATAGAAGGCATAAATGATCTGAGCGCCCGAGTTGCCGGCCTGAGTCAGCGCCGCCCCCCAGTCCTTTGTCTTCTGGAACGGCGTCCATATTTCCTGAACGACCTTGCCTCCACCCTCCTCAAACCCGCGCTTGAACGCACCAAGAAATGAATGGCCGGCCGAATAGTCCGGACCCATGATGACAGCCGTCTTTATACCCTTGCTGGCCCAATACTTTCCGGAATTGTATTGAAAGCCATTCGCGCTGAAAGACGAGCGCGCGATATAGGGGCTGCAGAACTTTCCAGTGATTTCGTCGGCGAAAGCGAAGCCAAATATCACCGGCACCTTGCCGCGATCGGCAAGTTCCGACAGCGCAATGGCAACGTTCGAGCCGACGATACCGGTGACGAAGTCCACCTTGTCGAGTTGCACCAGTTTGTTGAACTTCTGGACACCCACACTGGGCGTGAGCTCATCATCGGCCCGGATAATCTCGATAGCGCGACCGGCAATCTTGCCTTCGTACTCGGCGATTGCGATCTGCAAACCGCGGTCAAAACCCTCGGAGACAGGTGCGTAAACACCCTTGTAGGTCAGGATCAGGCCAATCTTGATCGGCCCCTTATCCTGAGCATAGCTCGGAATACCGACAGTGGCCGCGAGGACGGCTGCTGCACCGAGAATGGTGCGGGTACTTTTCTCGAAAGAGAATGCCAAGCCGACCTCCCTATTGCCGTGGCGGACCTAATCCCGCCTCAAGACTCCAGCTTGGCTGCCGCAATTTGCGGCAATCCTGCTCGGACTGTTATGGCAATAGTCATAGATCAGCAGACTGCATCGCACTTGCAGCAAAGCGCCGGGACCTACGAAAGAACGCCGTTTTGTCGGAACGCGCGAAGTCACGCCTTTTCCGCAAAATAAGTCCCTTCAAGTTATTACCGGGAAATCACTCTCGCCGTTGGCGAAACGATGACGGCGTCAGGCCCGTGGCCTTCCTGAAACTTGTCGAAAAATGCTGTGCGTGACTAAAACCGGTCGCAAGCGCCACGTCGGTGATACTATCCTCAGTTTCCGAAAGTCGGCGCTTCGCCTCGTTGATCCGCAGAGAAAGCACGTAATGATAAGGCGTTGAACCCACGCTCTCCTGGAATGCGCGCAGGAAGTGCCGTTTGCTCAGCCCCGCAATGCTCGAGAGCTCCGCGAGCGAGATCGGGTGGGCTAGATTATCGTGAACATACTCGTCGAGGCGCCGAAGGCTCCGGCCCGGCAGCCCGCCACGCAATTCCGTGTGCTGCTGGTGGTTTTTCTCGCTAACGCGTGCGATATGGGCCAATGCCTGAATGGCCCATCCCTCCGCCATGAGATTGAAGACGTTGTCGGGTGATGCGGCTTCTCGACAGAGTTCGGTAAGGCCTCGGGTCAATCCGTCGTGCTCGAATGCTATCGTTGTATTTGTTATCGCATTCTGCAGGCGCTCACCAACAAACGATGGGTTCAAGAAGACGACGGTATAATCGAGCGTCGGCCCGACATTCCATTCTCCCTCGATCTCGATGGCCGCAGGAAAAATGGCGAGCCGCGATTTTCCGGGAAACGTACAGTTGACGGAACGTCCGTCGATTGTAGCTCTGAGGCGCTCGGCGCCCTTAGCGAACCAGAACAGAGAAAGCTCGGGCTGGCGGAAGTGCCAGTGCATGCGTCCGACGGTCTCCCTGCGAAGGACTTCTATTCGCATGCTGGTCGTGTCGGTGATCAAAGATGACACCAGTTCGCCACCGACTGAGCGAACATACTTTTCACCAGCCTGTCCCATGCCGAGCTCCAAAGCAGAAACCGAAATCCCTAACCCCGTCGTCCGCCGAGCGGACGCATATCTCGAGGAGAAGGTTCTAAAGTAGAATGGACTAAAACTCAGCTTGAATCGAGCACTTTGTCTGCGCTGAGCGCCGCTTCCAGGGCCAGACGGGTCTAATAGCGAAGGTTCGAAAGCACCCCGCGCTGCGATGCAGCAAACTGCAAACCTTCATCAATTTGTTGCTGCCGGATTTGATCCGAAATCCATCGCCCCAGACCGCTCCAGTTCAGTCGCAAAGCGGCGATGGCCGTTCGACCATGTCGCGCGACGGCGTGCGATACCCAGAAACGGGCGTTCCGTAATCTGTCATTCCGCGAATTGATGAGATGAGCCTCGGCACGACCAGCTTCGACAATGCGCGGCTTGTCAAACAGATCACGCCTTCTCGACGCACCTGTCCGCCGCTGACGCCTAATCGCTCAGTTCGGCATGCTCACGTTGGTTGTGGCTAGATTTTCTTTGATCTCCCTCATAGCCAGCGCGATTAATCAGCGGTGGCAACGCGAAAAGGCCGAACGCAAACATTCCCAATGCCACGGCGACGAAATTCCATGTGACGTCGGCCTTCAACCAGACCACCACATAGCCTCCCACTACCGCAATGACGGCCCTGAGCAGAGCGGCGAGTACCGAGGCTTCCATTCGTCTGGTCGCCTGTCCCGCGCAATAGAGAACATAGCCGAGCCCAAAGAATCCAAAGAAAGGCCCGACGCGATGCAGATATTCTGCGCCGAGCCGCAGCACGGACGGGTCCTGGCTGAATATCCCGATCCATTGCTGCCGAAAGGCGGCCGCGGCCAGTCCGATCAATTCCGTCAGGGTGCAAGCCATCAGCACACCAATCCAGGACGCCTTTACGGCTCGTTCTATCTTGCCGGCGCCGAGGTTCGCGCTGATCACGATTCCGACCGGGCCGCCGATGCCGTAGGCAAGTGGTACCAATAGAAACTCGAGTCGCGAGCCCGCGCCATAGCCGGCTAACGCTTCAACCCCGCCCATTCCCACATAGGCCGTGACGATCGCGAGCGTCAGATTCGTGCTGGCCGAGACGATGGCCGACATTCCGCCGACGCGGAGAACGGCCAGCGCGGGCCCGAGGGAAAGTTTTGGCAGACGAAATGTCGGCTGCAGCACACCGAACCGGCCCCAGAGATAGGCTGCGTAGGCAAGCGTTCCGAAACCGTAAAACACAAGCATCGCGACGGCGCCGCCCGAGGGACCAAGCCCTTGATAACCAAAGGCGCCAAAGATCAGTGCCGGCGAAAGCGGGACAAGGATCAAAGCTCCACCGCAGACCACAATCACGGGAACCTGCAGATTGCCCGTGCCGCGAACCACCGCCATCAAGAGGTTGAACAACCAGATCAGCGTGGCACCTGCAAAAATGGTGGACGAATAGGAGACGGCGATCTCCAGAGCATTTCCGGAGATGCCCATCTGGCCGTAGAGGCTTGGACCCAGCGCATGCATGGCGGCCGTCGTCGCGAGGCCCAATGGAACACCAATGGCCAGGGCGTACCAAGCGTATTCGCTTGCGGCGCCGATCCGGCCGGCCCCAAGGGCGCGCGCGACCGTCGTGACAATGCCGCCACCGATCGCGCCTTGGGCGACAGCAACCACCAACGAAACTAGTGGAAACACCGGCGCGACGCCGGCAAGGGCATCTACGCCCGTTCGCGATACGAAATAGACCTCGACCAGCCCGATAAGGATCTGGACGGTCATGACGGTGGCATTGGGGATCGCAAGCCGCAGGATCGTGGCCGCGATTGGCTGCTCCAGCAGCATCTGAGTGCGGGAGTCTATTTCAGCGGATTGAGCGGGATGCCGCCGGTTCGCGTCCTTATGCTGGCAGCTCGCGATGGCCGCCACGGCAACCCTGGAAAATTCAACGCGCGTTTTGCGCGATTGCTGGCTGCAGTTTTCGGGCCGCGAAAGTTCGCCGGTTTGACATGAAAGTACGCAGGAAGCTTGCATGACAGGTGCTCCATCTCGGAGCCTGAGCGATTACTCCCGAGGAGATCACGGGTCGAACGATAAGATTTGACAGGGCATGTTAGCGTTCCTAACAATTGACGAATGACACGTTTACCGCCGCTGGAGACCTTGCGTGTG
>WNGI01006285.1_pt1 | contig 10773 bp, 9 predicted proteins | sample 5400621 | NCBI WGS metagenome assembly WNGI01 (sample SAMN13153374, study PRJNA577476) | soil metagenome | isolation source: 20 cm soil or saprolite under Garry oak tree replicate 1 | place: USA:California | collected 2016-06-15 | reverse complement strand
GACATCTTCACGGCGCTGCACACCGCCTTCCTGTCCGGCGGCACCTTCCTCTACGTGCCCCGGGGGGTCGATCTGGAGATCCCTGTGGAAGCCACCCGGACCCTGTCGGAGGGCGGCGTGGGGACCTTCCCGCACACGCTCGTGGTGGTGGACGAGGGATCCTCGGTCGTCTTCCTCGACCGGTACCGCTCCGGCAACCTCACCCAGCCGAGCCTGTCCGACGCGGGGGTCGAGATCGTCGTGGGCGCGGGCTCAAGCGTCACCTTCTTGGCCATGCAGGAGTACGGGCGGGGGGTGTGGCACTTCGGCACCCAGCGGGCCTCCCTGGGGCGGGATGCCTCGTTGCACAGCCTCGTCGTGACGCTCGGGGGAAGCTTCTCCCGGTCGCAGGTCGAGACGACGATCGGCGGTGAGCACGGCGACGTCCAGATGCTCGGCGTCTACTTCGCCGAGGCCGACCAGCACTTCGACATGCGCACGCTGCAGGACCACGCGGCGCCCCGCAGCACCTCGGACCTGCTCTACAAGGGGGCGCTGAAGGGCAAGTCGCACACCGTCTACTCGGGCCTGATCCGGGTGCAGCCCCATGCCGAGAAGACCGATGCCTACCAGGCCAACCGCAACCTGGTGCTGTCGGACCATGCAAAGGCCGACTCCAAGCCCGAGCTGGAGATCCTCAACAACGACGTCCGCTGCACCCACGGGTCGACCGTCGGCCAGGTGGACGACGAGCAGCTCTTCTACCTCGAGTCCCGGGGCATCTCCCACGACGACGCGCAGCGCCTCATTGTCGAGGGATTCTTCGAGGACGTCATCAACCGCGTTCGGGTCGAGGCGGTCCGCAACGTGCTCCACGACGCCATCGCGCGGAAGCTGGCGGGCTGAACCATGAGCCCAGTTGGCACCGACGACTGGCAGCTGGTTGCCCATGTGTTCGACGTGAAGCCGGGCCAGGTCGCCAGGGTCATGGTCGGCAAGGACCCGGTGTGCCTCGGCAACGTCGAGGGCGAGTTCCTGGCGATCCACGACATCTGCAGCCACGAGTACGTCGAGCTGCACGAAGGCTGGCTGGAGGGCGACGAGGTCGAGTGCCCCCAGCACGGGTCGAAGTTCTCCATGCGCACCGGTGCGGTGCGCGGCCTGCCGGCCACCAAGCCCGTGCCCGCGTACGAGACCAAGGTCGAGGGTGAGCATGTCTACGTCCGGGGGCCTGTCCCCGTTTCGCCTTCCTGAAGGAGTGATGCGCAATGGCTGAGCCGATCCTGCTGGTCGAGGATCTCCATGCGACCGTCGAGGGCAAGGAGATCCTGCGCGGGGTCAACCTCAAGATCCTGCCTGGGGAGATCCACGCCATCATGGGCCCGAACGGGTCCGGCAAGTCGACCCTCGCCAACGTCCTCATGGGCAAGCCCGGCTACGAGATCGCTCAGGGCCGCGTCCTGTACAGGGGCGAGGACCTGAGCGGGCTGGCGCCCGAGGAACGAGCTCGGAAGGGCATCTTCCTGGCCTTCCAGAACCCCCTCGAGATCCCGGGCGTGTCGGTGGTCAACTTCCTCCGGACCGCCTACAACGCCAGCAGGCCCGACGCCCCGCTCGGCGCCATGGAGTTCCGCCGCTACCTGCAGACCAAGATGGACCTGCTCGGAGTCGGCAACGAGCTCATCAACCGCTACGTCAACCAGGGATTCTCCGGCGGCGAGCGCAAGCGCTCGGAAGTGCTGCAGATGGCCGTGCTCGACCCCGACCTCTCGGTCCTCGACGAGACCGACACCGGCCTCGACATCGACGCCCTTCGGGAGGTCGCCGCCGGCGTGATGAAGATCCACAACGAGAACCGCGGCATCCTCATCATCACGCACTACCAGCGGATCCTGAACTACATCGAGCCCACCTTCATCCACGTCCTGCTCGGCGGCCGCATCGTGCGCGACGGCGGCAAGGAGCTTGCGCTCGAGCTGGAGGCGAAGGGCTACGAGCAGTTCCGGGCCGATGCCGGGATCCCGGACTCCGCCCCCCTGACGGACGAGGCGCCCGGCCCGTAAGGCAAAGGACCAAGGCAAAGAAGGACAAAGCAAAAGCCCCCGCCGCAGAGGATCGCGGCGGGGGCTTTGCTGTCTGCCGATCGAGCGGTTAGCTGTTGAAGTCGGGCAGGACCTGGGTGTGCTCGATGCGGGCGGCGTCGAGCTTGCCCGGGTTGAGGCCGAGGGCCGCAAGGACGGTTGGCGCGACCTGCGAGGTCGTCACCCTGTCGTCGACGACGTTGCCGCCGCCATTGCCCCCGCCGTTGCCGGTGAGGCGAGCGCCGTTCACGACGATCAGGGCGACGTGGGTGTCGTCCGTCGAGAAGCCGCCGTGCTCGGCCACCTTGGCGATACTGCCGGAGTAAATGGTTCCAGGGATTGGCTGGACGATGAGGTCCGGTGTCCTGGGGTCGACCAGCGGGCTGTTGAAGCGGTCTGCCAGGGGCTGGCCGGACAGGACGTACTGGACCCTGGCGGTGTTGGCTCCCGCCTTGTCCGCCATCAGCGCGTTGACGGCAGTCGTCTCCTGCGACTGGTCCTTCAGCCACATCAGGGAGATGTCGTCGTCGGTGGTCTGGGCGATGGCGACGCCGGCGTTCGTGACCACCTTGGTCTCGGCGTGACCGATCTTGGCCAGCTTCGACGGGTCGATCGGGGACTGCCCGTGCTTGGCGGTGACGATGATCTCGGTCGAGCTGAGCTGGTTCTGGGCCTTCAACTCGGCGACCATCTTGCCGAGGGCCCCGTCGACGAAGCTGATGGCCCCGGAGAGCTGCGGCGTGAACTGAAGGGTGGTGGGCTCGTAGCCGCCCGGGAAGTACTTGGGGTCGCAGCCCGGCGCGTTGTTGCTGCGCACGCAGGACAGCTGCGGATCGACAAGTTTCTGCCCGACGCTCACGGCCTGGAAGTTCATGCCAAAAATCGCGGGCATGCCCTTCGGGTTCGACGTGCCCGCCGAGGTGAGCCCGTCGATCTCGTTCAGGATCGCGTCGACCTTGATCTGGTCGTAGGCCTCGGTGTTGCCGACCTTGTCGGTGATGAAGAACCCGTTCGGGTCGCCGGTCGGGTTGGGCAGCGGGAAGGTCACCGTCTTGCCGCGCGTGTCCACCAGCGAGGAGGGGATGATGTCCGCGTTGATCTCGGTCATGAACTTGTCGTCGACGGCGTTCGGGGTGCCGTGCCCGCTGACCTGCTGGTCCGCGGCGGGGTGCTTGTCTGCCCATGCCGTGGACAGACCCGCCTGGTGGGCGACGCTGAAGATGGAGTTCGTCCGCAGGAAGTCGTTCGGCATCACCTGCACGCACTTGCCGCCCACCAACTGGTAGGGGAGCTGGGTCGGGTCGATCGACTCGTTCATGATCGTGCGGGTCCCCACACCACCGTTGGCCGTGCTCGGCGCGTTGGTGTCGATGTTCTCGGCGTACATGGTCTCCGCTCCCGGTGCCCCCGAGCAGTCCTGGATGCTCGTCGGGGTCTGGGCCGCAGGTGTGAACATCGTCCGGTCGTAGCTGTCGTCGTAGTACACGCCGGTCAGCTTGGGTGTGCCGCCCGTTGCGAGCGCCATCAGGCCCGGGGATGAGTCGGAAGGCTCCGACGCCGACGCGTTCGAGTACGAGGTGCCGTGTGCGCTCAGGTTCGCGATGTTGGGGCACAGGTGTGCCGCGATGCATTGGGTCACGTCCGACGCGTGCAAACCATCCACGCTGACCAGGAGCACGTGGCGAGCGGGTACCGAGCCCGAGTCCGCGGCGGCGCCCGCCGCCGCTCCTGCGGTCAGGGACATCACGCTCAGGGCGACCAGCGCCGAGCGGGGCAGTCGATGTTTCATGGGTCCTCCTTTGGTCAGGGCCACAATGCCGGCCACGAACGGAGAGGAGTGGGCTGGGACGCCACACCTCGATCGGCGCGGCCGAGACGGGGTTGATGTGACAGGCGCGCACCACACACCCCCCAGCTCGAACACGCCTTGGTACGAACCTAGCAACGACCCTTGAACGAACCGCGAACGGCGCGCGAAGGGAGTAGGTCATTCACCTGAGACTCCGCTGCGCCGCGTCGAGCTCCTGAGGTCAGGCGGAGTTCGCGCACAGGCGCGCGACTCCCTTCTAGCCTCCCGGACGACCGTGCCTCGACCGCTCGGCGAAGACCTGCGCGGCGGCAGCCATGCCGTTCAGCGCCGCAGGGAACCCTGCGAAGACCGCCATGAGCAGGATGGTCTCGACGACGTCGCTGGGGCTCCCGCCGGCATCGAGGAGGCCGTGGATGTGGAGGAGGAGTTCGAGACGGCGGGGTGTGCCAAGCGCCGTCAGCCGTGCGACGGCAACGATCTCGCGGTCCTGCGCCGTCAGGGCGCCCGAGGTCTGGCCTGACCGCGCTTCGTTGATCTCCGGCTCCATCGCGCCGGCGTTTCGAGCGCCCTGGGCGTGGAACCGCAACTGTGGGGTCGCATTGCCGAGGGCGCCCAGGGCGGCGACGGCGACAAGCTCCCGCCGGCGCAGGCTCATGCCGGGGCGGGCGTAGACGTCGCCGTAGGCAAACTCGACGAGGTACCGGCCCAGGTCCGGCGCCACGCCGGCAAGGTCGCTGAGCACCTGCGGATCCTCTGCGGCGGCAACCTCCTGCAGGATCGCCAGCCCCCGCTCGTAGCGGTCTGGGTTCAACCCATCTGGCCGGTCACATAGGCCTTCGTCCGCAGGTCCATCGGCACCTCGAAGATATGGTCGGTCTGACCGTACTCGACCAGCTCCCCCGTGCGCCGGTCGTCCCCGAGCAGGAAGACCGCCGTGTAGTCGGACACCCGCCGGGCCTGGAACATGTTGTGCGTGACGAGGCACACCGTGACGTCGACGGCGAGACGGGCGATGAGCTCCTCGATCTTGGCGGTCGCGATGGGGTCGAGGGCGGAGCAGGGCTCATCCATCAGCAGCACCTCGGGTTCGACCGCGAGCGCCCTTGCGATGCAGAGGCGCTGCTGCTGGCCGCCCGAGAGCACGCCGGCGGGGGAGTGCAGCCGGTCCTTGACCAGTTCCCACAGGGCGGCATGGTGGAGGGCGGACTCGGCGGCCTCCCGGAGGATCGACTTCGAGCGCACACCGTTGAAGCGCAGCCCCGAGACGACGTTCTCGAAGATGCTCAGGTTCGGGAACGGGTTGGGGCGCTGGAAGACCATCCCCACCCGGCTGCGGACCAGCTCGGGCTGCGTGTCCCGGGCGTACACGTCGAGGTCCCCGATGTGGATGGTGCCGCTGACAGATCCGCCGGCGTCGTCGTGGAGGCGGTTGATCGCTCGCAGGAGCGTGGTCTTCCCGCATCCCGACGGCCCGACCAGCGCGGTCACGCGGTTGCGGCCGAGGTTGAGGGTCACGTCGCGCACGACCTGATGGGCGCCGAAGGCAACGCCCACGCCGGCCAGGGTGACGGCGCTGCCCGTGTCGGGGAGCGGGTCCGAGAGCTTCGGCTTCGGGCTCGGCCCGCTGGCTTGCCTGTCCCCCTGCCCAGAAGGGGCCGGCCGGTCCGCGGGCTCCGGGTCGGAGCGATGGATCGACTCGGTCTGAACCTCGGTCTGAGCCTCGTTCGTCACGATGTCCCTCATGGCACGCTCCTGGACTCGGTCAACGGTCAACGGGATCTGCCAGCGAGCCGTCCCGACACGATACGGGCTGCAATGCTTAACAGCAGGACGAGGGCCAGCAGCACGAAGGCGGTCCCCCACGCGATCTGCTGGGCCTCCGGGAATGCCTGCGTGCCGTCGGCGTAGATGACCAGCGGTATCGCTGCCGTCGGCTGCAGTGGCGAGAGGTTGAACAACTGGCTGCCGATCGACGTGAAGAGCAGGGGGGCGGTCTCGCCCACGGCCCTCGCGATGGCGAGCAGGCTCCCCGTCACCAGCCCGGCGAGCGCTCCCCGGAGGACCACGGACCTTGCCACCCTGGAGCGCCGGGCCCCCAGGGCGAGCGCGGCCTCCCGCAGCTCGATGGGCACTGCCAGCATGGCGGCCTCACTCGCCCGGATGACGATGGGCAGCATCAGCACCGCCAGCGCGAAGCTGCCGGCGAGCGCAGAGAAATGGCGGAGGGGTTCCACCAGGACGACGTAGGCGAAGATGCCGATGGCGATGGAGGGCACCCCGGTGAGCACGTCCGCCCCGAAGCGGATTGTGGCAGCAAGGCGGCCCTTACGTTCCAGCAGGAACAGGGCGGCCGCGATGCCGATCGGGACGGCCATCAGGGCCCCGAGGCCCACGGTGAGCGCCGATCCGGCGATGGCGTTGCGGATGCCCCCTCCCGGGATGCCGGGCGGCGTGGGATCGTGGGTGAAGAAGCCGAGATTGACCGCGCGGACGCCCCGCGAGGTCGTGTACGCGAGCAACGCCACCAGCGGGACCAGGCAGATGCCGACGGCGAGGGCGCACAGCACGTGGGACAGCCGGGTGGCGGCACGCCGGCGGGCAAGGGTCCGCCGGGCCGAGTTCCGGATCGTCTCGCGCCGCGCCGTTGCCCCAGCCGCCAGGCGGGCGGGGAGGGGCTCGGCCGGAAGCAGCTCCGCCGAGGCGCCCCTCAGGGCGCCGGATACCTGCTCGGCCACGACGTCGCCGGTGTCGGTGGTGCGCAGGGTCGTCACAGCGTCACCAACTTCGCCGCCTGTCGCCTGCGCCGCCGGAGCAGGATCTGGCCCACCGCGTTGACCGCCACGCTGATGGCGAACAGGTAGACCACCACGGCGATGACGGCGCTGCGCTGCAGGCCGGGGGCCGCCTCCCCGAAGGTGTTGATGACGGCAGAGCCGAGGGTCGCGCCGGGCGACAGCAGGGTGGTCGACACGCTGTGGGGCAGGGCGAAGCGGTTGCCGATCACCATGGCCACGGCGATGGTCTCGCCCAGCGCACGACCCATCGCCAGGGTGACGGCGGCCTCGATGCCCGAGCGGGCGCCGGGGATCACGGCCCGCTTCGTCACCTGCCAGCGGGTGGCGCCGAGGGCACGGGCCGCTTCCCGTTCGGAGACGGCCACACCCGAGAGCGCGGTGCGCGACAGCGCGACGACGGTGGGAAGGATCATCACCGCGAGCACGACGCTGGCAAGCAGCAGGCTCGAGCCGAGCGGGGCACCCGCGAAGGCCAGGCGCCCGAGCACCGGCAGCCCGGACAGCCAGGGCTCGACGTGATGCCCGAACAGCGGGACGAGCACGAGCAGGCCCCACAGGCCGACGACGATGCTCGGCACCGCGGCGATGAGGTCGATCAGCACCGACAGGGGTTGCGACAGCCGGCGCGGCGCCATCTCGGAGAGGTAGGCCGCGGCGCCGACGCCGACCGGGACGGCGAGCAGGAGCGCGAGGAGTGTGGTGACCAGCGTGCCGACGACGAAGATGCCCGCCCCGTAGACCTTCCGGCTGTCGTCCCAGGTTCCCGACCACAGGAACGCGAGGCCCGAGTGGCGGAACGCCTCGCTCGACCCCGAGACCAGCGTGACGACAAGGCCGAGCAGCACCGAGGCGAACACCAGCACCCCAAGCCAGCGCAGGAAGGTGTAGCGCCGGCCCCCACCCCGCGCGCGGTGGCGCTGGATGGCCTCCCGGACCCCGGCGACGGGCACCCGGTGCTCGGGCGGGATCTCCTCCAGCAGCGCCGGGGCCGCCACCGGCTCCCCGCCCTGGTCGAAGACCTTCATGGGAGTGGAAGAGCAGGGGGGACCGGCTTCGCCGGGAGAAACCAGCAGCCCGGCGGAGCGCAGCGGAGCCGGATGAGCTGCGAATCCCCCCTGGGTCGTCGGACACTCCGTGAGGAGTGGACGACGACTGGAAAAATGGTTCCCATCAGCCGAACAGGGGCTGGCCGCTCGCGGTCTGCAGGGTGAGCAGCGTCGTATGCGCCAGGCTGACGGCGTTGTCGGGCATGGGGGTGTAGCCGAGCGGTGTGGCCTGCTGCTGCCCGGTGGTCGAGACCCAGTCGAAGAGCTTGCCGAGCACGATGCCCACGTCGGTCGACGCCTGCTTCTGGTAGAGGAGGCCCCAACTGAAATTGGCAAGGGGGTAGGTGCCGGCACCGGCGCCGTTGACGATGTCGAAGTTCGCGGCGCTCAGGTTCGTCGCCTGGGCGCCGGCGGCCTTGATGGAGTCCAGCGTCGGTGCCACGAAGGCCCCGGAGGCGTTCTTGAGCGCCACGTTGTTGAACTTGCTCTTCTGTGCGAAGGCGTATTCGACGTAGCCGATTGCCCCCTGGGTCTGCTGGATGTAGCTGGCCACGCCGGTGTTCAGCTGCTGGCCGACGCCGATGTTGGCGACGGGCCAGCGAGTGGTCGCCTTGGTCCCGGCCTTCGAGGTCCAGGCCGCGCCGGCGGTGTCCATGAGGTACTGGTCGAGGTCGTAGCCCGGCCCTGACGAATCGGCCCGATGGACTGCCACGATGGCGAGGTGCGGAAGCTTCACCCCGGGATTGAGCGCCGCGATGGCCGGGTCGTCCCAATTCGTGACAGCGCCGGTGTAGATGCCGGCGAGCGCCGGTCCATCGAGCTTCAGCCCGGTGTCGACGCCGGGGATGTTGTAGCTGAGCGCCACCCCACCGAGGTCCACCGGTACCTGGAGAATGGTCCCGGCCGTGCCGGTGGCCGGGGAAGGCATCGGGATCTCGGACTGGCCGAACTGGACGGTGTTCTGCTGGATGTCGGTGATGCCGACGCTGCTGCCCACCGGCGAGTAATCCACGGACACGCCCTTGTTGGCCTGGTTGTAGTAGTAGAAGGCGCGCTCGTAGAAGGGCTGGATGGAGTTGGCCCCGGCACCGGTCAACTTGAGCGAGGGTGTCCTGGTGTTGCAGTCGCCCCCGAGCCTGCCGCCCGGAGCCGAGGACGAGCAGGAGCCGGAGGGACTGGCGCTCGTTGAGGTCGAGGACTTGCATGCGACCGCCAGCAGCGCGGCGGCACAGGCGATCGCCCCGAAGCGGAGCCTGAACTGCAATCTCTGGGCGCTCTGCGTCAACTGCTGCTCCTCTCGTCGCGGCTGGGCACTCACCGGACCCAGCGGGCCCCGGCGTCACGGGGGGAACAGAAAGGCCCGGCGCAGCAGTCCGTAGCCTGCCGCGGGACTTACATCATTAGAGCAGTGGATATCGTAGAAATACTATAAAGATCTGTCAACGCCGAATTGAGGGAATCATACCGGTCAACTTGCGATAATTATGCCACAGAGGTACCCTATTTTCAACGTTCTTATAGGTGAAAGGAGCGAAAATGGCGGACCCCACCTTCTATCGTTCGGCGCAGGCGGCGGCGGCCGCACCGCCGGAACGTCTCGCCTACGTCGCCACGCTGAACACGCCGGGGCCGGATGGCGAGGCCAGGCCCGACGCCATCGTCGTCCTCGACACCGACCCCCAGTCGCCCTCATACGGCACGATCGTGGGCCGGGTCGACATGCCGCATACCGGCGACGAGCTCCATCATTTCGGCTGGAACGCCTGCAGCGCCTGCCTCTGCCACGCCGAGTCCAACGGACATGCCGGGCACGACCACGACAGCGCGGAGCGGCGCTACCTCGTCGTCCCGGGCCTGCGCTCCTCGCGCATCTACATCATCGACACCAAGCCGGATCCCCGGAACCCCAAAATTGTCAAGACCATCGAGCCCGACGAGCTGGCGGCCAGGACGGGCTACAGCCGGCCCCACACCTCGCATTGCGGGCCCGACGGCATCTTCATGAGCGCCCTCGGCGCCGCCGACGGCAACGCTCCTGGCGGCATCTTCGTCCTCGATCCCGGCACCTTCGAGATCCGCGGCGCCTGGGAGCGGGACCGGGGGCCGCAGAGCCTCGCCTACGACTTCTGGTGGCACCTCAACCAGGACACGCTGATCAGCAGCGAGTGGGGGACCCCGAACATGGTCGAGGGGGGCCTCGATCCCTCGCTCATCGGGCAGTTCGGCCACCAGCTCCACGTGTGGGACCTGCCCAAGGGCACGCACCTCCAGACCATCGACCTCGGCCCCACCCAGCAGATGGTGCTGGAGCTGCGGCCCTCCCACGACCCGGACAAGACCTACGGCTTCGTGGGGGTCGTCGTCTCCACCGCCGACCTGTGCGCGTCCGTCTGGACCTGGTACCGCGACAACGACGGCCAGTGGAAGGCGGTCAAGACCATCGAGATCCCCGCCGAGCCGGCTGCTGCCGAGCAGCTTCCCCCCGCCCTGCAGCCCTTCGGGGCCGTGCCGCCGCTCGTCACCGACATCGACCTGTCCGTCGACGACAAGTTCCTGTACGTCTCGTGCTGGGGCACCGGGGAATTCCGCCAGTACGACGTGTCGGACCCGTTCAACCCCAAGCTCACCGGCTCGGTCCACCTCGGCGGCATCGTCCACAAGGGCACCCACCCGGCGGCCGGCCCCCTCAACGGCGGCCCGCAGATGGTGGAGATCAGCCGGGACGGCAGGCGGATCTACGTCACGAACTCGCTCTATGCCTCCTGGGACGCCCAGTTCTATCCGGAGGGCATCAAGGGCTGGATCGTGAAGCTCGACGCCGATCCGGAGGGTGGCATCGCCCCGGACCCGGACTTCTTCGTGGCGTTCGAGGGGGAGCGCCCGCACCAGGTTCGCCTCGAGGGCGGCGATGCCTCGTCAGACTCCTACTGTTTCTCGTGATCGGACCGGAATATCTCCCTGTTTCCAACGTTGCTATAGTTAGAACAGACAGATTCCGGGACCACTGCCGGGTAAAGGAAGGTCAGGAGTACGATACGGCCATGGACGCACGAGAGGTTCGC
>WNGI01006284.1_pt1 | contig 10776 bp, 10 predicted proteins | sample 5400621 | NCBI WGS metagenome assembly WNGI01 (sample SAMN13153374, study PRJNA577476) | soil metagenome | isolation source: 20 cm soil or saprolite under Garry oak tree replicate 1 | place: USA:California | collected 2016-06-15 | reverse complement strand
GGTCTTCGCACCGCCGGACCTGCCGGACTAGGGAACGCCGCGGGACGGCGCGCGGCTGGCCCGGAACTAGGTGTTCTCCCGGCGCGAAGCCGGGAGTCACCGCGCGATCCTCCATCGGCCCAGCGACCGCGCGGGTACACCGGCCACAAGATCACGAGGCGCAAACCTCCCGGGACACGGCGCACCTCGAAGGAGACTCGGCATGACGCTGGCCACGGATACTCGACAGGACTCCCGACGAGCAGCCCGCCGCCGCCGCACTGTGGTGTGGATCGTGGCACTTGCAACGGTCGGACTGATGTTCGACGGCTACGACCTGGTCGTCTACGGCACAGTGGTCTCGACGTTCCTCCGTGACCCCAGCCAGATCGGGAAGGTGACTCCCGCGACGGCCGGAGCGTTGGGCAGCTACGCACTGATCGGCGTGCTCGTCGGGGCCCTTCTCGCCGGCAGCGTCGGGGACATCCTGGGCCGGCGAAAGGTAATGCTGTTCGCCTACGCCTGGTTCTCCGTCGGAATGGCCCTGACCGCGCTGTCGACCAGCACGACGGTCTTCGGGGCGATGCGGTTCCTGACGGGCCTGGGCATCGGCGCTCTGGTGGCCACGACGGGCGCCCTCGTGTCCGAGTACGCCCCGCCGGGGAAGAAGAACCTGTGCAACGCGATCACCTACTCCGGGGTGCCGTTCGGGAGCCTGCTCGCCGCCTTCCTCGCCATCGTGCTGCTCCAGACGATCAAGTGGCGCGGCATGTTCTGGATCGGGGCGCTGCCGGCGGTGACGCTGCTGCCGCTGGCCATCTTCAAGATGCCCGAGTCCCCGGTCTGGCTGGCCTCACGCGGCCGCACCGAGGAGGCCCACGCGATATCCGAAAGGACCGGAGTGCCCCTCCCCAAGGCGCCCACCGCCGGCCGGGCGGCGGCGGCCGCGCCGGAGCGAGTGGGGTTCGCCGGGCTGTTCAGTCGCCAGTACTGGCTCCCCACGCTGCTGCTCGGGCTGATGAGCGCAACGGGCCTGCTGCTGGTCTACTCGCTGAACACCTGGCTGCCCGAGCTGATGCGCCGCGCCGGGTACTCGACCAAGGGCTCGATTGCCTTCCTGCTGGTGCTCAACGGCGGGGCGGTGCTCGGCGCGCTGGCCGGGTCCCGGGTGGCCGACCGGTTCGGACCCAAGCCGGTGGTCGCCACCTGCTTCCTGATTGGGGCGGTGTCCATCGGATTGCTCACCTCGAACGTTCCGGTCGGAATCCTGCTGGCCTTCGTCGCGATCGTCGGACTGGGCACCAGCGGCACCCAGACGCTGATCTACGGCTTCGTGGCCAACTACTACCGGACCAACGTCCGGGGCGCCGGGGTGGCCTGGTGCGCCGGGTTCGGTCGCCTCGGCGGCGTCGGCGGCCCGTTGCTCGGTGGTTTCCTGATCGGCGCCGGACTCGCCCTCGACTCGATCTTCTACGTGCTAGCCGTCCTGGGCGTGCTGGGCTTCGTGCTGACCGTGCTCGTGCCGGTCGCCCGTCGCCCGCGTGAGGTGACGACTACGTTGGTCGAGCCCACGCCGGTGCGGCGTGTGACGGTGCCCGGCGAGGCCCAAGCCCGGCCGGTGACGCCGTGAGCCCTCAGCCGCGGCGGGCGCGGTTGCCGCCGTGATGTCCGGAGCTGAACCGTGTCAGTCACTCCGTCGCCGAGGTGATGAGGGTAGAGGCAGCCATGTATGACCGAATTCTCGTGGCGGTCGACACGACGCCCGACGAGAACAACCCCGCGCTGCAGCGGACCGAGCAGTTTGCCAAGATGGCCGGTGCGACCGTGTACCTGCTGCATGTGGCACGCGGGCACATCGTCCCGTGGGATATCACCGGCGGATCGGGGCATGCTGTGGTGTCCGCTGAGGACGACGCCGAGCACCCGGACCGCCAGGTGGTCCAGCGGGCGGTCGACCACCTGAGCGCCGCCGGCCTCGAAGCTCACGGAGAGCTGGTGAGCGCGACTGACCACGACATCGCGGAAGTCATACTCCAGCGTGCCAAGGAGCACGATGTGGACCTCGTCGTGCTCGGCCACGAGCACCATCGCGGGCCCGGCAACCTGTTCCGGGCCAGCGTTGCCGAGCAGGTCATTCACCGGCATCCGCCGTACTCGATCCTGCTGGCCCGCCCCCCGCTACGGGCTTGACCGCAGGCATGAGTCACAGCTGAGGACCAGCGGGAGGAGGATCTGCATCGTGGCCGGCCGAATACAAAGCACTCCGCGCACAGTCGCCGCTCGGGTGCTGGCGATCCTGGGCTCGTTCTCGCCGGGGCATGCCGAGCTCAGCCTCGTCGAGATCAGCCGCCGAGCCGGTCTGGCGATGTCAACGACCCACCGGCTGGTCGGCGAGCTACATACGTGGGGTGCGCTCGAACGGGACGCGGACCTCCGTTACCGCATCGGCGCGCGGCTGCAGGAGTTGGCCGCGCTCTCGCCGGCGGCGGGCCAGCGGCTCGACAACGCCGTCGACCAGTGACTGGCCCTGGCGAAGCTCGAGGGTGGGCCGGCTGATCGGATCCGGCGTCGCCTGCGAGCTGACGGCTGACCCGGAGGCGCCGGGGGAGAGGGCGAAGCTGTGCGGCAGGTCGTGGGACCGAATCGACTCGACGGGAAGAAGGGGTCAACGTGGCTCAGACCGACAAGGCAACATTCCGCCACGTCATCGGACACTTCGCGAGCGGAGTCACCGTGCTCACGACGCGCGATGGGGACGAGGACTTCGGCGCTACCGCCAGCGCGGTGTCCTCGCTGTCACTGGAGCCGCCGATGCTGCTGGTGTGCCTCAACCGGCGCAGCAGCACGCAGGAAGCCATCCACGCAAGCGGGCGGTTGGGCGTGAACATCCTCGACGAGAACCAGGGGATCGTGGCGGAGCGGTTCGCCTCACCGCGCGGCGCCGACAAGTTCGCGGGACTGAACGTGGAACGGGGCGACGGCGACGTGCCGCTGCTCGCCGACTCGCTGGCCTTTTGCGAGTGTCGCGTGGCCGAGTCCGTCACGGCAGGTACCCACCGCGTCTTCCTGTCCGACGTCACCCGCGCGGTCGCGCGGGAGGGCTCTCCGCTGACCTACTTCCGGGGCAAGTTCGGACGGTTCGAGGTCGAACAGGATCGGATCGTGTACGGCGAGCTCCGGAGCCGCATCCTGAGCCGTTCGATCTCGCTGGAGGACTCGCTCGACGTGGGTGCTCTGGCCACGGAACTCGACACGCTGCCGGGCACGGCCTACCACGCGGTGACCAAGCTCGTCGCGGACGGGCTGCTCGCCCGCGACCCGGACCGGGGCTACGTCGTCAAGCCAGTGACAGCCGAGAGCTCCGAGCAGGCCTTCGACGCGCGGTGTGCGATGGAGCTAGGGGTCGCCGCGACCACGGTGGGGCGGGTTCCCGAGGACCGGGTCGTGGCGATGCGCAAGCTCATGGAAGAGACCGTGCCGCTGGTGTCCGGGGGGCGGTTCGTCGACATCGAGGCTTACACCCGACACAACGAGGCATTCCACAACGCGATCGTCGATCTGGCGGACAACCCGACGCTGGCCGACGCCTACCAGCGCCTCGGCGTCGCCGGCCTGATGGTCTCCCTCCTCAGGGAGGGGTCCGAGGCCGGTCAGGAGATCATCGACGATCACCGCGCCATCGTGGAGGCCTACGAGCGCGGGAGCCTCGAGGACGCCATGCGGACGATCACCCGGCATAACCAGAACGCGAAGGAAACGAACCGACGTGCCATCCTCGCCGCCGGTGGCCAGCTCTGAGCGTTGGAACATATTTCCGCGAAGCGGAACCGCGCATTCCGTTCGCGTCCAGGGTGGACGATCCGCTGCGGCCAACGGTTCACCGAGGAGGAGAGAGGCATGTCAGAGGGACCAATGCAGACAGATCAGCCCGTTGTCGGTGAGGGGTTCATCGGAGGCGCCGGGCCGGATGACGAAGCTCCTACCGGCGGCTTCATGGCCGGTGCGGGAGAGGAGCTCGGCGGTGGTACCTCCGAGCGGGTGGCGACGACCGACGAACTGATGACCGGAGACGAGTACATCGAGAGTCTCCGGGACGGTCGCAGCGTGTACATCTACGGAGAGAAGGTCGACGACGTCACCACGCATCCGGCCTTCCGCAACGCCGTCCTGTCGGTCCGGCGGCTCTACGACGCCATGCACGACCCGGCGACTCGCGACAAGATCACGGATGTCGACCAGTTCGGGATCAGGACGCACAAGTTCTTCCACCCGGCATACTCCCCGCAGGAGCTGCTCGGCGGTCGCGACGCCATCGCGGAGTGGCAGAAGCTGAGCTACGGGTTCATGGGCCGGACGCCCGACTACAAGGCGGCTTTCATGGCCAGCCTGGCGGGCGCACCTGAGTGGTACCACCCCTTCACCGACAACGCTCGGGCCTGGTACAAGAAGTACGCCACCAAGGGATTGTTCCTGAACCACGTGCTGATCAACCCGCCGGTCGACCGCAAGAAGCCGGTACACGAGGTCTCCGACGTCTACGTCCACGTGGTCAAGGAGGTCGATGGCGGCATCGTCGTCCGCGGGGCGAAGATGCTGGCCACCGCCTCCGCGCTGACCCACGGCACGTTCGTGGCCCAGAACAGCGCAGTTTCCCTCGAGGTCGGCAAGGCGGAGGACTACGCGCTTGTCTTCTTCGTGCCCATGGACGAGCCCCGGCAGAAGCTGCTGTCCCGCACCTCCTACGAGCAGCGGGCGACCAGCCCCTTCGACTACCCGCTGTCCAGCCGGTTCGACGAGAACGACGCGGTCGCGGTCTTCGACGACGTGTTCGTGCCGTGGGAGAACGTGCTCGTCTATCGCAACGTCGAGAAGGCGATGGGGTTCTACGCCGGATCGGGCTTTTTCAACCGGTTCCAGCTGCAGGCGACCACGCGCCTCGCGGTCAAGATGGACTTCATGGCCGGGCTCATCTGGAAAGGCGTCTCCGCGAATGGGACCGAGGCGTTCCGCGGTGTCCAGGCATCGGTGGGAGAGGTCATCCTGTGGCGCAACCTCCTGTGGCTCATCTCGTCGGCCATGGCGCTGGACCCCGAGCCACTGCTCAATGGGATGGTGATCCCGAAGGTGCAGTACGCCGCCGCCTCCCGGCTGGTGGCGACGATGTGCTGGAACGAGATCCACCGCATCTTCGAGTCGACGCTGGGCGGCGCCCCGCTCGTCGCGCCGTCGAGCTACCAGGACCTGAAGAGCCCGGTGCTCCGGCCGCTGATCGACGCCTTCTACCGCGGTTCGGACGGCACCGACGCCGAGCAGCGGGTCAAGCTGTTCAAGCTGGTGTGGGATGCCATCGGAACCGAGTTCGGTGCCCGTCACGAGCTCTACGAGCGCAACTACTCGGGCAACCAGGACCAGATCCGGCTCGACGCGCTCCGGTTCTCCCGGAACAGGGGCGACTTCGACTGGTTCAACGCGTTCGTCGAGCAGTGCATGAGCGAGTACGACCTCGACGGATGGACGGCCTCCCCATGGGCTGACGCGCCGTGGGCGCGTTGACCGGTGCGGCGGTCCGCGCAGGTGAGATCATCTGTTAGCCGCTCGTCGCAGCCACCCGGGAGTCAACATGACAAACCGTACCTATGTCGTAAACGAGATCGTCGGCACGTCCACCGAGAGCGTCCACGACGCCATCAGGAACGGCGTCCGGCGCGCTTCCCAGACGCTGCGTCATCTCGACTGGTTCGAGGTGGTCGAGGTTCGGGGCGCCATCCAGGATGGTGAGGTCGGCCAGTACCAGATCACGATGAAGGTCGGGTTCCGGCTGGAGGATGAGAAGGAGGCGTAGGCCCCGCGAGCGCGCTGGGGCCGTGCGCCAGGAGGGTGATGAGGGCGAGCGCCGGGTGCCCGGCCGGCTTCCGGGTTTTCCGGGGACCGGAGGGGGTGGCCGGTGCTCTCGGTGCGAACGTCGTGGCGTTCGGCAAGTTCGACGGTCTGCACCTCGGGCACCGGGCGCTGCTGGATCGCGCGGCCGCGACGGCCCGCCGGCTTGGCCTCCCATACGGGGCGGCGACGTTCGAGCGCCATCCGGACGTCTACCTGCGCCGAGGCCCGGTGCCGCCGATGCTGGCCAGCCTCGCCGAGAAGCTACGGCTGCTCCGCGACGCCGGAGCCCAGTTCGTCGTCCTGCTGCCGGCCGACGCGACCGTGCTGAGCATTCCCGCCGACCAGTTCGCCCGCGACGTCCTGCGCGCCAGGATGGGCGTCCGAGTCGTCGTCGTCGGGCAGAATTTCCGGTTCGGTCATCGCGGCAGCGGTGGAGTGGTGACGCTCCGCGAACTCTCGTCGGCGCACGGCCTGGACGGCGTGGAGGTCGGGACCGTGGACGTGGCAGGCGGCCCGGTGTCCGCCACCCGCATTCGCGCCGGCCTCGCGCGCGGCGATGTCGAGTTGGTCCGAGACCTCCTCGGCAGGCCGTACGAGGTCGCCGGGGCGCTTCGGGCCCTGGGTCCATCCGCGGCGTCGGTGGTGGTCTCGGCGGCGCGAGCCGTCCCTGCTCGCGGCGAGTACCTCGGGTCGTTCCGGGTGGGCGCCCGGGTGCGGGCGGTAGGGGCGGTGGTCGAGGTCGGCAAGCCGGACGGCGGCCGCCATCCCCTCACCGTGCGCTATGAGGGCGAAAGACCCGCCGCCGAAAGGCCAGCCCGCCTCGCTCAGGTCGCCTTCGAGAAGAGGCTCCGATGCGGCCAGAGCCGCGGTACCGGCGGTGGGTGAGCGGCTGCTCGCGGAGCGCGATCCTGAGGCGTTGGAGGTGCTGCGCCGCGGCAGCCACCTGCCACCGCCCGCGTGAGGAACCGAGCGAAGTGGGGTGGACATGCCAGCCGAGGACAGTGCCGCGAGCGCTCCTGCTGCGGAACGGGCGGGTCACCCTCTGCTCGAGCGTCCTGCACGGCCGCTGCCGGGCCTGCGTCGGGTGGTGCAGGACGTCGGGGCGGTCTATGTCGGCAACGGACTCATCGGGCTGATCTTCGCGGCCACCGGCCCGGTCGCGGTGATCCTGGCGGTGGGGGCGCAGGGCCGGCTCTCCCAGGCCGAGCTCGCATCGTGGATCTTCGGCGTGTTCTTCCTGAACGGGATCCTCACCGTGCTCGCCTGCTGGTTGTACCGTCAGCCGCTGGCCTTCTTCTGGACGATTCCCGGCACGGTGCTGGTCGGTCCCGCGCTCGGGCACCTCAGCTGGCCCGAGGTGGTGGGCGCGTTCTTCGCCACCGGGCTGCTGATCCTGGTGCTGGGGCTGACCGGGTGGGTCCGCCGCGGGATGGCCGTCGTCCCGATGCCGATCGTGATGGGGATGATCGCCGGCGTGTTCCTGCGCTTCGGTGTCAACCTGGTGCTAGCGCTGCGTTCGGACGTCGCGGTCGCCGCACCGATGGTGGCGGTGTTTCTGCTGCTCAGCGCATGGGCCTCGGTCGGTCGCTGGATCCCTCCGATCATCGGTGCGCTGATCGTCGGGGTCGTCGCCGTGGCGCTGTCAGGGCGCTTCGCCCCGGGGCCGGTCGCGGCGCGGTGGATCGCCGCGCCGGTGTTCCAGGTGCCGCAATGGTCGCTGCAGGCGATCCTCGAACTGGTCGTCCCCCTGGCGATCACGGTCCTGGTCGTGCAGAACGGCCAGGGCGTCGCGGTGCTCAGATCCGCCGGGCACGTCCCGCCGGTCAACATGGTCACTGTCGCCTGCGGCGCCTGGTCGCTGCTCACCGCGGCCGTCGGAGCCGTCTCGACCTGCCTGACCGGGCCGACCAACGCCCTGCTCGCAGCGTCGGGAGAACGCGCGCGGCAGTACACCGCCGGCATTGTGTGCGGGCTGCTCGCGGTCCTGTTCGGACTCTTCGCGCCGCTGTTCACGCGGCTGATGCTGGCCACACCGGGTGCCTTCATCGCAACACTCGGCGGACTGGCGATGCTGCGGGTGCTGCAGGCCTCCTTCGTGACCGCGTTCAGCAGCCGGTTCACACTCGGTGCCCTGGTCACCTTCGTGGTGACCGTGGCCGACGTGAAGATCCTCAACATAGGGGCCGCGTTCTGGGGCCTAATCGCTGGTTTCGTCGTCTCGTGGCTGCTCGAGCGCTCCGACTTCACGCCCCCCGACGAGGATTGACCCAGGGGGTTCGACCGCCTGACGAACTGTCAGCCGGCGTCGTCGGTGACACCACCGGATGGGGTCGGGATCCCGAGGGCGGCATCGACGGCATCGATGGCGTGCTTGACCGCGACGCCGACCCACTCACTGCCGGCGATCTCCTGCATGCGATGCCGGACCGCCCGCCGGTCGGACCTCGGAAACAGGTGTCGCTCGAGCCCGACGGCCAGTGCCACTGACGCCACCGCGGCGGTTTCCCGAGACGCCGGGTGGCCGAGTGCCACGGCGTCGTACAGGTGATCCATCAGCTCGTGCTCGATCCGGCCATCGGCCTGGTGGGCGTGGTGCACGTGGATCAACCCCAGCACCTTGTGGTCCTCGATGCCCAACACTCCGGCCGCGACCAGCATGTCCTGGACCGCTTCGCGGGCTCCCCTGGCAAGGTGGCGAACCCAGTAGCTCGGCTCGCGCGCCTTGGCGTCTGCGGCGATGGCAGCCAGAGCGGTGTCCAGCAGCCGGTCGCCCGTCGGTGTCGAGTCGGTGACGGTGACGTGGGAGTCAACCAGCGTTACCCGCTCGTGCAGCACCAGGTCGAGCAGCAGCGCTCCGCCGAGCCCCAGGTCCAGGTAGGCGGTCGGAATCCGCGCCCTACCAGTGGCCTCGTGGCAGGCCAGCAGGTAGAGGTCCTCGGCGAGGGTGACCATCACCGACCAGCATACGAGGTCGTCTGATCACCCGCCTCGGTGCGGACGGTCGGCGGGCACGAGAGGCGAGCGGCCACCAACGTTCCCAGACAGCGATCGCAACACCGATGCGCGAATGGTTCCGCCCAGCAACGCCGCCTCGTGATCACCGCGGCACGTCCGAGTGGGCCGGGAACAGGTGCTCGACGTGCGGAGGGGCATTGGCCAGTTCATGGGCCGCCGCCTCGACCTGCCGGTCGGCACCGGTGAGCCGGCCCTCGTGCTGGCGGAGGTGCTCGGCCCAGGTCGGGTACAGCGAGACCTCGACGAAGCGGCTGGTGTCCGCTCCATCCCGGTAGAGCGCGCAACTGGTGGCGCCGGTCCTCAGCCGGGACCGTCGGACGCCCTTCCAAGCCTCCAAGAACCCCTCGACGCGATCCGCCGCCACGGTGAATCTCCGAGCGACGAGCACCGGTCCCCTCTCGAGTTCGGGATCGAACTCCAGGTGCGGCTGCGGCCAGTACACAGCCGGATCGCGGTCCAGGCCGCCGGTGTCGCGCAACGGCACGGCGATGACGGACAGCGCACCAGCGGCCAGCAGCACTCCGGCGGTCACTAGCGCCGAAGTCACGCCCCACAGCTGGGCGACGACGCCCCAGATGATGGACCCAATCGCCTGCCCGCCGGCGAAGGCCATCTGGTAGATCGACAGGCCACGGGCCCGCACCCAGACCGGCAGGAATGTCTGCAGCATGCCGTTCAGCGTGGCCAGGACGGTGAGCCAGGCGAGACCGGCGGGCACCAGCACGACCACAACGACGACCACGTTGCGGACCAGTGCGCTGACCAGGGCGGCCCCAGCGAAGACGATACCGGCGAGGAGCACCAGCCGATTGGGTGTGAACCGGGCCCCGATCCGGGGCAGTACTGCCGCGCCACCGATCGCACCGACGCCGAGCGCGGCGAGGAGCAGACCGTACCCGCTGGCGTCGAGGTGAAGCAGCCTGCTCGCGACCAGCGGCAGCAGCGCCCACAGAGCTGCCCCAGGCACCACGAACAGCAGGCAGCGCAGCACGATGCGACGGACCGTTGGCGCGTGTCGCACATACCGCGCGCCCGCCCGTAGAGCGCCGGCGAACCGCTCGGGAAGGCGATTGGGCGCCTCCGGTGGGCGACGCAGCCCGAGCAGCACGGCGCCGAGCGCGGCGTAGCTCAGGGTGTTCAGGGCGAAGACGGTCGCGACGCCGGACTGTGCGACGAGCAGACCGGCCACTGGGGGACCGACGGCCCGCGCGAGGTTGATCGCGACGCCGTTGAGCCCGGCGACCGACCGGAGCAGATGTCTGGGTACCAGATCCTGGACCAGCGCCTGGTACCCGGGCATCGTCACCGTGATTCCGCAGCCGAGCAGGAAGGTGGTCGTGAGCAGTGTTCTCGGGGAGAGCCGGCCAGCTAGCGCGAGCCCGACGAGCACCGCGCCGACCGTCACCTGGAAGGCCTGGACGGCTATGAGCATCCGACGCCGATCGACGATGTCGGCCAGCGCGCCGGCCGGCATCGCGAGTACCAGGACCGGCACCATCGCGGCCGCTTGGACCAGCGCGACCAGGGTCGCCGCACCAGGCTTGTCGACGAGCAGCCATTGGGCGGCGACGTTCTGCATCCAGGTGCCGACCATGGTGCCGAGTTGTGTGAACCACAGGACCCGGAACGCGCGCACCCGCAGCGGCGCCCACGCGGACTCCGCGACCTCGGTGCTCACGGCGCGCGACCCGGGGACAGGCGTCTCGGCTCCGATCAGCTCAGAGGGAGGCCGACGTGGTTCTCGGCTAGCAGCGTGGAGCCGGCGATCGAGCGAGTGCCGGCGCCCAGTTCGGCGACCTGTCGCTCCGGGCCGCCGGCCCTGATCGTCTCCTCGATGTCCAGATGGCCTCGCTGGTCGATCACCACAGAACCGATGCCGCGCATCTGCAGCAGGTGCGACAG
>WNGI01006283.1_pt1 | contig 10776 bp, 12 predicted proteins | sample 5400621 | NCBI WGS metagenome assembly WNGI01 (sample SAMN13153374, study PRJNA577476) | soil metagenome | isolation source: 20 cm soil or saprolite under Garry oak tree replicate 1 | place: USA:California | collected 2016-06-15 | reverse complement strand
CGCATGCTTAAGGAGCGGGCTGCACGGACGCCTGCACCGCAATGGGTGCGTGTCGTTGGGAAATGAAAAGTGCTGCTCGTCTCATTTTAGAGTGTCGAGTAATGATTCACACATTCAAACAAAGGAGAAATAGCATGGCTCAACAATCATCAGGCGGAGGTCGTCCCAGTCTAAGTGAAAAGGGACTCTTGACTCCTGACAATTGCGCTGTGGCGTTGATCGACCATCAACCACAAATGCTGTTCGGAGTCAGCAATTCCGACCGCCAGGGGATTATCAACAGCGTGATCGCGCTCGCTAAGGCGGCAAGAGTATTCGAACTGCCGGTTGTACTCTCGACTGTCGAAACGAAGTCTTTCAGCGGAAATATGTGGCCGCAGCTCCGAGCGGTGTTTCCCGGCCAGGAACCCATCGAGCGGTCATCGATGAACTCCTGGGATGACAAGAACTTCGTGGCAGCGATCGAAAAAACTGGCCGCAAGAAGATCGTTTTGGCCGGACTGTGGACGGAAACCTGCGTGGCACTTCCCACGATACAGGCGATACACGATGGTTACGAAATCTACGTCGTCGAGGATTGCTGCGGTGACGTAAGCCAGTTGGCGCACGACAACGCGATGAAGCGTGTAATTCAAGCGGGCGCAAAGCCCGTAACGGCTCTCTCCACGATGCTCGAATGGCAGCGTGATTGGTCTCTCAGAGGAACCTACGACGCGGTGATGGATATCGTGAAGACACACTTCGGTGCCTATGGCGTCGGGGTCGAATACGCCTACACCATGGTGCATGGTTTACCGGCAACGAAGTTTGAGGAATACATAGTTCCAGCCTCTGCAGCCGCGCACAACTAGCGAATTGCGAGGGCTGGCAAACCCCAGCCCTCCCAGAATTCAATCTTGATAGCGGAAGGAGATGGCCATGTCTGTTGACACAATAATTCACAACGCAAGAATCGCAACGAACCAGGTTCCGTCGTTTGTCGAGGCGGTTGCAATATCCGCCGGAAAGATCTCAGCTGTCGGCAATGACGACGAGATTCTCCGTCTGCGAGAGACGAGGACGCAAGTCATCAATGCGAACCGCCGCACGGTGATTCCCGGGCTGAATGACTCGCACATGCATCCGATTCGCGGGGGCCTAAACTACAACATGGAGTTGCGCTGGGACGGCGTGCCTTCCTTAGCGGACGCACTGCGCATGCTGAAAGACCAAGCGGCCAGGACCCCCGCGCCTCAGTGGGTCCGGGTAGTCGGCGGCTGGACGGAATTTCAGTTTGCCGAGCGACGTATGCCAACGCTGGATGAAATCAATGCTGCCGCCCCGGACACGCCGGTTTTCGTCTTGCACTTGTATGACCGCGCGTTCCTCAACGGTGCCGCTTTGCGCGCCCTGGGCTACACGAAGGACACGCCCGATCCACGGGCGGGCGAAATCCAGAGGGACAAGCGAGGTAATCCCACCGGAATTCTCGTGGCCAAACCGAGCGCCTTCATCCTCTACTCGACGTTGGCCAACGGGCCAAAGCTTTCACGCGAAGATCAACTCAATTCTTCGCGTCTGTTTTTCCGTGAGTTGAATCGTTTCGGCATCACGAGTGCGGTGGATGCAGGCGGCGGTTTCCAGAACTATCCCGACGACTACGAGGTCGTCAACGAACTCCATCAGATGAACCAGCTCTCCGTTCGTCTAGCCGCTAATCTTTATCCCCAAAAAGCGGGGCAAGAGATCGCGGATTTTCGTCGATGGACAAAGACAACGAAACCCGGCCAGGGCGATGACTTATATCGCATCAATGGTGCCGGAGAGATGCTTGTGGCTTCGGCAGCGGATTTTGAGGACATGCTACAACCGCGACCAGACATGGCGCCCATAATGGAGAGTGAATTGAAGGCAGTGGTCCAATATCTGGCGGAAAATCGATGGCCGTTTCGCATGCACGCCACTTACAACGAAACGATTTCTCGAGCACTCGACGTATACGAAGCGGTAAACCGCGAGATTCCCTTCGACGGTCTCCATTGGTTCTTCGATCATTGCGAGACAATCACAGATCGCAACCTGGATCGCGTCAAGGCGATGGGCGGCGGCATTGCTGTGCAAAACCGAATGGCTTTCCAAGGCGAGTACTTTGTCGAGCGCTACGGCGCGCAGCAAGCGAAGCGAACGCCGCCTATCCGGCGCATGCTCGAGATGGGGATTCCCGTTGGTGCGGGTACGGATGCAACCAGAGTCTCCAGCTACAACCCTTTCCTCTCCCTGTACTGGCTCACCACCGGCAAGACCGTCGGCGGCCTAAACCTCTACACGGACGAGAATCGATTCGATCGTGAGGAAGCGTTAAAACTCTACACCATTGGGAGCAGTTGGTTTTCTACGGAAGACGGAAAGAAGGGAGCGCTCGCCCCCGGACAATTGGCAGACCTCGCCGTTTTGTCGGCAGATTATTTCTCCATTCCGGAAGAAGAGATCAAACAGCTCGAATCGGTGCTCACCATTGTCGGCGGAAAAATCGTATATGCCATCGCCGAATTTTCAAAACTGGCGCCGCCGGCACTTCCAGTGAGTCCGGACTGGTCCCCTGTCAAAGAGTATGGCGGCTACGCGAAGGCTTCGAAGCAATCGCTTGGCGCTTCCCAATCTGCTGCGAGTTCCCATGCAGCGGGTCACGCAAAGGAATGCAGCAGCTGGCACCTACCAGTGCTGGGTGAGTTCGGGCTATGGGAGTTGGGTTGCGATTGTTTCGCGTTTTGATTGCATGGCCCCAGGAGGAATGGAAATGAAGATGTTATTCGTATCTTTCGCAGTCGGTCTCGGTGTCGGTGTTATCTACGGGCTTATCCGAGTCAAGAGCCCCGCGCCACCGATCGTAGCGTTGCTTGGACTCTTGGGCATGGTGTTTGGTGAACAGCTCGGTATTTGGATTCACGCAAAGAAGCTCAACGTTTCGCAGGCTGCGTCGGCATGCCTTGTCGGTGGCCGGTATGACCGGCAACACACGCCGGACGTGCCTTAGGACCGCAAAGGGCAAGTATCATTTCGACCGATACGAGCGGTTGGCAACGAGGGAGACGTAATGCCTGAAGCCGTACAAAGAACCGCGGATACAGCATTGGGTGGAGCACCGGTGAGTGTGGCCCCATTTTCATTCTGGCGCGCGATGGGGGCGGCTCTCACAACGCTGCTTGGCCTTGCGTTTTTCAATGCCCTTATCGGCGTCTTTGGATTGTCGGCCGCGGTCATCGCACTGTTGTTGTTCATCGCCTTAAGTGTTTTGATTTTCCGACGCCCACAGACGGAAAGGGCATGACCATGAGACTTGATCCAGAGGTCCTAGCGCGTATCCAATTCGCGTTTACCGTGACCTTTCACATTATCTTTCCGACGATGTCGATAGGGCTGGCAGCATTCCTGGTGATTATCGAGGGGCTTTGGCTTAAGACCAAAGAACCTGTCTATCTTCAGATCTATCGGTTTTGGATGGGCATCTTTGCCATGGGCTTTGGAGTCGGCGTTGTCACCGGGATCGTTTTGTCGTTCGAATTCGGACTCGGGTTTGCAAAGTTTGCACAGTTCGCCGGTCCGGCGATCGGACCAATGATCGGATTGGAAGTCCTCACCGCCTTCTTCTTAGAAGCCGGTTTTTTGGGGATTATGCTCTTTGGACTGCATCGTGTGGGTCCCAAGCTCCACTTCTTCGCTACTTGCATGGTGGCGCTCGGGACTCAACTTTCGGCGTCCTGGATTCTATCAGCCAATAGCTGGATGCAGACCCCGGACGGCACTACGATTCAAAATGGCCGCGTCGTCGTGACTAACTGGCTGAGGGTAGTCGACAACCCTTCCTGGCTCTTCCGTCTCCCCCACATGCTAATGGCCGCCTACATCACCGGCTCGTTTTTTGTCGCAGGCGTAGGCGCCTGGTATCTGTTGTGCGGCAAAAACGAAACCTTTGGGCGCCGGACAGTCTCACTTGGCATCGGTTTCGCAACCTTGGCCATGGCGTGCCAACTTTTCATCGGGGATATCCTCTATGGGGCGATGCTCCATTATCAGCCGTCCAAAATGCAGGCAGCTGAAGGCTTCTGGGAAGAGCAATCCCCATCACCTGCACCGTACAATTGGATCATCGTTCCTGACCAGGCGCATCAGCGTAATCGCTTCACCCTCGGCACGCCCGTCCTTGGCAGCATCTGGCTGACTCATAGTCTCAGCGGACCGGTCGCTGGACTGAAAAACACCCCGCCCGACCGACAACCAATAATGGGCATGGTTTTCTATGGGTTCCACACGATGTTCACTATGGCGATTCTCATGTTCTTCATTGTAGTCGTGTCCATGTGGCTGCGCTTGCAGAAACGGCTTTTCAGCACGAGGTGGTTCCTGCGCGCTCTCGTCATCATGACGCCTGCGGGATTCATCGCAACCATCGCTGGTTGGTACACCGCCGAGACAGGCCGTCAGCCATGGGTGATCTGGGGCATTTTGCGTACAGCCGACGCCGTTTCGCCTGTGCCGGGTGGAGCCCTGCTATCGACGCTCATCGCCTTTGTATTGATCTACGCACTTTTTATCACGGCTTTCCTGATCTTCACATTCCGCATGATTCGACGTGGCCCGGAAGCTGCACCGGACCATGCAGAAGCCTCCGGCTCGCTCAAGAACGCTCTGAGAACGCAAGTGATGGACTATGCCTCAGCGGCCCATCAGGGAGGAAGGGAGTAGCAGCCATGGACCTGCCACTTTTTTCCGCAGCATTTGCCGCATTGGCAATTACGCTCTACGTCATGCTCGACGGATTCGACCTCGGGGTCGGGGCACTGTTGCTCACCGAGCGCGACGAAACGCTGCGCGACCAGATGATTGACTCGATCATGCCCATGTGGGATGGGAATGAGACCTGGCTTGTCATGACAGGTGTCACACTGCTCGCGGCTTTTCCAGTCGCTTACGGCATTTTGATGCCGGCGTTCTACTTTCCGCTCATTGTCATGCTCTTGTCGCTAGGGCTGCGGGGTGTCTCCTTCGATTTTCGCTTTCAATTAGTAGGCCAGAGTCGCCGCTTCTGGGATGTTGCCTTCAGCCTCGGATCAATTTCGGCCGCGTCGATGCAGGGACTAATTCTCGGGGGTCTCATTCAAGGAGTAACCATTACTGATCACGAGTTCAGCGGCAGTGTCTTTGATATTTTTCACCCGCTGCCAATCGTCACCACCGTAGCCGTTCTCGCCGGCTATGTCGTTCTCGGCAGCGGTTGGTTACATCTGAAAGCAACGGCAGCAGTACGCAGCTTGGCCGAACGCAGCCTGCGCCGTGCAACCCCGATTTTCATTGCCCTCGCAATAGCGACCTGCATCGCAGCCGCCTTGGTTCAGCCAGGAGTAAAAGCAGCTTGGGCTGCGCACCCCGCGCCTCTCATTATGATCGCCGTTCTCTACTTTGCGGCATCAGCAGTTCTGTTGAATGTCATCGGAGGGCGTTCCGATATCCTACCCTTCGCTCTGGCGCTGCTCCAGTTTGGCCTGGGAATCGCGGGCACCGCCTTGGTGATCTTCCCTGATGTTGTACCGTTCCGCCTTACTGTTTGGGACGCATCATCCCCTACCCTCAGCCAGATTTTTCTGTTGACCGGGGCCGTGATTGTTACCCCGGTCATACTCGCATATTCGGCTTTCGCCTACAGTGTGTTCCGCGGAAAGACGCCCGAGAAAGGATGGGAGTGATGAATCCTCGCTTTCGACGCGTGATTTGGTTCGTTGGCATCTACCTGATGTCAATCGGCACTATCGCAATTGTGGCTCTTGTGATCCGGATCGTTTTGCGTCACATCACGTAATTCAGAATAAGGAGATTCCGATGCGTATAACTAGAACTCTTGCGGCGCTCGCCGTCGCGGGCCTCTTAAGTGTAGGAAGCGCACGTCTATTGCTGCTGCCGGGCACTTCATCTGCAGTTGCACTCGCCGCTGCTACAACCCCGAATGTGGCCGTCGGGCCGCAGTACGACACGACGCATGTCTACGTTGCTCCGGAAGATTTTGACCGTTTCGTCGCGAGCCTTATCGCAACATTTGGCGGTACAACGAGCAAACAAGGAGTTTTCATGGTCACTCCGACGACGAGCGAAACGATGTCGCAGCTTGTTCTGACGCCCGTAGGGACCATTTCGGTGTTCGGCTTTAAAACTCCGATTCCGTATCCGTTCGGATTAGAACGGACGGGTTATCTGGTGCTAGACATGGACGAAGCCATCCGCGCTGCGAAAGCGACTGGCGCGGACGTGCTGGTCACTTCGTTCAATGATCCGATTGGCCGGGACGCCATCATTCAATGGCCCGGTGGGGTGAACACACAACTCTACTGGCATACGACCGCGCCGTCCTACACACCGCTTAAGACGATTCCAGAAAACCGTATCTATGTTTCCCCCGGCAGTGTGGGCTCGTTCATTCGCAGCTTCCTTACGTTCTCTCACGGGAAAGTCATATCGGACGATGCTCATGCGCCTGGTGTCGAAATCGGTCGCCAAGCCGATACTTATCGCCGAATCCGGATCGAATCGAAATTCGGCAAGCTAACTGCGCTCGTGACGGATGGTCACCTCCCGTATCCATATGGACGAGAGATAACCGGATATGAGGTCGCTGACCTCTCGGACACCTTGGCCAAAGCCAAAACAGTCGGTGTCGTGGTTCTTGTCGCTCCTTATACGGCTGACCAACGGCATGCGGCCATCGTGCAATTTCCCGGCAGCTACATCGCCGAGATTCACTCAGCCTCCAGCAAATAGTGAGTCCGGCTCGCACTCCCGGCTGCCCCAGGCAGCACAAGAGCTGTTCATGCAGGAATCGAAAATCATCGGCGAGGGTCGGCGAAAGTAGGCGGTGAAAAAATGAAATCGATGCCAATTTATCCAATCTTAATGTTCGTCTTCCTACTCGCGGTTCCGACCGCAGATGCCCAGTCGGCAGAGGGCCCCGCCCTTCCGGATCGGAGTTTCAAGCTGCTGAGCGAGAACGAGGACTGGAGTTTCCTGCGCGACCCGACCCTCCGACAGGATTTTTGGGACCCTATCAAGTACATCCGATTGCGCAACGGCTCCGATGATTGGTACCTCACGATCGGAGGAGAGGCCCGAGAGGTCTGGGAGCAGATCGGAAACGACAACTGGGGGCAGCAGCCCTTCATGAACGGCTATTTGAATGAACGATACATGGTTCACTTCGATGTCCATTACGGCAAGCACGTTCGTACGTTCGTCGAGTTGAAGAGCGGGTTGAACTCCTATCGGATTGGCGGTCCGCGTCCGATCGACGAGAAGAAACTCGATTTCCAAGCTGGATTTCTCGAAGTGGGGACTTCCCCTGGTGCGAAGTCTCTCGCACTCCGTATTGGCCGACAGGAACTCGAGTACGGCTCCGGGCGATTGATTGATGTCCGGGAAGGTCCGAATGTGCGCTTGAGTTTCGATGGCTTCACCGTCAAAAGCCAGATCGACTCTTGGCAAATCGACGGATTCGCTGTTCGTCCGGACTTGGACAAGCCGGGATTCTTCTCCAATGCACCTAACCACGGGGTTGCATTCTGGGGCGCATACGCCACTCGGCCTTTGCCTCGGAAAGTTTTCCTAGATGCGTATTACTTGGGTCTGGACCGCAAGCAGGCGACTTTCGAACGAGGCACAGCTCAGGAGGAGCGCCACTCGTTGGGCGCAAGGATTTCTCGCCCCGTCGCGACGGAGGGGCCCGGATGGGATTTTGACTACGAGGGCCTCTGGCAGTTCGGCACGTTCGGTACAGGAAACATCCGGGCTTGGACTGTTGCGTCCGAAACGGGCTATCGATTTCCGACGGTTCGGCTTAAACCGCGGTTCAGTGCCAAGGCGGACATCTCCAGCGGAGACAATCCAAACTCGAAAACTCTCGGAACGTTCAATCCCCTTTTTCCGAAGGGGAACTACTTTGGAGTACTGGCCACCACAGGCCCCGGTCCGATCAACTTCATCGACGCCCATCCGCATGTGGAAACTGTATTTCCGCATGACGTGACCGTATCGTTCGACTGGATTTTTCAGTGGCGGGAGAGTTTGCAGGATGGTGTGTACGCCGTGCCTGGATTTTTGATCAGGGCTGCGGACGGGAGTCGTGCACGGTTCGTTGGACACAGGCCTGGGACAGAGGTTCGCTGGCAGGCGAATCGTCATCTCTGGTTTCAAGCGGACTACGGAGTTTTTTTCGCAGGAAGCTTCTTAAAAGAAACGCAACCCGGTCGCAATCTCAATTATTGGGCTCTATGGGCCGGATACAAATTTTAGTAACAGGGATAACTCGGTAGTTGCTGAGTCCGGATTGGACGGGAGCTAGTCATGTTCAAGCCACACAGCGTCGACAAAGTTCTTCCATATGCGCTACTTGGTATGACAGCAGTGACCGGTGTGATCGACGCGGTTAGCTACCTTGCTCTCGGGCGCGTGTTCACCGCCAACATGACAGGGAACCTTGTGTTTCTCGGGTTCGCCAGTACAGGCGCGCCTGAGGTCTCCCTGGCACGTACTTTGAGCGCTTTGTTGGCATTTCTTGTGGGCGCCGCGGTTAGCGGACGCATTCTTACCTCGACAAGGGTGGAGGACGCAATCCGGCCTGCGATGTTCAGCTTCGGACTGGAGACTACCTTTTTGGCGGCGGCAACGGTGTCGGCTGTCGGCTATAACCGTAGCCCGACGCCTGTGCCGTTTCAGCTCTACTCGATCATTGTCCTGACCGCGTTGGCAATGGGGATCAGAAACGCCGCTGTCCGAAAACTTGGCGTACCGGATCTTACGACAACTGTGCTGACGCTGACAGTCACAGGTCTGGCTGCGGACTCTTCCCTTGCGGGAGGTAGCAATCCGCGCTGGCAACGACGAATCGGCTCTATATTAGCAATGATATTCGGGGCGGCGCTGGGCACCATCGTCGTAAGGCATTCCGTTTTCGCAGCCCTTGGTCTCGCGGCAGCGACTTCTTTGATCTGCTTTGCAGCGTTGTTATTTTCGGTTCGGTGGAATTCATCGGGAGAACCAGTACGCACGGCCCAGCAAAGCACGGTTTGAGCCAGGTAGTGATTCCGAAGGATCTGCGATGAACAAAACAATAATTCCCGCTGGGCCGTTTCTGGCTGGGAATCTTTGCGATGTCGTTCAGAGTCGGTAATTCCTGAAGTAAACCCGGACTGGGCGCAACCTGAATTATTGGCTCTCTGGGCTGGGTACAAATTCTAAAATGAGTTGCGTGGCTGCATCGGACGTTTTCTTGAAGCTTGAAAAATGCTTAATTTTCCGCTGTGGCATTCGTCGACTCAGACAGCAATCGCGGCGTCTGGCGTGGGGTCCGCCTTCGTAATCAACGTAGCCTCATTTCTCGGCGTTATTCTTGTGATTGCCCGCCCGTCAGGCCGCTTGCGAAAAAAACAGAATTCATAAGCTCCAAGCAGGAGAAGCATGAGCGATTTAACAGCCGCAATTCTTGAATTGACTAAACCGAATCTGAAAAAGTGGCTTTTTGTAGCTCTTAATTATCCGATGAAGCCGGAGCCGGAGATCGTCCCTCATGTCCCAGAACATTTGAAATATATGGGCGCGCACGAGGATAAAGTGTTCTTGTCCGGTCCGTTTATCAAGTCGGGACGGCTGGTTGACGAAGGCTTGATGATTCTGAAGTCCGACCACGAAGAGGGTGCTCTAGAGTTCATGTGCAACGAGCCACTCGTGAAACGAGGGCTTCGCCGCTTCGAGTTGAAGGTCTGGGAGATCCGCGAAGGTTCGCTGACCGTTCGAATCAGCGCCGCGACAAGCAGGTGCTCCCTTGCCTGATTACTTCGCTGGTTCTACGGCAATCGGGAACTCTCAGACGTTTCTCGCCGTTAGAAAAGCAAGGCTTGGTGGTTCGCTAGTTGCTCTGGGTGCGTGCCCTTCTGAGACGAAATTGTCGCGGAAATGCGGTGATCATTGCGTCCCGGCTCGTCCGGGCGAGCGTGTCACGGTGCGGCGCGAGTGGAAGAAATCACAGACGTGGACATCTGTTACCCAAATCTTTGAACCCGACTTGTCGTATAGCGGAATGGCACTACAGCATTCGCTGCCTGGTTTCGCACCCCTAAAAGTCTTTGTAGCTGACCTCAATCTTTTCGTCTATCCGTGCTGTGGTCGCGCCCGTGCCGCGTCGATCTGTATTCTGCCTTGACGTCAGAGATTTGACGCGCAACGAATACGGGCGAGATTCGTCATTTCACAACCCTTTTGAATTCAGACGATCCTGCAACGCTGCTTTCTGGCACTCGCCATGCTCCGGTAAAGAGCGTGGACGTTCTCTGATACGCAGCGAACAGTTCACTAATGTTTGTATGAGGAGATATTTCCAATGAAGGAGGACATAACTATGGACAGACTTGATCCCGCCCGAACAGCTTTGGTGGTGGTGCATATGGTCAAGGGGGTCGCCGGCAACGTCGACACCCCCTTCAACCGTCTTTTCCGGCGTCGGGCCGAGGAGACGGGGATCTTCAAGGCTCAGCTACGGCTGCTGGACGGGTTCCGCAGAGCCAAGGCGAAGGTCGTATACACGGCAGTCACATACCAGCAAGGGCTCCCCGGGGTTAGTCCGAATTCCCCGCTGTGGCGTACCCTTTTCGACTGTGTCTGCCTGATGGAGGGCACTCCTGCGGTCGAGCTCGTGGACGAGCTCGCGCGCCGGCCCGAGGAACCGCTCGTCAGGGGACAGGCGGCCAACGGGTTCGAGGGCAC
>WNGI01006282.1_pt1 | contig 10776 bp, 11 predicted proteins | sample 5400621 | NCBI WGS metagenome assembly WNGI01 (sample SAMN13153374, study PRJNA577476) | soil metagenome | isolation source: 20 cm soil or saprolite under Garry oak tree replicate 1 | place: USA:California | collected 2016-06-15 | reverse complement strand
CATCGGTCGCTGGCACTGAAGTCTAGCACCCCTTGGTCGCATCGGCCTGCGTCTCGCCCGTGGACACCGCGCCCGCGTCAGGCGAGGATTCGCGTTGCCCGTGACGGAAACCACCCCTCTGGCGCCCAGCACGGCCGAAGCGGCCGCCGCGACGGAGCGGCTCGGCGGCGATGAGCGCTACCTGCGACCCTCCCGGAACCGGAGAAGCAGACGCGCCGCGAGCTCGCGGCCGATTTCGTCTGCGGTAGCGGCGAGGGCGCCGGACGGAACAGTGTCGCGGGGTTCAACGACCGCCGAGTCGTCCGCTCGGCCGAAGCCCGCGGGCGAGGCGGACGTCCGCTTTCCCAAGTCTTTCACGCTACCCTCGCTCGCCATCGAAATCCCTTGCAAACCGACGGCGAGGGCAACCTCATCGGACTTCGAGAGGTCGAGGTCCGCTGCCAGCCGGAGGAGATGGGCCGTACGACCCGCGATATCCTCTGCGTCAACGATCGTCCCAAGCATATCCGATGGCAGCTGTACCCAGAGCGATACCGTTCGATCTCGACGGACGCGGATTCCTGCGAGGCGCTCGTGGCCCTCCGGCTTCGAGACGACGAGCGCGCTGTCCTCTCGCACAGTGCTCTCGACTGCGCGCTCTTCACCGAAGAGATGATGATCCCGGCCTGCCCTTGCCAGCCGCCGGGGAAGTTCCGTGAGAATCGTCGCCGGCACGGCATCGTGCGACGCAATGGGGAGGACGTGACACTCAAGTAACGTGGACCCGCTGTATGCACCCCGCTGCGGGCGGGCTTCCCACGGAACTGCTATCGGCGCCGCCAGCGGTCGCCAGGTGAGCGGGGGCGGCGCCTCTTCCAGCGCACGGACGGCGCCAGCCGCCGCAGTGAGAAGATCGGCGACGGTTTTGAACGAGCCTCGGAACACACCGGCGCTGTAGTTCTCGACCCTGGCGATGAACTCGCTCTGTGCAGTTTCGGGAGTCACCCCCTGTTTCCGAAACGCGAGGATGGGGATTCCCCGCCGCCGCGCGACCGTCCACTCTTCTTCCGTCGGGGCCTTCCCGGTATCGGAGAGCGCGTCGCCGTACCGCTCGCCCAGCAGAAGCACGTACGCGTCAGCCTCGTTGACCCCTTGAAGGCACGCCTCCCGCGAGGGCACCGGCTGCGCCGTGAAGTCCTCGAACCGCAACGGCTCGTGCCCCATGGCACGAATCAGCGCTGGAAGCGCATCCCGTTCGTCCTCAAGTCCTCGTCGGACCGAGCTGAGAAATATCTTCACCGCTCCTCCCCCACCGTTGACTGCGGCCTTCGCTGCTCTAAGTTGCGGCCCATGAATGACGAGATAATCACGCAGGTCAAGGCGTGGGTCGCTGACGCGACCAAGGGCCCACAGCTCCACGCACTGCTTCACGGGGAGGTGACCAGGATCGTCGGGCGGACGCGGGCTGAGGAGTTCGGCGCCGGAACCCCCTACTCGGACGCGGAGCTCGCTCGCCGCGTCCAGGCGTTCGAGGACCTCACCGCAGACCTCGCTCGTTCGGTTGCCTACGCTGGCTACTGGGGTCATCCGTCGATGCGGCCGCTGTGGCCGGGACTGGTGAGCCGTATCGCGAACGCGATCGACCGGTCCGGCGGCGTGGAGGTCTGGCTCAGACTCGTTCTCTACCCCGCCTTGCTCGTCCTCTACAGCGCCGGAGTCGCGTCGGTTGCTGCGCGCCGGTACGACACGCTCGCGGCGCTGCTCACCGAGGCCGTGATCTACGACAGAGACGATTGCCAACCGGCAGCCCTCACCCTTCATCCTGAGGAGGTCATCGGGGACGATGTCGCTCGACGACTGTCAGGCCTCGAAAGGCATCGTACTCCCCAAAGCGACCATCTCCTCTCGGTCGTGAGGCCATGGCTCGACGATCTCGTGGTGGGTGCCGACATCGACCGCCAGTTCGACCGCTTCGAGTTTCTTCTCGGGCTCGTGTGTTACGACATGCGGCGCGTGACCGGGCATGACTGGGCGCCTGTGGGGCGCTTCTCGTGGCGGCGGATGCGTCATGGGGCAGACGCCGAGATCATTGCCGAGATCGAGGGCTCCGGGCCACGGTGGCCCCTTCTCCGCGAGGGCCTGTTTAGTGGCTCCTTCGATCGGCTCGTCGAGTCTGCACGCGGGTTTGCGGCGCACATCGACGCGATCCGGCGCAAACGCTTCTGACGGCGCAGCCCCTGGCAGCGTCTCGTCGTGCTCCTTGTGACCAGCCCTCGCGGTACCCCCGACCGGCGGCCGGCGTGGGCCCCGATAGTCATGCACCGCGACGTGAAGGCCGTCACCGTCTTCCTCGCTTCGACCGCCACGCCGGAACGGGGCGGCCTGCCCTACCTCGACGCCGTGCTACCTGCCGAGGACCGCCTCGCTGAGGATCATAGAGGACAATGTGTTCAAGCTCGATGCCGACTTCGACCTGCTGATCGATTCCACGAACGTGCACATCCTGCGGCCAAGCGGGTTCGAGTTCGTCGGCAAGCTACAGGAAGCGGTGCTGGCTGCCGCGCCTGAGAACGTCAAGGCGCTGCAGAGAGACCTTAAGTTCGTCGATTTCGACCGTATTGAGGCTTACGCCACCACGCATCCGCGTGCGGCCCGCTACCTAGCCTCGATTAGAGCGCAGAAGGAGACGACAAACATCGACAAGACAGCCTTGAAGAAGCTCTGCAAGGGCACGGGTGTCAAGATTCTTGAAGCCAGCGGGAAGATCACAGTTCTCGATGGCCACGCCATGGGCTTCCTTGAAGTTCTAGATCGGCGACGATACCAGTTGGAACTAGTGGGGGGGTCCCCCGAGCGGTTCAAGGCCGCTAGCCGCCGCAAACTGGACGACTAAACGGACAACTGGAACCGGTTCTCGCGTTCCTCAGCGCTAAGCAAGCGTGCGGAGCGAGCACCTCGTGACCACCCACTCCAAACACCGCCGGCGCCGCCGCAACGCCGGCGCGAGCCCGCGCTCAGGTGCCGCCGAGGTCGAGGAGGTGGTGATCGAGGAGCGAGAGCACGTCGTCGAGAGGCCGACCGCCGCCCGCTCCCCCCCACGCATCACCTCGCCCGGAAGCCGGCGCATCGGTCGGCGCTCCCGTTCTCCACCGCGTCCCGCAGCACGCAGATTTCACAACGCGCTGCGTCTTGTGAACGGGTCTGCTTGGGCCTTATACGCCCCGCGCGAGCCGGGGGCTTGGGGGCGAGGGTCTGACTTCGGGAGTTACGTCTCTGCAATGCCAGCCTGAATTGGCTGGCCAGGAGGTCAGGATGAAGTTTCTGGGCCGCTCTCTTCTCATTCTTCTCGCGCTGTATGGTTTGGTTTTTGCCATCGGCGACCTGTATTTAGCGCACGCGCAAGCCCCCCTTTGGTCTGCCATCGTGTTTGTCGTGGTTCTTATCGGGACTCAGTACCTGATTGCGCCATGGCTCATCCAACTTGTTCTCGCCATCGACTTCACGGAGGAGTTGCCGGCGAGAAATCGGGAGTTCGTCGAACACTTATGCGCCGAACGTGGGCTCAAGGTGCCGCGAATCGGTATAATTCGTAGCGGCACGCCTAATGCCTTCTCATTTGGTCACGTGCCTGCTAATTCCAGAGTGGTCGTTACGACCGGCTTGCTGGAGGTGCTGTCTCCTGAGGAGACCAATGCCGTCCTGGCACACGAGATTGGCCATATAGAACACTGGGATTTTGTCGTCATGACCATTGCAGCCCTGGCGCCGCTGCTTCTGTATCAGATTTACGTCTTCACGCAAAATGTGAATAAATTGCGCGCCGTCGCCTATACCGCATATCTCTCCTACTGGGTGAGTCAGTTCACCCTGTTGTTGTTGAATCGTACTCGCGAATACTTTGCGGATCACTACGCTGCCGAGGTTACCCACGCGCCGGGTGCGCTGTCTTCGGCCCTGGTCAAGATTGCCTATGGCATGATCCGAGCTGATGGGGAATATCAGAAAGCCATGCAGCGTCACTCCGGAGCAGACAAACAACACTATCGGCGTGAACGCCGGCTGGCCGGAGGACTCGCCGTCATGGGAATCTCCAACCTGCGGTCCGGCTCGTCCCTGGTCTTGACCGGGGCCAATCCTGCGGAGGCCGCAGCCGTGATGCGATGGGACCTCATAAATCCTTGGGCGCGGCTTTACGAGTTGAGCTCGACTCACCCACTTACGGCGCTGCGCGTGCGTGCCCTGAACCAGGATGCAATGACGATGCAGCAAGCCATCCAGTGTCCATTGCCAGCGGGCCGGCGGCAGGGATGGGCAAGATTCGTGTTGGAAGTACTGCTCTGGGCAGTGCCGTGGCTCGCTGCCGCCGCGCTGGCTGCTTCTCGCTGGATTCCGGATTTATACGGCTTCCCGTACTTTCATCTGGCTGACCAAACCGCAGCATTGTTGCTGCTATTCACGGGTCTAAGCTGGATGTTGCGTATCTGGTATCGCTACCACGGCAAATTTGGACACGCAAATATAGGCACGCTGCTCGAGGATGTGGAAGTATCCCAGATGCGGCCACGCGCCGTGCGCATCAAGGGCTCGGTTGTCGGACGCGGCCTGCCTGGCGCGTTTTGGAGCCCTGACCTGGTGGTGCGCGACGCGACAGGAATGATCTTCATGCTTTACCGGCAATCCATTCCCTTGGCCCGATTGCTTTTCGGCGCGACCGAAGCGGAAGAGTACATCGGACAAGAGGTGGTCCTTGAAGGCTGGTTCCGTCGAGGTCTTGCGCCGTACGTCGAAATGAACAAGCTTACCGGCAAGTCTGGTACCCACCGCACTTATTCGCGTTGGATCCAGTATGCATTGGCGTCAATCGCAGTCATTGTCGCCTTCCGTTGGCTCGACGTATTTTGATTCATGCTGTCAGGAATGCCAGCGTAGCCTTCGCGAACTCAGGCCATCTCTCGCCGATCACCGGGCCGTGGCCGCCGCCCGGGGAGGCAATCGCTGCCTGGACACATGCTAGCATGCGCATGTTCGCGTTCTGGGCTGCAGCTGCGGTTCTGGCCGTGACGGTCGTGGCCCGGACCATCTACAGCTGGGTCCGTTGGGCGCGGTGAGCCGGGCAAGGGCTGTGCGCCGGGAGGGGACTGGACGGTGAACGACTGAAGCTACGCTCAGCGGTGTCGTGTGGCGAGATCATCCACGCGGGAGCATACCTGGTGAATCCGCCGCACTGCCTCGCTGTCGGTCGTGAACAGCAGGATGGCGCGGTTGTAGACGACGATCTCGACGGCGCCCTGGTCGTGCTCGATGCGTAGCGCTTCGTACTGGATGGGATCGCCGGCCTCAGGGATCGCCGTAGGTGCCCGTCAGAGCTAAAGGTCCCTCCCGATGCACATGCGGTCACGAAGGCTAGAGCAGTAGCAGTCGTTGCCATGGTACCGCCCGTCGGCACCAGCAGGCCGGCAGTCGGTACAGACCATGGGCAAGAGAGCGATGCGGGGGGGTAGACTTTCGTGTAACACCGTGCCGAGAACGAGAATGAACCACCGAGGGACCTCGCCGGGATACATTGGGGGGGGGCCCGGCTCGATTCGACGTAGACCGGACAGAGAGTGCGAATGTGGAGGATCGTAAAGGTCGTTCTTATCGCGTCCGGCATGACGGTGCTGGGGTGGTACGCGACCAACTCCGTCTACTTTGCCAAGCCCATCGCTGGACGGGTACTCGAAGCGGGAACGCCGACGCCGCTTCCCGGTGTGACCGTGGTTGCAGACTGGCAACTGCAAGGCGGCATGGAGGGTGGGAGTACCACAGGCCACGTCTTGATCCTTGAGACCGTGACAGATGCGGACGGGCAGTTCGCCTTCCCTGCATGGGGACCGCGCCTCGCGTACCCGTTCAAGCATTTTGAAGAGCGCGCCCCTTTGCTGCTGTTCTTCAAGCCGGGGTATGTGCCGAAGGACATCGAGAATCGCAACTGGTCTCGTGGGTGGGTACTCAGGTCGGACTGGGATGGCGAGACCATTCTCCTTGAGCCTGCCTCACGCTATCCCGGCCGCTACGCCTCCATCATGCAATCCTTCGGTAGCGGCATCGACCTGTGGTTCTTCTACAACAGATGTGTCTGGCAGAGCCTCCCACATCTCCTGCTCGCCTTGGATCAGGCGAGCATCGCTTTGAGTCGACCGCCGAATGTCGTTGAGCTTCCAACCCTGGATCACTGGGAGAAGGCGCGTCCCGAGTGCAACTTCGACGGGGACTCCGTTAGGAGGCTTGGACGATGGTAACCGAGCACGGCGCGATGTTACGGTTGGGCGGTCGCTGCCTCGGTCTGCCAGGTACACCAAGGAGTCGCGCCGTCATGTCGTGGCTTGCTGCCGGATCGTGTGCGACACACGCCGGGACACGGCCTCTGCATACCCCTGGCGTCCTTGGCGCTCGACCTACATGCGAAATACTTCGCGGACAAGGGGACGATCTCGACGGTGCCCTGGTCGTGCTCCATGCGCAGTTCGTCGTACTGGACCGGATCGCCAGCTTCCGGGTCGCCGTAGGTCCCACCGAGGTCGAGGAGGTGGTCGAGGAGTGCGAGCATGTCGTCGGGCAGATGGCTTCCGTCGATGCTCCACACGGGAAGGCTCCCCACGTCGTCCAGGCGCTTCAAGAAGCCCCGACTGGAGACGATCCCCGTGAGCATCCCCGCATGCTCGCCTTACGGCTGCGGCGGGATCACGTAGTACAGCACGGCGAACACATGGAAGGCGTTTGCCGGCGAGCACGAAGAGATGCCAGATCGCGTGGCTGAACGGCAGCCGTTTCCAGGCGTAGAAGATCACCCCAGCCGTGTAGGAGAGTCCGCCGTCCAGCAGCAGCCAGACGCCTCCGAAGGGCACGTGCGCCAGGACAGGCTTGATCGCGATGAGCACCGTCCACCCCATGGAAACGTCATTCAGCGTACTCCATCCGGCACGGGCGCAAGCGGGTGAGAGTCCGTGCGGACGCTCACCCGCAGATCGTCCCGCACCCACTTGACGCCCACCGCCGAACGGGCGGTGATCGCGGCCGCGAGCCGCTCATCCTGGCTCGGCACGGTCCCGCTCAGGCGCGCTACCCCGTTCTTCACCTCGACGGCGATGCGAGAGTCGCTCAGGTCCGGGCGACTCGCGAGCGCGGCCTTGATGTCGCGCTCGAGCGCCTGATCAGTCGCCTTCACCGCTTCCTGCTTCGCGGGATGCACCACCTGGAGCATGTTGACGACACGCTTCACACCGCGTACCCGGCGCGCATCTTCCTCGGCCGCCGCCTTCGCCTCATTCGACGGCACCATGCCGAAGAGGGTCAGGTCGCCGTCCACCGTGTCGACGTTGATGTCGAGCGCCGGCGTGCGGCGGTCGGCCAGCAGGCGGAGCTTCGTCGCGGACGTGATCAGCAGATCCCGCGCCGCGTCGCTCATGCCGCGGTCCTCCCGGGCCAGGGGCCCGCTGGCTCGCCCGATCTCCGCGTCCGTCAGCTCCTTCGGGCTCTCGATCTCGCTGGCGACCCGGCGCACGCCCGGGACCCGGGCGGCGTCGCCCATGGCGCGCAGGTGCTCGCTCATGGTGCTCGCCCTGCCGGCGAGGAGCACCACGCCATCGTTCACCGACCGCACGGCGATGCGGCTGCCGGCGAGCGCCCTGTCGGTCCCGAGCGCCTTCTCGACCTCGTCGCGGATCTCGGCGTCGGCTCGCCTCACTAGCCTCTCACGCTGGCCGCCGACGACCTGGAGGATGTTGCGGACGTCCTTCACGCCGTCGACCGTCCTGACTGCGTCCTCCGCTTTGGCCTTCTCATCCGCGGTGCGGACCCTGCCGTGCAAGGTGATGCGGCCGTTCACGGTGTCGACGTTGATGGTCCCCCCGCGCAGTCCCTCGGTCGCGAGCAGGGCCATCTTGGCCCTGGTCGTGATCCAGGCATCGCGTGTGCTCGCCAGGGCTGCCCGGGTGCCCGTCAGCGCCAGGACCGCCGCGAGCGCGGCTCCGCCTATACATGTCGCTACCCGCATAACGCTCTCCCTACAAGGCACGGGTCGCGCGCCTCGCGCCCGATCGGGACGGGAACCGTCCCCGCGCCAAGGGCGCCCAGGCCGCGTCGAGACCTACACGAGCACGTCTCGCGCCACGCTGCAAGGACGCGTTCTCGGCGCAGACCCGGCGGGCTGGGCACTTTTTACAAGGGCATCAAGGCCATTTGGGGATGCAGGCTGTCGAGAGCTCAGCGACCAGCCGCGCCCGTCGCTCAAGGAAGTCCTGCGCGGCTTCCTGCAAGACAACAGGAACGCGATGTTGGGCAGTGCGCCGTTGGCGGCCCTCGCCGTGCTCTGTTTCGGCGGCGTCGGCGTATACATCGTGAACCCGAGTCTGATGAGTTGGAGCAGCGTGCACGTTCCGAACTCAATACGTTGGCTGGGCGCCGGTCTTGGCTGGACGGGCGCCCTCGGGGAGATTTGGGCCTTGGTGTACCTGGGCAGGCAGTACAGCCCCATTCTAAGAGTTCGGCGAGGTCACGAGCTCGTCGTGCAGGGGCCGTATGCCTGGGTCCGACACCCTGTGTATAGCTTCGGGATGCCGATGCTTGCCGGTCTCGGATTGGTCGCCGCGAACTGGTTGATTGTTGCGACAGGCATCGGCGCAATCGCCATGGCGATGGTGCAGCGCACCCCGAAGGAAGAAGCCATGCTCATCGAAGCGTTCGGCGATTCCTATCGGAGATACTGCGAACGCACGGGACGCTTCTTTCCTCGCCTGCACTGACGGCGCGAGGAGGATGTCCCCTGCGGGATGGAGGATGCCGCAATAGGCATGGCTATCGAGCCACGAGGTGTGGCGACGACCACGAGCGCAAGCGGGCCGCCAGCGGGAGCGAGCGATAGTGCGGGCATACGCTACGTCCGCCGCCCGACTTCCTCGTTGCCCTGACTCTCGCCGTCACGCGGCAGGACCCCACGCGAGTGCGTCCCACTGCTTCCGTGACAGACCGGCTCAGGATCGCGGCGGCGCCGACCGCGACGTAGGCGATCACCGTAGACGCCGAGAGCCCGCGGCGCCCGAAGTCGGGCAACGCCGCCAGCGCGCCCCATCCCGCTTCGCCGCCGTTGCTGCCTCTGCGCGTTGCCGTGGATCGCCTCCGAACGGGCAGTTGCCGACTACATCCGAAGCGCGAGCCGGGCAAGGGCTGTTAGCACCGCCGGAGGACCGGAGGTTGAACGTGGGAAGCTACGCCCGGCGCTGTTGCGTGGCGATGTCATCGAGGCGGCAGCACACCCGGTGGAGCCGCCGCACCGCCTCGCTATCGGTCCTGACGAGGATGGCGCGGTTGTAGACGACGATCTCCACGTCGCCCTGGTCGTGCTCGATCGTAGCTCGTCGTACTGGATGGGGTCCCCCGCGTTCGGATCGCCGCAGGTGCTGCCGAGGTCGAGGAGGCGGCGGTGTCCCGCAAGCTCGCGGCCTGCCGCCCGTTGTAGCCGTCCTCCCGGCACGCACGTAGGCCGGAGAGGACCACCCGAAGTTGCGCCTCGGCGCTGAGCGATGTTGCCGATCGTTGGGGGGCTGCACCCGTGCACTACGGAAGCTGCGGTCGTGGAGGACCCCGTCGCTCCCAGCGTGCAACACCACCTCGCTCGCGGTAGCCCCAAAATCTGGCATGTGCCCTGCATTTCCTGCCCGGGTGGGAGTCCTGAGCGTGTGATGGGAGGCACCCCGCGACTAAACCGGAGGCAACCATGGACCAAGAGGCAGAAGACGGTCGCGGGAACTCTCAAGTGCCGGAACATGGAGCAATTACCAGCGACCAGGGCGTGATCGTGCTCGCCCGACCACCGATAGTCTACCTGGCCTCCATCCTCGCTGGCTTCGGTCTCAACGCCGTGTGGCCGGTGGAAGTGTTCCCTCGTGCCATCAAGTCGTTGGGCGGATTGTTGATTCTGCTCGCGGTGGCGCTGTTCGTGCTTTCGGTTCGCGAGTTTCGGAGGGCGCGAACACCGATTCGGACCAGGAAGCCGGTCATGTCGATCATCACCAATGGACCCTATCGGTTCTCTCGGAATCCCATCTATCTGTCGTTCACGCTGCTGCAACTCGGCCTGGGCATGTGGGCGAACAGCGCATGGCTCGTGGGCATGCTCATTCCCACCCTCGTCCTGATGTCCTACGGCGTCATCGCCAGGGAGGAGCGGTACATGGCGCGGAAGTTTGGTGACGAGTATCTCCAGTACAAGAGGGCGGTGCGACGGTGGTTCTAGAGGGCCAGCCGGAGCGGCCACGCTCGACTACCAGACGCTCCGTGAGAATCGCCATCGGCTGGACTGCCGGCGAGTCGTTCAGTCGTACCCACCCACATGGGCGCGGACATGCTGAGCCGCTGGGACGAGGCCGACATGGAGTGCGCGGACGACGGACAGATCATCGTGCCGTAGCCCGAGGCTCGGCCGCGTGGTCGGAACGAGGTCTCACCGGAAGGGCTCGCCTTCAGCGTCGAGCGTTGCTCGGGGCCGGAAGAACCCCGAGTTTCCTACGCCCCGTGGCTCTTTGCCTCTCAGCCGAACGCTTTGTTCTTACCCAGGACGAGCAAGTCGAGGGCGTCGACGACCGGTCCGGTCTCCGTCTCGGCGGCCGCACGCAGCCGGGCTACGCCAGCGTCGTACTCCGCATCGGTGATGAGCTTCAAGGGAGTGTGCGCATCGCGGCGCATCGCGGCAGCGGCGGCCGCGAGAGACTCGGCCGTCTGCTGGGGCACTGGTTCCAGCGCGACGTACTCGAAGCCGGC
>WNGI01006281.1_pt1 | contig 10776 bp, 10 predicted proteins | sample 5400621 | NCBI WGS metagenome assembly WNGI01 (sample SAMN13153374, study PRJNA577476) | soil metagenome | isolation source: 20 cm soil or saprolite under Garry oak tree replicate 1 | place: USA:California | collected 2016-06-15 | reverse complement strand
TGCGGGACTTCGTCGCCTTGCTTCGCGCGGCGCTCGACTCTTAGCCACCTCTCACGCCCGTCTCAGGTCCGTCTCACGTGGGACGGCAAGGATTCATCCCAGCGCGATCCCCCTCCGACAGCCCAGGCCCGGCGCCGGCCATCTCCCTCTTAGGCCGGCGCCGGGCTCGGTGCTCAGGGCGTGGCAGGTGCCGCATCCGGATCCGCCGAAAGTGCCGCCGCCGCTGGCTGCGAGTCCACGGTCCGGGGCGCCGCCGCAAGAACGGAGCCCCCGGCGTGTGGCGGAAGCTCGAGGGACAAGATCGTCCCCCGGGCGTCCGACTGGACCCGGCAGGCACCCCGGTGTGCCTTCGCGATGGCGTCCACGATGGCAAGCCCTAGACCGGCGCCGCCGGCGCCCCGCGAGCGGGCGTCGTCGGCGCGGGCGAAGCGGTCGAAGATCCGGTCGATCGCGTCGGGCGGGATGCCGCAGCCCTCGTCGCGGACCTCGATTACACGCTTGCCGCCGACGAGCCGGCTGGAGATCTCGATCGTGTCCCCGATCTCGGTGTACTTCACCGCGTTCTCGAGGAGAGCGTCGAGCGCGATCCGAAGCCGTTCCGGGTCGGCCTCGACGCGGACAGGGGCGAGCGAGCCGAGGCGCCAGCAGCGGGGCGCAACCTCCGACCAGCGGATGAAGATGTCCTCGAGGAACGGCTCCAGCTCGAGCTCCTCCGTCAGCAGGAAGTCCGGACGCTCGGCGCGGGCCAGCAGGAGCAGGTGTTCGACGATCCGTTCGATCCGACCGAGCTCGTCGAGGGCGACCTCTACCTCCGGTATGCGGTGGCCGGCGACTTCGAGATGTCCACGTGCGATCGTCACGGGCGTGCGCAGCTCGTGGGAGACGTCGTGGAGGAAGCGTTCCTGCCGTTCAAGCAGAGACGCGCGCGACTCGGCGAGCTGCTCGACCTCGTGCATCGCTTGCTGGCGGCGCCGCGCGTGCCAGACCATGGCGAGGAACATGAGGGACATCAGCGGCACCTCGGTGAGCTCGCTCCACTCCTGCGTCTCCATGTGCACGTCGTACACGATCAGCACGCCGGTGCTCGCGGCGACACCGACCAGCACGGACGCGGTAGGAACGGGTCGCCAGACGCGGAAGCCGTAGAGCAGCGTCAGGCTGACCCAGATGAAGTGGAAGGGGACGGTTTCCCAGGCCTCCCACCGCACCATCGCCGCGATGTTCGCGCCAGCGAAGGCCAGCCATCCGAGGTCGACGAGCCTAGGCCGCATCGAGGCAGTACCCGGCATGCCGGACCGTGCGGATCGGGATGTGTGCGCCCAGCTTCTTCCGCAGGCGGCGAATGCAGACGTCGACGACGTTGGAGCCGGGGTCGAAGTGGTAGCCCCAGACCTCGGCGAGCAGGCGCTCGCGGCTCAGGACCTCGCCCGCATTGGCGGCGAGCTGGTGAAGCAGCTTGAACTCGCGGTCGGAGAGCTCGATGACGGCGTCGCCGGCGCGCGCCTGCCGGCGGGCTGGGTCGAGGACGAGCTGCCCGACCTGGAGCGTGTGGGGCTCCTCGCCGATCCCGCGCCGGCCGACATGGACACGTACGCGTGCCAGCAGCTCGTCCAGCGCGAACGGCTTCGACATGTAGTCACAGGCACCCAGCTCGAAGCCGCGCAGCTTCGTGCGTAGATCGCTCCGGGCCGAGAGGATCAGCACCGGCAGCTCCGGCTTCCGCTGTGCGAGCTCGCGGAGCACCGTCAGGCCGTCGATGCGCGGCAGGAGCAAATCGAGCACGACGAGGTCGTACGGAACGTCGTCGAGGCGGCGCAGTGCGGTCGCTCCGTCAGGGGCGGTGTCGACTCCGAAGCCTTCGGCCTCGAGCCCCCGCGCTAAGAACGACTGGATCCGAGCTTCATCCTCGACAACCAGGATCCGCATGAAATCGCCGCGGCACCCTACCGCGGATGACGCGGGAATGACACGTTCATGACAACTTTGTCATTTCAACTGCGCGCTGAGGCGGCAGCTCATATGTTCCGCGCCGGATGGCGGATGCGGGGGGAACGGCGGTTGTGGAGCGGCCCACGACGCTGCGCAGGCGATTGGGACAGGCGTTCCCCTTCCCGGACGGTGCCGCGCGCCACTGGATCCTCTCCTCGATCATCTGGCTGACGGTCGTCGACCTCTTCGGACTCGTGCTCGCGACCGAGTTCGTCTCGCCGGAGGCGTTCGGTGGAATCTCGTGGCTGCAGTTCAGCCGCATCCGCCCCTCGCACGTGAACGGCGTCATCCTCGCATGGCTGACGATGATGTACTTCGGCGCGCTCTTCTACATGCTGCCGCGCCTCGTCGGCACGCGCGGGATGTGGAGCGAGCGGCTGGGGATCATCTGCTGCTGGGCCTGGAACGTCATGTACCTGCTCGGCGTGATCGGTCTGCTGACCGGCCACAGCCAGGGGCGCGAGTACGGCGAGTTCATCTGGCCCATCGACATCGCGCTGCTCGTGATCTGGGCGCTGAACATCGTCAACATCCTCGGCACCGTCGCCATCCGGACGATCCGGCCGATCTACGTCAGCGTCTGGTTCTTCATCGCCAGCCCGATCTGGCTGGCCGCCGACTACGCGATCGGCAACGTCATCTGGAGGCCCGGTCACGTCTGGGGTGCGCCGTCAGGGGCGCTGTCGAACAGCCTCGCCGACGCGATCCTCAACTGGTGGTACGCCCACAACCTGTTCGGGCTGTGGCTGACGCCGATGCTGCTCGCGCTGACGTACTACATGGTCCCGCGGGTCACGAACACGCCGCTGTACAGCTACACGCTCTCGCTGATCAGCTTCTGGGGGATGGCGTTCTTCTACACCGGCGTCGGCGACCACCACATCCTGCAGTCGCCCACTCCGGCGTGGCTTAAGACGATCGCCGAGACCTCCTCGTGGATGCTGCTCGTCCCGGTCTTCGCGTTCACGATCAACATCCTCGGGACGATGAAGGGCAACTGGGACAAGTTCTTCACGAACTTGCCCCTGCGTTTCACGCTGACCGCGTTCTTCTTCTACTTCCTCGTCAACATCCAGGGGGCGTTCGAGGCGCTGCAGCCGTTCAATCGGCTCACGCACTTCACGAACTTCGTCGTCGCACACGCGCATCTCGCCCTGCTCGGCGCCTTCACGATCCTGGGCATGGGGGTGATCGACTACATCGTCGCCCAGATGTACGCGCGCCCGCTCTGGAGCCGCAGCCTGACCGAATGGATGTACTGGCTGGTGACGATCGGCTTCACCGGCTTCTTCACGGTGTTGACGCTGGCCGGCTTCCAGCAGGGGTACGAGTGGGAGCAGGGGATCCCGGAGGTGAACGTGCTGCCGCAGCTGCACGGGTACTACATCGCGCGCGGGATCTTCGGCGCCATGATCGTCCTCTCGGGGATTGTCCAGATCGTCAACATCGGCATGACGATCTTCACCAACACGGCGGAGCGCCACCGCCGCGAGACGTTGAACGTCGCCGACGCGATCGCACCGCCGCTGGAGGTGTAGGTGGACGACGCGTCGAACCACCCGCCGGAGCCCGAGGAGCGGATCCCGCGCGGGTGGGCGCGCCACCCGCGCGAGCGGATGCTGATCACCCCGTGGGTCGCCGGCCTCGGCGGCCTGATCGCCTTCTTCGTCGTCGTCGCGGTCGTCGTCTGGCTGCCGATCCACACCTTCGACCCGGCGGCCTCCGAGGATTGGACGCCGCTCTCGAACAACGCGATCGCGGGGCGGGCGCTGTTCGCGCAAAACGGCTGTTACGTCTGTCACTCGGGCTATTCGCGGCCGCAGGACGTGCGGCACGCGCTCTACTTCCTCTATCCGAAGATCTCGCAGCCGGGCGACTTCTACGGCAGCGACCAGTCTCCCAACCTGCTCGGCACCGAGCGCACGGGGCCTGACCTCTCGCAGGAAGGCGGCTGGCATCCCGACGACTGGCAGCGCGCGCACTTCTACGACCCGCGTTTCGTCGACCCCTTCTCGCTGATGCCGTCGATGAAGTCCCTCTTCTCGGACCGGCAGATCGAGCAGTTGACGTCGTTCGTGCAGATGCGGAGCGGCAAATCCGGTCTGCTCCGGTACGCCGGACAGCTCTACGCGAAGCACGTCGTGACCACGAATCAGGGCTGCCCGGCCCCGCGAACCGGCTTCGCTGCCGCGCATGCACAGATCGCCGAGTGCAAGGACGTATCGGTTCCCGCAGGCCAGCTCGAGGAGGCGCCCAACCTCGCCCAGATCGACCGCAGCTACTGGCTGGCGGCCGATCCGCTGCCGGTTACCGAGGAGAACCTAGGGCGCGGCAAGCAGGTCTTCCTCGAGCGTTGCGTCGCGTGCCACGGTCCGCAGGGCGACGGCACGGGGCCAGGGGCGAAGTTCATGTCGCCGCCCCCGGCCGACTTCACGGACCCAGACGACGCCTGCTGCGGCGGCGACACTGGTCCGGGCGACTTCTACTACCGGATCTTGCGCGGCTGGACCGGGACGGGGATGGAGAACTTCGGAGACCGGCTGTCGGTGAACGACATCTGGCGCGTTGTCCTCTTCCTGAAGACGATTCCGAACGGCACCCTGAAGAAGGGTGTCGTCCCTGAGCCGAAGGACTTCATCACGTGGCAGCCCTCGAAGGAGTTGCTCGCCTGGCTCAAGACCCAGCAGAAGCTCGAAAAGAACGCCTCCTTCAACAAGAAGGCGGTGACCGACCCGTTCATGCAGGAGGCGATGCGCGTCTTCCCGGGCCTCGCCCCCGGCGACAGCTTCTACATCAACGGCACGAAGGAGACGCTTTCGCTCCACGCCGCGCGCAACGCCATCCGCACGATCTACTTCGACCTCCTCAACCGTGCCTGGGCGGAGGCTAAGGCACGCGGTGAGAAGCTGCCGCCCGAGGCGCAGAAGATGATCCCGCCGGAGGTGCCGGGGGAGTGAGGTTGAGACGGCTGCTGACGATTGCACTGCTCCTGCTGCTCGCCACGCCGAGCGTCGCGCTCGCGCACGACGCGCCGGAGAACGATCAGTCGAAGTGGGTAATGGCGGACTGGATGATCGACGTGTTCTTCATCTTCTCCGGCATCGCCTTCGTCGCCTTCCTCGCAGCATGGAAGGCAGGCCACTTCCACGAGCTCGAGAAGCAGGCGGGCATCGCGTTGCTGGTCGAGGAGGAGGACTACTACACGCCCGACTGGGCGCTTGATGAGGAGGAATGGGCCGATGCCGAGCGGTGACAGTCCGCAAAAAGCGCACGCGTACTACCACTACCTGCTCGCCCACCACCAGACCGAGCACGCAGTGCAGACGTGGTACGTGAACTGGCTCTCCCTCGCCTGGCTGTGGGGCTTCGTCGCTGCGCTGGCACTGATCCTCATCTGGTGGATCTGGCAGTACCGGACGACCCGGCAGCGGACGCGCATCTACCCCGTCGACAGCTGGAGCGGCTACGCGAGCGAGCTGGCCGGCCCGGCGACGTTGTTCTTCGTCCTGCTGACAGCGATCCTGGTCGGCTTCGCCGTGGCGATGGTCGTCGGTCACATCGTGAACGGTCAGATCTTCTGATGGCCGCCGGGATGCCATACGCCGCGCCGCCGATCTCCTCCTACTCGGTCGGATGGGAGACGGCCGTGCCGGTAGATGGATGGGAGTACGTGTACGCATCGCTGCAGGCGTACAAGGCGCACGTGCAGGAATATCCGGGCTGCCAGCGCTTCGAAGCCTTCGCGTCTCCGACCGAAACCGGCGAGATTCGCCTGCTGTGCTACGCGACCTGGGACACGCCCGAGCAGCTCGAGGGATTTCTCGAGCGCGGCTACACGCTCGAGCGCATGCTCGCGGACGCCGGCGCCCCCGCCCCCGAACGGACCTTGATCATGGAGAAGCTCTTCTGACGGAAGAACAGGAACCTGATCGCCGTCCCGCGCGGCCGCTGCACGGCTACCGCGACGTCGGCGACACCGTCCGCCACGGGCGGGCGAACGTCATTCGTGCCTGGATCATCCTCGGCGTGCTCGTGGTCGGCTATCTCGCGTGGACGCTGATCGTCTACTTCTTCGAGCCCGGACTGCGCTGACAGCACGCGATGTGGGTCAGGCACCTCACGTCGCTCCAGTTCCTGACTTACGTGGCGTTCTTCGCCGTCGTGATCGCGGCGGTGATGCGGTTCCTACCGGGGGCGCCTGCACCCGTGCGAACCAAGCCGTACAGCGAGGAGGAGCTCGGCCGGCACGACCGCCGCCTGGGCAAGTACTTCGTGGCCGGCGGCGGCTTCCTGGTCCTCGGCGGCGTGCACATGGTGCTCAAGAACCTCCCCTGGACCGCCGAGTGGCTCGCCGGCGCCGGCTACGCGGGACACCTCGTGCGCGACCTGTCGAACACGCACGTGATGATCGTCGGCGGCGGCACGCTGCTCGCCACCGGGCTGTGCTGGTGGGTGCTGCCCCGGATCGTCGGGCGCCCGCTCGCGAGCGAAGGACTCGCCCAGTGTGCGTTTTGGCTCACGACCGTTGGACTGCTCGTCTTCTATGTCGCGCTCGTCGCCGACGGGATCGCGATGAGCAGGCTCGTCGAGCACGGCTGGAACTACCAGATGGCGAAGGCGCACCTGGGCAAGTGGTACAAGGTGCCGGTCGGGGTCGGCGCGGGTGTGATGGGCCTCGGCTACTGGTGCTTCGCCGCCAACGTCTGCCTGACGATCTTCCAGGCGCGGCTCGTGCGGGTTGCGAAGCCGCTCGGGCACCTGTGGAAGTTCGTCGCCACCGGCGCGCTCGCGTTGACCGTCGGCACGGTGCAGGGCGTCATCCAGGTGCAGCCGACGAAGGCAGACTGGCTCTACCGCGCCGGCCACGCCGGCGAGTGGATCGACCCGATCAGCCACGCCCACATCAACCTCGTCACCGGGCTGGCGATGCTCGCTGCGGGGGCGCTGCTCGCGCTCGCCCCGCGGCTCGGCGGCGAGACGCCGTCGCGCCGCCGCGCAGACGTGTGCTTCTGGGCTCTGCTCGTAGGCTCGCTCGCCTTCTACGGCTCCTGCCTCTACCTCGGCTTCCACGAGGGAGGGCTCGTCGTCCGCGGCGGCCTCTCGCCGGAGCGGGCCGAGGAGGTGACGCGGCTACATGCCCCGTTGATCATCGGCAGCGGCGTGCTCATGTTCGCCGCCTTCTGGTTCCTCCTCGCCACGCTCCTGCGCGCGTACAGGACAGCAGCGTGGCCGTTACGGTCTTTCGTCTACGTCGGGTGCGCCGCCCTCGCCGTCGGGACGCTCCAGGGGCCCATCCAGGCGCTGCCGGCCGTGAACGAGCTGCTCGACCGCGGCGGGGACGCCGGCGACCTGATCGTCAACCTGCACGCGCAGCTGAACATGCTCGGCGGGCTGATGGTGCTGCTCATCGGGGCCGTCGGCGGACTGCTCCAGCTCCCGACGCGGAGGATGCGGACGACGCTCTTGGGCGTCCCTGCGGGGATGGGCGTCTACTACGCGGCCGGCATCGCCTTCGCGGCCCTCGAAGCGCACGCGATCACCCGCGGCCGGAGTTTCCGCACCGCAGTCGCCACGCACGAGCCCTGGCAGGCGCTCGTCCTGATCCCGGCCGCGCTGGCCGTGCTCGCCGGGTTCACCGCCTACGCCCGCACCGTCTGGGCGGCGACGGCCGAGCAGCGGGCCGAGGGACGCCGAACGCTCCGCCTCTTCCCGCGCGCCTACAGCGGCCGCGTGCCTGCCCGCGTGCTGCGCCGACCACCCGCCTCCGTGGCCGCCTACGAGGTCCCGATGGGCGTTCTCGGCTTCCCCGGCGTCGGTTGGCTCTTCGCCGGCTACCCGCTCCAGGCGAGCGTGCTGCTGCTCGCGGGCCCTGCGTTCGCCTGGGCGGTTCTGCCGGCCGCATTCACGCCGTTTGGACACGGTCCGTTGCGCGGCGTCGGCTGGCAGATCGAGCTCTTCTGGCTCCCTGTCAGCACCGCCCTGTCCGCAACGGCTCTTTACCTCGCTCACCGGCGGCGACGCCGCGCCTTCTTCGGACAGCCGCCCGGCGGACGACGGCGCCGGCGGCCCAACCCTCGCCTGCGCATCGGAGCTACGGCCGGGACGATCGCGCTCGTGCTCGTCTCCCTACCGTTCGTTGCCGCGGTCGGCGGCATCGGGAGCGGCGGCGTCCGCTACGCATACCTGCCCCACCTGACCACCGAGATCACCGGTCAGTTCCTCGGCACGCAAAGCGGCACAGTGAAGCTCTTCTCCTGGAGCGATCCGCAAGGTCGCTTCCCGGCCGACGCGCTGCGCGTTCACTCCGGCGACGTCCGCGCGCTCTCCGCCCGCGCCGCGGCGCTCGACGACTCCTCTGCCTATCGGCTCTACGACCTCGACCGCAACTTGCCGGTGCCGCTTCGGGCCACGCGCGCGGGGCCGCGCGAGCTCCGGCTCACCCCGAAGCAACCATTGCGGACAGGCGAGTACGTCTACACCGCGTCACACGAAGGGATGTTCGGCGGTCGCGACTATGCCTACCTCGAGATCGTCCCGCCGTCGGCGCCGACGACGCCGATCGCAAGCGGCGGGGGACGCACGCCCACGATCGCGCATGCCCTCCCGCCCGTCGCTGCGACCCTGCTCGCCCTCGCGTTCACGCTGCTGCTCCTCCGCTCCTTCCGCGCCCGCCCAGCCGGCCAGAAGGCTTTCTGGGCCGCCGGCTTCCTGCTCTTCGCCATTGCCACGGCGACCGAGGCTCTCGCCCAGCACGGAGGGTGGACGCCTGCGTTCTTCCGCACCTACTACCTCTGTGGCGGCATCCTCGCCGTCGCCTACCTCGGGGCCGGTTCTGCCTGGCTGCTCCTCCCGCCGCGCGGCCGCGACGTCCTGCTCGGCACACTCGTGACCGCCACGCTCGCCGCTGTGGTCACCGTCGCCTTCGCCCACGTCGACTCCGGAACGCTCGCGCGCGCCGCCGACGGCCGCCCGCCCGACAACGGCGCGATCGTCGGCCACGCCTACCTGTGGGCGGCCGCGCTCAACTCGGTCGGCACGCTGGCGCTGCTCGGCGGCTCCCTGCTCGCGATCGCACGCCGCATCCGCGTCCGCCAGAACGTCTGGATCGGCGTAGGCGCTCTCGTCGTCGCGCTGGCCACCGGCCTCTCCCGCACCGGTGACTACAGCTTTGTCTACCTCGGCCAGCTCGCCGGGCTCGCGCTCATGTTCTGCGGCTTCACCCTCCCCTCGCGGGCACCTGCGCCGCGCAGGCAGCCGCAGGCACACGCTGCCCATCCCGCCACGACCGTCCGATGATCCGCAGCGACATCCACCGGCAAGCACGGCAGATCGCCGACAGCGAGCTCGGGCGCTGCCGGACGCTCCGCGCCCTCCCGGCGGAGGAAGCCTTGCTCGTCGTGGAGGTCGTGCGCCAAGCCGCCGCCGCCGTCGCCGACTGCCTGGTCGATGAGGCGCAGGCCGATCCCAGGCTCCAGGCCGCGCTCGAGACCATAGACGGCACCGAACGTGCCGCGCTTCCGGGCACTACGATCGCCGCCGCGCAAACTTCCGCCTGATCCCTGCGACCGGCCCGCGACTCTTACGGAACGCTCACGGCTCTCTTACGGTTGTCCTAAGCAGAACGGGCACTCTGGACGCCGACCCTGATGCAAGGAGACCCAACCGACATGAACCCCCGCCCTGTCAGCACGCGCCTGCGGCGCGCTCTCCCGCTCGTCGTCGCACTCGCGATCGGCGCCGCAGCAGGCGCCGGCGCCTATGCCCTCAGCAGCCACGGCTCCAAGACGCCGAGCGCTGCTCCCGTGGTCGTGCCGGCGCAGCCCGCATCGTCCACATCCTCCGTCGACTCGCTCACGCAGCTCTACAACGAGGACGCGCCGGGCGTCGTCGACATCACCGTAGAGTCGACGACGAGCGGCGGCTCGTCCGGCGGCTTCCCCTTCGGCAACCCCGGTGGATCACAGAAGCAACGGGCCGAGGGAACCGGCTTCGAGATCGACTCGAAGGGCAACATCCTCACCGCCGAGCACGTCGTCGACAAGGCCACCTCGATCAAGGTCACGTTCGAGAACGGCTCGACCACGAAAGCGACGCTCGTCGGCAGCGACAAGTCGACCGACACGGCCGTGATCCACGTCGACGTACCCGCGTCCCAGCTGCACCCGCTGGCGCTCGGCAACTCGTCGTCGGTGCAGCCGGGCCAGAACGTCGTGGCGATCGGGAGCCCGTTCGGCCTGGCCGAGACCATGACCGCCGGGATCGTCAGCGCCACCAACCGCACGATCACCGCGCCGAACGGCTTCTCCATCACCGCCGCGATCCAGACCGATGCCGCGATCAACCACGGCAACTCCGGCGGTCCGCTGATCGACGTCGCGACGAACACGGTGATCGGGATCAACGACCAGATCGAGAGCGACTCGAACGACAACGCCGGCGTCGGCTTCTCCGTCCCGATCGACAGGTCGAAGAGCGTCGCGCAGACGCTCATCGCGGGCGGCACGGTGAAGCACGCCTACCTCGGCGTCCGGATCCAGAGCGTGTCGGGCGGCGCCCGGATCACGCAGGTCGTCGCCGGCTCTCCGGCCGCGAAGGCCGGCCTGAAGGTCGGTGACGTCATCACCGCCTTCGACGGCAAGACAACGACCTCCGCCGACGACCTCACCGCAGCCGTAACGGGCGCGAAGTCCGGCGACACGGTGACCGTCACGGTCAAGCGCGGCGGGACGACCAAGCACGTCTCCGTGCAGCTCGGCGTCCAGCCCACCTCGGCTTCCTCCTGAGCCT
>WNGI01024871.1_pt1 | contig 10777 bp, 7 predicted proteins | sample 5400621 | NCBI WGS metagenome assembly WNGI01 (sample SAMN13153374, study PRJNA577476) | soil metagenome | isolation source: 20 cm soil or saprolite under Garry oak tree replicate 1 | place: USA:California | collected 2016-06-15 | reverse complement strand
CCGCGCCGGCCCGTCGACCACCCGCAGCCGGTGATTCCCGCCGAGGATGACGAGCGCGTCGGCGTTCTCGAGCGGCGGGCTCACGACCATCCCGCCGTCGGCGAGCCATGCCGCCGTCGGGCGGCGGATCGCGGCGGCGACGTACGCGCGCTGCAGCGGCCGGCTCCACCAGCGCGGGCTGCGCGAGAACTCGCGGACGACGGGCGCGAAGGACGCGTCGATCGCCGCCGGCCGGAAGATCGCATTCAAGCGGGCGTTGCACAGCCAGGCCTGCCCGCCGCGTGCGCCATCGACGCGTCCATGCCCCTGCCAGCGGACCGCGTGCGGGCGGCCGCTCAGCGCCGACAGCAACGGCGGGAGCGTCTCCTCGAGGATCCGCCCGAAGGGCTCCCGCTCAAGCAGCAGACTGATGCGCATCGTCCGTGGCCGGCGGCAGTCCGACGGTTGCCGCGATCGTCGCCGCGATGTCGGCAGCGGGCTCGGAGCCGTCGAGGATCGTGCAGCGGCTGGATGCCGCGAGCGCGCGATAGTGGGCGAGGCGCGCCTCCAGCACGTCGGGAGCGTCGCGGAACGGCTCGCCCTTCAAGTCCGAACGGCGCTGCGATTCCGCGACCGGAACGAGCAGCATGAAGGAGGCCTCGGGACGCTCCACTAGGCGCTCGACCGCTCGCCACAGCCACCACCGTTCGACCGCCTCCATCGGGAAGTTCAGCCGGAGGTCGATCAGCGTGTCGACGAGATGGCGATCGCACAGGACCACCCGACCGCGCCGGCGAAGCAGCCGCACGCGGACGCCGAGCACCCACGCGACGTCGAGCAGCGCGCCCGCCAGCCACGCACGACGCAGCCACGACCGCCCGAACACCGCGCTCCGGCGCTTGCCCGGCCCCGGCGGCGGCAAATGGCCGCCTGCAAGGCGCCGCGCTAGCGACTTGAGCCGGCTGAACGCCGGCGTATAGCCGACACGGACCCAGACGACCGTCGTCTCGACGCCGCGGTCGCGCAGCCAGCGGCGGAGCAGCTCGATCTGCGTCGACTTGCCGGCCCCGTCGAGGCCGCTGAAGGCGATCAACGACCGCCGCAGGCGCTTCTCGGATGCGTCGTCCACAGCTTCGCCCCTCGGCTTACATGAGCCGTTTTTGCTGAAGAGTTTTCGAGCGGAAGCGGCCTGCTAGAGACGCTCGAGCATGCCCGAGTCGAGCTCGACGCCGACGCTCCGCTGCAGCAGATCGACGCTCACCACGAAGGTGGCGCGACCGGCGTGCCACGTCTGCACGAGGCCCTCGACGCCGGCGAGCACGCCGCCGACGATGCGCACGCGATCCCCGACGCGGATCCACGGCAGTGGCCGTGCGTCGCCCGCACCGACGATGCGCCGGACCGCGTCCACCTGCTCGTCCGGGACGGGATGGAGCGCGTCCCACCGCTCCCCGAGGACGCGCACGACGCCGTCGGTGCCGGCGATGCGCACGTAGGTCTCGCGCGACGGCGCAAACCGCAGGAAGAGGTAGCCCGGGAAGAGCGGCTGGTCGAGCACCACGCGCCGGTCGCGGCGCCGGCTCGGCACGCGCACGCGCGGCAGGAACACGTTCAGACCCTTCCGCTCGAGCGCGCTCTCGACCTTCGGCTCGTACTGGTTGCGCGTCCAGACGGCGAACCAGCGCTCGTGGTCGGCGGCGGCCGGCAGACTCACGGGAATAGCTCCTCGTCCCGGTTCCACGGGGGCCCGACGAAGTCGTCGTCGTCCGCCTGCGCCGACTCGCGCCGCGTGAGCACCTCGGTCACGGCGTCGTAGACCGGCAGCATGTCGAGCGCGTTTCGCTGCCCGGCCGCGATCACCCGCTCGGCGAGCGGGAAGTCCCCGCGGGCGGCGTACACCTCGACGGCGAGGTCGCGGTAGAGATGCCCCTGGTCGGGAGTCCGCAGCAAGGCAGCCAGGAGGTTCTGCTCGGCGGCGGCGTACTGCTTCGCCTTGAGATAGTCGCCCGCGGCACGCGACAGGTTGGTGTCGGCGTCGAGGCTCCGCTCGCCTTCGTCGGCGAGCACCACGGCCGCGTCGGTCCAGCGCTCGCGCGCCTCGAGCAGCGCGACGAGGTCGTTCGCGATCGACGTGCGGCTCTCGCCCGCCGCCACGCCGTCGAGCGCCCGACGGAGTCCGCGCTCGATCGCGTTGCTCGTCGCGGGCTCGAGGGTCGCGAGCCGGATGGCCATCGTGTCGCCCTCGGCGAGCGCGCGGACGAGGCGACCCGGATCGCTGGTCGAGTCGACCTCGGCGCTGAGATAGGCGTGCGAGGCGAGGTACGGGAAGCGGTACATCGACTCCTCGAGCTCGGCGGTGCCGGCCTCCGTCTCGCCGCGCGCGATCATGCGGAGGCCGAGCTGGTCGCGCACGTCGGCCGACCAGGGCTCGAGCGCGAGCGCACGGCGAACCGCCTCGTCACCGTCGCGGCCCGGGCCGAGCGCTTCGGCGAGCGCCGTGTGTGCGTCGCGGTCGGCGGGCGAGCGGTCGAGCGCCTGGTGGATGAGGGCGAGCGCCCGGGGGCGTGCCCCGTCGCCCTCGGCTGCGAGCGTGAGGTCCGCCGTTCGCAGGCAATCGTCGGGCGCGAGCGGCGTGCCGCCCGTGGCGGCGAGGACGAAGTTCGCCGCCTGCGGGAGCAGCGCGACGACGAACGTCGCGAGCAGGATGCCGAGGGCCGGCACGCGTCCGGCGGGCGCCGGCGGTCCGCTCAATATCAGCAAGCCGAGAACGGTCATCGCGAGCAGCAGGTTCGCCGGCATGTGGAGGCTGAAGTCGACGGCGCTGTGCACGAGGATCGCAGCGAGGCCGCCCGCGAGACCCCAGCGCAGCTCGGGCGTGTCGCCGAGCGCCCGCGCCCAGTCGGAGCGCCGGAAGTCGGCGGGGACGTCGAGCTCGCGGGAGGTGTCGGACCCGTTCGGGCGGCGGCGGATCATGCGCACGACCGCGATCGCGAAGGCGACGATCAGCACGGCGCCGGCCACGCCGGTCTCCGCGACGAGCTCGAGGTAGTCGTTGTGCGCGTGGTCCCAGATGCCGCCCTCGATCGGCGGCTCGACGTAGGGACGGAACGCATGCAGCCAGGAGCCGAGCCCGGTCCCGAACACGGCGTGGTCGACGACGATCCCGGTTCCCTTCGCGGTGACGGCCAGGCGTGCGCCCAGGCTCACGTCGCCGGTGTCGGTCGCGGCGCTCTCCTGCGCGGCGTCGCCGTCGGCCATCGCCCAGCCGACGATCGCCGCTCCACCGCCGACGATCAGCGTGAGCGCCAGGACGGCCGGCGCCCAGCGCCAGCGCGTGGCCTGCCGCCCGAGGATCCCCGCCCCGGCCACTGCGAGTCCCACGAGCAGCGCGGCGGTCCCGCCGCGGGAGCCGCTCGCCACGTGCGCCACCGCCATCAGCAGCACGGCGGCGACCGCCACGAGCGGCGGCCACAAGCGCTGCTGGTGGACGATGAGCACCGCCACCCACGCGCGGCGGCCCCGCACGCCGATCCCGCGCCCGGCTTCGATCGAGCGCACGAGGTGGCGGCGGACCCGGCGCGCGACGGACCACGCATACACGAGGCCGAGCGGCACGATCATCTCGAGCCAGCCCGCGAAGTGGTTCGGGTTCACGAAGGGACCCGACGCGCGTCCCGAGGCCGTCGGGATGCCCGTGATCCAGAGGACGTCGCCGTTGCTCGCGACCTGCTGGACGAGCGCGAGCCCGCCGAGCACCGCCCCGCCGGCGACGAGCGTCAGCACGAGCCGGCTGAGCACGTGGGCGCGCGCGGCCCCCCACGGATACGCGACGAGCACCGCGAAGACGCCGAGCCCGATCGAGAAGCGGCCGAGCTCCACCCAGACGGCGTACGGATCGAAGGCGAGCGCGCGCCATGCGCTCCAGCCGCCGGCGTCGGGCCAGCCGGGCAGCATGGCCGCGTATAGACGCGCGGACTGCGGCGCGAGCATCTGCAAAAGCGACGGCGGCAGGGGCACCGTGGTCGCGAGCGCGAGCACGCCGAACGCCGCGAGTGCCGCGATGCCCGGCGCGCTGAGCGCCCCGTCCACGCGCCGCCGCTCGCGGAGCGTGACGGCGAGGAGCCCGAGCACGACCAGGGACGCGCTCGCGGCGGCCAGCGTCTGCCGTCCACCGAGGAAGAGCGGCAAGCCGAGGACGAGCGCCTGGAGGGCGAGCAGCATCCGCCGCGCGTTGCGGCTCATGCCGAGGCCTCCGGCTGGGGCGAGGACCCCGGCCCGTAGTAGCCGCCGTAGTAGCGGCTGTAGAAATAGGTGTCGCCCCAGCGGAGGTCGACGTTGTTGACCACCGCGCCGAGGATGTGAACGTTCGCCTGGAGAAGCTGATCGCGCGCGCGCCGCAGGAGCTCGCGCGGCGTGTCGTGCCCCTTTACGACCAGCACGGCGCCGTCGGCCTCGCGGCCGAGAACCACGGCGTCGGTCACGGGCAGCACGGGCGGCGAGTCGAGGATCACGAAGTCGTACGCCTCGCGCAGCGCGTCGAGCGCGTCGCGCATCCGGGCCGAGCCCACGAGCTCCGCGGGGTTCGGCGGCGTCGGTCCGGCGGGCACGAAGAAGAGCCGGCCGCCGTCGAGCGGCCGGATGACGCGCTCGAGCTCCATCTGACCCGCGAGGAAGCTCGAGAGCCCGTGGTCGTTCACGAGGCCGAGCGTCCGGTGACAATTCGGCCGCCGCAGGTCGACGTCGAGCAGGATGACGCGCGAGCCGGCCTCGGCGAGGCTGGTCGCGAGGTTCACCGACGTGACGGTCTTGCCCTCGCTCGCGCCGGCGCTCGTCAGCAGGATCACCTTCGGCGGCGCGCCCGCCGCGGAGAAGAGAACGGCCGTCCGGAGGCTGCGGAAGGCCTCGGCGGCGGGGGAGCGCGGGTCGTGCAGCATCACGACGTCGGGGCTGCATCCGCCGACGTTCCCGTTCGCGACCGGCGCCACGGCGGCGCTGCCCTTCGCGGCCATCGAACGCGGCAGGGCGCGGCGGGCGAGCGCGAAGTTGGGGATCGTCGCCAGCGTCGGCAGCTGCAGGAACCCCTCGACCTCCTCGCTGCTCTTCACGCTGTTGTCGAAGTAGTCGCAGAAGAAGACCGCGCCGCGTTCTTCAGCAGGTCGTAGCGCGAGCCGAGGGCGTGCAGCTCGACCGCCACCTCCTCGAGGTGGGTCATCTTGTGGCGCAGGGCGTCCTCGCGCAGCCGGGCCGCGTCGTAGCGCGCGCGGACCGACGTCGTCTCCTCCGCCACCTCGGCGGCGAGCTGGCGCTCGAGCTCGGACTCGCTGCGCCCGAGCTCCAGCATCTGGGGATGGTTCAGGCCGAGCCGCTGCCCGAGGCCGGCGCGCTGCGCGCGGAGATCGAGCAGGGCCAGATGGAGCTTCTGCACGCCCGGACGATCGAGGAAGTAGGCGAGCGTCTCGCTGCCCGGCGTCGTGAGGAACTGGTAACGGGTCTCGAGGTTCAGCCGCGTCCCCTCGACCTTGGTCAGCAGGCTCGAGACCTCGCCGATCCGCTGCCCGACGATCTTCTGCTCCTCGTTGACGGCGACGTTCGGGTGGTCGGCGGCGAAGCGCGCGAGCGCGTCCTGCGCCTTCTCGAGCTGCTGGCGCGACTCGAGGAGCTGGCGCCCGAGGAAGTCCTTGGCGGTCACGTCGGTCGCGCGCCGCGCCTCCTCGTTCGCCTCCATGTAGGCCTGGGTGTGGGCGGCGGCGAGGAAGGCCGAGAGCGTCGGGCTCGGCGTCGTGAAGGTCACGTCGACGAGGTCCGTGCCGCGGACGTCCTGGACCGTCAGGTAGCGCATGTAGCTGTCGAGCAGGGCCGGATCGACCTCGCTCGCCGCCACGTGCTCGGCGCCGACGCTCTCCGCGCCGGTCCCGTCCCAGCCGCGCGGCCGCAGCAGGTTCACGAGGTTGCCGGTGAGGCCGAGGAGGCCCTTGCGCGTCGACCCTGGATGGAGGAACGCGTCGTCGGTCGCGAGCCGGGACGTGCGGATCACGCGCTCGGCAATGTCGCGGCTCTTGAGGGCGGCCACCTGCGTCGCGATGAAGCTCGAGCTGCCGTTGACGCTCCGGTCGTTCTCGTCGACGCGCAGCACGTTCTCCTGGAGCTGGAGCTGGATCGGCGACTGGCGCGCCAGCTGGAGCCGCGTCGAGGCGGTGTAGAGCCGCGTCGTCACGAGCGTCACGAGAAGCGACACGCCGAGCGTCAGCGCGAGGCACGTCGCCGCGAGCCAGCGATACTTGTAGAGCAGCCGGAGGTAGTCACGCAGATGGCGCGCGGGCACCTCGCTGAACTCGGCGTCGATGACGCCCGCGGGCGCGAACCCGGCGGGCGCGGCGGTCGGTCTCGAAGTGAGCGCTTGCTCCGTCATTTGCCTCGCCCGTCCTAGAAGAGCAGCACGTTGCCGCCGACGTGGACCATCTCGCGCGCCACCGTCCACATGCCCCACGGCACGACGCGCGACGCGGATACCGGCAGGCGAATGACGTCCCCGTCGACGACCGGCGGATCCGCGGCTACGCCATGCGCGACAGCGTCGAGGTCGACCGTGAACGAGCGGTCCTCGCCCGGACCGAGCACGCGCTTGACGGTCGCACGACGGCGGTCCGCGGCGAACACCTGCCCGCCGGCGGCGGCGAGCGCGCCGCTCACCGTGAGCCCGCGGGTCACCGGATACGAGCCCGGCTTCTCCACCCACCCGTCCACGAGGACGCTCCCCGCGGGCGCGACGCTCACGACGTCGCCCGGTCGGGCCGGCGGGTTCGGCATGCGTCCGTCGCGGCCGGCGAGACCGAGAAGCAGCTCGAGGTCGAGTCGCACCGGCGAGCGGTCGCCGGCGCTGCCGTCCGCGGCCGGCACGAACTCGACGACGCGTCCCGCGTCGCGGTTCGGGCCACCCGCGGCCCAGAGGATGTCGGTGAGCGTCGTCCCCGGCTTGGTGATGGGATAGAGGCCCGGCCGCTCGACGCTGCCGCTCACCGCGACCACGCGGCTGCGGTACTCGGCCACGAGCACGGTCACGTGAGGCGACCGGAGGATGTCGGCCGCCACGAGGCGCCGCGCGATGTCGTGCTCGAGCTCGGTCGGCGTGAGCCCTTTCGCCTCGACCATGCCGAGGAGCGGGAGGCTCACCTCGCCCGCGCCCGTCACGCGGACGCCCTGCTGGAACGTCGGCGCGCCGCTCACGGCGGGGGTCTCGGCGCCGCCCTGGGCGCCGTGCGGCGCAGCGGCCTGCGGCTGCGCGTCGAGCAGGTCGGGAATGCGGATGTCGAGCAGGTCGTCCGGCCCGATGCGATAGCTGCCGTCGTCGGACGCGTTCGCCCGTGCCGCGGCGATCACCTCGAGCCGGGCGCGATCGGCCGCGCTCGTGAGGTCGCCGAGACCGGGACGCTCGGTACCCGCAGGCCGCGGCTCGACGCCGCGGCGCACGCTGCAGCCTACCGCACATCCGAGGACGCACGAGAACAGCACGGCGGCCAGAAGGCCGCCGTGCTTCCTGTCGGTGAGCGCGCGCACGAGTGATTTTTTACGACGGAGAGCGGGGCGGGCACGGCGCGAACGGCTTGCAGTTCACGCGACCGCTCGGAGCCACGCAGCACGCACGCCGGACCGTGAGGGTCGACCGGCGCTTCGTCGCCGGGCACACCTTCGAGTCGATGCGAAGAACCGACTTGTGCGCGGAACAGCTCACGAGTCGCGCTTGGCGCTTCGCCCATTTTCCCTTCGCGTCGGCCGTCGTCGGGCAGGCAAGCCCGGCTCCGATCAGCAGGATGGCCCCTGCCGCGAAGAGCCGACCACCCTTCAGCATTCGAGTCAGCATTCCCTTCCTCCTTGTGGCTTGACCTGCACTCCGACGCCCCCCGGTTCTTTCCGGCGGACGCCGGGCGCGTCCCCATGCGCGACGCGTGCCAGGATGTGACCGCAGCGTGACCGGGGCGCGAGCCGAAAAAACCGTGATCCTACGGCACGACCCCGGCAGATCTTGCCCATCGCATCCGGCGCGACGGTGAGTCGGCGCGACACGATTGACGACCGCCGCCACGGAAATGACGCGGGCGGTCGTCGGTGGCACGTGTGCCACGCCGGGCACAGTGCCGCCCGGCGAGAGCCGGAAACTCGGGCCTGCAGGGCGGCGCGGAACGTGCAGCAGCGGCATCGTCCACGCCGGATGGCGTGAGCCCACCGCCATGCGCGCTCGCACCGCACGCCGGCAGCTGCCTCTCGCAGCGGCCGCCCTCTTCACCACGACCCTGCTGCTGAGTCCGCAGGGCAAGGGTGCGAGCCCCGAGGACTTCCACGCAAACATCGTCAACGGACGCCCGACGTCCGGATTTCCCGCCGCCGGCGCTCTGCTGATCGGAGAAGACCCGGCGGGCGCGGTCACGTGGTGCTCGGGCGTGCTGATCGGCTGCGAGACCTTCCTCACCGCGGCGCACTGCGTCTGCGATACGAACGGCGCTGCCTGCCAGGGCGCGCGGTCGCCGTCGCCGCTCGGCCGCGTGGTCTACCTGCAGCACGCAGGCTTCTTCCGCGCCGCGAGCATCCGTGTGCACCCGGACTATCAGTTCCCGCAGGCGGACCTCGCCATCATCAGGCTCGCGACGCCGGTCACCGGCGTCGCCCCCGCGGCGCTCGCGCAGACCGCCCCGCCGCCCGGCACGTCGGGGACGATCGTCGGCTTCGGCCGGAGCGGCGGCGGCGCGAACGACCTCGGCCTCAAGCGCTCGGGCACGATCACCACCGCGCCCTGTATCGACGGCATCTCGGACGCGACGGCGCTCTGCTGGAACTACACCGGCTCCGGCGCCAACTCGTGCAACGGCGATTCCGGCGGCCCCCTCTTCGTCGACTCGGGCTTCGGGACCGTCGTCGCGGGCATCGCGTCGGGCGGTCGGAGCGAGAGCTGTCTCCCCGGCGACTTCACGTTCGACTCGAGCATCGCCCCGTACCGCGCGTGGATCGAGGCCGAGAGCGGCGCCGACCTCGGCCAGACGACGTGCGGCGGCGTCCCGCAGGCCGGAGACCCGCGGACCACCGTCGTCCAGGCCAATGCCACGCTCGGCGACGCCGTGCCCGCCGGCACCCACACGGTCGACGTCCCGGCCGGAACGAACGAGCTGCGCGTGGCGCTGAACGCCATCGACGACGGCCAGGCCAACTTCGACCTCTACGTGAAGGCCGGGCGCCCGCCCACTGCCGACGACTACGACTGCCGGGTCGCCGCCGGGGGTCAGTACGCCTACTGCCAGTTCAACTTCCCGGTCCCCGGCACGTGGTACCTGATGGTCACCCGGGCGACGGGCTCCGGCCCCTACCAGCTGACCGCGAGCGTCTTCGGCGGCGATCCACCCGTCTGCGGGAACGGCGTCCGCGAGACGGGGGAGCTCTGCGACGGTGCGGACGACGGCGCGTGTCCCGGCGCGTGCAACGAGACGTGCGCCTGCGGCCTTCCCTGCCTCGACGGCGGGCTCGTGCCGCTGAAGCTGCGCCTCGGCCATCCCTTCCTCGCCCAGGCACTGCTGCTGAACCCGTCGGGCGCGTACGACCACCTCGATCCGCGCACGACCGATTTCAGCGTGACGCTCGACGACGGGGCCGCGCCGGTCGAGATCACGATTCCCGCCGGCGATCGCGGCTGGATCCGGTCGTCGACCCGCTCGGGTGGCGCCTACCGCTGGACGGGCCGGGTCGCCGGCGCCCATGCGGTCATCCTCAAGTGCCGGAGCACGCGGAGCCGCGACTGGCGGATCACCGTCAAGGGTGCCGACGGGCTCGAGGCGCTCCGGCGCGCGCGCTGAAGCGGCTTACCCGAACAGCTCGCGCTCGGCGGTCAGGCGATCGGCCACCCGCGCCGTGACGGCGGCGTCGTCCGTCGCCTCGGGAGCGGTCGCGGACGCGATCGCCGCGAAGCCGAGCGACCAGCGCCATGGCGCGGGCCGCGACGGCCGGCAGCGGCGGCAGGTTGCACTTCTCGGCGACGCGCGCGAACACGCGTCGCATGGCGTCGCGCGTCGGCGCCGGTTCGGACCCGTTCTGGACGAGGGCTTGCGTCATGGACGTCTCATGCAGCAGCGCGCGTGCCTGCTCGCTTGCGTTGGGGGCGAGGATGCACCGATCACGCTGGGTGCGGACGGCCGACAAAAAAATGTCGCGGCGTGAAGGACGCGTCTCTCGCCCGCGTGGCCAAGAGCTCCGCGACGACGGGTCGACCCGGATCCCCAGCCTCGGCGACTCCTGCACGTTTGGCTACGACGTCGCGGGTCCCGCCGCGTCGGCGTCTCAGCCGTCATCGCCACTTCGTGGCGCTGTTCGGGCTCAGCGACTGGCTGGGTGACCGCTCACCCATCCACGGGGGTGGGGTATGCGATGCTGGCGGAGACTAACGTCCGACATCGGACGCTGCCCTTACTCTCCGCGCGGCGCGCAACACCGCGCTCGTCTCATCCTCGGACTGTGTGCCGCCAGAGGGCTCCGCGGCGAGGATCTCACCCTCGCAAGTGCGATAACCTTCGCCTCCCTTTCTTTAACAGAGGTCTTAACCTCTCTTCGTGATTGCAAGGTGGGTATGCCGGTGCTTGAAAGCTCACGGGCCTCGTTCCGGTCCTGAGGGGAATATTCCGCGGGGGATATCCATGCGAAGCCAAGTATTCAGGCTGATCTGCGTGATCGCACTACTCGGAGGTTTGGTCGGCGCCGGCGAGGTGTCCGCTCGGGACGACGACCACGACGGCGACGACCGCGAGAGCCAGGACTCCGAGCA
>WNGI01006280.1_pt1 | contig 10777 bp, 12 predicted proteins | sample 5400621 | NCBI WGS metagenome assembly WNGI01 (sample SAMN13153374, study PRJNA577476) | soil metagenome | isolation source: 20 cm soil or saprolite under Garry oak tree replicate 1 | place: USA:California | collected 2016-06-15 | reverse complement strand
CCATCAGCGTCACGGGGCGACAACTCGACGGATTCGGTCGCTTCGCCTCGCCGGCTCCCGGAACGAATGCCGGAGCCGACTTCGGTTCCGCAATGCTCATCGGGGTCGGCGTCCCATCGACCGGATGCTGGGAGATCACGGCCACGTACAAGCGCGCCACCCTCTCGTACGTCGCGTGGATAAGCGGGTGACGGGCCAGGGCCCGCGTCGATGACCGGGATCGGCCTGCGGAAAGCCCCGTGCGGATCTGTCGACAGGAGGCAACGTTCCCGCACGCTGACTGAACAATCGGTCTCATGACCCCGTGAGCGTGTCCGGCCGTACCCGGGACGTGCGGCGCTCCTCGACGGGGTGTTGCGACGGCTCGTTCAGTTCGGGTATGAAGAAACCCCAACGCAGGAGGCTGAGTCGGGGCATACGACCCCGGTCGCTCGCACGGAGCCGTGTCCTATCGCCGTATCTCTTGATCGAGACCACAGCTGCATGACTTGGGTAACGAGTGTCGAGGGCAGCCGTCGCGAGGTCGATCATCCCGCCGCACGAACTGCCAAGGTACTTGGGATCGATTGAGCCGACCGGAAGCGAGCACAGCCGAGACGGCGACACGCGATTGTTGCTCTAGCCGTCGCAAGGCCATGTTTCCTCGGCTCACCTTGATCCAGGCGGTCGTCCTCGTTTGGTCAATCTGTTTGGGCTCGTGCGCTGCTTTGGACGGTCCATACACGGCGTCGATCGGGCCCGAATTGCACCCTCACCTGACCGCGCGGGACGCGATCGCCATCAGTCGCCGATACCTCGACGATCAGACGCCGGAGCTTGCGGCACCCGAGCTCCACATTCCCGCGAGGATCACCATCGCCTCGGCCATACGTGCAAACGCGGCATCGGCGCTCGATGGCTGTATCCCGATCGTCCCGGGAGACCAGATCGTCTGGGTCACCAAAGGCCAGGGCGACTACCTGAACCTCTCCGATCATCCGTGGTCGAGGAGGTTCACCGGAGCGTCTCAACTCGACCCCAATCCGTCCCGAATGATCTGTGAAGGCCCGGGCCCGCAAGGGACGCTGGTGATTGACGACGCGACCGGGGTCATTCTTGGCGTGTACCCCGAGAGTCCTGGATACGGGCACCCGTCAGCTGTCCCGAACTGACCCAAGGCTTGACCGGGTGTCATTGGCAGACAAGCGCACGCCCTTAGACTGACCAGGTGGCCTTGCCAGCCGGTTGGGACCGACACGATCCGTGGACGCTTCGATTCGTCGATCCGGAGCTCGAGCGGCTGTACCAGTACGCGGATCGGGATGAGGGCATTCGCCGGGTCCGCGCCGCGAGTCTCGGTGCCGTCGTCGTGTGGGCGCTCGTTGCGCTCATTGGCCCCCCGGCGATCGGCGTGCCGCCACAATCGACCTGGCTGATCGCGGGCGCGATGACACTTCTCCTACTGATGAGCGCAGGCCTGAGCCAGTGGGCGGACACCCAGCGTCGGCGCGACGCGATCGGACTCGGCCAGCAGCTCGCGGCTTGCATCGCGGCGCTGGTCCTTACGGTCAGTACCGGCACCTTCGCGGTCTACGCGATGCCCGCCACCATGCTTGTCGCCGTCGTCGGCTTCTCGGTCACTCGGCACCCGTTCGTGGGCTCGGTCCTCGTCGGCGGCGCCTACTGTCTTCTCTTCCTCCTGTTCGCATTGGCGCTCGAGCTAGGTTCACAGCTGCCACTGCAGGTCTTCATCGTTGCAGCGACGGTGGTGGTCTCGTGCGCTGGAGCGTACCTGCTCGAACGGTCACAGCGCGCCGTATTCGCCCAGGCTCGCCTTGTCGGCGCGCTGCATGAGCGGGTCGACCTGCTCCTGCACCAATACCTGTCGCCGGACGTGGCCAGCACGCTGATCGAGGACCCGGAGCGGGCGGCGCTGGGCGGCCGAGAGGTTGAGGTGACCGTCCTCTTCGCAGACCTGCGCGGATACACGGCGTTTTCCGAGCGCCGGGCGCCCTCGGAGGTGGTCGCTATGCTAAATGCCGCCTTCGGCGTGGCGGTGCCCATCGTGCTCGGGGAGGGCGGAACCGTGGTGCAGTTCATTGGCGATGCATTGATGGCCATCTTCAACGCCCCGAATCTGCAGCCTGACCATGGCCTGCGCGCTGCCCGCGCCGCCCTGAGCATGCAGCGCGCCGTCGGGAGCCTGCCGGGAGCGGGCGGTCGGCCCAGATTCAGGGTCGGCCTCAACAGCGGGCCCGCGCTCGTGGGCAACATCGGCGCGGCCGAGATCCGCAACTATTCGGCGATCGGCGACACGACCAACCTCGCTGCCCGCCTGCAGACGTGGGCGCCCGAAGGGAGCGTCGTGATGGGCGCCGGCACCTACGACCTGGTCCGCGACCACGTCGTCGTTCGGCAGATGGGATCGCCCGAGCTGAAGGGCAAGTCGGTGGCGGTCGAGGTCTACGAACTGATCGGTCTGCGGGAGGACACGGAGGTTCAATCCGAGGTTCGCCCGGTCAAGTGATTCGCGACTCTGAGTGAGTCTGCGGTGCTCTACCCTTCCTCGGCGTGAAGACCCTGCCGGAGGAATTCGAGACCAGGGAGCTGATCGGTTCCCTGGCAGACGGCTGGGGCTTCGACGTCGAGACGATCGACTATGCCCCGGTCGGGTTTGGGAGCTACCACTGGGTGGCAACTGATGCTGCGGGGACGCGCCGCTTTGTCACTGTCGACGACCTCGAGCGGAAGCCCTGGCTCGGAGATACTCGGGAGTCGGTCTTCGACGGCCTGATCCGCGCATTCGGCAGCGCCGTTGCCCTCCGCAGCGCCGGCCTCGACTTCGTACTTGCACCGATCCTCACGAGCGACGGCGAAGCGGTGCGTCGAATTGGGCTGCGCCACTCCATCGCCCTGTTCCCGTTTGTGGACGGTCGAGCCGGACGGCATTTTGAGTACGACACCCCGGAGGAGCGTGCGGCCGTGCTCGCAATGTTTGCCCAACTGCATCAAGCAACAGCGGCGGTCGACTCGGTTGCGCGCACGATCGATCTCGACCTACCCGGTCGTGGTCATCTCATGTCAGGACTCCGAGCAGTGAGCCAGACGTGGTCCGGTGGGCCCTTCTCGGAACCTGCCCGGCAGGCTCTGGCCAGCCACGCATCCGAGGTGGCCGAACTGCTCGCCTTGGTCGACCGCCTTTCGCGGGAGGTCGCCATGCACAGCAGCGAGTGGGTTGTCACCCATGGGGAGCCGCATGCGGTCAACGTCATCCGGACCGATGTGAGTCGGTGGCTCGTCGACTGGGACACCGTGGCGATCGCTCCCGCCGAGCGAGACCTCTGGATGCTCATCGGGAATGCCGGCGAGGACGCGACCGCCTATGCCGATGCGACAGGCCACCAACCCGACCAACTTGCATTGGACTTCTTCCGTCTCATGTGGGATCTCAAAGACCTCGCCGAATACATCCTCGTCCTTCGGTCACCCCATAGCGAGAACGATGACACGCTGATGGCGTACAAGGGATTGACGAGAGGCGTGACGATTCGAGATCGATGGGCGGCCCTGCTCGCAGGTGACATTCCCGAACGCTGAGCGACGCTTGCGAAATCAATGCGGACACCTTCTGCGATTCGTACGCCGGCAACGTTTAGCTAGCCGTGGCGTGTCCGACCGTTGGTTCCTATTGCGGAAGGCGCACCGCTGGGCGAAGATCGCCGACGTGGCAGTTCAAATTCTCTTCCCGCTGATCGTTGCAGTCGGCGCGGCGTGGTTCTGGCTGCAGTTCGCTCGACCGAGCCTCGTCGCGGTTCGCGCGCGACCCGTTGCGCACCTGGTCATCCTCGGTTTGACGGTTCTGCTGGTTCTAATCGAAGTCATCAGAATCGGCTCGGTCATCGCTGACGTCGAGCCTGCGGCGACGTGGACGATTTCGTCGGTTGTCGTGCTTCTCTGGGCTCTCATCGTCGCCTTCGGATACCCGGGATACAGCCATGTCCTGCGCGCAACCGGCGGCCCCGAAGGTCCGCGCTAGTCGGTGTGCTCGCGATTCATGAGCGCGAGCCACGTTTTTCCATGATCGTCTACGACCTTGACGGTCTACGTCGTCGCTCGCAGTATCGACTGGATGCTGGACTCGCTCCGTCGATTCCTTTCGGCCCGGGTCAGTGCCCCGCCCACACTGGCGTCTCGCCGCGCGCGCAGGAAGGTCGCCCGCGACCGGCATCGAGCGGCTCATGAGCCGATGTGGACCGAGTCCGACCGACACCTGGGTGTGCCTGGTCGGCGCGAGGTCCAGGATCTCACGCCGGGAACGCCCGGAGCATCCGCGTCCCGCCGAACGATCGACGATTGACCACTGGAGCATCGGAAGCTAGTCATGGGTAAGGGCAGACGCCGATCCGAAAGTCCTCAGGATGCTTCGGACCAACCCTCGTCCCAATCGAAGGCAATGCTTGCCGGCGTGGCCGCGCGGATGGCGGAAGTAGTCCAACTGATCCGCGCTGGACGTTGGCACGCTCCATCGGCGGGCGACGATCCCCTCGATCGGCCCGACCCGGATGACGATGGAGGACTGGCGGCATCCGGCGTTCGGAAGATGCCCCCAGATAGGTCCGGATCGGGTTCGGCCTCACTCGCCGAGCCAGACGATGAGGCAGCGTCCGGTCTGCTTTCCTGACCGCGATGGCAGGTCGCCATAACACGATCCAATATGAGTTATCGCTCAAAGTGCAAGTCGATCTCCAAGGCTGGCCGGGTCGCGACTCTGATAGGCCCAACCCAGCGCGAAATCAGCAGCGCCCCTCTTGCCAGCGTTGATCGCGGCGGCCGTCGGGCTGTTCGTCACATTCCGGCGGTTGTCCCCGACGCCGCCTCGCTAGCTCGACAGCGGCCTTTGGCCAGGTACCGACGATCTCATGTGGGGTGATAACGAAGGGGGCTGACCTCAGCCCGGCTCTTCGTCACTCGCCGAATCCTTCGACCAGCCGAGATGTTTTCGCAACCACCCGACCGACGCGAGATGGTAGGTCGCGATGTCGTCATAGGTCGGAAGCGCCTCGATGGCCGAGCGCGAAAGATTCGTCTGAACTTCCTCTGCGGTCAGAGTCGACACGTCGTCTGCACGGATCATCACGTCCCGGTGACCGGCGGTCAGCCTCACCCTGATGCCGTGGAAGATATCTTCGGCATCCGAACCGAGCATCTCTCGAACCGTGCCCACCCGAACCCCATCAGCGGTAGTAACGGGGGTCTCGTAGACGACGGCGCGCCACGCAATTGGATTGATCTCGGGCACGATGCTCTCCTCTCAGAATAACGGTCTAGCCGGCGTCGACCACGCAGAAGCGGTTCCCCTCCGGGTCCGCGAGGATGACGTAGTCGGCGTCCGGCGGTCGCTTGTCCCAGTGAACCTCGGTGGCCCCCAGCGCTTTCAAGCGCTCGACTTCGGCAGCCTGGTCCTGCGCGTACAGATCGAGATGGATGCGTGGCGGGATCCCCAGGTCGGAGTGATGCATGTCGAACGATAGGTTCGGGCCGACGCCGTCCCTCGGCCGAAGGAGCATGAAGTCGTCGTCGCTCGGACCCTCGCGCGGGACGTAATCGAGAGCGGCCGCCCAGAACTCGGTCTGGCGCTGCAAGTCTTCGACGCGGAAGACGATCGAGCCGACGCGAATCATCCAGTTCACTGTGCAGCGAGCCGCGCGGCCTCGTCAAACGGAATGCGCAACGTGAGCTGAAGCTATGCCGGCGGCGCGCCGCAGGACAACGGCGGGAACGATACGAAGAGCGCAAACAGGCCGAGAGCGGCCGCGACGACCCAGACCGCAGCGCCGACGAGCAGCGCCACGGCAGTGCGGCCACGCAGCGCCGGACCCCAGGCGGCCGCGGCTGAAATCGCGAACCCGACCCCAAGTACGAACGCCGTGGGCAGGCTGCGCGGGACGACCTCGAGCGGACCCGTGGCGGGGCGGCAATCGACGAAGGTGATGGTGGCCGCGAGCCCAGAGACAACGAAGAGGCCCGTGACAATGGAAGTGACCGCCACCATAAGGCGTGCAAGCCCTTGGCTGGTCGAGCTCGACCCGGCAAGAGCCGCCGCGCCGGGTGCGATCGCAAGGAGCGGTAGCACGACGGCCCATCCGATCGTCGCTCGATCGAAGGGGCCAATCACGACGAAGCGGTCGGACACGAACCAGATGGCCAGCGCGAGCACGAGGAGCGACGGCGCGACACTCAGTGTCGCCAGCGAGTGACTTCTGCGTCCGGCCTCGACCATGTCCCACTCCTCGACCCGACCAACCGACGTGTGTCGGTCGAATTGACCCTAGGCTGTCTTCTGGCGGCGTCAATCCGGGAAATCACGCGAGGACGAACGGGAATCGTGGTTCCATCCGAGCATCAGCCGTCGTTGCAGCGGGACTGCGATCGGCGTCTCATGGCCGAAGGACGGCGTCAGCCGAGACATCCGAACAGTGGGTGAAGCCGGATGAACCTGCAATCGGCCCGATCGAGGCCGCGGTTGGTAGCGCTCCTTCTCGTTGCGGCGATGGCTCTGGGCCTAGTCACGGGCATGTTGGCAACGAGCTCGCCTTCGCCTTCGCCGACGCTGGCTCCCTCATTGCGGGCGACCGACGCTGCGAAGGGCGGCTCAGCTTCCGCAGACGTCGACGCGACGGGCCCCTCCGCCAGTCCAATCGCGGTTGGGCCAATCGATCCAACCGGGTCGCCGTCGCCCATCGACCGAACCTTCGACGCCGCCGTCCAGATGGCACCGATCACGCCCGCCCTCAATTCGGTCGTGTTTGCCGGCATCGACAGGGGTTGGGCCGCAGGTCGCGGGGTCATTCTCGGGACGAGCGATGGCGGCAAGAGCTGGCAGAACCAGTGGAGCGGCCCTCTGTCCGTATCGTCGCTCGTGACCGTCGATCCACTACATGCCTGGGGCCTCGGCTACGCGAATCTCGTGGATCTGGCGCCGATGGCAGACCGGCTCGTCCGAACGACCGACGGCGGGCGGACCTGGAAGACGACGCGACTGACCGGCGGCTTTCGCGAGATCGCCTTCTCGACACGCCTCGTCGGATGGGCGGTCGTCGGCGGGATCGCGGATACAACGACAAACCCAGGTCGCCTCGAGGAGTCGACCGATGGCGGACTTCATTGGCGCGCATCGGCGCTCAAGAGTGGTGTCGATTCGGTCTGCTTCGCGAACCCGAGCCTCGGTTGGGCGGCGAGTGGATCGGGCGTGTTCCGGACTCTTGACGGCGGCCGCCGCTGGACCAAGCTCGCGGCCGGACCGAACGATGCTGTGAACTCCGGCTGGCAGGCGACGGTCCGCTGCCGTGGATCGGGCGCGTGGGTGCTGTGGACCGGAGGGGCTGCAGCCGGGAGCGAGGGCTACCGGGTCGCACGTACCCTCGACCGTGGCGCGCATTGGAGGACGGTCCTGAGCCAACTGGACGACGCGCTGGGATCGCTGCCCACGATCGACGCATACGCGGGGTCGTTCGCTCCAATTTCGGCGACGACGGCCGTCTTCCTCGGCTTGTGCCCGGCGTGTGGCTATGTAACCTGGTCGTCGACCCGGACGAGCGACGGCGGCCGGTCGTTCCGTCGCGCACCACTCGACGGTCTGAGCGGAGCCTCGCTGAATGACGTCTTCTTTTCCGACCGACTCCACGGCTGGATCGTGGGCAATGCCGCGGGCGGGTTCCTGCTGGCGACCGAAGACAGCGGGTGGACATGGCGCCGGGCGTACCCCTCGGCGGCGGTTCGCCCTGCTCTCGACATCACGTTCGTCTCGCCGACGGTTGGCTTCGGGCTTGGGGTCGTCGGCGACTCGCGGACGGTCCTCCGAACCGACGAAGATGGCGCCAGTTGGCATTCGATCGGCCGCCTGCCGGTCGATCCAGTCGCGTCCGACCGCGACCCGATCCTCTCGTTCGTCGACGCCGATTACGGCTGGGTCGCCGTCGTCGGAGGCCTGCTCGCCACAAAGGACGGCGGCCACACCTGGCAGCGCGTGCCGAACGCCCCGCCGGGCGGCGTTGCGTTCGCCGACATGAGCCATGGCTGTGCCGGAACGTTCGACACGCCTGCCGCCCAAACGACCGATGGGGGTACGACGTGGGTGCCGGTCACACCCACCTCAGGATTGGTCGCCTGCGCCGCGAGCCTTGTCGATCCTGTCTGGGCGGCCCCTGCCCACCTGTTTGATCCGGGCAACCTCCTCGAAGTTCAATCGATCGTGGGAGCCGACCATGCCTGGGCCGTCGGCTCCATCGATGACCAGCATGACGGCGTCGCGGCCACGACTGACGGGGGCCAGACGTGGACCGGCTATCGCTGGCCATCGCCGCCCGACGATGTCGGCGACTTCGGGCCCGACGGCCTCGTTCGTGCCTCGTTCGTCAATCCGACGACCGGCTGGCTGTTCACGCGGTTCGGGCACCTCTTCGCGACCACTGACGCGGGCGCGACGTGGCGGGAAATTCCTTCGAAGGATGGGCTGGCGATTGCAACCATGGCTCCGGAGACCTCCGGGGGTGACGCTCTCGGCGGCGGCACGCTCGGGCTCGAACGCCTCCCGGGTCAGGCCTGCTTCTGGGTCAGCCCGGGCGGCTACGACTATGCGAGGACGGCACTCGTGTGGCCCCATGGTTTCTCGGCGCGAGACAATCCGGTCCGGTTGATCGGTCCCGACGGCCAGATCCTCGCCCGCCTCGGCGACCTCGTGACCCTCGGTGGCGGATCCCCACCACCTGGATTCGTCCCGAGCGCAATGCAGGACCCGTGTGGGATCGGGAACATCTTCTTCGTCAGCAGCGTGGTCACGGTGAACGGGAAGCCGATCAACATCGGCGAAGGTTCGCTTCGTCTCGAGATGCGCCCCGAGAACGGCTCAACCGCCTGCCCGACGGAACCCCTCGAACCACTGATGCTCGTGATGTGGGACGACCGATTGGAGCTCCGGATCGTTGCCACGGGCGAGAATGTGCCGGTGACCTGGCCGACCGGCTTTCATGCCATTACCAATCCAATTCGCGTCGTCGATCGGAATGGGCATGTCGTCGTGACGCAGGGTGTCGAGATGCCGAAACTGCGGGCCACGCGGACCGCGTCGTCGATCGATGTCTGCGGTCTGGGCGAGGTGACCTATCCCTAGCCGAGACGTTTCTCTTGTGCATCCGGTCGCTTGCCCGAGACCCTGGCCGACGGCATAGTCGCCTTCGTGCGAACCTCCACCCGCGTCGCTTCGGCCATCCTGCCGCTCGCGTTCTGGCTCTCAGCCTTGGCGCAGCCGGTCGCAGCGTGTACCGGTGGCGACGCGCCGCTCGCCACGGGAGTTCGTGGCGCGACCGCGATCTACTACGCCCGCATCGAAGCCGCGAGCGCCTCGTCGCTCGGGTTCTACGACCTCGGACTGAAGGTCGGGAGCGTCATCCGCGGCAGCGCACGGACTCATGTTGTCAACGTGATCACGCCGCGCGCATGCGACGAGCTGAAGGTTGGCGACTTCGGGGTGGTGGTGATCGGCTCCGTCGACCCGTACGGCGTCGGGCCGAACGACATCTACAACTTCTTCTATGTTCTCGGACCTGGTCACACGAGCACGTCGGCGGCCGCCGCGGTGTTGTCCGACCTTCCAGCCACGGACACCGTCACGTCTGGGGTCGACGAACCCGTCCGGACTGACCGATGGTGGACGGTCCTCGTCGTGTCTACCGTTGCCGCCTTCAGATACCTTCGGCGAAGGCATGGACATCTCGACCGAGACTGAATCACTCCGAGGAGGGCGACGGGCACGTTGGCGCGGCGCCCTCGCAGGCGTGGTCCCGACGCTTGCGATTGCGCTGGTATTTGCGGTCGGGCCCACCTCGTCAACCGCCGAAGAGTTCGCGGTATCGATGGCCCTCGTCGCCCTCATCTCGGTGACCGCTGGCTGGATCGCCGGGCCGCTCGCCGCTGCCCAGCCGCGCCGGATCCTCATCGCCGCGATCGGTTACGCCTTTGCCTATTTCGCCGCGACCATCGCCCTGAGCCTGATCCAGGCGGCGTGGGACGCGACGGCCGCCGACGGATTCGCACCAGTCGGCGTCGCGACGGCCGTCCTCGGACGGGCCCTGTACGGCCTTGCCGGAATCGCCTACCTCATCATCCCGGCGCTCGCGCTCGGCCTTGCCTGGAGCCTGGCGGCCCGAGGCCTCATGCGCCTCGATGACTCGCGGCCGTGACTGTTGGCGGACCCCTGGCGGGTCGCGTTCGCAGGCCCGGTTCGCCGCCGTAGCGTTCGCCATCGTTTCCGCCGCACTGGCGATCGTCGTCGTTGTGGGCCGGCTGACGCTGACGTTCATTGGGGACATGCCCATGCCGTTCACGGAGGTCAACGCTTCGATGGACACCTCCGCCATCTTGCTCGGCACCGACATCCATGTCGTTGGGACCACGGACTTGTTCGATGGGGCCGTGATCGATTACGACGTTTGGCTCGTCGGCGGCCAAGACTTGACGCATGACGTCGGGGGACGAACCGTCGTCCGAGGCGGTCAGTTTGGCTACGACGCGGACGTATCAGGATGGCCGGCCGGGTGCGTGCGAATCCGGACCCGGTTCAATGTGGACACAGATGGCCAGCCCGCCGAAGCCGTCGATCGCTTCGGCCAATCCGGATCTCGACTCTCGGGACCAGACGTGTACAACGACTCCGGAACGCGAGTTCTCGACAACATGTTGACAGTGCAGTGTCCGTGAGCGCGGCGGGGAGGGGCATTCCCGATGCCTTCATGCGCGCCTA
>WNGI01006277.1_pt1 | contig 10778 bp, 13 predicted proteins | sample 5400621 | NCBI WGS metagenome assembly WNGI01 (sample SAMN13153374, study PRJNA577476) | soil metagenome | isolation source: 20 cm soil or saprolite under Garry oak tree replicate 1 | place: USA:California | collected 2016-06-15 | reverse complement strand
TGGGATGAGGCAGAGATGCTGCAGGTAGAAGTCATGGAGGCAAGGAAAGAAAGGCATGGATCACAGCACCCAGACACTCTTCTTAGCATGGCTAATCTAGCATCCACATATGGGAAGCAGGGGAGGTGGGATGAGGCAGAGAAGCTACAGGTAGAAGTCATGGAGGCAAGGAAAGAAAAGCTTGGATCACAGCACTAGACACTCTTATCACTATGGCCAATCTAGCACTTACATATGGGAAACAGGGAAGGTTCAATCAGGGTAATGATTTACTTTCTCAAGCTTTCCAGTTAAAGGAGGTTATGATGGGATCCCAGCATCCAACTACAATTTGGTTCAGGAAACTGTTGGAGTCCACTGAAGCTGACAGGTGGCATACAGATAGGAAGGGATAATACCAATTCATATTAATCAATTGTGTCATGGTGGGCACTGAGCAATGCCAGGCTTTTATAATTGAGCCTCAGGCCCTCAGTCATCATGTAGAGAATAATATGTAATGTAGTGTACCTTATAGTTGAGTATGGTAATGTACAGTTTGAATAAGAACAGTATTGTTAGTAGTGCCATGCCTCAAGTTGGTGCTTTCAAGTTTACACATCAGGTACAATTGATAAATTTCTGGTAAAATCTGATATATGTATGTACATATGTAGTATAAGCTCAACAACAGATGGGTTATATTGTATTTTACAGAATTCCAATGCTTCCTCCAGGTCTTGAGTGACTTCAACTTGAAGTCACAATTGAACTCAAATTGTACAATGCAACCCCTGGCCCCAAATCTCAAAAAAGTGCCAATACATAACTCTCAGTTTTTCAATGAGCTCATCTATCACATCAAATTTCCTCAGATTCATCTTAATTGTATCTCATTTTTTATGTCACAATTCTCAAAAACATCAACTTGAAGTCATGGCATTACTAAATATGGTGCTTGCCCCTCAGTTAGCCCATAGAGGATGGAGGTGTCAGAGGTGAGTTTTGATATGGGCTTTAAACAGGCTTTTCTGCTTTGGTTGCTGTCCAATCAAATGTACATAGTATGTCACACCCGAGTGGGCCCAACAGCATAATCTAAGGAACCAGGGCCATTGATGGCAGGCTGTGAGTAGTGATGGAATGACTCAAGTCATTGCTTTTGATAACATTGCCTTTACTCATCAGATAAATTCTGGGAAAGTTTGAGGTAATAGACAACCTTAAAATCCAATGGGTTACATCATCTATACTGGAAGTTTTGCAGAATCCCAGTAGTTAGTAATCTAGGACTCAAGTGACTTTGTTTTGAAGTCAGATTGAAGTCAAAAATGTAAAATGCTGCACAAATATTGGAGATATCAAAAGTGCCAATAAGTAACCCTTTGGTTTTTCAGCTCAGCTATCACCTCAGATTTCTCCTGACTATCTGATTTTTAAATTTTCTTAAAAACATCAACTTAAAGTTGTGACATCACTAACTGTGAGCTGACCATCAGCTACCAGGACTTTTTTATTAGTCCTCCAAGAGGAGTGACCACTGACTGTCAACTTATTCTGCAGAAAGTGGATCTCCTGTTTTAACTTTTGACTGCATCGCTCATTTGGAAATCTATCTAGTAACTCATTCTTAAATAACCCTCTCATGTCCTTCAAATTTCAATGTTATATCTCTTTTTACCCAACCTTACCAAAGATCTTTTAATCATCCCGTCCATCTGGGTGTGATGGCACCAAAGCCCATAATCCCATCATAATCACCATCATAACCACAAGTCTGTTCACACATCATCAGTACAATCATAAACCCAAAAGCCACAACACCCACAGAGGCTGCAAACTCCTAATCCCCCACTTCTCTGCCACTGCACCTGTCATGAATGGTAACAGTGCACTCCCTGCCTGGCCAAAACCTGCTAACCATCCAATGGCACCTGTGAGTATCCACGGAGGGAGGACCTTCCCAGAGTGGTTCATTGTAATAGGGTACATTGGCCCGAGGAGGAGACCAATGATAGATACAGATATAGCATCCCCCACAAGTGAAGGGGTAAACCAGATGAGAAGTTCGAGGCTAACAAGGATGATAGGGTAAGTGACATAGTGGACAGACGAATGCATACCCAATAGCAAGGACACCATAGATGAAAATGACACGTCGTTCACCGACTTTTTTGTTCACCCATAGTAATACAATACGGCCTGCTGTCAGACCTGTCGCAAAACAATTGTCAGTTTGTCGATCAGTGCTGATAGCAATATTGGCTCATACCTCCGAAGAAGCCAGATGATATATATCCAGACGAGGGTCCTCCATGGCGAACTTTAACAATAAATGTAACAATCCAGCCTATAGCAAAAAATCAACATTGGCATGATCCAGTAAAAAGGTAATTTGACCTCCGATTGTGACCTCCACACCAACGTAGACGAGTAAGAAAAACGCGAGGTAATGAACTGCTTTAGAGCGGACAATTTGTGAAAATGTGCTATCCCCTGTCGCACTCTTTGCAGTAGATGCTTGCCCAATTTCTGCGAGGCATTCTATTCGAACCGTAAGTCTGAGTCCAGGTCCTGACTCGGAGTTGCTTACCATCTTGTGTTCTGAATCCAAACACAGTAGCCAGGATGGCCATATTCGAAATAGCAATTCCAACAGAAACAAGATAATGGAAAGACCAATGACGGAGATGAGAAAACTGTGTTGAGACGAGAGGTGCGCAGAGGGCACCTGCACCTGTATACGCTTTGACAGGGGCGGAAGGAAGATATGAATGAAGCCACGCACCGTATGCGGCATGTAGAATTCCCATTTTGGTGTGTGCGTTGTTTTTTAGGCTAGCGACGTATCCATTTGGGAGGGCGTCCTAGGAGGTCGTCACGTTCAAGATGAAAGGGAGGAAGAGACAGACGCACAAGCTGGGCCATTCCCATTCCGTTCAAGGTGAATGCCATGACGTATACTGGGAATGGGGGCGCGGATGATTGGATGGAGTATCCCATCACAGGAAGGAAGCTACCTGCAATAGGGTGAGTTTACAGTAGTAGCAAGCCAGTGACCCTTGCGGTATACCAATCAAAAGCGACTGTGGGGTAGTAGCCCGATCGTCAAAGTTTGGCAAACGTAAAGTTTGTAATCTAACGCACCTTCCCAAGTCCTAGCCTATCCGAAAGCGGTACGACCAACAACGCTCCCGTTATAAACCCCTGTGCCACAAAACATCTTGGTCAGCCACGGCAAGAATAACGAGTCGCGACACCCACCACACACGCAAACACAAATATGAGGGAAGCAATGACGTAGCTCACCCCGTACACGCTCTGAATTCTAGGCAACAACGGACCGGTACTGCCATCGTTCCATCCGACGAGAAAAATGGTCCAGCAGAGGGAGAGAAACTGGATCCGTTCTCTCGTGACTTGTTTTAGAGTTTGCGCAGGCGGCGGGTGTTCGGAGCTCAAGCTGTTGTGATTACGATCGCCGTATTGGGATGGGATCACGGTCGAGCGATCCACAACCGAGACTGTACCGGCTTTCGAACTGAGCACGTCAAGTTCAACGCCCGAACTCATTTCCTTTCTTAGAAGGCGCAGCAGCAGGAGCCTGGAGGATCAAGAAAGCGAGAACCCAGGCTCCAACTGTTCGATTTTATGGATTCGGGACACGTCCTGACTCGAATGATGGCAAGTTATCCCCGATCAAACCAATTCAGTCGAACGGAGAAACTCCGGAAATATGTCACGTGCCCCTTTGTACCATATGATGCTTGTCCACTTGTCAAACGCCTCTCATGTCATTGGCCGTTGCTTTTCCCAGAGGCTTGCTTTCCCTATCACTCTACGGACCATCCCAACAGATATGAATAGGGGGTTTAAATCTTATTTAATGATCAAGCTCCGTTACTGGACAATGATTTCGTTGCAAACCTGTCATATCCGAGAAGAATCTCGTGAGAAATCAGAACATCAGTCGACAATGTATATTACGGCGCAGGAGTGAGATGTTTCGAGCTGACGTTAAGAAATACGAGAAAGATAAGATATAATACAATTATTCTCCTTTCTAAATACACTCGTCGAAGGTATACGGGTGTCCACCTCAAGAAAATTATCCCAGATCTATATCTTGAATATACGCAAGCCTAATCGCGCGTCCAAAACGATCTTCGTTCGGCAAAAGGAGTGATATTCGTGAGAAGGGGACATGACAAGGTCCGAGGAGCGTCCTTGACACACTAGCATGGAGAGACGAAGTTCATCGTTTGACTTCAAACCAGGTGGAACTTCGGAAGGACAGCAGAGAAACGGAAAGGAAAGAGCAAAAGACGATGCAAAAAGAAGTGCGACGTGCCTGCAGTCCACGGCCACAACTTTGCATACAACGCGCAACCCGCTACGGTCAGTGTACGAAGTCTGTCTAGGCGGAGAACGACCTGATTCTGAGAACGCCCTTTTGTGTGAAAATGGATAATCCTGACTCGTGGTACAAAGGTCGCAGACTCCGGTCGCTGCTGGTCCATGCTGGTAGTAGTAGGCAGTGCAGTAATGTATATAGTTGTCTACTAATTCAAATTGATTTTGATTTCCCTTTCACACGCGACATCCAGAATCCACACCATCGATATCTGCTTGCGCAACCTTCCTCTCGGCCTTCATAACCATGACCTTAAAACTCTATGGTTCCCCCTCTTCCACCTGCACTAAACGCGTAGCTACTGTTCTTCACGAGAAGAGCGTCCCCTTCGTGCTTGTCAAAGTCGATATGTCGAAGGCTGAGCATAAATCTGAAGAGCACCTGAAGATTCAACCATTCGGTCAAGTTCCAGTTCTTGAGGTATCACAGATGCTGTTCGACACGATGTGCCTATTTCTGACATCCCGTCTCTAGGATGATGGTTTCTTTCTTTATGAGAGCCGTGCCATCGCCCGCTATATCGCGATCAAATATGCCGGCCAGGGTACACAGCTTATCCCAACCGATCCCAAGGATAAGGCCCTCTTCGAGCAAGCGGCCTCCATCGAAGCCTTCAATTTCAATCCCTATGCAACCGGAATTATTTGGGAGAAATTTTCCAAGAAGTATATGCGTCTATAATACGTGCCTCTGGCGAAGGTTACTGAATTCAATCTGCAGACATCGAGGTTTAGAGACGGATGAAGTGCAGGCTGAGAATCTTTCCACTTCTCTCAATGCCAGGCTGGATGTCTACGAGAAAATTTTGAGCAAACAGAAGTACCTTGCAGGCGGCGAACTCACGCTCGCTGACCTCTTCCACCTTCCTTGCGGTGTTAAACTTTACGTAGCTGGTCAGGGTGACTTTATCGACAAGAGGCCTAACGTCAAGAGGTATGCTGGCTATTTTTAGTGAAGTAGTATCCAACCCATTCATTCTAGGTGGTTCGAGGAACTCACCAATCGCGATTCGTGGAAGGCCGTCAAAGATGGTGTAAATTCAACAGCTTAAAGATGATGTCCCGAGTCCGCATTGTACGAAGTATGAAGTTGTACATTATCTACGCTATCGGTTATGCTGTTACCCATTGATCGTTGTCCCGTCAACGCAATGTTCAGAGTTACGGTTGCGCATTGAAGGCATTGCTTGCATCTGTCATGGACTCAACCAGACAATGCAAGTACATTGATCAAGTAAGCAAGCTAACACCAGGAGCGACTGCCGTTATGCTTAGCAAAGTGAGCCGTAGGCTTGATGAGACCTACGTCTTTTGAGTTTCTGCGGGGGTTGAACGTTGAGCGCTCAGCGCCGAACAGCTCCCCTACCTGTTCGATTAGGGTTGCTAGCCGTTGAAACTTGCATGGGAGATCGTGACTTGGATTTTTCAGTGACGTTGACTCAAACCAAACACTGAACAATAGTCACGTTTGCCACGAATTGCATCCACTGCGAAATGTACATCCATGCACAGTGCGGGCTGCCGCAATACTACGTCTAAATAATTACATGCCACGTATGTCTTATTTAATCATTGTACAAGACGACGATCCGACTCAAACAGACTCATCTTTCTCGGTTTCTGTGCTCTCGGTTTGCTGCCGTTTGTATGCCCAGTTTAGTTTCTTTCTCAACCACAGCGCAACCCACGTTAAGCTCAAAAGCACAGGAACCTCGACCAGAGGTCCAATTGTAGCTGCGAGTGCTTGATCTGAGTTGACCCCAAATACGGCTATGGCTACCGCGATCGCAAGTTCCTGTGGTTAACGTTGTCAGAAGAGAGTTGGTAAGACGGGAATGAGACAGACAAAATTATTGCTACCAGCTGTGAATGCCTGGACTACTGCCATTTCGTACCCAAATATGCCGGACGCCTCTTTTGTCAAATAATACATCAAGGCAAAAGCGGAAGTCCACATTATCAAGAAATAAAGGATCATGGGCACGAAAACCCTGAAAACTGGTCCTAAATTCTTAATAACATGGTGCCCTTGATATGCAAATAAGACCAAGATGGTGTAGAGCAAACCAAGTAATGAGAGTGTCGAGAACACAGGGAGAAAGCGCTCTTCAAAGAATTTTTTGCTTGTCGCTAATCGAACACCGTAACGGGTGATAACGCCAAGGACTAGCGGAATTCCAAGGTACTACAATTCAAGGTGTAAATTTAGTATCTTGAAACTAAGACTTGAACGGCTCATGACTTACTATAAGGACTGAGATTGCGACGCTGCTATATGATACATGTATGCCATGCTGGTGCCCTATTACGTTGATAAACAGCAGAGCATACGGTGAATAGAGGATGATTTGAAGAATCGAGTTTATGAAGACCAGTATGGCACAATAGTTAGATTCCCCTTTTGCAAGCTGATTCCATATCAGAACCATGGCTATGCATCGCGCAAGTCCAACGAGGATGACGCCAGTGCGGTACGTTGGAAGGTCTGGTAAACACGCCCAGGCTAATCCAAGCATCACCAATGGGCCGAAAAACCAGTTGAGTATCATCGAAATTCCGATATGTACCCAGACCCGAGATGAAGAAAATATCTCCGGTAACTTCTCATATTGCACCTTCGCAAGGATAGGCCACATCATTACTATGAGGCCAATTGCAATCGCTAATGCAGTAAGATATAAGCAGAATGATCAAGGGAACAAAATTTATTAGCACTGACGGACGGAGACGCTGTCGAACCGGACAGTGTCGAACGCCTGTTGTACGTTTGGGCAGAATTCGCCAATAACAACCCCCACAATCATTACCATAATAATGAGCGGAGATAGAAGACGATCCTGAATGCTCAATCCGAGAAAAATTCCTGCCACATCTAGTTCAGAAATGCGGTATACTAGTAGGATGCAACCAGTATTGTACGTACCTCGACTCGGCAGCTCTTGCGCGCCGGACTCAACTTGTTCGGAACTTCTTGCTCGACTTTCATAATCCATTGGAGACGGATAAAGAAGAGAAACCGTGTCAAAGTGTTGAGTTTAAATAACTTGACAGAAAACCAAAATCAATTTGAATATCGATGTTACTGTAATATCTGCGTATGCCACGGCGGTATGTTATCGGAATTGAACAGGATAATGTTTTGCTACATACCCTGAGGTATATTCCTCGCGTGGAGTCTGGACTTGACTTTTTCGCTTCACTCGTTGAATCCAATGTGGCAGAGGGTTGGAATGTGTGCGTGTGAAAGGAAAATCAATTTGAATATCGATCATCATGGTAGGCGGAACGTTATTCAGAATCAAGCACAGTACAACATTGAAGTAGCATATTATCACACATCCTAAGTTACATTTTCTTGCTTAGATCCAAGTTTTGCTCGACCTTTTGAATCCATCGTGGAACGTGTGCGTGTGAAAAGGTTTAATCGAAATCAATTTGATTATTTAAATAACTGGAAAATCAAAATCAAATTGAATATCGATTTTCGCATTACTGCCGCATGGCTTGTCGTCTCCGACCTGCGGATAGACATAGCATATACAGGAATCTATATCGACTGGTATCACAGCAAAGCTACTAATCTTACACTCCAATAAAGGACAAAATCATGCATAGTCCCAAGGAATCTCATGTACCCCAATAGAATAATCCATAGCCGCATCCCCACCCCCTCTGGATACCTGCCGTGGGCGACATGGCATCGCGATCGCCACCACAACCTCAATACTCCTATGCGGAAGTGGCACCCTAGGTTCTTCCTCCCCTCTACCTTGCTGCTCGTCCCGGATCGCTTCTTTGACTGGCGTCCACCAGCGGCGGCCATGCATGCACCGATCAGTCATACGGCGAGAAGAGGGGGAGGGTGCAGGATGCGTCGCATTCCCTACGCGACACGTCTCTTCCTGGGACACCACCGCAGCGATAGGCTATCAGGTAAATGTTAGTGTGTGACCAAAATAGCGCACGGTGCTAGTACTCTGTGCCGCGAACAGCATCCGTTTATCATCGGACTAGTAGCCCAACGCCTGAAATAATACTGAAGTTACTCACAGTGATATCACCCCAGCACAACAGGCGTTCCATGCGAGTTTCCGTTCCGCAGGGCATAGCGTGAATATTCCACAGTTTCGGCCTGTTGTCGAGTAGTGGTGGCTGAGGTATTCCTCCCCTCATGCGCCTCACGCCCAGCCCCACGTCGAGCCCTAACATATCGGCGAGAAATAGGTACTGATCTTCTCTCGTTTCAGAGTCTATCTGCTGCTCCATCCCTTGACCAAGACGCCGACGACGAGCAGCATACATCGCCCTCCGCCCGTATATTGAAAATATCGTCAAGGACAATACTCCAATAATAGCGAGAGACACGACGAGCGCGGGAGAAGTCAAGCTGGGGTGCCCGCCCGTGCCACCACCGTTGTCGCTGACTCCGACGCCGACTCTGAGCCCTATCGCGGAACCATCCATCCCCTGGGAAGCGCTGGAATTTCGATTTGGTCGTAGAAATGGGACCGGGGCCATCTTCGATTGTTTGTTTTTAGCTGGCGGCGGTGAACGCTTGAGCGCAGTGGCATTAATTGAAGAACAGCTTAATTAATTGAATTATGACGTACACGACTATAGCCTAGGAAACCCGTGATGTGAAGGGCTTATCCATGTGTGTCCACCTTGGAATTTCTCAGAGGACCTATTCAATGTGTACCTTGAACCCCTTAAATTTAGATTAACAAGTTTCACACACCAATAAATGGTACACGAGGGCAATCCACCTTTTTAAGCAGCGTGTACAGACACTAGTACAAGCTTAAGGGCGGAGCTTGTTTCGTATTGGCATCTTTTGAACCTGCACGAACTGTCCAGAATCGAGCGATATAGCGCCTGAGGATGGGTTCACCCTTGAACCTTCTCTATCTCTCTTCGCCTGAGGTATTACGGCCAAGATTAACTCGAGGCAGAGTTTTTGATGGGAAACGTGGTGAGTCCGCTGCAGACTTGTCAGTTGGGCGGTCGGAGCAAGCGACTCCCGAGTCGCTTTTTTAAATAATAACGAGGCATAACGACACGTGACATTGACAGCCTCCTGTCAGCCTCGAATCTCGATGGGTCAAGACAGAAAGAAGGGAAAAGGAGCTCCGTTTGACGCGCACCTACGCGGAGAAGGTAGTGAAATATGATACAATATTCTTTCTTTCTGAATAAATACACTTTCCGATATTTTCAAAAAGATATACACTGTCTGAAAACACATCATCGCGTCTACTTCAAGAAAAAGGAGTCCAACGAATCTATGTCTTGAATATACGCAAAAGTCGCGCCTCTGTGACAATCCTCGTTCGACAAAGCGGACATTCGCGAGAAGATGCCATAACGAGGTCGGAGCATCCCCGACACATGGCGAGATGTCTAGAAGTTGTCGTTTGAACCAAAAAGTCCAAAGCACAAAAGAAAACGGAACGTACCCGCAGTCCACAATCGCAATATTGGCTTCATCATCTTGACACACGACACATAACCCGTTACGATCAGTATATGAATTCTTTCTGGGCGGAGAACGACCCGCCACCGATGCAGGACGAAGAGGTGGCGAGGACGACGATCCAGTGCGTAAATATGGCGATGAGGCGCCCTCTCTTTCCTCCTTGTTATGATCAGCAATGCCTTCGTCATCACCGCCCTCGTCATGTTCCTCATGTTCATGCCGCTCCGCATGTTCTCCCTCCGCTTCCTGCTGCATGCTGTCTCTTTCCGTTTCCCTCATTTGATCCCTTAACATCTCCTCCTCTTCCTCGTTCGCCCGCCTCGCTCGTTCCCTCACTGCCTTCTCATTCTCAACGAGCTGCAATACCCGTTCGACCAAATCACTCTTTTCGAGTACCATAGTCGCGTTGACGTTAACGTGGTTGGAGAATAAGAGGGCTTTGAGGGACGAGATGGAGAGAGATCGAATGTCTTCTGGATCCATAGAGAGGAGAGCATCTAGAGTAGGTGGGATCGATTGGCGTTGTGATTGGCGTCGAGTTTGCGTGTTTGCACTTTGGGAAGACGGAGGGATATTATCAGAATCCTGTGGGCGAGTTTGGTGCCGCGGTTGAGGCGGCGTAGGACGAGTAGAATTATGCGGCGGTGGCGGGTTTTGGGGTGGCGGAGGGTATGGAGGGTGAGGAGACGTGTAAGCATATTGGTATGTTGGCGGAACACCATAGTTGTAATAATCAGGTTCTGGCGGATAACCCCACGATGTGTGGTAGTTGTTGTGTACGTAAGGTGGGCTACCCCAATGGAATTCGGGACGAGGTGGTGGTGGAGGTGGCGGCGGTGGTGGGGGGGGAGAATGGTAATGAGGGTGTGGATTAGACTGATGGTGGGAATGATCGGGTCTGGGCGGGGGC
>WNGI01006274.1_pt1 | contig 10779 bp, 10 predicted proteins | sample 5400621 | NCBI WGS metagenome assembly WNGI01 (sample SAMN13153374, study PRJNA577476) | soil metagenome | isolation source: 20 cm soil or saprolite under Garry oak tree replicate 1 | place: USA:California | collected 2016-06-15 | reverse complement strand
CGACGAAGTCCCAGCGGACGCCGAGCAGCGCCGCCTTCGACACGTCGAAGAAGCCAGGCTGGTGGTCCGACGCGAAAAGCGGGATTTCATCGATGCGCTGCGCCTGGGTGCGGAGGTTATCGGCGCGCAGGCGGGCGATCTCGGCTTCGAGCTGCTCGTTGGCTTCCCTCTGGATACGTGTGGTCTCGGCGGCCAGCGCCAGCTCCGCGGCGGCGCGCGCGGCTTCAGCGGCTTCGCGGCGGATCTTGTCCGCGTCGGCGCTCGCCTCGCGGTGCGCGTGCTGGTAGTGCTCGGCCTGGCCGATGACGCTCGCGATCTGCGCCTCGAGACGCGCCTCGGTCTCGCGCTGGGCGCGGGCGACCTCCGCCTGCAGGCGCGCCTCGCTCTCGGCGCGCGCTTTGACGACGGCGGTCTTCAACTGGTCGTTGGCCTCGGACCTGACGCGTTCGACTTCCTCCTCGGCCACCTTCGCGCGGGCGGCGGCTTCCTCCACCACCTTGCGCGCTTCCTCGATGGCGACACGCTTGGCGGCTTCGGCCTCGGCGCGAGCAGCTTTGGCGGCTTCGACTTCGGCACGCGCCTTCGCGACGCGCTCCTCGCGATCGCGCCCCGCGTCCGCTTCCGCGACGCCGAGTCTGGACGACAGCATCTGATCCGCTTCCTTGCGGATGCGGCGGATTTCTTCGGCGAGCTGCTCCTCGCCGTCGCGGCGAACGCGCTCGAGCTCGGCGGCCAGGCTCTCGCGGGCCGCGGCTTCGGCGGCCGCCTGTGCTTCGGCCACCGCCGCCTCGCGCTCCCTGGCCGCGGCCTGTTCGATTTTTGCGAGCTCCTGGGCACGCTGCTTCGCGGCTTCCGCTTCGACACGCGCAATCTCACGCGCATGGCGGTCGGCGGCCTCGGCCTCGACGCGGGCCAGCTCCGCGGCCTGCTGCTGCGTTTGCTCGGCCTTCTGTTGCGTCTGCTCCGCTTCCTTGCGGATGCGGGTGACCTCTGCGGCGAGCTGCGCCTCGCCCTCGCGGCGGACACGTTCGAGCTCGGCGGCCAGGTTCTCGCGAGCCGCGGCGTCCGCCGCAGCCCGTGCTTCGGCCACCGCCGACTCGCGCTCCTGGACCGCGAGCTGTTCGATTTTCGCGAGCTCGCGCGAGTGTTGCTCCGCGGCTTCCGCTTCGACGCGTGCGATCTCACGCGCACGGCGATCGGCGGCCTCGGCCTCGACGCGCGCCAGCTCGCGCGCCTGCTGCATGGCCGCTTCGGCCTGCAAGCGTTCCAGCTCGCTCTTCAGACGGAATTCGACTTCGGCCTCGATCAGTCCAACGTCGGCGACGCGGATGTTGTCGTCTTGCGGCGCGTCCATCGAAACCGCATTCCATTCCTGATCGACGGGGTCGCCCACCATCCTCGCCATCGCGTGCACGCGGACATAGTCGGCCGCGGCGAGCGCGATGCCGATCTTGCGGGCGAGCGTGTCCTCGCCGGCGGGCAGCTGCGGAATGTCGAGCGTCCTGATCTGGGTCGCGCCGGCCGTCACCGAACGCAGTTGCGTGATGACCTCGGTGCGCTGCTCCTGCGCCAGGTCGCGGCCGAGCAGCACGACGTCAGGCGTCCGCTGCGTCATCGCCACGATGGCGGCATGCGCGGAGTCGACCAGCTGCAGCTCGGCGCCAAGCTTGGCGCGCACGAGAGAGGTGAGCGGGCCCGCCTGGGAGGCGTCCGGCTCGATAGCGAGCACCAGACTCATGATTGTTGGTTTCCGCGTCTGCACTTCAATTGATGTGCCGCGAAATTCGCCTGAAAACGTGGCGATCGCGGGTGCGGCGCTGACAGTTCTTATCGGTCGATTACAGAACTGACGTGAGCGCAGAACTGTGCAAGGAGCGGGTCCACGCTCGGGTTCGCCTCTACGACAGGAGTTCTCGAGCAGCCGCGAGGATGTTGGTCAAATCGCCGTCGAGGCCGCCACCCTGCGCGAGGTCGGCTTTCCCGCCGCCGCGGCCGCCGAAGCGTGCGGTGAGCGCGCTCAGCGCCGCGTTGGCGTCGAGCGATCGATCGGCCGAGCGGGCGATGACCACCGCGATCGGTGACGAAGTGGAGAACAACGCGACCGCGGCGCTCGTTCGGGCGGTAATCGCAGTCGCGATGGTCTTCAAACCATTCGCGTCCCACCCATCGAGCCCCTCCACAACCACCCCACCCGCCTTACCCGCCTCACCCGCCAACCGGATGCCTTCCTGAGCAGCCAGCGACTCCTGAAACTTCTTGATCGTCCGCCGGGAATCCTTCGCTTCCGCCTGCAGGCGCTCGACCGCGGCCGGAAGCTCCTGCGGAAGCACTGAGAGCGCGCGGACGCTGCCCGCGACCGATTCCCGCAGCGTCCTGAACACACGGAGCGCGCGGCCGCCGCAGACGAACGTCACGCGCATCCCGCCTTTGAACTTCTCCACAGCCGGTACGAGGATCGCGCCGATGTCGCCCGTGCGCGCCACGTGCGTGCCGCCGCACGCGGAGAGATCGAAATCCCTGACGTCGATCAGCCGCAGCACGCCGCCGCGCGCCGGTTCTTTCCGCAGCGGCAGGGTCAACGCTTCTTCCGCGGAGACGAACCGGATGGCGACCTCGCGGTTTTCCCAGACGATGCGGTTCGCTTCGTCCTCGGCGCGCGCAATCTGCTCCCAGGTCATCTCTTTGGCGAGATCGATCGTCGAGAGCTCCGCGCCCATGTGGAAGCTCACGGTGCGATTGTCGAAGAGACGATCGAAGGCCGCCGACAGCACATGCTGCCCGGTGTGCTGCTGCATGTGATGGAAGCGGCGCGTCCAGTCGATCTCTCCTGCCACCGCCGCACCGGACGTCAGCGGCACCGACAGCACGTGCACCACTTCGTCATCGACGTCCACGACGTCGACCACACCTGCCTCACCCGCCGCACCCGCCTTCAGCCGGCCGACGTCGAACGGCTGCCCACCTGATGTGGGGTAGAAGGCGGTTCGATCGAGAAGCACCGCGGGCTTGCCTTCATGCTCGATGGCTTTGGTGACGACAGCGTCGAATCGCCGGCAGTACGGGTCGGTGTAGTAGATGCGACTGGTTCGCCGCTCGAAATTCATAGCCGGCCGCTCCGTTGTCGCGGCCGCAGGATCGTCGTCCAACGTTCGTTATAGGAATTACCCAACCAGCTGGAACGCTCCAGTAGAAATCACGCCGCTTCGGCGTTGGCGGCCGGCAGATCGAAATAGAAGACCGCGCCGCCGACGGGGGCGCCGCGATAACCGATGCGGCCGCCCAGCGAATCGATGATGCCGTAGCTGATCGACAGGCCCAGCCCCGTGCCCTGCCCGACGGGCTTCGTCGTGAAGAACGGCTGGAACAGCTTCGCCTCGTTGTCCGCGGGAATGCCGGGCCCGGTGTCCTCGACCTCCAGCAGCACGCGGCCGTCGAGATCGCGCGAGCGGATGGTGATGCGTCCCGGCAGCCGTCCGGACGCGCGGATCGCCTGCTCCGCGTTGACGACGAAGTTGAGCAACACCTGCTGCAGCTCGGTGATTACGGCGGAGACGTACTGCGTGGATCGATCCTCGACGCGCAGCTCGATCTGTTCGGACTCCAGCCGCCGCTGGCGCAGCTCGGCAACCGAGTTGATGACGTCGGTGAGACGCACCGGCGCCGCCTCGCCCGGCTGCTGACGCGCGAACATCGCGAGATTGCGGATGATGTTGCACGCGCGCGCGCTTTCCTTCTGAATCAGGCGCAGGTCGTCCTTCACCGAGTCCGGCACGTCCGACTGCATCTGCAGCAGCTCGGCGAAGCCGAGGATGGCCTGCAGCGGGTTGTTGATCTCGTGTGCGACGCCGGAGACGAGCTGACCGACGGCCGCGAGACGCTCCTGCCGGATCACCTGCCGCTGCAGCGACTGCAGCTCTTCGCGCATCCGCCGCTCCTCACCCATCTGGCCGTCGAGCACGCTGCGCGTATCGTTGAACCGTCGCAGCATCAGGTCGAAGGCGTCCTGTAGCTCGGCAAACTCGCGCGTCGGCATCGGCCGCCGCTCGATAGGGGTGAAGTCGCCCGCGCCGATGCGCTGCGCGGCGGTCTCGAGGTGCGTGAGCGAGCTGGCGAGCCGTCGCGACAACCCGAATGCGACGATCAGCCAGCCGATGAGGCCGAAGGCAAAGATGGCGAAGCTGCGCGCCCAGAGCGACGCGGCGCGGTTTGCGGCCAGCGTCATCGGAATGCCGACGCTCACCACCCACGGGCCGTTCTCGACGGACGCTTCCCCATACATGCGGCGGACGCCGTCGAGCCCTGTACGCTCCGCAGGCTCACGGATGGTATCCGTCGGCCGCAGGTCGCCGGGCAGAATCTGCCCGATGTACCGCTCGCCATCGTGGCTCGTCGCGAGAATGCGGCCGTTGTGATCGGCGACGGTCACGACCGAACCCTCGGGAACGGGAATCGCCGGCAACGAATCCTGAATCGCCTTCAGATCGACGAAGAAGCCGAGCGCCGCCACAACCTGCTGCGACTGGTCGCGAACCGGGTAGCCGAGCACGACGTAGCGCATGCCGGACGCCGCCGTGTAGAGGGGCGACACGACGCGCGCGCCCGTGCGGAACACGTCACCGGCCCAGTCGTGCGCCGAATCCTCCAGATCGAATCCGTTCGTCGCCACCGCGCGCGTCACGAGATCACCAGAAGGCTGCACGAGGTCGATGCAGGCGATCGACTGGTGGCCGGCCGTGATGCGGCGGAAGAGATCCTCGGACACCGTTCGATCGAGCTTCTGGATGTTCGGGTTGGCGACGAGGTTCGCGCCGGTGCCGTCCAGGTAGGTGAGGTCGCGATTGATGTAGGTGGCTGTCGTGTAGGCGACAAGGCGCGTCTGGTCCCCGAGCTCGACGGCGCGCTCGCGGTACGTGCTGGTGCCCGACCAGATCGCCGCGGCGAGGACCGGCACGAGCAGCAGCGCGATGGCGATGGCCAGCTGACGCTGAACGGAGAAGGACCAGAACGAGCGCATTTTTCTTTCCTTATCGGGTGAGTATCGGATCGGCGACACCTGCCTGCGCGAACCCGGCTGCACGAAGTGTGCAACTGTCGCAGCGGCCGCACGGCCGGCCTTGCGTGTCGGGGTCGTAGCAGCTGTGCGTCAGGCCGTAATCGAGGCCAAGAGCCAGCCCTTTCTCGATGATCTCGGCCTTGGTCAGCATCTGCAGCGGCGCGTGGATCCGGAAAGCATTTCCTTGCACACCTTTTGCGGTGGCGAGCGACGCGAGGCGTTCAAACGCGGCGATGTATTCGGGTCTGCAGTCGGGATAACCGGAGTAGTCCAGCGCGTTGACGCCGATGAAAATGTCGCTTGCGCCAAGCACTTCGGCCCAGCCGAGCGCGAGCGAGAGAAACACCGTGTTCCTCGCCGGCACGTAGGTGGACGGAATATCCGTCGTCGAGATGGCGCGATCTTTTGGAACCGGGATATCGCTCGTGAGCGACGAGCCGCCAAACGCGGACAGGTCGACGTCGAGCACGACGTGGTGCTCTACGCCAAGCGACTGGGCGACCGTACGCGCGGCGTCAATCTCCTGCGCGTGCCGCTGCCCGTAGCGAACCGTCAACGCATGTAGCCTGAACCCTTCGCCGCGCGCAATCGCGGCCGCCGTGTAGGAGTCGAGGCCGCCGCTCAGCAGTACTACCGCAGGTGATTCGTCATCGGTGATTCGCGATTGTTGATTCTTCGAATCCATAACGACGCCAAATCACAAATCCCTAATCGCACATCGCCAATCTACACCCCCCGCGTGGAGGGGTCCCAGATGAACTTGTGCAGCTGCAGCTGCATGCGCACGGGCAGGTGGTCGGCAAGGACCCATTCCGACAGCGTGCGTGGATGCATCACGTCGTGAACCGGAGAGAGATGAATCGCGGCGGCGCGATGCGCCAGGTTGTGCCGCGCGATCACGTCGCGCGCGTATTCATAATCCGCACGATCCCTGATGACGAACTTCACCTCGTCGTGCGGGCGCAGGCGATGGAGATTGCTCCAGTCCATCTTCTCCGCTTCGCCGCTGCCGGGACACTTCACGTCGAGAATCGTCACGACCTGCCCGGGGACGCGCGCGGTGCTGCGATGGCCACCGGTTTCGAGCAGCACCGTGCGGCCGCGATCGAGCAGCCCCTGCATCAGCGCATAGACGTCTTCCTGCAGCAGCGGCTCGCCGCCCGTCACTTCAACGAGCGGGCAGTCGATGCGGTCCACCTGCTCGAGTACCTGTTCGATGGCCTGCTTCCCGCCTTCGGAGAACGCGTACGTCGTATCGCACCACGAGCAGCGCAGGTCGCACGCCGTGAGGCGTACGAAGACACACGGACGCCCGGCGTAGCTCGACTCGCCCTGCACTGAGTAGAAGATCTCGTTAATCGTGAGCAATGCTCTTATTATCCGGTAAAGGAATGGGTGAAATCCGCGTCGGCACCTCGGGCTGGAATTACCCTTCAGGCAAGGGAACCTGGAACGGGGTCTTTTACCCGAAGAGACGCTCCAGGCGCGCTGGAACCGATCAGTTCGATGAGCTTCGGTTCTACGCGGAGCACTTCAATACGGTCGAGGTGAACACGACCTTCTACGGCCAGCCTCGCGCGGAGGTCACACGCGCGTGGGCCGATCGTACGTCCGCAGGCTTCGACTTCTCGCTGAAGCTGTATCAGAAGTTCACGCACCCGAAGATGTTTCGCGAGGCGGCGCTCAAGAGCGCACCAGGCTCGGAAGGCGCGCTGCTCGATCTGCTCGCGCAGGTGACGCAGTCCGACATCGACGACTTCCGTAGCGGCATCGAGCCGCTGGCCTCGAGCGGCAGGGTCGGCGCGCTGCTCGCGCAATTTCCGCCAAGCTTCAAGGACTCACCGCAGGCGCGCGACTACCTGTCGCAGCTGCTCCGCGCCTTCTCCGACTATCCACTGGCGGTCGAACTGCGGCACAGCAGCTGGAGCGATGCGATCGGCGAGACGCTGTCGCTGCTCAACGCGTTCGGCGCCGCGTGGGTGCAGATCGACGAACCCAAATTCCGCTTCTCGATCCGGCAGAACTACCTGCCGAACGTCACGAGCTTCTACTACATGCGCCTGCACGGCAGGAACGCCGCGCAGTGGTGGAAGCATGACAAGAGCGAGGACCGCTACAACTATCTCTACACCGCGGGTGAGCTGCAGGAGCTTTCGGAAACGGCGAACGCCGCGAAGGCGCTGGTGAAGAAGTCGTATCTCTACACGAACAACCACTTCTCGTCGAAGTCGGTCGTCAACGCCGTGATGCTGAAGGCGCAGCTGGGGCAACCGATTGAGGGCGAGTACCCGGACGCGCTGGTTGAAGAATATCCGGAGCTGGCGTCGCTCATTCCCGAATCGTCACGCGCACGATTCGATCTGTCACCTGTAGCTTCCGCACCGCGTCCATCCCGGAAATGACCTGGCCGAAGACCGTGTACTGATTGTTCCACTTCGGCTGCGCGGAGAGCGAGATGAACATCTGGCTGTCGGCCTCTTTGGCGTCGCCCGGATGCGCCATCGAGACCGAGCCGATCTTGTGCAGCCGCTTCTTGCTGAACTCGGCGACGCCAATCGAGTGGCCGCTGCCCGCGTCGAAGCCGCGTCCCCACAACGCCTGCTTCGTCATATCGCGCGTCTGCGGATCGCCCAACTGCACGAGCTGATTCGGCACGATGCGCAGGATGCGCTGGCCGTTGTAGAAGTTGCGCTTCGCCAGCGCGAGGATGTGATCGACGGTCTTTGGGGCTTCGTTCGGGTACGTCTCGATCTCGATCGTCCCCTTGACCGTCTCGACGACGAGGACGGGCCCCGCGCCGGGTGATTTCGCAGCGGGTTTGGCCGTTTGCGCCGACGCGGCGCCGGTGCACAACGCCAGGGCCAGCACGACGGAAAAGCTGCGAATCATGTCCTGCTCCTTCTCTGCACGACCCCAATTCTTGGACAAACGTCCGCCACGACGCAATCCCCGCAGCGCGGCCCGACAGGGCGGCAGACGTTCTGTCCCCACGTCACCAGATACAGGTTGATGTACGGCCACCAGCGCACGTTGGTCGCCTTGTAAAGCGCCTGTTCCGTCTCGTTGGGGAGCTTCGTCTTCACCCATCCGAGCCGGTTCGAAATGCGGTGCACGTGCGTGTCCACGCAGATGTTCCGCGCGCTCTTGAAGCCGACAATCATCACCAGGTTCGCCGTCTTCCGGCCGACACCCGGCAGCATCACCAGCTCCTCCATCGTCTGCGGCACGCAGCCGCCGAACCGGTCGAGCAGCATCCGGCAGCACGCCTTCACGTTGCGTGCTTTGTTGCGGTAGAAGCTCACCGGATAGATCAGCTTCTCGATCTCTTTGACCGGCAGCTTCGCCATCGACCGCGGCGTGCGCGCCCGCCGGAACAACCGGGTGGAGGCGGCGTGTGTCGTCGCGTCCTGCGTTCGCGCCGACAGGATGGTGGCGATGAGAATCTGGAACGGCTCCTCGGCTTGTTCCTCGGAGATCTTCTCGACGGCAGGGAGCTCGAGGCCGGTGATGGCCTGCGCCAGCGAGCGCATGACCTTCTCGACTACGGCGGGGCTTGGGTTGCGCGAGCGGCTCACGTCACTTCCACGCTACAGTAAGAACATGAGAGCTTCAAAGGCGGTGGTGCTCGCGGCCTTCGCGCTCGCACTCGTCGCCTGCCGGCCTCCGCTGCATGTGGACACCCTGCAGCTCGGAAGCAAGTTGAACGGCGACAACACCGTGGCGATGCACACCACGCGCTTCAAGCCGGACGATCGCATTTTCGCCGCGGTTCTCACCGACGCGACCGGATCATCCACGATTGCCGTGCGCTGGACCTACAGCGGAATGATGGTGGGCGAGGAAGCGCGCAAGGTCACGTACAAAGGCGCGGGCGCGACGGCCTTCGAGTTCAAGAGCGCGACCGCGTTTCCAGTTGGCGACTACAAGGTGGATATCCTTGTGGACGGCCAGGCGGTCCAGTCACGCGAGTTCCGCGTCGAGTAGCGCAGCCGCGCGCGCCGGATCCCACCGCAGTTCGTCGACCGAATCAAACAGCTGAATGTCCGTGCGGAGCGTCGCCAGATCGCGAAAGAGGAATGCGCGGTCGCGCTGCTCCTTCAGTGTGAACGCGAGCGCATCCGCCCTGGCCGCATTCACGCCCTTCCATTCACGCCAATCGACTGGAATCGACTCGAGATGACCGAACCGCTGCAGCACGGCTGCCGTGGAGCGGGCGCCCCATCCCGGCAACCCGGGATAACCATCGGCGGCGTCGCCGACGAGCGCAAGGTAGTCGGGAATCGATGCGGGTGACACGCCGAACTTGTCGATGATCGCCGCCTGGTCCCGGACGATGCGCCGCCGCCGATCCATCTGCACGATGCGCGTGCCGCTGACGCACTGCGCGAGGTCCTTGTCGGGCGTGCAGATGACGATGCGGTCCACGCGCGAATCGCGCGCGGCGGCCGCGGCCGCCGCCGCCAGCGCGTCGTCGGCCTCGAATTCCATCATGGGCCAGGTCGCGATGCCGAGCCTGGTCAGCGCCTCCTCGAGCAGCGGGAATTGCGCGAGCAGGTCCGGCTCGATACCTTCGCTGGTCTTGTATCCCGGCCAGAGATCGTTGCGGAAGGATTCGATGACGTGGTCGGTGGCGACACCGACGTAGTGCGCGCCGCCGTTGATCAATCCAAGGATCGACGAGACGACGCCGCGCACCGCGCCGACTTCGCGACCCTGCGCGTCGCGAGCCGGCGGCATGGCGTAGTAGTGACGGAACAGCTCGTACGTGCCGTCGACGAGGAAAATTTCCAGATCAGTAGCCCGGAACGCTCCCTGGCTTCAGAGTGTAACGTCCGTCGTCATCGGTGGTGCGGTACACCTTGTGGCACTCGGTGCACGACTTGTTGAGATCCTGCACCGCGGCGAGCGTGGCGTTGGAGTCCATTTTCGGCGCGCTGAGCAACGTGTCGATGCCATCGAGCTTTTTCAGGACCGTCTTCGAGAACTCAATCGCATCAGTCCGCTTGTTGGCAACCCAGAAGGTCTGCGCCTCGGCGATCCCTTTCTGCAGCGTCTCCAGATTTTCTTTCGCCGCCGTCTGATTCCCCGCGACGATCGCCTTGACGAGCGCCTGCTGCGCGGGGCCGTCCTTCTTCATCACGCGGTCCAACTGTTCGAGAGTCGGTTTCGCCTGCGCCGCCACGCCGATCGCCGTCGCCCACAGAACCCCGAATACACCCACCCAGGACACGAAACGCCGCATGAAGCCTCCCAGAAACAGTCCGCCGTCCTCATAGACGGAAAACGGTGCGAATGAGTTCTATTTCCTCGCTGCCAGATAATTGACGATCGCGCTCATCTGCGCCTCGTCGAGCCGATCGCCAAACGGGGGCATCGTTGCATCGAATTGCACCGATGGCGGGTCGGTAATCCACTCGCGGAGCCACTTCGCGTCACGCTTCGCGCCGACGTGGCTCAAGTCGGGCGCCACGGTGGCACCCTCACCGTCAAGCGTGTGGCAGATGGAGCAATACTTACCATACACCGTAATCGCCTCCGCCGTGGGAACCGTGGGAGGCGTGGCGCCTGCCCGCAGGCGCCGCATGTAGGCGACCACGGAGCGTCCCTGCCCTTCGGTCATCGCGCCGCCCGGTAGGGGACGCAGGTCCGGAGCGATCATCTGCGGATCGCGTACGTGCGCGACGATCCATTCGGGATCGCGGCGCGCCACCGTCTCATCGATCGGA
>WNGI01006273.1_pt1 | contig 10779 bp, 13 predicted proteins | sample 5400621 | NCBI WGS metagenome assembly WNGI01 (sample SAMN13153374, study PRJNA577476) | soil metagenome | isolation source: 20 cm soil or saprolite under Garry oak tree replicate 1 | place: USA:California | collected 2016-06-15 | reverse complement strand
CGGCTCGTCATCGCCGGTGGAGGCCATGTTGGCCTCGCCATCGCGAAGCTCGGCGTGCAACTCGACTACGACGTCACAGTCATCGACGACCGTCCTGAGTTCGCGAATCGCGACCGCTTCCCCGGCGTGAGCGAGGTCGTGAACATGGACATGGCCAAGGCACTCGAGACCATGCCGATCGGGTGGAACTCCTTCGTGATCATCGCGACGAGAGGCCACAAGCTCGACTCGCACTGCCTGCGCGCGGCCGTGAAGAGCGACGCACGGTACGTGGGACTTCTCGGCAGTCGACGCAAGACGATCCTCATCGCCCAGATGCTGCGCGGCGAAGGCGTGCCCGAGGATCGGATCCGCGCGGTGCACGCGCCTATCGGACTCGATCTTGGAGGACGGACGCCTGCGGAGATCGCCCTCTCGGTGCTCGCGGAGCTGTCGCTCGAGCGGTACGGCGGCTCGGGCCGGCCATTGCGCCTCTCCGACGAGCTCTTCGAGCGGGCGCTCGGCACAAAGAAACGGGACTAGCTCCGCCGACGAGCGCGCAGGCCATACACAGCGAAAGACTCGACCTCATCCTCATGCCCCTGGCGTTGCTCGATGCGCTCATCGCCGGCGATCGCGCCGCGGCCGGAGCGCTCGCCGGCTACCGGATGCCGGCGGACTTTCCGAACGCGGGCGCGCTCAAGCTGGTGCGGTATCGCCGCGAGCAGGTCGCGAACGATGCGTCGTGGGCGCCGTGGTCGCTCCGCGCGATAGTGCTGCGTGAGACCGCGACGATGGTGGGCTTTGTGAACTTCCACGGTCCGCCCGGGGTGAACGACACCGCGACACCGAACGCGGTGGAGCTCGGCTGGACGGTGTTCGCGAGTCATCGCAAGAAGGGCTATGCCACCGAGACGGCCCGCGCGCTGATGGCTTGGGCGGCCACGGAACACGGCATCCGCCGTTTCGTGTCGTCGACGACACCGAACAACGCGCCGTCGCTGCGGGTTCACGACAAGCTCGGCTTCGTGCGGACGGGTCAGATGGTCGACGGCGAGATCATCTTCGAGCTGCGCCGCTAGCCCGGCTCGCTGATCTCGTTCACGTCCTGGGGGTGTGGGGGCGTGCCCTCGGGTTTGTCGCTGGCGGCGGGTGGGCCGCCGCGGCGTTTGTCGGTGAGACCCTGGCTCTGTTCCTGATCGCGCTCGTTCTCGAGCTTCTTGCTTTTATCCATGACCCTCACACGCGCACGGGGCGTGCCATCTCACATCCGGCCGGCACCGCCGTTCTATCGTCGTGAGATCGGAACGGTGACCTTCGGTGAGCTTTTGGAGCGCCACGAGCGCGAGATCTTCGCATACGTGCTGCGCCTCACCGGCAGCCGAGCGGATGCCGACGATCTGTATCAGGAGACGTTCCTTGCCGCATTCCGCGCGTGGCCGCCACCCCGCTCGGGGAACGAGCGCGCGTGGCTGTACAAGATCGCGACGAACAAGGCGATCGATCGGGTCCGACGCACGCGCCGCGTCGTGCCGCTTGCGGACCTGCGCCTTGCGGCGCCGGAACGTGATGGCGTGACCCTGTCGGACCTCGCGACGGCGGTCCGCGCGCTGCCGACCGGGCAGCGTGCCGCGTTCGTCCTGCGCAAGGTGGAGGGACGGTCTTACGCGGAGGTCGCGGACGCGCTCGGCTGCAGCGAGGAGGCGGCGCGCTCGCGCGTCGCGGAGGCGATGAAGAAAGTGAAGGAGGCGGTCCGATGAACGCGCTCGAACCACTCGTCGAGGAAGCACGCGAACGTCTCGTCGCGCGCGCGAAGCGGGAGGGGCTGGTGCGCGTCGGGTACGACGTGATGGAGTCGCCGCTCGGTCCGCTCTGGATCGCGGTGGGCCCGCGCGGCGTCGTGAACATCCATTACGGCGCGACGCCCGATCCGCGCGAGCTCGCACGCATCACGCACTTCTACGGTCCGGGAGTGTTGCCCGACCGGCGGAGCTGCGACCGCGTGCTCACCGAGCTCGACCAATACTTCGCCGGCCGCCGCCGCTCGTTCGACGTCGAGGTCGACCTGGCCGCGCTCACGCCGTTCCAGCAGCGGATCCTCACGGCCACCGCGCGGGTGCCATACGGCGAGCTCACGACATACAAGGTCGTGGCCCGTCAGGCGGGGAACGAACAGGCGTCCCGTGCAGCCGGGGCTGCGCTCGGCGCGAACCCGATCCCCATCGTGGTCCCCTGCCACCGGATCGTCGCGACCGACGGCACCCTGGGCGGGTACGCCGGAGGGCTCGCAGCCAAGCGGCGCCTCCTCGCCCTCGAACGCGGCGAGGCCGAGGTCCCGGCCGGTGGCTGGCCGCCGGCGCGGCGGTAGCCTCTGACTGTCTATTCGTGGGGCGGCCGTTCGTCGTACTCACAGAACGGCAAGGGAGGCCAAAGACATGAGCAAATACGCATTCCTCTTCCTCGACGACGGCGTGGATTACCAGGCTGCGCCCACGCCCGAGCAGCAGAAGGTCTACGCCGACATCTTCAAGTGGTTCGAGACGAACGGCTCGAAGATCACGGACGGCGGCGCCGAGCTGCAGCCGACACGCACGGCGACGACGATCCGCAAAGGCACCGGAAAGGTCACGGTCGTCGACGGCCCGTTCATCGAGGCGAAGGAGTCCGTCGGCGGTTTCTCGATCCTCGAGCTGCCCGACAAAGCGGCAGCCGTCGCGCTCGCCAAGACCTGGCCTGGGTACGGGATCGAGATCCGTCCGATCGTCGACCAGCAGGAGGGTCGATGATGCCGCAGTACGTCCTCATGCTGTTGGAAGACGAGAGCTGGGAAAAGCAGTCAAAAGATGAGATGAAGCGCGCGTATGCGGCCATCGGCGTGTGGGTCGATGACCTTCGGAACAAAGGGATCATGAAAGGCGGCGAGGAGCTGCAGTCGAAGCGCACCGCGACAACGGTTCGGCGCAGGAACGGCGCGATGAGTGTGACAGAGGGCCCGTTCATCGAGTCCAAGGAGCACGTCGGCGGATTCATGATGATCGAGGTGCCCGACCTCGATGCCGCGATCGCGATCGCGAAGAGCTGGCCGGGCGGCGACGTCGAGGTGCGCCCCATCGTCGTGCACTGAGCAGCCAGATCACGAGCGACGCGGTGGCCGCGGTCTTCCATGAGGAGGCCGGCAGGCTCACCGCGGCGCTCGTCAAACAGCTCGGTGACTTCGATCTCGCGGAGGAGTGCGTACAGGACGCGCTGGTCTCCGCCTTGGAGCACTGGCCGCGCGACGGCATCCCGCACAACCCAGGCGCATGGCTGATGACGACCGCGCGTCGCAAGGGCATCGACCGGCTGCGGCGCGAAAAGCGGTACCAGGAGAAGCTCGCCCAGCTGGAGGAGCCACAGGTGACGACGCCGAGCGCGAGCCTGCCCGACGAACGTCTCGAGCTCATCTTCACGTGCTGCCATCCCGCGCTCGCCCGCGAAGCGCAAGTGGCGCTGACGCTGCGCTCGGTGGCGGGTCTCACGACCGGGGAGATCGCGCGCGCATTCCTCGTCCCCGAGGCGACGATCGCGCAGCGGCTCGTCCGCGCGAAGAGAAAGATCGTCGACGCGCGCATCCCATTTCGCGTGCCCGATCGCGATGCGCTTCCCGAACGGATCGAGGAAGTCCTCGCCGTGCTGTACCTCATGTTCAACGAGGGCTATCTCGCGACCGGTGGCCGCGGCGCGCACGACCGCGACCTCGCGAAAGAGGCGGAGTGGCTCACGGGCCTCCTCGCCGAGCTCATGCCCGACGAGCCCGAGGTCCTCGGTCTCCAGGCGCTCATGCGCTTCAACCTCGCGCGGACGGATGCGCGGTTCGACAAGGACGGTGGCATCGTCCTCCTACGCGACCAGGATCGTTCGAAGTGGGATCGTCGCCGCATCGACGAGACGTTCGCCATCGTCGGCCGCTTCCTCACGATGCGACGGCAGGGCCCGTATCAGCTCCAGGCGCTCATCGCGGGCGCGCACGCCGACGCGAAGACGTGGGAGGCGACTCGCTGGCCGGACATCCTGCTGTCGTACGACGCGCTCCTCGCGGTCGCCGACTCGCCGGTGGTGAGACTCAATCGCGCCATCGCGCTCTGGCACGTTCACGGCGCGGAGCAGGCGTACATCGAGCTCTTTCGGCTCGCTGACGACCTCGACCGCTACCACCTCTATCACGCGACTCGAGCCGAGCTCCTCCGCGCGCTCGGCAGATCCGAGGAGGCACGCGCCGCGGACCGCCGGGCGCTCGAGCTCACCGAGAACCCGGCCGAACGCGCGCTCCTCGCCGCCCGGCTCGGCTGATACTCGGCGCGATGGCCGCGCCGCATCGTGAGCTGCAACGCAGCGCCGTCCCGAACGCCATGGGTCACGTCGTTCTCGCGTTCGCTGAGCGGACCCTTCGACCTCTGGAGATCGGCGGACTGCGCGAGCAGCTCTGGCGCACCCAGACCTATCTCTATGTCACACCCGGGGCGCTCCTCATCGAGCGCGCGCTCGAAGGCTTCCCCGCGGAGGTGCGCGCCCTCGGCGCTAGCTGTCCTTTCTTTCGCTACGACGCGCGCGGCGGCGGCGGGTACTGGCCCGACCGCAACGAGATCTGGCTCGCGGCCGGCGTCGAGACGTACGAAGGACTCCGACAGGTGCGGCTGTCGGCATGCCATGAGCTCTTTCACTTCATCTGCTGGAACCATCCGCGATACCGCGCCGATGAGGACCGCGGCTTCGCGCGTCTGCGCAGGGCGGTCGCCGAGAGCAGGCCTGTGGTGAAGGACTATCCGCGTTATCGCGGCTGGGTCACCGCCTCGTTCCTACGGCAAGGCGACCATGCGAACGTGGTCGAATACTTCGCCGACATCCCTACGAACTTCCGTGACACGTCGGAGCTTCCGCCCGCGATCGCCGCGCATTTCGGGCCGCTCATCGACGGATCGCCATTTGCGAGCGACTTCGATAGCGAGATCGCCGACGACGACTACGACCTCGCGCGATTCCAGCGCTCCCTCGTCCCCTAGATCGGCTCGCGCTTCCATTACTCGTGCGCTGAGGCGAAGATCTCCAAACCGCAGATCTCTCGGAAGCCGAGCTTCGCGCAGATCGGCGCCGACGTGCGCCGGTCGCCCTGGATGACCGCGGCGGTGCGGCCGTCCGCGCGCGCGTCCGCGAGCCGGCGCGCGACGAGGGCCGTATACATGCCCTGACCGCGGTACTCCTCGAGCGTCGCCGCGCCACCCAGCAGGACGGTCGGCGAGTCGGGTAGGTACACGAGCCAGGCCCACCCAACGATCGTGTCGTCCCCGAGCGAGGCGACATACGGGCGGGCTTTGACGCGATCGGCCGACACCGCCGCGATCTCGTTGAACAGGCGCATCACCTCGGTCGGCATGCCGTACGCGCGCGCCATCACCTCGCTGTTCGCGACCGCCTCCTGCCAGGTGACCTCGCGCACGCGGATCTTCGGATTCACGTCGATGGGCAATGCGAGGTCCGTGAGCGCCATGCCCGCGATGCTGTCGACGTTCTGCAGCCCCGCCGCGTCGAGACGCGCTGGCATATCGACGGGGCGTGTCGAGGGTCCGGTCAGCCAGCCGAAGGCTAGATCGCCGTACCGCTGGCGGACCTTCTCGATCATGGCGTCAGCCTCGCGCTCTGAGAAGCGTGCGTCGCCGCAGAGGTTCGCGAGCGGATGCGAAAGCTTGGTGACGCGCCCGCGCAGTCCGGCGATGCCGAGGTCCTGGGAGAGACCGTGAACGGCCGGGTAGATGAAGAGAGTCGATTCGATCGCCTCGACCAGCCCGCGTTCCGCGACGGCGTTCATGCGACGAGCGAGCGTAGCGCTCGCCGCACGAGCTCGCGCGCGAGCGTGACTTTGTAGCCGTTGTCGCGAAGCGGGGTCGCACCGGCGAGCATCCGGTCCGCCGCGTCGGCGCAGCTCGCATCGTCAAGGGCGCTTCCCTCGAGGCCTTTCTCCGCCGCGACCACGCGCCAGGGCACGGGCGCGACGCCACCCATGATGAGGCGCACCTCGCGCGCGACGCCGCGCTCGATCCTCGCTGCCGCGGCGACGGAGACGAGCGCGAAGCTCCAGGCCTTTCGATCCATCGCCTTGAGATACGTCCCCCGTCGCGCCAGCGCTGCCTCCGGCACCCGCACTTCGGTGATGAGCTCGCCCGCACGCAGCGAGTGCTCACGTCGCTCCTTGCCGTGCGGCGTGACGAAGAGGTCGGCGAGCTTCATCCGCCGCGTGCCGCGCGAGCTCGTGAGCCCAATTTCGGCGTCGTACGCGAGGAGCGCGGGCACGAGATCGGAGGGCGACACGATGTGGCACTCGTTCGCGCCGAGGATCGCGTGATAGCGGTTCTCCCCGTCGACCGCGAAGCAGCGGTTGCCGCCTTTCAGCCAGCAGACCGTTCCTTCATCGCGGAAGTACCAGCAGCGATTCCGCTGCAGGAGGTTCCCGCCGACCGTGCCCATCGTGCGGAGCTGCACCGTCGCCGCGTCCTGGAGCGACTCGCGGAGGATCGGCATCGTCTTCGCGAGGGCGTCGCTCGTCTCGAGCTCGACGAGCGGCGTGAGGGCTCCGATACGGAGACCGCGGCCCTTCGCGTGGGACCAGCCGCGCAAACCTTCGATGCCCGTCAGATCGACGAGCGACTGCGGGCGGGCGAGCCCGTCCTTCATGAGGCCGACGAGATCGGTGCCGCCGGCGAGCGCGACCGCGCCGTTGCGCAACAGGCGGAGCGCTTCGGCGAGAACACGTGGGCGCGCGTAGGAGAACGCGTTCATGTACGGGCTCCGGCGAGAGCGAGCGCCTCGAGAACGCGTGCGCGGGTGAGCGGCGCGTGCCGCACGCGCGCGCCGGTGGCGTTCGCGACCGCGTTGGCGATGGCCGCGGCGGTCGGGATGATCGGCGGCTCGCCAAGGCCCTTCGCGCCGAGATTGTTCGCCTTGCGGTCCGGACGATCGACGAACTTGACCGTGATCTTCGCGGGCACGTCCCGCACCGTGGGCACCTTGTAATTCTCGAGGTTCGCGTTCATCACGCGCCCGGTCGCGCGGTCGAGAAAACGTTCCTCGCTGAGCGCGAATCCGAGCGCCTGCAGCACGCCGCCTTCGACCTGCGACCGGGCCGTCGTCGGATTGATGATCCGGCCGATGTCGTGCACCGCGACGATGTGTTCGACCGTGATCTCGCCCGTGCGCACGTCGACGTCGACCTCGGCAAAGTGCGCCCCGAACGTCCGCAGCGAAAGCTCGGGATTGTTCGGATGACGACCGCCCTTGCCGATGACGGTGTTGTTGTCGACCTTGCCGAGGATCTCCGAGAGCGGTGTGCGCGCGCCCTTTGTCACGACGACGCCACCCTCAAGGCGCAGCTCGGCTTTCGGAGTCTCGAGGACCCCTGCGGCCGCCCCGAGCAGCTGCTCCTTCGCATCGCGCGCGGCGATGCGCACGGCGGGACCGACCGAAGCGGTCGTCAGCGATCCGGCCGAGATGGGGCCGTATGGGTTGTCGGTGTCGCCGAGCCGGACCTGCACGTCCTCGAGCTCGACGCCGAGCTCGTCCGCGCAGATCTGGGCGAGGATCGTGCGCGTCCCCGTGCCGATGTCCTGCGTTCCCGTCGTGAGCACGACGGTCCCGTCGGGATTGACGTGCACCGTCGCGTATGCGGGTGGTCCACCGCCTCCGCCCCAAATCTGGGTGGCCATGCCGATCCCGCGGCGACGATGCGGGGCCGAGCCACGAATGCCACCCGACTTGCGGCGGCGCGGCCAGCCGATTTCTGCCGCCCCGATCCGGTAGCACTCGATGAGGTGCTTGTCCGAATACTTCTTTCCGAGCATCGGGTCCTTCGGCGACGCCGCGTGCTTGCGGCGGAGCGTGAGCGGATCGACGCCCATCTTTTCGGCGAGCTCGTCGATCGCCGACTCGAGCGCGAAGGTCCCCTCGACGTAGCCCGGCGCGCGGAAGGCAGCGAGCGAGCCCGCGTTGGTGACGACCTTGTACGACTTCGATGACAGGTTCGCGATGTCGTAGAGCGTGTTCGTTGGGCCGGTCGGGTTCGCGACCCACTTGCCCTGGCCGACGTTGGCCCAAGAGATGTGTTCGAGCCCGGTGATCCGGCCGCCCTTTCCGCCGATGCGCATCTGCTGGAGCGTCGCCGAGCGGTTGCCGGCGGCGATGTTCTCCTCCTCGCGCGTCAGGACGTATCGCACCGGCCGCCCAAGTCGCATCGAAAAGAGCGATGCGATGATCGAGTGCTTCCCCACGCCGCCCTTCGAGCCGAAGCCTCCTCCCATGTAATCGCACAACACGCGAATCTTTGAGAACGGAAGCTTCAGCGCGGTCCGGAGACCCTGGCGCACGGCGAACGTGTGCTGCGTGGACTCGTACACCGTGAGCTGCTCGCCGTCCCACGTCGCGACCGCGCCGTGCGTCTCGAGTGAATTGTGGATCTGCGTCGACGTTCGGTAGGTGACGTCGACGACGAAGTCCGCCTCTTTGAGCGCGCGCTTGGCGTCGCCGCGCTTGTGCGTCGCCGCTTCGGCGACGTTGCCATCAGGGTCGAGGCGGGGCGCCATGTCGCCGATGGCTTCCTCCAGATCGACGACGTGCGGGAGCAGCTCGTAGTCGACCTCGATGAGGCGCAGCGCCTCGACCGCGGTCTGCTCGTCGTCCGCCGCGACCGCGGCGACCTCGTCGCCGACGAAGCGGACTTCTTCGCGGAAGACCGTCTCCTCGCCGCGATACGCCGCCTTGGGCGCGTTGAAACGGTGCAGGATGTCGCGAACGCCCGGGAGCTTTTCGGCTTTCTTGGTGTCGATGCGGCGAACGCGCGCCCTCGGGTAGGGGCTGCGCAGCACGCGCACGTAGAGCATGCCGGGGGGATAGACGTCCTGCGTGTATCGAGCACGACCGGTGACGCGTTGCATGCCGTCGACGCGGCGGCGCGATTTCGAGATCTCCGTGAATTCCGTCCCCGCCGCGTGAAGCGGGAGATCCTTGCCCTCGACGAGGACGAGCGACTCGAAGATCTCGCCTTCGAACTCCTCGCGGCTCTTGACGACGCGCGGCATCAGATCAATCTCGGCTGCGCCGAGACACGCTCACGGCTGGCGGTCTCGCTCGTCGCGGCAAAGCCACTCCTCGCTCGTTTCATTTTTGACGTTTCCCTGCGCTGACGCCGGCCTTGACGATGTTCGGGTATGCGCCGCATCGGCAGAGGTTCCCAGAGACCGCGCGGCGGACATCGTCCTCGGTCGGCCCGGCGTTGTCGCGCACCAGAGCGACGATCGACATGATCTGGCCGGGCGTGCAGAAGCCGCACTGGAAGGCGTCGGCGTCGATGAACGCGCGCTGCACCGGGTGCAGCTCACCGTTCTTCGCGATGCCCTCGATGGTCTCGATGGCCTTTCCCTCGCAGGTGACGGCGAACGTCATGCACGAATAAACGGGCCGACCGTCGACCAGGACGGTGCACGCACCGCATGTCCCCTCGTCGCACACCTTCTTCGTCCCGGTGAGAGCGAGGTTCTCGCGCAGCGTGTCGAGAAGCGTCCGGCGGGGCGCCGCACGGACGGTGACCGAGTCGCCGTTCACGACGAGTGCGACGTCGACTGCGCCCGGACCGCGCAGCACGGCACGGCCCGCTGGCGTGAGGGGAGGCACCCCGAAATGTTAGGCCGCTACGCCGTCATATGCTGACCGGGCTCTCGCAGGAGGTCACCATCGAGATGTCTATACAGCGCGTTGGCGTCGTCGGCTTCGGTCAGATGGGTTCGGGCATCGCGCAGATCTGCGCGCAGGCGGGTCTCGATACGCTCGTGCGCGAGGTCGATCAATCGCTCGTCGACAAGGGCTTCCAGCGCGTCGACGGGTCGCTCGCTCGTCTCGTCAAGAGCGGCCGCACGACCGACGAGGACGCGAAAGCGGCGCGCGGACGGCTTCGCGGCACGACCTCCCTCGCCGAATTCAAGGATCGCGACCTGATCATCGAGGCGATCGTCGAGCAGATCGAACCGAAGAAGAAGCTCTTCGCCGAGCTCGACGCGATCTGCCCGCCGGCCACGATCTTCTGCTCGAACACATCGAGTTTGACGATCGTCGAGATGGCCGCGGCGACGCGACGACCAGACAGGTTCGCGGGCCTGCACTTCTTCAACCCCCCGGTGATCATGAAGCTTGTCGAGATCGTGAAGGCGATCACCACGAGCGACGCGACGGTCGCCACGCTCCGGGAATTCGTCGGCAAGATCGGCAAGACCGGCGTGGTCTGCAAGGACACGACCGGGTTCATCGTGAACCGGCTGATGGTTCCGTACCTTCTCGGTGCGATCCGCATGCTCGAGCTCGGCGTCGCGACCAAGGAGGACATCGACAACGCGGTGAAGCTCGGTCTCGGCTACCCCATGGGCCCATTCGAGCTGATCGACTACACCGGCGTGGATATCAACTACCACGTCGCCGGCGTCTTCTTCGACGAGTTCAAGGAGGCGTACATGGCTCCCCCTCCCTTGCTGCGGCGGATGTTCCTCGCCGGCCAGCTCGGGACGAAGACCGGCAAGGGCTTTTACGACTATGACGAGCAGGGGAAGCGAAAACCGTAGACGCTCGCGAACGCACGGCCCTCCGGAAGGCCGCGGTGTGGGCGTTCATCGCGGGTCTCGCCCACCTCGTCGCTTCCGTGTTCCCGCCGGGCTTCTATCCGTCGTGGCACTTCGGGCTAAGCGCGATCGGCTACGGGCTCCTTCTTCCGGTGATCGCGTCGCTCCACGT
>WNGI01006272.1_pt1 | contig 10780 bp, 9 predicted proteins | sample 5400621 | NCBI WGS metagenome assembly WNGI01 (sample SAMN13153374, study PRJNA577476) | soil metagenome | isolation source: 20 cm soil or saprolite under Garry oak tree replicate 1 | place: USA:California | collected 2016-06-15 | reverse complement strand
CGCTGGCCGTCGTGCTCGGGCAACACGGCGCCCGGGTTACCCGCACGACGAGTCTCACCGCGGTGGCGGCGTCCGGCGCGACGGTCGTCGTCGCATCGCCCGCCTCGTACAGCGAAGACCAACTCGCGGGCCTGCGCGCGCGAGCCGCCCGGCTCGTCCTCGTCGCGCCGGCGGAGGTACTGCCGCCCGGCGTGTCGATCGAGGCCGGCGACGGGTCGGGCCCCACGTCGCCAGACTGCGACTGGCCGGGTGCCGCTGCCGGGACGGTCGACCTGCCGGACGGGACGATCCGGTACTCGGGTGGTGCGCAGTCCTGCTACGGCGGCGCCGTGGTGCTCGACGACGGCGTGGTCGTCCTGGGCTCGGACGAGCTACTGATGAATCGCCACGCCGGCGACCCGGGGGTGGCCGCGCTTGACGTCAACGCGATCACCGACAACGGCGCCGCAAACGACATCACGTGGCTGCTGCCCGGCACCGAGGCGACCGGCACCGCCGCACCGACGTACTGGCAGCTGTTCCCCGGTGGTGCGCGGCGTGCGTTCGTGTGGCTGGTCGTCCTGGGCGTCTTGCTGGTGCTGTGGCGGGCGCGGCGGTTCGGGCCGGTGGTCAGCGAGCCGTTGCCGGTTGTCGTGCGATCAGCTGAGGTGGTCGAGGGGCACGGCCGGCTCTACCGGCGCGCGGGCGCACGCGACCGGGCCGCGGCAGCGTTGCGGGCGGCGACGACGGCGCGTCTGATCACTCGATTCGGCCTGCCCCGCGGGGCGGCGTTGCCCGAGGTCGTAGCCGCGGTTGCACCTGCGACCGGACGCGAGCCCGCGGCGGTCGCCCAGCATCTCGGCGGGCCGCCGCCGAGCGACGACGCCGGCCTGCTGAGGCTGGCGACCGTCTTGGATGCACTGGAAGAGGCGGCCGGCGTGCCGTCCAGAACGAAGGGAACGCCCTCGTGACCGAGGCTCATACGGCAGCGCGAGAAGGCCTGCACCGGCTGCGCACGGAGGTGGCCAAGGCCGTCGTCGGCCAGGACGCCGCCGTCACCGGCGTGCTCATCGGGCTGCTCTGCCGCGGCCACGTCCTGATCGAAGGCGTACCCGGCGTGGCCAAGACGCTGCTGGTGCGCACTCTCGCCGCGGCGCTCGACCTCACCACGACCCGCATCCAGTTCACGGCCGACCTGATGCCCGGCGACATCACCGGTTCGCTGATCTATGACACCTCGACGGGACGCTTCGAGTTCCGCGAAGGCCCGGTCTTCACGAACTTGCTCCTCGGTGACGAGATCAACCGGACGCCGCCCAAGACCCAGTCCGCGCTGCTCGAAGCGATGGAGGAGCGCCAGGTGTCCGTCGAGGGCCGGGCGCGCCCGCTGCCCGATCCGTTCTGCGTGATCGCCACCCAGAACCCGGTCGAGTACGAGGGCACCTACCCGCTGCCCGAGGCGCAGCTGGACCGGTTCCTGGTCAAGGTGACGATGCCGCTGCCCGACCGCGAGACCGAGGTTCGCATTCTGGCCGCGCACGCGGGTGGCTTCGATCCGCGCGACCTGGCAGCCGCAGGCGTGTCGGCGGTCGCGTCGGCCGACGACCTGGCGGCCGCCACCGCGGCGGTGCGCTCGATGCATATCGACCCGGCGGTCCTGGCCTACATCGTCGAGCTGGCTCGTTCGACACGGTCGGCGCCGGCCGTCTCACTGGGTGTGTCGCCCCGCGGCGCGACTGCGCTGCTGGCCACGTCGCGTGCGTGGGCGTGGTTGACCGGGCGCGAGTTCGTCACGCCCGACGACGTGCAGGCGCTGGCCCGCCCGACGTTCCGGCACCGGATCTCGCTGCGCCCCGAGGCCGAGCTCGAAGGCGTCACGGTCGACGGCGTCCTGGAATCGGTGCTGGCCTCGGTGCCGGTACCGCGCTGAGTCCATGGCCTTGACCGGACGGCTGATCGCGCTGGCAGCCCTCGGGCTGCTGGTCGCGGCGGTGTCCGCGGCCGCCGCCTTGGCCTTCGCGGGGCTTCTTGCGGCGGTCGTGTTCGTCGACGCGCTGCTCGCCGCGCGGATCGCCGACCTGCGCCTGTCTCGCGAGCCGAGCGCGGCAGTGCGCCTGGGCCAGCGCGGCGAGACCGCGCTCGGCCTGGTCAACGGCGGCCGGCGGCGGCTCCGCGCGATCGTGCGCGACGCGTGGGTGCCCTCGGCCGGCGCAACCCCCCGGCTGCAGCCGGTTGACGTACGCCCGGGTGACCGCGGCCGGGTCGCCACCGCCTTGCGGCCCAGCCGCCGTGGTGAGCGGACAGCCGCGCAGGTGACCGTTCGCTCGTTCGGGCCGCTGCGCGTCGCGGCCCGGCAGCGGCGCGTCGCCGTGCCCGGCGTGCTGCGGGTGCTGCCGGCGTTCGGGTCGCGGCGGTTCCTGCCCGAGAAGCTGTCGCGGCTGCGCCAGATCGACGGGGCCGTCCTGGTGCGCCAGCGCGGGCGGGGCAGCGAGTTCGACTCGCTGCGCGCCTACGTGATCGGCGACGACGTGCGCGCGATCGACTGGCGTGCGACGGCACGCTCACGCGACGTGGTGGTCCGGACGTGGCGGCCCGAACGCGACCGGCACATCGTGCTGGCCGTCGACACGGGACGGACCTCTGCCGCCCGCCTCGGCGACGAACCCCGGCTGGATGCGGCGCTGGACGCCTGCCTGCTGCTCGGCGCCGTCGCGTCCCGGGCCGGCGACCGCGTCGCGCTGGTGGCTGCCGACATCGCCGTCCGGGCCCGGCTGGCCGCGACGAGCGGACGCGACGTGCTGCCCAAGCTGGTCGCGGCGCTGACGCCGCTCGAGCCCGCCTTGGTCGAGACCGATCCGCAACTGCTCGCCGCCGAGGTGCTTCGCCGGGTGCCCAAGCGCTCCCTCGTCGTGCTGTTCAGCGCCCTCGACACGGCGGCCGACACCGGACTGCTCCCGGCCGCTCGAGCACTGGCCACCCGGCACGAACTGGTGGTCGCGTCCGTGGCCGACCCATCCGTCGCCGCGCTGGCTGTCGCCCGCGGCGACGCCGGCGACGTGTATACCGCGGCAGCCGCCGAGCAAGCCGCCGCCGCGCGCCGAGCAGTCACCGAGCAACTGCGCAAGCTCGGCGCGCACGTCGTCGACTCCCCCGCCGACGTGTTCGCCTCGCACGTCACCGATGCATACCTCGACCTCAAGGCCGCCGGCCGGCTCTGAGGTCGGGCTACGCGACAGGCAGCACGTCCTCGCGCTCCTCGGCCGTGAGGTCACCCGTAGCGCCGGCGCGCACTCCGCGCCGTCCGAACACGATGACGTAGGTCAGGAAGGCGACCTCGGCGAGCGCGCCGATCGTGATCCGCGCGGCGGTCGGCAGCCCGGACGGCGTCACGAACGCTTCGATCACTCCGGACACGAGCAGCACGCCGGCCAGCCCCAGCGCAGCCACTGCCGTCGCGCGTCCGGCCTCGGCCAGCGCCCTCGACCGCGGCAACGCACCCGGCGCGACCCACGCCCAACCGGTGCGCAGGCCGATGCCGCCCGCGACGAAGACGGCGGTCAGCTCGAGCATCCCGTGCGGCAGGATCAGCCCGAAGAACACGCCGGGCTTGCCGGCTCCGAGCATCGCGCCGCCGACGATGCCCAGGTTCAGCGTGTTCTGCCACATCACGTACAGCGTGCCGATCAGCGTCACCCCGAGGAACAGCGCGAGCGCCCCGACGAGGGCGTTGTTCGTCCAGACCTGCGCGGCGAACGACCGCGCCGGATGCGCTGAGTAGTAGTCCTTGAAGTCGTGATCGACGAGCTGGCGCACCTCGTCGGACGGGAGCAGCCGGCTGATCCGGTCCGGGTGCGCGCGCAGCCAGAGCATCATCGCCGCGGCGACGCCGAGGTTCGCGACGAGCATGCCGACCCACCATCGCCACGCTCGGTACACGGTCACCGGGAAGTCGACGGTGACCCCGCGGGCGAGCGCCGACCAGCCGGTCGTGCGGCTGCCGCCGACTGTCGCAGCGCGACCACGGGAGAGCAGTCCGGACAGCCGGGCGGCGAGCGCCGGATCGGGAGTACGCGACTGGACGAGCGCCAGGTGCGTGGCAGCCCGCCGGTACAGCACGACGATCTCGTCGGCCTCCGCGCCGGTCAGCCGGCGCCGCCTCGCGAGCGTGTCGAGCCGGGCCCACTCGGCCGAGTGGCGGGCAATGAAGGAGTCGACGTCCACGGTGCGGCCGAGTCTATGGTTCGAGGGTGGTCAACGCGCAGACCGAACTGACGTCCGGCGAGGGCGTCGCGTTCGATCTGAATCACGCGGGCGTCGGCTCGCGTCTGGTGGCGGCGTCGATCGACCTCGCGTTGCAGGTCATCGCTTCATTCATCCTGCTCGCGGCGACGGGCGGACTGCTGCAGAACGCCGACGACGCAGCGGTCGGTGCCCTCGTCATCGTCGAGCTGGTGCTCGTCGTGGCCGGCTATCCGATCTTGATGGAGTGGCTTGCCCACGGGCGCACGGTCGGCAAGATGTGCCTCGGCCTTCGCGTCGTGCGAGACGACGGCGGGCCGATCGGGTTCCGGCAGGCGCTGGTGCGCGGTCTGGCCGGGCTGGTGCTGGAGAAGCCGGGTCTGCTCGCGCCGTTCACGACCGCCGCCGGCGTGTTGACCATGATCTTCAGCCAGCGCACCAAGCGCATCGGCGACATGATGGCAGGCACGTTCGTGCTGAACGAGCGGGCGGGTCCCCGGCGCAGCCTGGTCGCTCGGGACTTCGGCGTTCCGTACCAGCTTCAGCCGTGGGCCGCGTCGCTCGACCTCAGCCGCCTGGACGACCAGCTCGCGCTCGGCGTCCGCCAGTTCGTGGTACGCGCGACCGACATGACCCTCGCCGCGCAGCAGTCACTCGGCGAGGATCTACGTGCACGGGTCGAGGCAGTGACGACGCCCCCTCCGCCGCCGGGCACGCCGACGCCGTGGGTACTGATCACGGTGCTCGCCGAGCGGCGGCGGCGTGCCGACCTGGCGGCGCCGCAGTACCAACAGCCGTACCAGTACGCCCCGCCGCAGTACGCCCCGCCGCCGCAGCACCAACCGCCGCCCGACGCGCCGCCGCCATCGCCGTTCGCGCCCCCGAGCTGAGCTACCAGCACAGCGATGAGCGCTCGCGCGAAGAGCCCCGCCGCCGCTACGCGGCCCGCGCCGCCAGGCGCGGAGCGGAGCGCCGGCTCGACCCCGAGCGGAGCGAGCGGGTCAGCCGGAGCTCCGCGCAGGCGGGGGATAAGCCGGCGCGCCGCGCAGGCGGGATAAATCAGTAGCGGTAGTGGTCTGGCTTGTACGGTCCGGAAACGTCGACGCCGATGTAGGCGGCCTGCTCCTTGGTGAGCGTGGTCAGGTTGGCGCCGAGCGCCTCCAGGTGCAGCCGGGCGACCTTCTCGTCGAGGTGCTTCGGCAGCACGTGCACGCCGGGCTTGGATGAGCTCGAGTACACGTGCTTGTTGTTGTGGATCTCGATCTGGGCGATGGTCTGGTTGGCGAACGACGCCGACATGACGAAGCTCGGGTGGCCGGTGGCGTTGCCGAGGTTCAGCAGCCGTCCCTCGCTGAGCACGATGATCGAATGCCCGTCGGCGAAACGCCATTCGTGCACCTGCGGCTTGACCTCGATCTTCTGGACGCCCGGCACCTTGGCCAGACCCGCCATGTCGATCTCGTTGTCGAAGTGGCCGATGTTGCCGACGATCGCCTGGTGCTTCATCCGGGCCATGTGGCTGGCCATGATGATGTCCTTGTTGCCGGTCGCGGTGACGAAGATGTCGGCCTTGCCGACCACATCGTCAAGCGTGACGACCTCGAGGCCGTCCATTGCGGCCTGCAGCGCGCAAATCGGGTCGACCTCGGTGACGACCACGCGGGCGCCCTGGCCGCGCAGTGACTCGACGCATCCCTTGCCGACGTCGCCGTAGCCGAAGACGACGGCGAGCTTGCCGCCGATCATGACGTCGGTGCCCCGGTTGATGCCGTCGATCAGCGAGTGCCGGCAGCCGTACTTGTTGTCGAACTTGCTCTTGGTCACCGAGTCGTTGACGTTGATCGCCGGGAACAGCAGCGTGCCGTTCTTCTCGAACTCGTAGAGGCGGTGCACCCCGGTGGTCGTCTCTTCGGTGACGCCGATGATGCTCTGCGCCATCCGGGTGTACTTGCCCGGATGGCTGCGGAGCGAACGTGACAGTGTCTCCAAAATAATCGCGTACTCGTCCGAGTCGCCCTCATCGGCCTGCGGCACGGCACCCGTCGCCTCGAACTCGACGCCCATGTGGATCAGCAAGGTGGCGTCACCGCCGTCGTCGACGATGGAGTCCGGCCCGGTGCCGTCCGGCCAGGTGAGCATCTGCTCGGTGCACCACCAGTACTCCTCGAGCGTCTCGCCCTTCCAGGCAAACACCGGTACACCGGCCGGTATCTCCGGCGTGCCATCCGGCCCGACCACCACGGCGGCGGCGGCGTGGTCCTGGGTGGAGAAGATGTTGCAGCTGACCCAGCGGACGTCCGCGCCCAGCGCGGTGAGCGTCTCGATCAGGACGGCGGTCTGCACCGTCATGTGAAGCGACCCGGCGACCTTCTTGCCCCGCAGCGGTTGCTGTGCGCCGTACTCCCTGCGCAGGGACATCAGGCCGGGCATCTCGTGCTCGGCCAGCTGGATCTCCTTGCGGCCGAACGGGGCCAGCGACAGGTCGGCGACCTTGAAGTCGGTGACCGCTCCGGCGGAGTCGGCGGTTAGGGCGAGGCTCACGTTCTCTCCTAGTTCGATGGGTACCGGAAACTGCTCTTCGCTCGTCAGCCGGCGGTAGATGCCGGACTCGACGGACGCTGTGGCGCGGTGGATCGCCCCGAACCACTCGTCGACCGCCCGGGCGAGTCCCGGGTCGGTGCGCATGCGAAGCTCGAAGGCGATGTCGGTGATGCCGATGCCGTGCTCGGCGAGCAGGTCGCGCAGCCGCTGCAGCCGCTCGATCTGGCGCGGCCCGTACGTGCGGTGCCCGCCGGGGGTGCGCAGGGTGGCGACGAGGCCGGCCTGCTCCAGGTAGCGCAACATCCGCTGCGACCAGCCGGTGGCGTCGGCTGCCTGCTGGATCGTCAACGTTCGCATCGCGGGGAACCCTACCACGACCATGTCAGGTTTCCGGACCCACTGTCGCGACGACGACGCGGCCCATGCCGCGAACGACGAAAGCCGCATCCCGAGCCCCGACGAATGCCGCCCGCCCGCGCTCGAGGTCGACGACCGAGTCCAAGGCTTCGACGCTGCCGCCGGCGTCGATGAACAGCACGATCGCGGGCCCGGTATCGCCGACGTGCGCGGGCCCGGTCAGCTCGAGTTCGGACAACGCGAAGTCCGGGACGGGCACGGCGAACCGCCCGCTGACGGCCGGCCAGATCGGATCGGCGAGCTCGGTGAAGTCGGTGATCCGCAGCAACTCCGGGATGTCGACGTGCTTGGGCGTGAGCCCGCACCGCAGCACGTTGTCACTGTTGGCCATGACCTCGACGCCGACCCCGCGCAGGTACGCGTGCACGTTGCCGGCGCCCAGGAAGATCGCCTCGCCGGGCCGCAACCGCACGGCGTTGAGCAGCAGCGCCAGCACAGCGCCGACGTCACCCGGGAAGTCGCCGGCCGCAACCAGCGTCGCCCGAGCGGCGGCCGCCCACACGCCATCGAGACGACGAGAGCCGGCGACGACGGCCTCGACGAGCGGCTTCGGATCAGCCAAGGTCAGCAATGCGGTGAACGTGGCGCGCAGCCCGTCCGGCCCGGCGAGCAGCGCCCGGTATGGCGCCAGCGCCTCGACGTCCAGCGCGTCGATCAGCGCCAGCGTCTGAGCCACCGGCCGGAACCCGCACAGCGCGTCGAACTCGGTGAGCGCGCAGAGCAGCTCGGGCTTGTGGTTCGGGTCCTTGTAGTTGCGCTCGGGCGAATCGCGCGGGACGCCCCGAGCGTCCTCGTCGGCGTACCCGGCGCGTGCTTGGGCGAGATCCGGATGAACCTGCAGCGACAGCGCCTTGTCGGCGGCGAGCACCTTCAGCAGGAACGGCAGCCGCCCGTCGAAGCGCCCCGCCACGGCGGGGCCGAGCAGGCCGACCGGATCGGCGGCGATCAGCCGATCCAGCGTCGTGCCGTGTTCGGGCGCGAAGGCCGGGTCGTCCGGATGCGCGCCGAGCCACAGCTCGGCGGCCGGCTCGCCGGTCGGAGCTACGCCGAGCAGCTCCGGAATCGCGGTCGGCGAACCCCATGCGTAGGGGCGAATCACGCCCTGCAGCGCTATCAGCCGGCTCACGGCGCTGGATCCTCGGCGCGGTCGATGTCGGGTTCCAGGTAGATGACCGTCGCGGACGGGACGGCCTCGCGCACGCGCGCCTCGGCAGCGTCGATGGCCGCGGCGGCGCTCGCCAGCGTGGCGCCGGCAGGCATCGCGAGCTTGGCGGCGACCAGCAGCTCGTCCGGGCCGAGGTGCATCGTGCGCAGGTGGATGATCCGGTCGACGCCCGGGCCGGCGAGGCCCGCAGCAATCGCGTGCAGCTCCTCCGGCGCCGCCGCCTCGCCCAGCAGCAGGCTCTTCGTCTCGACGATGAGGATCGCCGCGACGGCCAGCAGCAGGACGCCGATGCCCATCGTGCCGATGCCGTCCCAGACGGAGTCTCCGGTGGCGGCGGCGAGGCTCACGCCGACCAGGGCAAGCAGCAGGCCGACCAGTGCGGCCACGTCCTCGAGCAGCACGACGGGCAACTCGGGCATCTTGGCGCGCCGGATGAACGCCACCCAGCTCAGGTCGCCTTTCGTCCGCCGTGACTCGACGACGGCCGTCCGCAACGAGAAGGACTCGAGCACGACGGCCACGGCGAGCACGATCAGTGCGACCGCCGGCGCGTCGAGGTGGTGCGGGTGGCGGACCTTCTCGACGCCTTCGTAGAGCGCGAACAGGCCCCCCGCGGAGAAGAGCATGAGCGCCACCAGGAAGGCGTAGACATAGCGATCACGCCCGTAGCCGAACGGGTGCTCGGGCGTGGCCTTTCGTTGCGAACGCCGCGCACCCACGAGCAGCAGGCCCTGGTTGCCCGAGTCGACCAGCGAGTGCACTCCCTCGGCGAGCATGGACGACGAGCCGGTGATCGCGAACGCGACGAACTTGATCACCGCGATGCCGAGGTTCGCACCCAGCGCCGCGATGACCGCCCTCGAGCCGGTGCCTGCGCTCAATGCGCCAGCTCGCCGGGCCGCGGAGCGGACGGGTCGATGCCGCGGCCGAGGGCCAGGTAGGTAGCCGCGAACGCGCCGAACGCGGTCGCGGCAGCGAATCGCGCAAGGTGGGCGCCGCGCGGGACGTCGACCACCGACGAGCGCAGACCGCGCTGGCTGGCGATCCGGTGCAGCGCGGCGGCCGCCCGCTGCGCGGCTACCTCGTCGAGCTGCTGCTGCGCGTTGGAGGCTGGACGCGGCGGCTCGTCCATGTCCTCGGGCTCGTCGCCGATCGTGACCAGCCGGGGCCTGGCGACGGTCTCATCGGTGCGGTCGCGGAAGAACTCGTCGTCGAAGGAGTCCTGCAGGTCACCGACGAGCAGCGCGCCGGCCGACGCGACGCCGTCCGGCAGGCTCACCGCGACGGCCGCCACGCCGGCGAACAGCTGCAGCGCGTCGGCGAACAGGCGCGCTGCCACTCCGGCCAGATGCCCGGCGCCGGCGATGACGGGCAGGGACTCGGCGAACTCGATCGCCAGTGCCTTTGCCGGGTTGGTGAGAGCGTCGCCGGACGGGCGGCACGCCTCGGCCGTCTCGTCGAGCGCGTCGGCAACCTCGCCGAGCAGCACCGGCGGTGCGGTCGCGATACCGAGTACGTCAGCTGCCTGCAGCAGCGGGGTCAGCACCGCCCACAGCACAGCACGCGGGTTCGGCTCCGCGGGCAGGTGCGCCACGGGTGCGCGTCCGGCGGCCTCGGCGACCGGTGAACCCTCGGGCGCCGCGACGGCCATCGCCAGCCCACGATGCGCAGCCTGCTCGACGATCGCGGCCAGGCGGGGGTGCCGCCCGTCCGACGAGCCGACGAGCAGCGCGTCGGCCGGACCGGCCCACCGCGGCAGCTCGACACCGTGCCACATCACCGCGGGCGTCGCGGGCATGGCCAGCCGGGTCAGTACGCGAGCGGCGCCCTTGGCCGGGCTGTCGGTCGCGACGAGCACCGAGCGCGGCAATCCGCCGAGGTCGAGCCGGGACACGTCGAATTCGCCGATCGTGTCCGCTGCCCGGCGGACCTGGGCGCCGCTCGACGCGAGCGCCCACAGCAGCCCGCCGACGTCGCGCATGGCAAGCATGTCCTCGTCGCCGAGCAGCGCCTCGTCGAAGCTCATCCGGGGCTCGTCAGGAGTCCGCGGCAGCCCGGACCCCGACGCCGTTCGGCCCCGGCGTCGCGTCGTCGAGCAACAGCACGGGGATGCCGTCGCGGATCGGATAGCTCGTCAGGCAGAACGTGCACACGAGCACGTCCTCGCCATCACGTGTCTCCTCGCGCATCGGCGCGTGGTCGTCGCTCGGGCAGGCGAGGATGTCGAGCAGTTCGGAATCGAGTGCCATGCAGGCGCCCCTTCTGGTCAGCGGCCGGAACGGATGATCGCCAGGACTTCGTCGCGCACAGCGCGCATCGTCGCGTCGCTCGCCGCCTCGACGTTGAGCCGTAACAGCGGTTCGGTGTTCGACGAGCGGACGTTGAACCAGCTGCCGTCGTCCAGTTCGATGGTCAGTCCGTCGAGCTCGTCCACGCCGA
>WNGI01068800.1_pt1 | contig 10781 bp, 15 predicted proteins | sample 5400621 | NCBI WGS metagenome assembly WNGI01 (sample SAMN13153374, study PRJNA577476) | soil metagenome | isolation source: 20 cm soil or saprolite under Garry oak tree replicate 1 | place: USA:California | collected 2016-06-15 | reverse complement strand
AACCGACCTCGTGCCTTTCATTTTTAGCTTTACCGTTGCAAAAGAGGAAATACTTCCCGCACAACCCGTGAAGGGAGCCATCTCGTAGGCAATTGAATTTAATCAATCATTCGTAAGTTTATCGATTCTCGTTATATTTGCTAGATAGCTGCCTTCTGGAATCCATTTCAGACTCGGGGGGACTGCCGTAACCGCAAGATTAACACCAGAGACTTGGTGTTCTGTTCATCGTGATGAACATGAGGCGGAACGTGGTGGCTTCATGTCCTACCGTATTAATCCACGCGCCGAATGGATATCAACGGGAAGTTTCTCTAAACGTCTAATCAACTCCCCAATTCCCTGGCTCGCCAAAGCCTCTGTGCACACGACGGAAGGGCTTTGGCATGTGCTATGGTCAATCTTCACCTATTCAAACCCGCACAAAAATTCCGGATTCTCTCTAACATTCTCTTCCAAACGACAAGGCGTATTATGAGAAACGTATTGCACGCCGAATCAGCCATGGGACTCGCCGCAGCTTCTCGCTCTCTCAAAGCCAACATAGCCTACTCGGCCTCGGAACGGAGCCTAAAATTCTCCCAGAAATCCCTCGTAAAGCCTATCCGCGATCCTGAATACTACAAAGACGAGTCACAGGGCGGATTTTGTGTTTTTCAGGTTGAAAACAACCTATTCAAGGTAACGCTAGTCTCGGTAACCCTGAATTGTTCGTAATGTTTGACAAATTGTTTTGTTTCAAGGTTCACCGCTTTTTCCTTATGCGCGAACCATCTACTCTTGAAGATATACTCCGATATCCTCACAAGCGGTACAGTAATTATGGAATGTCTGATGACAACCCCGTTGTCCTCCCCGATAGGGTGGACCAGTTCCGTGACCTATTATGGGCACTATATGCGCTGTCAGTATATTGTCTGCTATATACGGCACTCACCTGCTCATATCTAAACTGAAGTCCAAGTGATTTACAGAAACTATCGGACCCTCGCATGACGCCGCCCCTCGAGCGTTTGCTTAACATTGCGGAGATGTCCAGCAAATATTCGATTGCTTCATTCTGGGCCTGGTCCGTAGAGCGCATATATACACTCGCAAGAGATGCGAATGGACCTCTTCGCAACGTTCCGGCCGAAACTTGCGCTCGGACGCTGAAGATCGCTGCCACCTCGGGCAACGAAAAGTTTCTCGAAGTCGTAATCAAAAAATTAATGACCAGGATCCTCTGGCATAACATGTCGCCCGAGCCTATCCTTCCTATCGCGGAAAAGTACGCACTCCGCCAGCTGCGGGGTATATGTTATTATCGACAACTGTCAACCATGGAGCGGGATACTCCTTATTTCAACCAGAGCGGCGTTTCGCAGTTGGCCGTCCCGCTCACGTTTAGCGTCGAGAAACGCATAGGTTTTTTCCACGCACACCATTCTCTTGTCGCAACATGGGAGCGCCTGCGCACCAATCCACCAATGTTCCAGCAGGCTGGATCGGCAAGCTGAAAACGCTCATGATCTGTTTGAGGAACTCCATGAACGAGATGCCAGCCATCAGCGTGCAATGCACGCTGACCGCTCTAGAGACGATCTCCGGGATCAGAGACGAGATCATCGCAGATCTGATGGATTATTTCGAACCAGAGTGAGCACAAGTGTCCCTTTTGACTTTGCGTGCATACGATAACTGACATACCATGGTCAGTAGAAGATAAAAAAAAAGCGAGGAGAAGAAATAAAATAACACAAAAGCACACAAATGGTCGGAAACAGAAGCTAGTCTCTGTACTTGTATCGGTAGCACTTGTAACATATAGTAGATATGCGATTTGAATGCTTGGGGACTTGGAGTAGATACGCAGGAATCGTAGGATTGACTCTTTAGAACTGTACATAGGTAAGCATTATTGTTACATATCGTTGTCTTGTAGGTAGCGTCCCCCCCGTCTGCAATTGCTTGAAACTACCATTCCTCGCGATTTCGAGACACAAAGCAAACCCTTGACCCCTGTTCAAATGATCAAACCACTCCGAGGCCCTTTTTCGCCGCGGGTATGAGAGTCGTGAATAACAGGTGTTGCTTCGCCTGCATTGATCTCGCGGATCTACACCACCAACGATCGTACTGAGCCAGGTCCCCAGATACATGCACCGTCCATGCTGACGAGCCTGAGCATGCTAAATCACTAATGCACACATGGCTGCATTCGGATCATGTGCGGTTGATGTGACCATGGGAGCATCAACAATGTCACATACTACTAGATCAAATAAACCAAAACAGTTCGGCAGACACTGGCAGGATCATGTCAGTCTGTTTTGTCGAGAAGCCGAAAACCTGTGCTTGAGCTCAAAGAGCTATGCGCCTCGCACGGAGCCCTTGGATCAGTAGGATCGGTATGACATGTGCTCTCTCTCTCTTGGCGCCGTTATCGTCGCTTGACCTGCTGCGCCGTTAATCATATAGTAGCGGCGGCGCCAGAACTATACCTGCTATTCTAAATATAGTCTAGCTGTGGGCATTCTCCTGTGCGGATATAAAAGGGGCCCCAATATTGATGAGGCCCCAATTCTCTTCCTGTACGTTCGTCATGGAAGCACCGATGTCTGCTCCCGCCAAGGCTACTTTCAACCAACCGCAAGCTGCTGTGCAGATGAGTAAGTGTCATGTAATTAGGCACATATTGCTTGCGTTGACCGTGTCCTTTTGTAGGTGTCATGAATGCTCCCCCTGCCAAGAACCCTCAGGGCGAATGCCAGAACAAGAAGGCCTCTCGTATCCGTGGTGGTGGTGCTGGAAAGGTAAGTCGAAACTCATATTCATGACTATCGCTCATAAACTTCTGCGTAGGACTGTTGCCTTGGACTGATCGGCTGCTTCCTGTGCTTCGGTACGTCTTTAATCTGTTCCGTATCGGAGCTTGATACTGATGCAAACATTACAGAGTGCTGCGAGGTACGAATACAGCAACTGGTTACATGTTCCTAGGCTTATCCATCCATTAGGGTTGCTGTGAATGCATCGCAGACATTGTTTGTACGTCCATATTCTTTGGATCTATTAGCGAATTCTGTTGACCATCAACGACAGGTTGCCCCTGTGAGATGTGCTGCTAAAGGTAGGCGCACGTCGCGGACAAGTGGATAGACCATGTGTATGTTATGTATGAGAACCGTTACTTGTAAAAACGTGTGCTGTTCCGAATACCATGAATTTTATTCCCAAAGCGAGCGTGTCATCGTTTCTCCGATAAGATAGGGTTAAATCCAAGACGAATCCACTTTCCTCCCCCGCTTTTGCCGGTATGCCGTATTTCAGGTTCGGAAATAATTTGGAATCTAGGGAGGCAACGTGCAAAGTTGAATTCAAAAAATGCCCGCAACAGAACACAATTCGGAGTTTGGGGCGTAGGATCAATTTAATTTGGCATTAGGCCAATCAGCTGATTGATGGGTGCTAGTTTAGAGCAGTGGTGGCCTTATCTCATGAAAACTGACCAGGGTTTGCCATGCAGTGTGGTGTGACGAAAAGTCGCATACATGTCAGGCGCACTTCGTGCGGCAAGATGTTAAAAAGTCGTGAATTTGGAACGTATTCTGATATATATCTTTGGCCTGAGATTCACGTGCGTGTTGAGCATTCTGTCTGTCTGTTGGCCTGGGGCTTGTTACTCTTCCATCGAACGTAGTTACGCATATATTCACAGGTCATCACCTTGTACGTCATATAAATGGGCATGTAGCCCAGTGCCCATGGATGGCATCCTGAACGGGCCAATACATCATACTATACGTCATGGCATTACACGGCGATATATTCGGACATACCATACTCCTGGAGTTTTTGGCCTTGATAAAAGTTCCTCGGCCCCAAACAGCGCATGGCGATATTACTGAAGCTTATAGTTGGGGCTTGACAATTCCGTCACTCATTTTATAGTACACGAGCGATGCGTCATCTGATGTAATGGCAAGATAGATTTCCTGCGGAGTAGAGAGCCCTGCAAACGCATCATGGAGCCTGTAACGTGGTGAGAAAATGGATGTAAAAATGAGCGGTAAGAAATTACCAGCCAAGTGAGATGTTTTCGGTTAGAGGGCATGGGACGACGTAGGAGGGAGTTTCCTTGTTTTGCGCGTCAGTGAAGGATGGAATGGAAGAAACTCCGTCTTACAGCTCCCTTCCTTTTTGCCTTTATGACTCCTCGTTCGCATTTTTCAAGATCTATCACTTCCGGTTCTGTCCAGCGTTGAACTGGGCAGCTGTGAGCATGGCGTCGCGCGTGTAACAGTCGAGCTTGCCATAAACAATATCATTGTATGCCTGAAATAGGCTTCCTGCAGATTGCGGATACTTTGAAAGAATGTGAGATAATACTTGGTACTAAAGAGCATATCAGTGCGATCCTGCCGGAGACTCTGCTTCCACTCACCGATGGATGGTCTTCCATGTGGTGACTTGAGGCTGAACCTGCCAAATACGGAATACCCACGTGGTTATCGCACAAAATCTCTACTGTGACTCGGGCGGTCGCTGCTGTACCGAGCAGAATGGTGAGTGTACACTCGAACTAATGTTCTTTGCCCCTGATGAAAAAAATGTAGAGACCAATCCTACTACAAGGTTGTTACATCCGCCCTCGAAAAACTTCTGACGCTAACATGAATCGCTAGGCCACGAACGGTCACTAACCCAGATCAAATTCAACAGAGAAGGAGATCTTCTTTTCTCATGTTCAAAGGATTATATTATCAACGTTTGGTTCTCACATAACGGAGAACGCTTAGGAACATATGATGGACACAATGGATCTGTATGGACGGTGGATGTGGATGGCGCGTATGCTCCTTCTTTCTCTACATTGCGATATTAACGGTGGATTCATCAGCGGAAACAAAATATCTCATTTCAGGCGCGGCCGATAATACGCTGAAGTTATGGTTGGTGCAAACTGGAAAGTGTCTATACACTTGGGAATTCCCAACAGCCGTCAAAAGAGTGGCTTTTAACGAAGAAGGTGATCAGGTGGTGTGCATAACGGAACAACGTATGGGATTCCAATGTGCAATTCGGGTATTTAAGCTCAATAGGGAAGATGGGATGAAACGTACGTTACACCTGCTATCTGACCATTTACGACCACATTAATCGAGTTTTCTCCAAAATAGAATCAAAAGAACCTTTGTATATGTTCAACCCCATCGGATCAAAAGCCACAGTGTGTGCTTTCACGCCAAAGCAAAATATCATCATCACCGGTCACGAATCCGGGAAAGTGGCACTATTCAATGTCAAGACGGGCGACGAAATACAGAGCAACGAGCGGGCGCACGGTGATGTTGTCACTGACCTACAACTCAGCAAGGATTGGAATTACTGCATCACGAGCAGCAAAGACAAATCCGCTCGGGTAAGCGGCGCATTGCAGTCGCCTATCAGGTGGCTTATAGATACCGCAGATACACGACACCAAGGATCTAATGGTAATTAAGACATTTCCAACGGAAACACCGTTGAACAGTGCGGCGCTCGCGCCAACTAGACCATACGTACGTCTCGATCGCTCTGTCCGTTACGGAGTGAACTCAACTCGAGCAGGTCCTGTTGGGGGGAGGTCAAGAGGCAATGAGTGTTACAACAACGTCGCTGCGCCAAGGCAAGTTTGAGACGAGGTTTTGGCACAAAGTATTTGAAGAAGAGGTTGGGCGCGTCAAGGGCCACTTCGGTCCTATCAACACGTATGTCAACATTCTCGGTTTTTTCAACAAGGCTCATTCTTTTTGGGATGCAGGATCGCCGTTCATCCTGCAGGACTTAGTTATGCCTCGGGTGGAGAAGATGGATTTGTGCGGGTACACCACTTTGATGAATCATACTTCAAAGCCAAGCCGTATGGAGACGTAGAAATTGTTGACTGAAATTGTTGTATTTTGGTCTGTATTATTCTTCTTCAGGACCAATGTTCGTCACAATACAACGGCATGTACCTTAATGAAAATAGCACAAAGCTGTAAGGTCTAATCGTCCGCACCGGAGTAACAAAAGAACCGTTACATAATACATGGTTATAATAATCTCAGCATGTTCTGTCTCGACTTTCTCCTTCCATCTCTCATCTCCCGCTTCCCGGCGTCGCAGATTAGGGCGCCATAGTGAAGCGACCACATTAGAATGGTCGTTTTGACCAATTTCGTCTTCCTCTCATTAATTTCGATTTTCTCACCAGTTTTCGCGTCGAGAGCAGGCCAGCCGTCGCAACGCACTTCATTTCATTTCAATAAATACCTTCGACGAAGTTCTTCTTCAAGAAACGTTCCTTCAGCAGGATATTACGACCCCCTGTCCAATGGTGGTAGCATGCTGACTGTGAGTGTTGTCCTTGCACGTTGTGTGGCGTCCATCGCCATTCCATATTTGTCTCATGATGGCGCGACCGTGTCTACCCCAAATGTCTAAATCATGTTCGAGTCTGACTGCGTCCCTGAATGATAGCAAGTAGCCAACACATATCCTCTTGGCCAAGGCGAACCATTGAACATCATCATTTCTGGCCATTCCGATGCAGCAGTGCTCGTCGACCAGGCGACGGATGGTGGACTTCAAAATTTCTTTCGGTCGTTTGGATTTGGTGGTGAATGCCTAGGGCAGCACGAGGGCGCAAATCAAGCGGCCAACTTGGGCGATGGAAATGGCTACGTTAATGAAACTGCTGAGATGAGATGGGATTACGGGGATCCGCAGTTTGACTATCACCGCTATTTTACCCAACGACGGCTATATTTACTCTTTGATTCAGCGGCGCTATTTTCATGGCGTCTTCGTATGAACTTCCATTGTCACGTTAGTGCTATGGCTACAGATTTGATGGGTTTCTAACCACGTCCGTGTCGTAGAGGACCACGATATCATTCCAAACGGCTACAACCTGGGTCGGCGAGTACTTTGCGACTTGAATCAAAGCTTAGATACTGATGCCACACAGAGACTGGTTAATTGGAAATATGACGCAGACCGCTATACCGACACTCAACCTGACCAACTCTTCAACCTATTCAGGAACTACAATGGCGAATAATTACACATATCAAAATACTGTTCAATACGTTTCTGGATTGCTGCAAAATACAAGTATTGGCATCAATCATAACCTTACGGTTGCCGTTGACGGTCTTAATGCGATCGATGGCCTCGTTGCTATTGTTGAAGTAAAGATCGTTGGAGGTCCAAGTGAAAAATCAGCGTAAGTTCACCTGTCATCTATTCCCGACAATAACTCATATGCTCCGTCATCCAGCGCCATGCCATCCATAGACTCGTCGTTCTACGGATCATCCATACTGACAATAGCGCTGCTTTTATTGTTATCATGACAGTTATAATTGGACACGTTATATAACCTTATGTGCTTGCTAATCCCGGGACATAGTATGTACAATGGAAACTGGATCTTATAGAATCCTCCTGCTGGTCAGCATGTATAGCTGACATCCGTAATATATTTTTCGATAAGCGAAGGACTTATCTGCATCTCAAGAAGCGTCGTCCTCGGTGCAGAGTTTTACATTGGATTTATCTGAGAGTTGTGAAATAAAGCCAATAATGATCGTTTGGATCTTGTCCCTTTATGAACAATTTACGGTCACGCATGCTTCCATGAGCGAGTTTGTCTTGTTCTACGCCTTTGGCTGTCCCAAAATCGGTGAGGGGAGATTTGCGATGCTGTAGCCGGATGCGGTGTTTGGCCTTGCCATCTGGCCAGGGGGAAGCAGGTATATACGTCGTTGTATACATCTCCGTAAGAAGGGACACCGCAAATAGCCGTCACGATCGGAATAATTGCCGGCGCACCCGAAACCTCTAAGATACTATGACACCAAAATACATATGAATTGAAGGCAAAAATTTTAAGCGTTCTAAAGGTAACTGAAGTTCTACCAAAACATCCTGAGATTGACATGACTTTAAAGGGGGTGCGATGTCCGTAACAGGTTTCTCAATGTCTGTAGTTCAGAACACTTTTGCTTGCGGTTCATCAACCTGTTTCAAAGTCAGCCACTTTTAAGAGAAGTGATCACATATTGTACCTTGATTTCCTTGCAGATATGTTTCCTACTCTCCGAAAAATTGATGAGACGGAATCCACCCCCGCGAACACGTGCTATATTCCGGGGTTCGAGGTCCCCATGCACTATTCCAGTACTATGAAGATCTTGCACCAACTTGTATACTTGGGCTCTGGGGTATAATCAACATGAGAACAATTGCTTAAATATGATTCTCACCGCTCTGAGCCGTTCAGCTCGTTCCACTTCCTCAGGATGGTGCCGTCGCATAACTCAAGGATAAGAACAACGATGCCATGACCTTCAAATCCCATAGCAGCGCGAGGTGATGCGATCGCGTAGTTGTCCAGATTGGTATACGAGCGAGGACACCCAGGAAAGGATAGAATATAGCAAGATCTGTTTTACCTGTGATATGGTTATACATCGTCCTCACACTGAGTCACAGCCTTGAAATACCACATGTAGTCTTGTGGTCCGACCGATCTCATGTCTGACATGTCTTTGAGCAATACATCGACTATCGATGTCCAGTTAGTTATGGCACTCGCGTTGCGTTTAATTTCACCTACTTCGACACAGCCGGTTCATAGAGATAAGGTGGATGTGCTTCCACAATGATGACAGCGATCTAACTTTTGCGGAGGGAGATAGACGGTTCGTGCCGTTATTGAATCTCCAGATGGGTCTGTGCTGGACGACATGAGATCATTGAGATGACACTTGGTTGCGTTATCAGTCAACGTGTCACAGGAGTCACAAAACAAGGAATGGGCTAACGGCCCCTACTCCAATGCTAGTCAGAGTAGATCGTTAGGAGCAGTCAGCTTCTTGCCGCATACGACAACAGATCAACACTGGAGTTACCAAACCCTGGATTTAGCTAGTGCCACCAAAGTATAGACTTTGAGCCGGTCTTCCGAATAGCCATGATGCATGATGGCTTTCTGCTTCTTTCTCAGGTCCTCCGTAATGTATATCCTTAGTAACGCCTCGTTTTCCTTTCTACTGCTACCAATTCTTGAGATGCCGGTATCACGATAAGTCAACCTCTTCCACATGCTCCACCGGGCCAGGATTCCGCGCAATGGCAATGTCAACGGCTTGGGAAATGATGATGGATGAAGAGCGTTGGTCCTTCAGGACCGTAGCAAGGTCTTCTTGTCCATGCATCTCCGGTAACGTCTTCCGCCCAATGGAATGTGGGTATGCCGGGCCCTGGAAACTGGCCTCGAAAGCGAGAATCTAGATATAGATCCTTCAACGATGCACCGTGAGATTGACGCAGGAGAGGTATTAGGTTACAGTTTAATAGATCTTTTTTATGAAATCAGTGGCATCAGGAAAATTCCAGGTACGTACACTCACGGATATCTGGAGAAGTGACATGATTCAGAAGCAATGAGGATTTTCTAATGCGGTGGCCTCGCCAAGAGAGATAATACCTTCAAGTTCTAGCCTCTAAGTGCATCTCGGGTTCCGCTAAAGATATTCATCGCTTTGACCTTGAGGGAAAGTAGACGCAGCATATGGGCAAACGGGCCGAGCACATAGGATGAGTCATCTTCGTTTGCCTTTCGTTGCGTGACACGCACTTGTGACAAGGCGCGTTCGTTTCTCAAGGTAGTTTCACACCTTAGCGCTCTTGCCCAAATCATTTATGGAAAATCGAGTAAGAGCTAGATCCTCAGACTGGGACGAAGTCATTACTGGAAAAGTCTACGTGACATACTCGATTACTACCGTTCGTCGCGTGATTTTCCTATTCTATGTATACAGTGCTCAATGCTTCTGAGTCTCTCCTGCTTGGTAAGGTTCGCGTATTTAGGATCAGCCTGCACGTCTATGAGAGCTTTCAGCACTGATCGATCATTACAAAATTTTATTACGAACTGTGACAGATAAACCGGTCGCAATTGGGCTGCAAGAAAATGCATGCTATAAGAATGGGCATTTAACAGAACAAAATGGTTCTTACGCGGGCAGAAGATGTGTATACTTATTCATTATCACAGCACCAGGTAATCCAATAGAACCACATACTACCAAGGTGTAAAGCTCGTGAGAATCGTCATGCAACCCATGTTGAAAAAGTAAGGACCTACAGAATAAGACACAAAGAACACAAGCACTGTCTCTCGAGATGACTCGGTACACTGGGTGGTCACATCTTCGTCGACACTTGACATAAACGAGGAACGACAGTCCCACGAGGTTGACTAAACAAAATACACTAAGAAAAGTTATAAAATGCACGAACTAGTCAGAGTACGACTTACCCCAAGTATACGGTGATGCTGGGTGCATTGAGAAACATGCAGGTACCGTTTGGCAACAAGTACTGAGGCATGTAGTGCCTCGCAGCAGTGCACGAGGCAAATGTTATGAGAAGCATTAGACACAACAAGATTCCCATCCTCGAACTCCTGTCGTAAAGTGCATAAACTGTTGTCCTATGTTAATGAATATTCCTTCGAGGTAGAGACATCATTACTCACTTCGAAACATCAGCAAGAGTTCGAGTAGTATTGCTAGCAATCCCAGTAGTGTCGTCTCCAGTAGGGTCAGCCCAACACATTCGCTGTAACTAGCTGAGCATCCCCCAAACACATCCGCGATGAAAAAATATGCCCTTGGGCTATCTTCAGGATTGTGAGATGACATACTAATATGGCGTGCTTACAGCAGGAAGAGAAGCGCAATGTACCGCGAAGCGAGAAACAA
>WNGI01021072.1_pt1 | contig 10782 bp, 15 predicted proteins | sample 5400621 | NCBI WGS metagenome assembly WNGI01 (sample SAMN13153374, study PRJNA577476) | soil metagenome | isolation source: 20 cm soil or saprolite under Garry oak tree replicate 1 | place: USA:California | collected 2016-06-15 | reverse complement strand
TCCATACTGCCCAGCACGCTGTAAGCGCTGTGCAGATCCAACGCTGCATAAAGAGGAGTCTTCATGGGGGATTGATTTGTAGCAGCTCGCCTTGCTAGACTTCGCTACTCCAACCAAACCCCACTTAATGACGATTCAGCCAACCGCTGGCCGTTGTACTATGAAAGTTGAGGGTTGAGGGATGATAGTTGAGAGTAAAGCAAAGCTCGCTCCCGCCAGCGGTGGCTCAGCTCCGTCTCGTTAGGCGTCGCGATTCCGGCATTGTTACGATGCAACTGAGCAAAATCTTTGAAACGGTCTTGTATGCGGAGGATTTAGCTGCTGCAGAGCGGTTTTATCACGAGGCGCTTGGATTGGAAGTAATAGAGCGTAATAATTTGACTGTGGTTTTCCGATGTGGCGGTGGAGTCCTGCTAATCTTTGACCCTCGCAAGAGTGCCGCACCTGCCAGAGGCGTTCCCTCGCACGGGGCTACAGGCGTCGGGCACGTTGCCTTCGCGGCAAAGTCAAAAGATCTTCCGGCGTGGAGGGAGCAACTGCGTCAGGCTGGAGTCTCGATCGAACGTGAGGTCGATTGGGATGAAGGCGGATGTTCGATCTATTTTCGTGACCCGGCAGGCAATGTTGTTGAACTGGCCCCTCCAACCATATGGGGTGGCGATTGGGAGTTTTGACTTGGATGACGCCGCCTAACCATGCGCTGCAGCGAACCCGGCCATCGCGCTGCAGTTGCAATCCACGCGTCTCGCGGGCCGGGTCGCTGAGCTTGGGTCGTTAGGCGGCAGGACTCCATGCAACTTCCGCGACGCGTTTTTCACCTTGCCGAGTTTTCGAATTGGTCATCCATCGAGCGGCACGGTCTAATGTCAGCGAGCGAGCTAATGGACGCGGCTGAAGTCAGCGGCGCAAGACGTGAACAGCTTGAGCATGGCCAACGCACGGAAGGCGTCTTGTTGCCGTCTGGCGTGTATCTTCGTGATCAACGGCCGTTGAGTCCGTCGGCTCTTGCCGCATGCTTGCACGGCATGGTGACTTCCGAATGGTATGCGGCTCTTAATGCTCGCGTTTTCTTCTGGGTAAACATCGATCGCTTGAATCGGCAGCGTTCAGCGTGCGAACCTAGACCTCAAGTCGTCTTGACGATTGATGTTGCAGGGTTGGTGTCAGCGTATGGTAGAAACGTTGCGGTGTCGCCCATCAACACCGGCAATGCCCGGCGCATGCCAGCCCGGCGGGGTGCTGCCACGTTCGTGCCTCTTGAGAAATGGCTACAATCGGGCTGGGCTAGCGAGGCGGCCGCGCTCGGTACCTCACCTCGCACAAAATCACATCCTCCAGTAGAGCTCACCGTTCATAGGGGCGTCCCAGATATTGCTCGCTTCACCCTAAATGTCAGTCATCTTGCAGCTCGGCAGTCCTTTGGGGGATGCTGCCGCCTAATCTCCTCACGACACTAACGTTTGACTTGTGCCCTCTCACCTCTGATTTTATGCTCGCGCTCGCCAGCCGCGTATAGCTTGATCTCGTTAGGTACGCCAGCAAACTGGACATGCCCATCTCTCTCACCGCGCCGGATATTGCGCGGCTGATTGCTGGAGCGTCTTCGCGATTCGATCTTTGGGTACGGCTTCTCCGTACTAATCCGCCGGATAGCGCCGCCGAGATTGGCGTGTGGAAGGGAGACTTCGCCAGGTTAATCCTGTCCAACTTTAGCAACCTGACAAAATACTACATGATCGATCCCTGGGCCCATCTACCGGATTGGAACAAACCCTTCAATGTAGACGATCGCCTTTTGAAGATGTTTATGCTGAGGCTTTACTTAAAACAGACTTTGCATCCAGCCGGCGCATAGTCCTGAGGGGCCGAACGAATGCTGTGATTGATGAGATACCAGACCAGTCACTCAACTTTGCCTACATCGATGGAGACCATACGCTCAGGGGGATAACAGTGGACCTCATGCAGGTGCTGCCAAAGATAAAGGACGGCGGGCCTATGAACCGACGCTGGTCTGTCCTTTCGCAGTGTATTTCGCAGAGGCAATGGGGCTTCCATTTGTGGCGCTCCCGCACAAACAATTTCTGATCTAAAAAGCTGCAGACGGCGCGTTCTCATTCGTCGATCTAGTGGGAACGTATTCAGACTTGTCTTTGAAGAAACTCTCTCAGGGCTGAGTGGACAAGACTGCATGAATCCCGCGCTTGATTGCGCCAGTGCTCGGATTAAATCGCAGCGGGTTTCCTCAGGCGAGCACAACTCAACACGTTTTCGCGACTCAGAAGCCGATCACGAGAGTCGAAAATTGTACGGCGATCATTGACGTCCATCGGAGTAGAACCGGCTGACGGGGCACAGCGTTGAATGCGGGATTGTTGACATGGGCGGCCTTTCTCGCGGACGATGGGAAGGATGATGAGGTTCGAAAATCAGGTCGCGATTGTCACCGGGGCGGGGCGGGGGATAGGACAGGCGATTGCACTGCGGCTGGCGAGCGAAGGCGCACGAGTGGCGAGCGTGAGTCGGACGGAAGCCAATGCACAGAAAACGGCGGACGAAATTAACGCTTCGCGGCCGGACACCGCGAAAGCGTACGCGGTAGATGTTTCTAATCACGCCGAGGTGCAGAAAGTCGGCGAGCAGATTCTGACCGATTTCGGGCGCGCAGATATTCTGGTCAACAACGCTGGCGTGACTCGTGACACGCTCAGTATGCGAATGTCGCCGGAAGATTGGGATTTTGTTTTAAATACAAATTTGAAGGGCGCGTTCAATTTCGTAAAGGCGGTGCAACGCGCCATGGTCAAGCAACGGAGCGGGCGCATCATTAACATTAGTTCAGTTATCGGGATCATCGGCAACGCGGGACAGACCAATTACGCCGCGAGCAAGGCCGGCTTGATCGGTTTCACGAAATCGCTCGCTAAAGAACTGGCCAGCCGCAGCATTACGGTGAACGCAATCGCGCCGGGGTACGTCGCGACCGACATGACGAATGCGCTCTCTAACGAGATTCAGAAAGGGATCCAAGATAAGATCCCGTTGAAGCGGGTAGGTGCGCCGGAAGAAATCGCGGCAGCGGTGGCATTTCTCGCGTCGGCGGAGGCGAGTTATATCACCGGCCAGGTTCTCTGCGTCGATGGCGGGATTGTGATGTGATGTTTTAGGTTTTCGTCTTGGTGATCGCAGAAACCTGGCAAGCGGGAGCGCTTGCCCTACAATTCAGAATTGCGGACGCAACATGATGCTGACGCGTTCTTCGGCCACCGAAATACCACTGGCCGAGATCGCGCATTGATAAATTGTATTGCCGGCATCTCCGAACAACCGTTGGGCGCGCACCTCCAGCGGCGAAGCGAGATCATCGAGGCGGGCGACATGCAGATGGGCATCTCGCAGGGCGGCCAAATAACATGGCGGTGCGGTTGCACCGGCCGCGCGCGCGCGTAATCCGCCATGAATGGCGGCGGCCTGTGCACCGTACTCAAGAGCATGTAAGGCAGAGAGTCGCCCGTCACGTCGGAGCGGATTCGCCTCATCTCGGTGCGTATTAGTGGTGCAAACAATGGATTCGTCATCCCAACCGAGCACGCTATCTAACAGACACATTGTTCCGGCGTGCGGGATGAGTCTACGGATTTCGGCTTTGTCGATAGGAGTGGTCATTAACTAAATACGACTGGGTCCGACAAACTTTATGAACTCACAATCAACGGGCAAGATGCCCGTTGGCCCCACAGCCAAGATGGCTGTGCTACAGCGGTTAATCCCAAAACGGATAAAAATTAAACCAATTGTAAGGCGCAATCCGGGCGTAATGCTCGAGACGATCGACATAACGTTGCGTCCAATGCTGGATGTCTTCGGCGCGACGGTCGCGATTCAGGACTATTTCCTCGGTGAATCGCTCAAAAAAAATTTCGTAGCGGTTGCCTCCATGATAGAGGCCGAAGAACAGGATGACGGGACAATGCATCATGGCGGCGATGAGAATGGCGCCGACCGGAAAGGTTGCCGGTGCGCCGAGGAATTGACACTTCGCGGTCTTGCCGTCGCTCGTCGGCCGGTCACCCAACGTTCCAACGAGAAAGCCGGCGTCCAGGCTCTCCTTTACTTTTAGCAATGTATCCGGGCGATCCGGAACGATGACGGTGCTGGCGATCTCGGGGTTAAGCGCATCAAGAAAGCGGGTGATGTTTTCATTGTGGACAACGTCCATCAGGACCTTGAGCGGAAATTCTGCTCGCGTTACTCCGAGGGCGCGCAACACTTCAAAGCTACCCAGATGCGAACCCAAAAGAATGCAACCCTGGCCGCTTTCGACCTGTTGATGAAGTATTTCACGGTGATGAAATTTTATCTCGAAGCGCTGGAATGCGCCGGTAAGCAAATAGACTCGGTCGAGGATAGTCGCGGCGAAGCAATGAAAATGGCGAAACACATGCCACCAGTGGGCCGGCCGGCCGCGCAGGCGCTTTAGATACTGATAGGACATTCGCCGGGCGGTGTGCGCGCAGATGACGAAGTAAAGCGTAGCTGGATATAGTAAGAGCCTTGCCGCCCAGCGTCCAATGGCGGTCGCGGTCCAATGAATCAAGCGCAGCATGGCGGGAGTGCCGCGCTCGGGCAGATCTGTCCAACGTCGCGTATGCAGGGTTTTGTCCGCCACCACGGTCATGTCTCATAATTACATGGAGGAGCGAGCTCGTGCGAGTCCGCGGTTCAATGGGCAAGATGCCCGTTGGCCCCACAGCCAGGATGGCTGTGCTACCATTGCGTGGTCGCGAAAGCGCTACGTTTTCCGTTGTCCGCAAATCGCGCCAGTAAAGAAGTGGGGATAGATTTCGCGAATACCGTCGAGCTCTGGTTTTACTTCCGTGTGCTCGAAGCCGGCGCGCTTGAAGGCATGCCGCCAATGATCCGCGGTGAGAAAACCGGGATTAGGTCGAAACTCCGGATCGATATCGACGTCGGTAAAACTATCCAGGATCTGAAATACCAATTCCGGATACATCGGTTGGTTGAGATAGGGGCGCACGCACTCACTGATTACCAGGCAGCCACCCGGCGCGAGCGCGTCACGAGCCTGAGCCAAGCTGAACAAGAGATCCTTGGCGACATGCAGCACGTTGACGCCATAAACTAGGTCGAACTCGCCTCGTGCAATCCCTTGAGTTTCCCATGGTAGGTTCATGTCGAGAGTACCCCATTCAAGCGGCAGATTGGGATATTGCTGCGATAGTCGACGTTGGCCGCGACGCCGGAAAAATGCATTCGGCTCTGTAATCAGATAGCGTTCGAGGCGGGGAAGAAGGCCGCGTTCATTTAAGTAGCGAAGCAGAATCTCGCTAGCACTGCCGGCGCCGGCGCCTACTTCCAGTACTCGAAGCCTGGATCGAGTAGTCAGATAGTTAGTTGCTACTACTGCACCGAGCCAGTTATTTACCGCATAGGTTAAATTGTTATTATGAAAATAGTTCAACCATAAGGCTATTCCCTGTGGTAAGAACAGGCCCTGTTCGCCGTTTTGTTTTCCGACAGCGACGAGGGGGTAAAGGCTCGCGGCATAATCGAGCAGGTCCAGAGTCGCCGCGTTGGCGCTATCAATCTCAAGCGCAATCGCGCGTAGCTCGGCACATTGCGGTTGCCACGGAGAACAAATCAAACGGTAAGAACGTTCTGCGTTTTCCGTCTGTGCCTCGATGCAACCTGTTTCAACCAGGCGCTCCAAAAGCCAACCTAAGGTGGAGCGAAACCGCGATGGGAACGAAAGAGTATCACAAAGGTCGCGGGTCGATCGCAATCGATCGAGTTGCTCGAGAACATTCAAGCGGGCAAGCAGATCGATCGCGAGATCGATGCTATAGCGCTCCATCAACTCGATGCTTTGATAGAGGCTTTCGCTGAATAACGACGGCGGATAATCTTCGAGCCATCGCGCCAGACGCGGATCACGAGGGTGAAGATTAAATACTGGCGCCGCAACTGATCTCAAGGCGACCTTCAACTACCACGCGCCCGTCCAATCGGCAGCAAAAATCGATCTGATTTCCGGCAGTATTTGTCGAATCGAAACCAACGATAAATGATTGCCCGGGTTTGATCGGCCCGATGAACTTGACCGAAGGTAAGCCGGTGAGCTGAGAACCTTGGCGCCACTCGGCCAAAGCGGCGGCGACCTCTTCGAGAACCACGACGCCGGGCACGATTGGGGCACCGGGAAAATGCCCGGCCAGGCTGGGATGATCCGCGGGAATTACTCGGGAAGTTTCGAAAGTCATTTGTTACAAGCGTGGTCTCGCGGAGCGAGATTCTCCAGCTAAAGCAGCTACGTCATTCTGGACGTTAGTCGAGGAAGGCCGTGGAAGTTGCCTTAAAGATGTCGCGACGGGATCCCTCCCGCCTTCGCATACGCTACGGCGCGGCAGGCGGTTGCGCTTGGGAGGACGGGTAGCGAGTATCAAAGTTGCTTCTTAAATACATGGAAATTATCAGATTTTGTGAAAAAGACGCTTCTTTTGCTGGCAATCGCCGGGGTGTGGGTTGCCCACTGGCATTTGCACCGGCCGATTACTTATCCGCCAGGTGTGCTGATTGCGTCGGACCCGACGCAAGTCAATTTGCCGAGCAACGAGCCGGAATTCGATTTCGGTGCTTTCCATTTGAAACCGTTGGCGCGCTTTGCGGTCGATGGACGGCTATTGCACTCGAAAATTTACCAATACGATCGGGGAGCGTCGCTGGTGCCGATCGATCTGGCGATCGGTTGGGGCCCGATGTCCGACCAACAGGTGCTGGATCGATTGCACATAAGTCAAAGCATGCGCTTCTTTTGGTACGAATACAAAATGCCACCTCCAATCGCGGTGGAACAAATTGTCAATCACGCGACCAATATTCACATCATCCCGTCGACGTCGGAGTTGGCCGCTCGCTGTAAATCTTTGCGTTCTGGAGCGCTCGTTCATCTCAGTGGTGAATTGGTCCAGGCAACCGGTCCGAACATCGGAACGTGGCGCAGTTCATTGAGCCGCACCGATTCGGGTAATGGCGCGTGCGAGCTCCTTTATCTTGAAGAGATGGAGCTGCTCTCAGCCGACGCGGTCCCGGACAAATCGCGATTAGTGCAGCGCTGAAGCTGGCGCCGGTGTTCGTTGAATTGGCCGCGGCGACACTGGTGAGCCGACTGAAAATCGCTCGCAGTAACTCGAGAAAAATTCCTCTTCGTGTTCGGGGCGTAATCCAAATTGCGCTGCTTCATAACGATGAAAACCGTGCACGTCGCGCGGTTGTTTTGCCAGGACCTCGCGCATCTGGTTTTCCGCTCGAGGTGATAGTAACCAGCCGAAATGTTTGTAAACGCGACGGACAGCGGTGATTGGATCGCGTCGGAGCTCGACGTAGGAGATATCGAAGATGCGTTCTGGTCTGAGGCGATCTCGTTCGCCGACGAATTTTGTAAGCGTTTTGGACCAATAACGCATCGCTTCCGTGCCGATCTCAACGGGATCGACTGCATCGCTAAAGACGCGTCGCAAAATCGTGATCAGACTGGAGACAGAAGTGATGGCTTCGAGTGGAGAGCGGTGCGTTTGCAAGAAAAGCGCGTCTGGATAGGTCACAAGCAACGTCGGTAGCGCAAACATGTGGGTAGGCGCTTTTAGGATCCAACGGCGTCCATTTTCTCGCTCCTGCAAATGTTGGAGAAAGCGCCGGTGAAATTCGTAGGCCGGTCGCAGATCTTGCTGCAAAAACCATTCTCGATAGCCCGGCACATTATACATGGTGTCGAATTGATCGCTCAAAAAACTCGGGCTCATCAGACTGACGCATTCCTGCGGCAAGTGCGCACCGACCGGATGGAGTTGCCGAAAGTTCGGCGCCATCCATTCGAGACAAGCAAGATTTTGCGAAACGCGCCGGATACGCCGTTGTTTCTCCGCGTTCGTGGGCGGTGAAGGTTCCATCACTTCCCAGGTCAGTGGAGCGCGATTCGCCGGGTCGGCGGAGAGCAAGGTATGCAAAAACGTTGTTCCAGTTCGCGGCAACCCCAGAGCGCGATTCGCCGGGTCGGCGGAGAGCAAGGTATGCAAAAACGTTGTTCCAGTTCGCGGCAACCCCACCACAAAAAGGGGGCCGCGGATTTGGTGTTGTGCGATTTCAGGGCGCAGACTCCGGTCGCGTTGCAGCAAAAGCCGGTTGCGTAGAATGCGGAGGACATCGGAACGCAGCGCGATGTTTCCGATCACATTCAGGCGCGCGTCCCGCCAGCACGACTCAAGCAGGCGGGCAAGCGGTTCGCGAAAATCACCCCCTCGCCGAAATCGTCAAGATTGGCGCGGCGTTTTGCGATTTCGATCAAGTCTTCCGGCGCAATGCGGCGGCTGACTTGGCCATTAAGCATCGCGCCAAATCGATTGAGGGCGCGGATGACGATCGGTGGACGGAAACGATCGATGGTGGCGGCCGATTGCATTGGGCGGACGTTGCAATTGCGTTGTCGCAGACGCAAGTAGGAAGCGGAGATCGAGTGCTCTCGTTTGAATGCACTAATCCAGCGGAGGAGAAAATCCCTCACCTTTATCCTCTCCCTTTTGGAAAGGGAGGGGCGAAATCATCTTGGAGCGGACGCTAACCAGATACCCTAGCCGCGGTTTGTCTAAATCGACGATTTAGAAATCCCCGTTCCTTGCTAAGAAAAGCAACTGCGTGTTGCGTGACGCACCCACCCGTTTCATCGTTGGTTTATGGAAACGGAAAAAGCGACTTTTGGCGCGGGCTGTTTTTGGGGAGTGGAAGAAACCTTTCGCAAATTGACAGGCGTTGTCGACACGGCGGTTGGTTACGCCGGTGGCAGCAAAGAGAACCCGACTTACGAAGACGTTTGCACGGATGAAACCGGACACGCCGAGGTCGTGCAGGTTGAATTTGATCCGGCGAAAATCTCCTATCGCGAGTTGCTTGATGTTTTCTGGGCAAATCATAATCCGACAACGCTGAACCGGCAGGGGCCCGACGTTGGCACACAGTATCGCTCCGTCATTTTTTATCATTTGCCGGAGCAAAAAACCGCGGCGGAAGAATCCAAGAATGCGCTAACAAAGAGCGGGCGATTCAAGCGCGAGATTGTCACGCAAATCGAAGCGGCGCCGAGATTTTTCCGTGCCGAGGAATATCATCAGCGTTACCTGGAAAAGCGCGGTCTTTCGCATTGCGCGATTTGATGGCCCGCGAAGTTCTTCATACGAAGAGGTTCGCCAGTGACGCTGCGAATTTCATTCTAAAAAACGCGCGCGAGTCATTCGACCAGCGCAACGAATTTCGGATCGCGCTCTCAGGCGGGAATACGCCGCGTTTGGTTTATGCGGAAATGGCAAAACGCGATTTACCGTGGGAAAAATTTCTTTTTACCTTTAGCGACGAACGCTGCGTGCCACCAGAAAATGACGAGAGCAATTTCCGAATGGCAAACGAAGCGCTGTTTCAGCCGGCATCAGTGCCGGATTCATCGATCCTGCGAATGCGCGGTGAGATCGAGCCCGTTCTGGCCGCAAAGGAATATCAAACGCAGCTGGATGCGTTGGCCGCTAAGGGGCGAATTTACGAACACGATTTGATTTTACTTGGGCTGGGCGATGATGGACACACCGCGTCACTTTTTCCGGGAACTGAGGCGCTCTCGGAAACCGAGCGGCGCGTCGTGGCCAATCACGTTCCCAAATTGAATTCGTGGCGACTAACGTTCACCTTCCCATCAATTTTTGCAGCCCGGACGGTTTGTTTCCTTATCGGCGCGAACAAAGATCCGAAATTGATTGAGCGCGTTTTTTCTGGAGACCCCGCTCTTCCGGCCGCGCGGGTGGATCAGAACGCGAAAAGAGTAACGTGGATTATCGAACAGAAATCGTGATCTACTTGTTTTACGAGCGGTTTCAAAAGTGAAATCGGCGATGCAAATTCTCGTAGAATGCTCTCATCCTAACCTTCTCCTCCCGGGAGAAGGAACCACCTCTCCCATTGGGGAGAGGGTCAGGGTGAGGGTTTCCGAGTTTTACAACCACTTCTAGACTCGGCCTGAATGCAGACAATCATTGTCACCGGTTCATCCGGCCTGATCGGTTCGGAAACGGCGAAACGGTTCGCGCAGGGAGGGCTGCGCGTCGTCGGCATCGACAATGATATGCGGGCGGAGTTTTTCGGGGCGGAGGCTTCGACCAAATCAACGCGTGACGAGCTGGTGAAAAACTTGCGTGAATATGAACATCACGAACTCGACATTCGCGATGCCAAATCCATCAGCGCGCTCTTTGCCAAATATCGCGGCACCATTCGCGCCGTAGTGCACACAGCGGCGCAACCTTCGCACGATTGGGCGGCCCGCGATCCACAAACTGATTTTACGATTAATGCCAACGGCACCCTGAATTTGCTCGAGGCGGCGCGCGAAAATTGTCCGGAAGCGCCGTTCGTTTTTACGTCAACGAATAAAGTCTATGGCGACACTCCGAATCGTCTGCCGCTACGCGAACTCGAAACGCGCTGGGAGATCGAGCCCGGTCACGAATACGAACCGGGGATTCCCGAGACCATGAGCATCGATGCGACCAATCATTCCCTTTTCGGGGCCTCGAAAGTCGCGGCGGATATTTTGGTGCAGGAATATGGCCGCTATTTCGGAATGCCAACGGCCTGTTTTCGCGGCGGCTGTTTGACCGGACCGGCGCACGCCGGCGCCGAGCTGCACGGTTTTCTTGCCTACCTGATGAAGTGTTGCGTCATCGG
>WNGI01007947.1_pt1 | contig 10783 bp, 16 predicted proteins | sample 5400621 | NCBI WGS metagenome assembly WNGI01 (sample SAMN13153374, study PRJNA577476) | soil metagenome | isolation source: 20 cm soil or saprolite under Garry oak tree replicate 1 | place: USA:California | collected 2016-06-15 | reverse complement strand
AGCAGATTCTTGTTCGAAGACTCTCCAGCCGTATATTGCGAACATCGATGCCGTCGATATACACGGCTCCGCGGTTGGTGTCGTACAACCTGGCGATCAACTTTGCAACGGTGCTCTTGCCACTGCCACTGATTCCGACGAGCGCGACCTTCTCGCCTGCCTCGAGTTTGAGGTTGAGCTTCTGCAGGACTGGCTGCCCATTGCGGTAGGAGAAAGAAAGATCTTCGATTTTGACATGTCCTCTGACGGGAGAGGGGAGGCAAATCGCCTCGTTCCTTTCCTCCACGCCCGGGGCCATTTCGATGACCTCCAAGATTCTCTGAAGGCTTGCGCTCAACCGCTTCAACCGCGAATAGATTTCAACGGCAGCGTTGAGCGGGTCAAAGAGTCTTGCCATATAGCTGTAGGACGCAACGAGTCCACCGACGGTCAAAACTCCGATGAACACCTGGTAGCTCCCGTAGCCGAGAATCGCAATGGTGCCCAGGGCGATGATTGCCATATAGGAAGTTCTGAACAATATCTCGACGAGGTTCCGGTGATTCAGTGCATTCACTCTTGCGGTCGAGCGTTCGAGGAACGCCTGCGTTTGAGCTCTCTCCTGGTGCAGGAGCTGGATCTGTATGAGGGACGCCAGATGTTCTTGAAGAAAGCTGCTCTCCCTGCTGGACTGCCGCTGCACTGATTCCGATGCTCCTCGCAGCCTCCTGTCAAAATATCTTCTGAACGCAAAGAAAAGCGGCACGAGCGGGAGGACTATGCAGGTGAGCTTGAAATCCAGAACAAACATGGTTGCAACGACAAAGGCCGCGTTGAAGATGGTCTGGAGGGCATAAGGTACAAGACCAGATCCCAGCTCGGCCACTTGGTCGACGTCCTGCTCCATGCGATACAGCTTCTCGCCCACTGGCGTTGTTTCGTGGTAATCCGCGGACAGGCGGTTCATCTGCTCCAAGATGCCAAGCCGGACGCGGAAGACGAGATTCTGCACCGTGCTGAAGCTTATGAGTCCTGCGAATGCGGAAAGGGCAAGGCGGGAGATGTAGAGCGAGAAAAAGTAGGTTGAAATCCTTCTTTGGCAGAATTTGATCAATCAGCCATTTGATGAGCAGGGGGTCAAGCAGGAACATCAGGCTGCTCATCACGATCAGGCACAAGCTGAGTACATGGGCACGCAGCAAGGGACGCAGTTGACCAGCAAACCACCGATACTGCCTGCCGGTACTGGACTGCGTCGTCAAGAACGCGCCTCCGGGCCCTTCGGCGAGTCAATCGGGAAACCCTGGCAACTCATTGGTGGGCGCATTTTCAGATCGACACCATCCATCGGACGCACAGATCCGTGGGATAGGGGGCGCACGGCCCATGTTTCTGAACTTTCACTACCTCTTGCTGCTGGTCCTCAATTGCCACAAGTGTTCCCTCCGCCAGCCGACGGCGGTTCTGCACTACAGCGCTGTCCTATGGAAACTGCTCAACTCCGTGATGGTCCCATCTGTTTTGGCCTCCACAGTTTCCTGAATTCTGTGGGCTTGACGCGAAACATATGCTCAAAACATCGCGCGAAATCCCGAGAGTACTGATAACCGGCATCTACTGCGATTGCCTTCACGGCCATGTTTGTTGCCTGCAATTGCCTTGCAGCGCGCACAAGGCATCGGTGTCTGGCGTATTCTCGGATTCCCATTCCCACCGAGAACTTGAATACCCGTCGGGCGTGACGATCAGACAGATTAAGGTCGAGTTCCTTGCAGGCAGCATCAAGACTGCCCCGGATCCTGTCGGGATCCTGATCGATGAACTCTTTGAGCTTTTCGGCTCTCCAGTCGGTGCCGGTTTGAAATGTTTTTGGAAACAGCCGATCCAAGAGTGAATCAACAGTTTTCAATACCTCAAAGACAGGTCGCTCACGAAACAGCGCGTTTGTTCCCATGGTCTTCTTCCTTTCCGGTGCTGGGCCAACAACTTCATTGCTGGATCTCGTGAGATCCGCCGCTGCTCTCCGAGACAGTGCTGCTCCACAATTGGCGGCCGAGATCCGGCCTCATCGTCCGATGAGAAATCGCTTGTCTCCTCTTCAATACTGCTCAGGAAGATCAAGTGTCTGGAGGTAGATTTTTTCCCACCGTTCCTCTTCTGTTAGCGTTCCGTTCTTTTTCAATGGGACCAGTCGTTGGCAGCAACATAAGAATCTGAACCCCGATACACCTTGCTGTGATGTTGCGGATGCGGGATGCACCCGGAAGATTTCCGCGCAGCCAACACGCAGGCAAACATCTGGTTCTATGCTTTCCGGGATTGCGACCGTGGATCCATCTGTCCCCAGCTTGCTCATGCCCCAGAGCACTCGCATGGTTGGGAAAGCGGGTCCTTTGGGAAGCATGTTAGCGGCCTCCACCGGCGACCTTTGAAGCTCCACGATGACCGTTCCAGCGAGCAAGCCCGACTTGTCGCAACTCTTCTAAGTATTTTGAGGTGTCCCGCTCCAACTGTTCGCGTGGAGCTTCGAAATGAGTCTCGAGCGCATCCACGATGCCGTCCAGAGTGATTCCCGCTTGGCAAGTTTCGATCGTTACCCATATACGAGCAGCGACTTTGTTGAGGCTGTAGCAGAGGCCCTTGCCGATATCGAGAAGCACGGCGCCATCTTCGGAATATGTGGAACGGACCTCTGGAGAAACCAACCACCTAGCGTTGGCATCCGTTTTCACGCTTTCCTCCACCAGAAGTGTCTGTGTTCGAAGCAAACGGCCTCGGGGCTGGCTGAGGCCGTTTGTAAGACCGAAGGAGTAGTCTGAAGTCCGAACCATTTCGGACGAACCCTCCTCAGTCTCGCGCTACCGCTTGAGTGGCGACGCGTCTGAAGGTGTGGCACAAATTCGAGTGCGTGTGTAAAAAAAAATATCTCTGCTCCTAATCCGGACCTATATTGATGACTGCAAATGAAAGGTCTGTGAATGAAGTAGGCCTTTGAGGTCATTGTCCGATTCATTTCAAAGACTTACGGGCAACTATTGCACTGAGCTGAGCATGCCTTAGGCGACGCGCATCAGTCGGAATCCGAACCGCAATTTCCGCCTAAAGAGACAATGGTGGTCGAAAATCCGACCTGAAATGAGTGTCCCTTGGCGTCCTTCGATATTAGACCGCGGCTCAAATGTCGAGCCGGATCACGATCAAAGACATACTGAGGAGACGCGCGCGCAGGAGGGCGCAGCTTGTGCTGTGCGAAAACCATCGGAGATGCGAGTTGGGCTGCGGAACCAAAACTCACCTCCAGCCTTTCGGACACTGATCTTCAAGTTCACGCAAGCAGGCGAGTCCAAGTTTTGGAGGTCATAGATGTCCGTTAAAAAGAATTGAGGTCAGCGGCCAATCGCCGCAATGATTCCGAAACATTTGCTAAGCCTACGTTACATCTAACGACTCCGACCGACGCCTCATCGAAATGGGCCTTGGGCTCTTCGCCATAAGTTTACTTTTGCGCAAGACGGTTCTGAATTCAATCGTGCTCACGAGAAACACCTTCTTTTCGCGCCAAGTTTCGAGCTCTTGCGGATAATCTCGCTAAAGAACGCATCCAAACTATCTAGTATCTGGATGCCAGGTCGGTCATAAACAATCGATGGTCCCCCCATGCAGACATCAACGATGAACAGATGTGCCGGCTTGAAGGTCGACAACGTCCCCCAGACCCGTGGACACACGAGGTGTTGCTTGCCTCTCCGTTTCTGTTGCCTTCGTAAGATCGACTTCGCAAGTTCGAACCTTCACTACGACGTCAATCAGTGGGGAGAGGATCTCGCGCACCAGAGGAGTCTCTTCCCACGGGTCGTGCGTGGCACCTTTTTCTGTGCTCCAAAGAGTCATCGCCATGACGCGCCGCGGTTCCTCCTGCGAGGTCAGGACAATCGTCTGGATGAACCCGATTCGGCCCCGAAGAAGCGCGGTCACCGCCTGACAGATATGTTCCCGCAATTGCTCGCTCTTTCCGGGCCGCGCGATAAATTCCACTGCTCGGGCATTCGCCTTTTGTGAATTCATTTGGGCCAAATTCCTCTAACCCTTTCTTTCCGGTTTCGCTCGAGGGAACTCTCTGAGAAATTCCAGACGCGCAGTTATGGCCTCGCGCCCCGCTTCGATCAGCCTTCCCGATAGAATTCGGAAACTCAGTCAACAAGATCACTGTGTGCTGCCCTCCTATCTGCCCAGTGCCGTTTGGTTGAAGCATCTATCTGCACGATCAAGCAGAGCAGTATGAACCCCGAAACCTGTTGTGAGCGACATGCGAGCATGGGAATACCTTGTCGTTGGACCTATCAGTTCTAACTTCATGTGTGCGAATTGGACCTCTCCTTTTTTCCGTTCTTCTTTCGAGATAATTCCCCCAGGGACTCCAAGTACGCAGTTGTGGCTTTACGCCCCTCCTCGATCATTGTCAGCCAGAAGTCTGTGAATTCTTCCAGCTCGAAGGTTCGCGTCTCTGAGCCAAGGGCAAGCTGAACAATACGCTTCGTGTCATCGCGAAGCGTGAAAGTTACGACCATGTCGTGTTTTTTGAACTCGTAAACCAAGGGGTCTGATCCTTCTGCATAGAATTGAGCGTAGCGGCCAATCGCCGCGATGGTCTCCAAACATTTGCTAAGCCACGTTTGCATCTAACAGCTCCGAGCGATGCTACCGAACTAGGCCTCGGGCCCTACGCTACAAGTTCGTTTTTGCCCCAGACCGTCCTGAATTCGTCTGGCTTAGCAGAAAAAGTCTTTTGAAGGTTCTTCCGAATTCGGCAGTCCATTCTCAGCAGCTACACGCCGGCAGCCAGTAACGCCAGATCGCAAGAGATGTCTCTTTCGAAATCGAGCAGCAGCAATCCCTCTGGAATATTAGTGAAGCGGACGATTCCAGAAACGACCCAAACTGTCTTGTCATCGATGCTCACCATTGCCCTCCTCTGTATTACTGACCGCCGCGGCTGTGAGTTCTTCCGGTCGGCCCTTTTTCCGAAAGAGACTCGGTCGTTGCTCAGCGAAGTTCAGGTGAGTCAGTCATTAGAAGACAAATTCCCTCCCAAGCCAATCTTCCGTCGGCAAGGCCGTGGGTGCTGAACGGCAACAGTCGGGGACAGTGGCAGAAAAAGATTACTCCGGGACCGCGTTCTGGCGAGCCTCCGTGCGGAGACTCGGACCTAGTGACCGGGATAGAGCTTTGGCTCGGTGAAGAATCCGGCGCCTTAGTCTTACTAGGGGACGGAGTTCCCCTCGAATCACAGGTCCAGGCCGCCGGCGCATTCGACAGTTCGGTTGTCACGGAGCCACACCATGTATTCCGAAACATGTCAACCCCGCGCTCCGGCGGCCTTGGACTCGTGAAACAGGCCGTTCCCTTGAACAAGGCCCATATTTTCGAGTTTCGTTAGACATTCATCGATGTCGCATTCGAGCCGCTCACCGGAGATTGAGTAGTGAGTTTCGATCACATCCACGAGCCCACGAAGATCGACTCCTGAAGGGCTGGCTTCCACTGTGCTCCAGACTCGTGCAGCGACTGGATTGAGGCTGTAGCAGAGCCCCTTTTGAATATCGAGAAGCACAGCACCATCTTCGGAATATGTGGAACGGACGTCTGGAGAAACCAACCAGACAGTGTTGGAATCCGTTTTCACGCTTTCCCTCCGGCAGAAGTATCTGAGTTCGAAACAAACGGCCTCGGGGCTGGCTGAGGCCGTTTGTAGGACTGAAGGAGCAGTCTAAAGTCCGGACGCTTTTGGACGAATCTCCTTTGTCCTCGCGCTACCGCTTGCGTGGCGACGCCATTGAAGGTGTCGCACGAATTCGAGTTGACGTGTAAAAAAAAATGTTTCTGCTCCGAATCCGGGCCTGTATAGAGGAACGACGAATGGGAGATTTGTGAATGAAGTGTGTCTTCGAGGTTGTTGTCCGGTTGATTTCAAAGACTTACGGACAACAATTGTACCGGGCAGGGCATTGTTTAGATGGCGCCTATCGGTTGTAGTCCGAACCGCAATTTCCCTCCAAAGAGAGAATGGCGGTCGAGAATCCGGCCTGAAATGCCTGCCCTTCGGCGTCCTCCGACATTAGACCGGGGCGCAGATTGTGTTGCCAGCGGTTTTCAAAAGCTGGCGTGGGCTCTCCCTTCAAAGAATATGGCACCGTTCTATTGATGAAACTTGGCACCACGGTGAGCGCCGGCGTGAAGGTCCACGTTAGGGAGGAGGCACAGGCCCTCCATCATTTTAACTAGCCTGTAACGAGCGGTACCATTGACTCAATATAGTATAGGGGGTAGCGTACCTCTTCATGACCCGGGGTCGGTCACTACGGACAAAGGATCCTCCGGGCCCTCCTGGGCAGCGCCTCAAGGCACTGCGCGAGGCTTTGGGCATCAGCGGTCGAGATGTGCAAACGCACAGCCGCCTGATCGCGCGCTCACTGGGGAACCAGAGATATTGCATCTCCCACAGTTCGCTGGTCGAGATAGAGAACTCCGTCAGGGTCCCGAGTGTCCACAAACTGTTCACACTGAGCGCACTCTATCGAATTAATTTTGTGGACCTCCTCCTGTTCTTCGGAATCGATCTGGATCAGATCAACACAGCTCGCCTCGCCGTCAAACTGCCCAGGACTCATCTCGTTCCTTCCGAGATCTATGACACGGAACGGCGTGTGAGTTTTCCAGTGAGATTCGATCCGGGAGCGAGGATTGAAGAGAGCAATCTCCTCTCCCGCATAGTGCAGACTTGGGGCGAAATACCTATCGCATTCGTTCAGAATCTCGGCCTTCGGAAATATCTCTACGGATTCATTGGGATGGATGACTACACGCTTTACCCGATGATTCGTCCCGGCGCTTTCATCCAGATTGATGACCAGGACACCAAAATTGATCCGGATCCGGGAGAAAACGAGTATGAGCGTCCCATCTACTTCTTTCAGCTTAGAGACGGCTATGCATATGGCTGGTGTGAATTGCAAGGCAAGGTCCTGAGCATCATTCCTCATTCGATGTCGGGAAGAAAGACGCGGCAATTCAACTATCCGGACGATATAGACATTGTGGGCCGGGTGGTTGCCGTGGCGATGCCGCTCCGGCGGAAACTGGGCCGGTCATCCTTGCCTGCCCCTGCCACTAAGACAATTCAATAGACACCGAGGATGTCCGCACTGGTCCCCAAAGGGGCTCAACTAATGCAACGGCCTTCACTAATTGTATCGGCCTAAACCGAAGTTCTATTGCCCTCGCCAACTACCTCTGTTCTCCTGCGGTAGTACTAACGAAGTACCAAGGCGACGGTCAATTGCACCCAGGAGAAAGACTTAAGGCGATCCGGAAAGATCTTGGGATCTCTACGCGCGAAGTCAAAAAATACAGTCGGCAGATTGCAAAGACCGAAGGTAATGCGAAGTTCTATATTTCCAATGCGTGGCTCAGCCAGATAGAGGCCACAGGGGCAGTACCCAGTGTTCAGAAGCTCTTCAGTCTAAGCGTCATCTACCGGATCAGTTTTGTCGACTTGCTGTATCTCTTCGGGATCGACCTGGAGAGAATCGGTCTCCATCAGCTCGAAATTCGCTTGCCGAAAACACACCCTGCAAGGCTGGAAGTTTACAATGAGGACAGGACCGCCACTTTTCCTGTGCGTTTCCACGAGAGGTTTAAGGTAGAGAAGACGACTCTACTCTCACGCCTGGTTAGAATTTGGGGTGAGGTACCGATTTCCGTCATTCGGCACCTGGATATCAGGAATTCTGAGTACGGCTATGTCGGCCTTCGAGACCATACGATGGATCCTCTTGTCCCGCCGGGCTCTTTCGTGCAGATAGACAACCAGGTGCGCGAAGTCCTTCGCCCCTCTTCGTGGCGGACAGAATTGGATCGGCCAATCTATTTTGTAAAAATTCCAGGTGGGTATGCTTGCTCTTGGTGTGAGCAGAAGAGGAATCAGTTGACCCTGGTACCTCATCCGCTGTCACGCAGCCGTCTTCGGCACTTTGCCTATGCCCGGGAAGCAGAAATCATCGGGAGAGTGACCGGTATCGCTATGCGGATTGTCCGTCCTGAGAAACGGGCTTCTGACATGTCTGTAAGATCGCCAAAGCCATCTTGACGTTGGACAGGAAAACCTCAGCCTCCAGTTCATCGCACTCCGAAGGAATAGTGACCCGATACGATCCAAGGTGTTTCCAACTCTTCAAAAACTCTTCCGGTCGTTCATTAGTCGAGGAGATGTAGTTGCGGAGTTCCTCGATCAACGCTTCCAAAGACGCGTACACAAGCCGCTCGAAAATTTCTCTGTGGCACAGCGCCATTGCTTTGGAGGCAACAGTTTCGCTGAAATGAAATGTGAGACCGTCATGGGAGTAGCGGCCGGTGTTGAGATCGCGCGAAGAGGCCAAATAAACGAGCCGACTGAAGTTGCCTGCGAGTCTTGCGAGAGTGCGATTCCTCAGGTCTCTTACCGCAGGCTCAATTTCGACGTTTTTGGCTCCAAGACTCATATCTCAGTGCTAACCCTAGCCATCAGTTGGTCGAATGTGGTCCGCAGCCATGCCACAGTACGAAGAGTCTGGCCAACCATCTTGCGAGTGCGCATGGGACCGCGCAGCCAGATCCAGGCAATCAAAAGGTCGCACAAAATGAGAACTACAAGGTAGCTAAGAGCTAACTTCAGCTCCGTTGCGAGGTGCAGATCCTCAATCTGTCCCACAGCCGCAACGTGTGCGCGCATGACGAGCGAGATTCTCGTGCGCGTGCGCCGAAGCCAGGAAATAGCAAGGATGGTCCGCTCGCGCAGAAACATTTGTTGAATTTCTAAGGGCGCATTGCGTGAAACGAAATCCCAATCCACCAGGTCAAATATCCTCTCACCGAGATCTCCGTGTGAAGCAGTGCTTCCACCTGTTGGCTCGCACTTCTGTGGGACTATCAGTTCTATTCTGCTTTTGCGCGTGAGAAAGATCTGCCGGGCCCACAGGGCCGAGACTACTAAAAGGAGTAATGAGACTCCGAGATACGGCAGAAGTTGGCTCATAATTCGCCACCCATCTTCAAGAATGAACGGGCTCTGGCAAGGGCTCGTCTGGTCTTTTCGGCGATGAGTGTGTAGTCGCACTCAATTTTGGATTCATTTTCCGTCGCAGGATTAGGGGAATAGGACCAGAGAGTGTAGCTCCAGATGAGTAGAGCGGCCAGATACGCAATGGGCTGAACAAGCCGCCACGCAGGTCGTAGCCCGTATCCTGGCAGCGACCCGAATGCCAGGGATACTACGCTGGCGTAGATGTACGCGCTATACCCGAAGATGATTCCTTTCAGATTTCTCCCGGTGGCAACGACATAGTAGGCAAGCAACGCGATGATACCCGCCAGCAATATTGCCTGGACCGTGCGCAGATCGCGTTCCAATTCTGCCGAGGTTGTACCAGGCGACCAAACAGGTCCACTAACTCCGTTCCAGGTGACTTTCAAGATGACTGCCGCAAGGACACCCCACAGGAAAGTCCGCGCAATGCTCGCAACACCAGGGGACTTGTTTAGCGCATGTTTGTAAATTTCAAGAATGACCGCATAGCCGAAGCCAGCATGGAGAAATTCAGTGTACCAATAGAACGGGGCGTAAACGCTCGGGTACAGAGTAAGCACAGAGAAACGCAACAGATCAATGAGAAGAACAACGGTCAGGTAGATATAAAAAGCGAGATACTTGCGGTAGAGCCTTGCATTGATAGAAAGCACCAGAATAAGAGCTTCTGCTGCAATTTCCATCCACCAAAGAGTTTGTCCGAACACGTTCGCCGCCGGGGGGACGTAAACTGGATATTAACACACGCGGAGGGGGAAAATGGGAGACATCTTCTCCCTCCGTGTCCTGAGTTCAGCAGATTTGTCAAGAAAGCTTTGCAAATGGGATGGGTATTGGCGGTGGTACGGGCGCCCCCCCGTCAGCTCTCAAGACAGGATTCGCAGAAGTTGCCCTATGGTTTGAGCCCGCCAGCGATAGCAGACTCCCCAGGATCGCAAGCGATATCAGCCAAATCAGCTTTCGTACTTTCATGGTAACTCCTTTTTTCGGATAGGTTGGGCCGGTGAGAACAGATTAGTGTGGTTGAGCTAGGACGCCCGGAACTCTTGTTATCCGCTCGGTCTACCGAGCGTGCACTCCGATAGAGCTTCACCTTCCATTTTGGCCATCATCAGCCAAGCGAGATATTCGGTTTTCGGAAGCCAGGCGCGCACAGATTGACTTTCTCTTCCCGGGCTAGGTAGGGAATTGCACCGCTCGTTCTTCCTACAACGGTGGCGGGGCGGGATGAAGAAGCATCATCTATGGAATCTGAGAATTAGAGGCTTCGACGTCAGGCTTAACGGAACTGAGGAGGTTTCAAGATCACCAGGGCTGCCTCGATCTCCGTGAGCCTGGCCAACGAATTCTCAGGAGCCAGAATGTCATGACCAATGACGGCCTTCATTCAGCGGGGACTTCGGCTCAGATCCGAAGGGCTAGCCAGGCTAGCCTATGTAGCCTATGTTCGCGAATTGCTTCGAGGTGGAAAATACTGTGCACCTAGCTGATCTGTGTGCCGAGCCATGCTCCAAGGCGCAGAAAGTTTACTCATGGGAGGAAAGGGACGGAAGTCTGGCACTTCAAATCGTTGCGTTTCACCCCGACTGGGATGAGGCGGTGCAAATTGCCTATTTTTGGTCCCCAGCAAAGGGTGCGTCGGCATCTGGTCCAGCTCTTGAGTGCGACTTCGAACACAAGAGT
>WNGI01006270.1_pt1 | contig 10783 bp, 9 predicted proteins | sample 5400621 | NCBI WGS metagenome assembly WNGI01 (sample SAMN13153374, study PRJNA577476) | soil metagenome | isolation source: 20 cm soil or saprolite under Garry oak tree replicate 1 | place: USA:California | collected 2016-06-15 | reverse complement strand
CCCCGGGCGCATCCGGGCCCCGGCATGCCCTATACCCTCACGCGCCGGGAGCTCGTGTGGGCGGACAACGTGCAGGAGCTGATCGAGCGGGCGAAGCGGCGCCAGTGGAACGCCGCGACCGACATTCCCTGGGAGGCCGGCCGCCGGGTGGCGCCGGATCTCGAGGAGGCGCTGGCGGATGTCCTGACGTGGATGCTGCAGCAGGAGTACGCGGCATGGTACGTGCCGGCAAAGTTCGTGAGCCGCATCCATCCCGCGTACACGGAAGTGGGCCTGTTCCTGTCGACCCAGGTCGTGGACGAGGCGCGGCATGTGGAGGCGTGTTTGAAGCGGCTCTATCTCAACGGGGTGGGGCTGCGGGAGGTGTCGGAGAGCACGGAGAGCTCGATCAAGGGGCTCTTGATGCAGGACGACTTCCCGCGGACGAGCTTCTTGCTGCACGTGCTCGGCGAGGGGACGTTTACGGATCTCTTCCATCTGATGATCGACATCGCCCCGGATGCGGCCACCCGGGAGATGATGGTCCGCTCATTGGAGGACGAAGCGCGTCACGTCGCGTACGGGGTGGGGCGGCTGCGCACCCAGCTGGCGTCGCAGCGCGACCCCGACGCGGTGGGCCAGCAGTTTGTCGAGGCGCTGGAGTCGCGGCTGTCGTTCACGTATGAGGTCTCCGGCATCCCCCTGCCCGTCCAGCAGGCGCTCGCCGTCCTGGCGGGCGGCGGCCGGTCTCCCGACGCCGCGGCGCGCGGCAAGGATCGAGTGCGCGCGTTCGTCGACCAGCTCAACCGCAACCGCCTGCAGCGTCTGCGCGAGGCCGGCTTCAGCGAGAAGGTGGCCGACCACATCTCGCAGTTGCACATCCGAAGCGCGGGAGGCCTGATGTGACCTCGTCGGTCCCCCGCGGCGCCCCTGCCACGCCCGCCGCGCCCGTCACCCCCGGAGCCCCGGCAGGAGACGACGCCGCGCAGATTCGGTGGATCCTGGAGACCTGCCGCACCGTGGCGGTCGTGGGCCTGTCCAGTCACCCGTACAAAGACAGCCACATCGTCGCGCACCATCTCCACCGGGCGGGGTTCCAGGTCGTGCCCATCAACCCGTCGGCGGCCACCATCCTCGGTCGGCCGGTCTCCCCCTCGCTGGCCGCGCTGCCGCCCGACGTCGCGCGGGGCATCGATCTGGTGCTGATCTTCCGGCCGAGCGAGGAAGTGGGCCCGATCGTGGACGCGGCGCTGGCCCACCTGCCCAATCTCCGGGCCGTCTGGACCCAGAAAGGGATCGTCGATGACGCCGCCGCCGCCCGGGCGCGCGCGAAGGGTCTTGTGGTGATTCAGGATCGGTGCATCCGCACGCAGCACCTGTTCATGAAGTTCGGCCATGCCCGCGGTGAGTGAGACCCCGCAGCCGGTCATCGTGAGCGCGGTGCGGACGCCCGTCGGGCGATTCCAGGGCGCGCTGTCGTCGGTGCCCGCCGCGGACCTGGGCGCCGCCGCCGTGCGCGCCGCGGTGGCCCGGGCGGGGGTGTCCCGCCCGGACGAGATCGACGAAGTGATCCTGGGGAATGTGGTGTCGGCCGGCCTGGGACAGAACATTGCGCGTCAGTGCGCCGCGGGCGGCGGCCTTCCCTGGAGCGTCGGCGCCGTGACCGTGAACAAGGTCTGCGGGGCGAGTCTGAAGGCGGTCATCTTCGCGTCGCAGGGCATTCGCGCGGGGGACGGGGAGCTGTACGTCGTCGGGGGCGTGGAAAGCATGAGCCGGACGCCGCACCTCGTCGACGGCCGCCTGCATCAGCTCCGCTACGGACACGGGGAACTGCGGGACGCGCTGGTGGTGGACGGGCTGTGGTGCGCGTTCGAAGACTGGGCCATGGGTGATGCGGCCGAATATATCGCCGAGCGGTATGGGGTGACCAGGGCGGCGATGGACGAGTACGCGCTCGCCAGCCACCGGAAGGCCGTCGCCGCGATCGGGGACGGGAAGTTCACGGCCGAGATCGTCCCGGTCGCGACTCAAGGATCCCGGGGCGAGGCCGTCCTGGTGGATCGCGACGAGGCGCCCCGCCGCGACACGTCGCTCGAGGCGCTGGCGAAGCTGCCACCGGCGTTCAAGCCCGGAGGGAGGGTGACGGCGGGAAACGCTCCCGGTCTCAACGACGCGGCCTGCGCGCTGGTGCTCGCCAGCGCCGCGAAGGCCCGGGCGCTCGGCGCGCAGCCGCTGGCCCGCATCGTGGGCTACGCGCAGGCGGCCGTGGAACCAAAAGACATTTTCGACGCGCCGGCCCACGCCATTCCGCGCCTGCTCAAGCGGGTGGGCTGGTCGCTCGGCGACGTGGATCTGATCGAGCTGAATGAGGCCTTCGCCGCGCAGGCGCTGGCGAACGGCTACGCCCTCTCGGACATGGGATGGGATTGGGAGAAGGTCAACGTGCACGGGGGCGCGATCGCCCTCGGCCACCCGCTCGGCGCGACCGGCGCGAGATTGCTCACCACGCTGGTGCACGCGCTGCGCGATCGTGGGCGGCGCCGGGGAATTGCCGCTCTCTGCCTGGGGGGCGGCGAGGCGGTCGCGGTCGCGGTGGAGGCAGGAGAGCCGGGCACCGGCAATGGCTGATCCCGTCCCCCTGCTCGTCGTCGGCGCCGGCCCCTACGGGCTGGCGATGTCGGCGTACGCGAAGCGCCACGGGATCGCCCACGTCGTCGCCGGCAGGCCCATGGATTTTTGGGCGTCCCAGATGCCGCGGGAGTTGTACCTCCGTTCGGGATGCGACTGGCACCTCGACCCCTTCGACGAAGACACGATCGAGGGCTACCTGGAAGCCAGGAACCTGACGCCGGCGGCGGCCGTGCCGCTGTCCCGCGACGTCTACCTGGACTACTGCGACTGGTTCCGGCGGCGGAAGGATATTCGCATTGTGCCGAAATTCGTGCGCGAGCTCAACTTCTCCGGCGGGCCGGCGCCGGTCTTCCAGGCGGTGTTCGACGGCGGGGACACGCTCACGGCGCGATCGGTCGTCCTGGCGCTGGGCTTCGGGTACTTCACGCACGTGCCCGATGGCTGCGCGTCGATCTTCCCCGCCGGGCGGCTTCGGCACACGTGCGACGTGGTGGAGTTCTCCGCGCTGAGAGGCCGGCGGGTGCTCATCATCGGGGGCCGGCAGAGCGCGTTCGAATGGGCCGCGGGCATCCGCGAGCACGGCGCCGAGGCCGTGTTCCTCTCCTATCGCCATCCCACCCCCGCCTTCGCGCCGTCCGACTGGTCCTGGGTGAATCCGCTCGTGGATGCGATCGCGGCAAATCCGGGCTGGTATCAGCGCCTCTCCCCTGAGGAGAAGGATCAGGTGGCACGTCGGCTGTGGGCGGAAGGCCGGCTGAAGCTCGAGCCGTGGCTGGCGCCGCGGATCGCCGGGGAGACGGTTCGGCTGTTCCCCGGCTCGCAGGTGGTGGGCTGCCGCGAATTACCCGGCGGCGAGCTCGACGTGACACTAGACACCGGGGCCGCGCTGAGTGTGGATCAGGTCATCCTCGCCACGGGATACAAGGTGGACATCGCCCGCGTGCCCTTCCTGGCCCGCGGCAACCTGCTGCGGCAGCTCCACACGCGGGATGGATTCCCCGTGCTCGACGCCTATTTCCAGAGCAGCGTTCCGGGGCTGTACTTCACCAGTCTGTGCGCCACGCAGGACGGCGGGCCGTTTTTCGCCTTCACCGTCGGGGCGCGCGCCTCCGCCGTGGTGATCGGCTCCGCCCTCCGGGGCACCGCCGCCCGGATAGGCTCGGCGGCCAGGGTGAGCGAGCCGGTCGCGTAGCGTGCACGCCAGGGGTCACGCCTCCCAACAGCAATTTGCCCTCTGCGGTTGACAATGAGTCCTCAAGAGGCGACATTAAGTATATGAAGAGTGTTGGGCTGCGGGAGTTGAAAAATCGTCTCAGCTGCTACGTCCGCCACATTCGCAAATCACAGATCGATCGTGCCCTCTTGCGGTTGGCGAACCGTGATCTTTTGATCGTAGGGGAGCCGAATCGCACTGACATTTACCCACGCCTGCGGCCACTGCTCCAGACGATCTCTTCACAGCAACTTCTTGACGCCGATCGAGGCGCTGGTTGAGGATCTACGCGGAGTCCAGCGTTTTTGGCCGTCGTTGCTTGGGGATGCAGTCGAACCATTCATCCGCATAGGTACGGGGCGATATTGGTTCGAACCAAATTAACCCGAGAACTGTCTACGGATTTGTCCTGAGCGATTCGAGCTTCAGATTTGGAATCCGCTGATAGTGCTTTCGATTCTCGCTCAGCAAGACCATCCCATGGTGCAACGCGGTGGCTGCAATCGTGAGATCGAACTGGCTGATGACCTGACCCCCATCGAGCAGCCGAGCATTCTCCTCGCCGAATCGTCGCGCGATCTCCTCCGTAAACGGGAGCACAACAACCCCGGTGAGAAATCGTCGGAGACCTTCTGCGGCCTGCTTCGGATCCCGGGAGCGGTGGACGCCTGTAACAAGTTCGGCAAGCGTCACCGCGCTAATACCAAGTCCCTCACGCCTGACAGACTCGATTCTTGTTCGGACCTGGTCTTGGCCCCGCAAAAACCAGACGGCCCAGTCGGTGTCCAGAAGGAACGGCATCTAGAGCTTGATAGGAGGGCGACTCCCACGAGCTCTTCGCTCGTACACTTCCTCGACGAACTTTTCCGGAACGAGATCCTTCCACGATCCAAACGACGACAAAAAGGTTGCGCCATCGTCAATTTCCTTCCCAGGAACGAGGATCTCCACGATCTCATCCTGGGGGAGTTCGACCGGTTCGAGGGGTTCGAATACGCCGTTCCTGTATCTTCCTTTGATGACTTTGCTCAACGGGGCACCTCTTTCAGCACACTAACCAGTATACATGAAATTGATCACGAGGCTAGAGCGCGTGAGACGCAGCCGACAGAACGAATTGGCACCTGCAAGGGATCACCGAGCGCGAGATCTATATCCTCGCTGAATGCGCCCGGGCCTAAGCGATGAACAGACTGCAGCGAACGAGGTCGTGCCGTCGGAGCTCAGTCCGCGCTGACCGCGTCGACAACCTCCTCCACGCTGGTGATCCCGAGGTAGACCTTCGCCAGGCCGTCTTCGACCAGGCTCCGCATCCCCGCCTTCATCGCGGCCTTCTTCACCTGGACCATCGACGCGTGCTTCATGATCAGCGCCTTGATCTCGTCGTCGACGGCCATGATCTCGAAGATCCCGGTGCGGCCTTTGTAGCCGATCTTGCCGCAGAAGTCACACCCCACCGGACGGTAGATTGTCCCGGTGCCATCGCGGGATCCCAGCGGGACCCCCAGCCGCTCCATGACCTCGGCCGGGGGGGAGTACGGCTGCTTGCACTTCTCGCACAGGACCCGGACGAGGCGCTGCGCGATCACGCCAATCAAGGACGAGGCCACCAGCAGCGGTTCGACCCCCATGTCGACCAGGCGGACCACCGCGCCCGGGGCGTCGTTGGTGTGCAGGGTGCTCAGCACCAGGTGGCCGGTGAGGGCGGCATGAATGGCGATGCGGGCGGTCTCCTCGTCCCGAATCTCGCCGACCATGATGACGTCGGGGTCTTGTCGCAGGAACGACCGCAGGCCGTTGGCGAAGGTGAGCCCGGCCTTGGGGTTCACCTGCACCTGGTTCACCCCGAGGAGCTGGTACTCCACGGGGTCCTCGATCGTGATGATGTTGCGCTCCATGTTGTTGAGCCGGCTGAGCATCGTGTACAGCGTCGTCGTCTTTCCGCTACCGGTCGGGCCGGTCAGCAGGAGGATCCCGTAGGGCTTCGTGACCATCGCCTCGAACCGCCTGCGGCTGTCGGGCAGGAGCCCGATCTGTTCCACGCCGACGAGCATCGCGCCCTTGTCGAGGATCCGCATCACGACTTTCTCGCCAAAGACGGTCGGAATCGTGCTCACCCGCAGGTCGATCTCGCGGCCTTCGACCTTGAGGTCGATCCGTCCATCCTGCGGCAGCCGCCGCTCGGCGATGTCCATATCCGCCATGATCTTCACGCGGGAGATGATGGCCGCCTGGATGCGCTTGGGCGGGGTCATGATATTGTACAGCGTGCCGTCGATGCGGAACCGGATTCTCACGCGGGTATCCAGCGGCTCGATGTGGATGTCGCTCGCCCGCTGCCGGAGCCCCTGGAGGATGATAAGGTTGACGAGCTGGACCACCGGCGCTTCCTGCACCAGCCTGCGCAGGGTCTCCAGCCCCAGCTCCTCGTGGGGGTCTGCCTTGATCTCCTGGATCATCGCCTGGACGTTCTCGTCCAGGGCAGGGTACTGCGGCAGGACGCGCTGGAACCCTCCGGGGGAGATGACGACGGTCTCGATCTCCTGCCCGGTGTGGCGGCGGATGTCGTCTAACGCAATGACGTCGAGCGGGTCGACCATTCCCACCCGGAGCTTCCCGTTGTTTTGCCGCAGCGGGATGACCTGATACCGGCGCGCCAGGTGCTCCGGCAGCGCCAGCAGCGCCTGTTCCTCGGGAAGGACGTCGTCGAGGTCCACGTACTGGAGGCCCAGCTGCCCGGCCACGGCCTCCCCGACGGCCTTTTCGGACACCGCGCCCATGCGCACGAGGATCTGGCCGAGGCGCTCCTTGCCCTCTTTCTGCAATTCAATGGCCTCGGCGAGCTGCACGGGGGTAATCTCGCCCGCCTCCACGAGCATCTCACCGAGCGGCCTTCGCCATCGCGACGTCACAGTCACCGTAGGTTGCCCCCAGCTCCGTTCGACGATCCGGCCGGGCGCCCAGAGATGGAGACGCCCGGCTCACAGGCATCATACGACACTGCAAATATTCTACCCTTTATATAGTAGTTGTGTATCGGGAGAGTTACTGTCTATCCGAGGGGTCTATTGATCGCCCGCTGTCCTTCTATTGAGAGGCGGGAGGGGGGTCCTGTGGCCCGCGCGGGCTATTTTTGGCCGCCGCGCCGTGCGCGGGATTCGAGGTCCCGGTCCGAGGCCTGGACTCATGCCGGCCCGGCGTGAACACATCCCGCGCCCTGTCAATCGTGAGCCGCAGACCGTACCCTGGACTCGAGGGCAGCACGAGGGCGTCCAGCGCGCCCGCCCCGAGACCGAACGCACCGACCACGGCCGCCGCCACGGCCGTGCTCAGCCACAGCCGCGCCCAATGCCAGGCCCCACGCGTGGGGGCCGCCTGCTGGTCGCTGCTCCGGGCCGCCGCCTGCAGCACCCGCCGCACCACCTGATGCCCCGCGGGGAGCGCCGCCGATTGGCTTGCCGCCCGCAGCCGCCGCGCGGTGTCCCGCAGCGCGGTGAGCTCCGGCGTCACCTCCATCTGCTCGGGCAGCGCTTCGGATCCCTCGAGCGCTCGGAGAAGGATCTCCAGCTTGATCCCGTCCAGCAGCTCACTACGCTCCTGTGCCGCCTCGCCCTGCATTGGCCTCAGCCTCCTTCCAGATTGTCCGAAGCGTCCGCAGCGCGCGCAGCTGCAGGCTCCTCACCATGACGTCCGTGGTGCCGAGGATCTCCGCCGCCTCGCTCGCGCTCAGGCCGGCAACGATCCGCAGGAGCAGGACCTTGCGCTGCTCCGGGTTCAGCGCATCCACGCACGCCCGAACCGTCGCGTGCTCCAATCGCCCGATCACCAGCTCCTCCGGATCCCGTTCAACCGCCGGCCCCGCCCTGTCGGGCAGCTCCTCCGGCGCGCGTTCGGCGGCCAGGCCCGCGCTGTCGAGCAGTTCCTCCACTTGCTTCCGGCGCAGAGACCGGGACGCCAGATGATCGGCCACATCGACCAGCCAGCCGCCGACCTGCGCCGGCGCGGGGTCCTCCTGAAAGGTCCGGAGGGCGATGGCGAAGACCTCGGCGGCCACCTCCTCCGCCGCATCCCTCTGGCGCAGGCGCCAGAGGAGATAGCGGAAAATCCGTGGATACTGGACGTCATAGAGGCCGACGAACTCCTGTCCGTTCATCCGGTTGCTCCTCCTGCCCCCTCACACACGGGCAACCTGTTTCGGTCCGAGCCGCCACCAGTCGCTGGATCGCTGCCGTTTCTCTGGTGCGCGATTCCCACTCTTAACCTGCACCTGCGCGGCTCGATTGAGACTCGTCCCGGGTGATAGTTTCGGCTATCGGTCGTTGGTATCTGTTGGTATCGTTCGAATGACGGGTGATGGTGCGCCACGCGGGTGTGTAAGTGGCAATGGGGGAGACCGTGGACGCCCGGTGCCGGCCCATCCGCCCGCGCGGCCGGTCAATTTCCGAGAAGTTGTTGGGCGGATTGTCCTAACTCTGGCGGTAGCCCTCTTCCGTAGCGGCCGGGCGGCACGCCGTCTCAGGGCGATCCCTCGTCTGTCCGGAGGCCGGGTCAGCCTGAAGCGGGATCCGCCGGAAGACGAGCCAGAGCGTGAGGTCGTAGGCCGCTTTCAACGCCCCCGCAATCACAAACGGGAGACCGTTCGCCGCGGACTGGAGGGCGAGCCCGGAGATCGCCGGCGCGAGGCTCTGGGCCGCCGGGCGCACCGCGTTGGTCAGCCCGGCCGCGGCGGCCCGCTCCTCGGGGGCGACCAGCGCCATCGTGTACGCCTGCCGGGTGGGGACGTCCATCTGTGAGAGGGCCGAGCGCGCCAGCAGCATCGCGGCGGCGAGCGGCCACGACGGCATGAACGGGACGAGCCCGAGGAGCAGGTTGGACGGCAGGTGGGTGAAGACGATCGTGTTCAGCAGGCCAACGCGCGAGGCGAGCCCCGCCGCGGCGAGGTAGGAGAGCGCGGAGAGCAGGTTCGTCGCGAAGAACAGGAGCCCGAGGCTCTCCAGGTCGATGCCGAAGCGCCGGGAGAACCAGAACGCGACCAGGCTCTGGACGACGAGCCCGCCGGCGAGCGCGTCGACGCCGAAGAGCGCGGTGAGCTTGATCACGGTGCGTCGCGACCGCCCGAGCCCGGGGGGCGCAGCATGGGTCCGCCCGGCGGCCGCGACCTCGACCGCCGACGACAGGGCGAGATATTGACCGGCGAGGATCACCCCGGCGGCGGCGGAGGCCCAGACGAGCGATTGCTCCGCCGCGGCGGCCGTTCCCCCCATGGTCCGGAAGGCCGCGGGCACGGCCCCGGCCGCCAGCGCGCCGAGCGCCGCGGCCAGAGACCCCGCCAGGTTGTACCATGCATAGGGCATCACGCGATGGGGCGCCGCCGTGGCGTGTGAGAGGGCGGCCTGCTCGAGCGACTGGAAGGGGCCGATCTCCTGCCCGGTGGGACTCAGGGCGCCGATCGCGGAGAGCGGCAGCAGCACAAGGAAGCCTTGCCGCGTCGCCAGCGCCACCCCCGCTGCCGCCATCAGCAGGGCCGAGGCGATGAGGGTTCGCCTGCGCCCCCAGCGGTCCACCAGGAGCGAGACGGCCGCGGTGGTCGCGGCGCCGCCGGCCAGGGCTGCGGTGAACAACCAGCCGATCTGCGCCGTCGAAAAACCCGCGGCCGAGAGATACAGCGCGAAGATCACCGACAGGAAGCCGTACGCGAACATCCGCACCGCGCGGGCCGCCACCAGCAGCCGTCCGTCCCGGGTCAGCAGGCCGGGGCTCACGTTACCGCCGCTTCCGCGATGGCGCCACGCGCGGGACCTGGGAGAGCGCCGCGTGGAGGCCGTCGAAGAGCGCGATGCCGGGGGCCTCGCGCTCCGCGTCGGTGTAGGTCACCCAGCCCTTGAGGATCGCGTCGACCCCGGGTACCTCCGGGCGGGGATAGCGGCCGTCACGCAGGTCGATCTCGTGCACGATTTCCGCGATGGCCCGCAGGCCGGGATCGTCCAGCCCGAAGGCCTTGAGCATGGTCTCGAACGTGCAGAGGTTGCCCCGGTGCCCGAACGGCGCCCCGCGCATGTCGAACGCCACTTCCTCCGGTTCCGGCGCGGTCGCGTACCGGATCTGCGCTCCGGGGTTGATGAATCGCCGGATCAGCCAGGCGCAGGCCAGCCGGTCCACGTGGGGGCGCGGCCGTGTCACCCAGCGCTTGCCGCGATACGCGGCGACCGTGGCGGGGGGCACCCGCGCCTCGGCGGCCTCGCCGGGCGCGAGTACCTGCCCGATTCTGGTCAATCGCCGGGCGGCCTGCACCCCCGCCGGGCAGTCGAAGAAGTCGATCCGCGCGATCCCGGCGTGCTCCCGCCGCAGCCGGGCGAGGAGGTCGCGCGCCCTGGCGAGGTCCCGCGTCCGCCTGGTCCTCGCGTCCAGCGACTTCTCCAAGTTTGCCGCCCGGGCGTCGAGGGCGTCGTAGTCCCGCGTTCGCGCCTCCTGGAAGAACTCGATCATCTGCGCGTCGCTGAGCCCCTCGAACCGCTCGACGCGAAGCAGCAGAGCTTCCCCCTTGGCCTGCTCAACCTCCTGAGCGAGCCACTGGAAGGCCTCGACGCAGTCGTCGCGCGCGGGGAGGACGTGCACGCCCCCCTTGGGGGCGATGGCGCCCAAGGCGCGCAGCCGCCGCCAGACGGCGACCCGCGGGCTCGACCCGCCCCTGGACGGCAGGGAGTAGGAGAAGACGACCCAGCTCATAGAGGTTCTTGACAGAGCGTATCATATGTTGCTAATATGTGCAATAGATGTTTCACGCTTTGCCCAGCGGGGCTGCACGGGCTCGACCCCCGCCGGAGGTGGGGGTCGATGAAGTGGGTCACGCGCAAGAATGCCAACGTCGACCGGATCGCCTGTCCGTGGTTGATCCGGCGCTTTGTCGATCGGGACGCGGAGTTCATCTTTGTGTCCGCAGACGACGTGGCCGCGGTGGCC
>WNGI01006268.1_pt1 | contig 10783 bp, 10 predicted proteins | sample 5400621 | NCBI WGS metagenome assembly WNGI01 (sample SAMN13153374, study PRJNA577476) | soil metagenome | isolation source: 20 cm soil or saprolite under Garry oak tree replicate 1 | place: USA:California | collected 2016-06-15 | reverse complement strand
CGCGGTGAACTGACGCCAGTGTCAGCTCTGCGCCGCGCCAGGTATCCTGCCGCCGCGTGAGCACGACGGGGGTCATCGACTGCGACCAGCACCTGTTCGAGTCGCGGACGCTCTGGGCCGACTACGCCGACCCGAACCGTCGCGATCAGGCGCTGCAGATCGTCGACGACCCGGCCGGCAACGCGTGGCTCGAGTGGCACGGCCGGCGCATGGTGCTTGCCGACGTGACCGTGCCGGGGGAGACCGAAGAGGTCGGCGCCCGGCTCCAGCGCGCCCTCGCCGGGCAGCCGCCGGCTCGGGCGTACGACGACGCCCTGCCCGCCGCGTACTGGCAGCCGGCGGCGCGCCTGGCCGAGCTCGACCGGCTCGGACTCGACGAGGCGTTCCTGTTCCCGAACTACGGCCTGGTGTGGGAGCACAACCTCGTCAACGACCTCGAGGCGACAAAGACCAACATGGGCGCGTGGAACCGGTGGGCTCTCGAAGTTGCAGCCGACGGCGGGGGCCGGCTCCATCCCGTCGCGCACTTGACCCTGCGCGACCTCGACTGGCTCGATCGCCAGCTCGCGGCGCTGGCCGCCGGCGGAATCCGGCTGGCGATGATCGCGCCCGCGCTCGTGGACGGTCGCCCGCTCTCGCATCCTGATCTCGACCGTGCCTGGGCGGCGTTCATCGAACACGACGTCGCGCCCGTGTTCCACGTCGCGAACCAGCAGCGGCCGTTCGACGAGGCCTGGTACGCCAGCGACCCGGAGCCCACGAACCCGGTGCTGTCGTCGGTTTTCCTGTGGGTGCCTGCCGCGCTCGCGATCTCCGACCTGGTCGTGAACGGAGTGCTCGAGCGACGACCCGAGCTCCGCCTCGGCGTCATCGAGTTGTCGGCGGTGTGGCTGCCGATGTTCCTCATGTACCTCGACGGCGGCGTGCGGTTCGTGACCCGGCTGCACGGCAAGGCGGTCGCCGACATGCCGTTGGCGCCGAGCGAATACGTGCGCCGGCAGGTGCGCGTGGCGGCGTTCGCGTACGAGCGTCCGGAGCGACTCATCCAGCGGGTGGGCGACCTGTTCATGTGCTGCAGCGACTTCCCACACTCCGAGGGAACCGCGCAGCCCCTCGACGACTACCGAGCTCTCGACGACACCACGTCCGATCCCGCCATCGCGCCGGGCCTCTACCGTGACAACGCGGCGTGGCTCCTCGGGCGCGGCAACGGCGCGTGACCGCCGCCGACGCCGAGTTCGAGTTCCTCGCCCCCCGCCACGACGTCCCGACCGGCGGACGCAGCGGCTTCACGATCGTCGAAGAGCGTCAGGTTCACTACCTCGAGTGGGGACGCAGTGCTGCCTCACCCGTCGTGTGCCTGCACGGCGGTGGACAGACCGCCTACATGTGGGAGGAGCTCGGCGCCGCGCTCGCGCCGACGCACCACGTGTTCGCGCCCGATCTCCCCGGTCACGGCGATACCGATCCCGTCGAGGAGATGGACCGCCGTTCGCTCGCGGCGACGATCCCGCCCCTCCTGGACGAGTTCGGGATCGAACGGGCCGCGTTCGTCGGGGCGTCGCTGGGCGGGATCGTCAGCCTCACGCTCGCGGCCGACCAGCCGGGTCGCGTCGCTGCGATTGCGCTCATCGACATCGGCCACCGCCTCGAGGACGAAGGCGTCAACCGCATCATCGACTTCATGACGAGGCACGAGTCGTTCGCGTCACCCGAGGAAGCAGCAATCGAGGTGGCCGAGTACCTCCCGCATCGCCGCCAGGTGAATGCCGACAACCTGCGCCGCAACCTCCGCGAGCTGCCGGACGGGCGCTGGGTCTGGAAGCACATGTTCGCTCGCCGGCTCCGGGGTGCGGAGGCCCCGGTGGGCGGCTGGCGCGAGCTCGTCGCGGGGATGGACCGCGAGGCCGCGAGCCTCACGTGCCCTGTGCTCGTGCTGCGGGGCGCGGCGAGCGACGTCCTCTCGAACGAGGGCGCCGAGGAGATCGCGACGCTCATCCCGGATGCTCGCCTCGCGACCGTCGGAAGCGCCGGTCACCACGCCGCCGGCGACAATCCGGAGACGACCGTCGACCTGGTGCGCGCCTTCCTCGCCGAGACGGGTTGGTGAGGGCAGCCCCCGGGGGGCCTCCGAACCGGCCATTTCCGACCGGCCGTGCGCTCCGACATTGACTGGTGCCGGTGTCGAGTAGTACCAGACACCTGTGGAAAAGGCGCAGGACCCGGTGAGCGAGCAGGAATCGCCCGTGGCGATCACCGAAGACGTCGACGCGATCACGAGCGCGCCCTCGGGAAACGGCGCGAAGCCGGAAGCGAATGGCGGGTCACAGCTCGAAGACACGGATCGCTGGCTGGCTGACCTGGAGACGCTCGAACAGGCCGAATCGAAGAGCAACGAGGAGAACCGCACCCGGGAGGCTGACGAGAGGCGCGCGCGCTGGAACGCCGAATACGAGCGCGCCGAAGAGGCGGCCACGGAACGCGCGGCCCGCGAAGCGAGAGAACGGCACGAGCGATGGCAGGCCGAGGACGAGCGCCTGGCGCAGGAAGCCGAAGAGCGGCGGGCCCGGTGGCGGACCGAATACGAACGTGCTGAGCTCGACGCTCGAGCGCGCGCGATGCGGGAGGCCGAGCAGCGCCGAGAGCACTGGGAAGCCGAGTACGCGCGCGCCGAAGCGGAGGTGGAGCAGCGGGCCGTCGCTGAAGCCGATCAGCGTCGGGCGCGCTGGCAAGCCGAGCACGAGCGCGCCCTGCGCGAGGCCGAGGAACGGCGGACGCGGTGGCGGCGCGCGTATGACCACGCGCAGGGTGAGGCCCGCGCGCGGCTGGAGCGTGAAACCCAACGGCGCCTCGAACGCTGGGAGGCCGAGTTCGAGCGCGCTGAGCACCAAGGGTTGGAGCGCGCAGAGCAGGAAGCTGTCCAGCGGCGGGCACGTCTCGATGCCGACTGTGAGCGAGCTTTGCGCGAGGCGCAACGCGCGGTAGAGCAGGAAGCCCACCTCACGCGGGAGCGCTGGGAGGTCGAGTTCGCAAAGTCCAAGCGGGAGGCGGACGAGCGTGCGCTCCAGGCCGCGGAGGCTCGGCGGCAGCGCTTCGAGACCGAGCTCGAGCGGGCCGAGCGCGAAGCGCAGGAACGCCGCGAACGCGCGGTGAGGGAGCGCCGCCAGCAGTGGGAGGCGGAGTACGAGCGCGTCGAGACGGAAGCCGAAGCGGTCCGCCGTAAGGGTCTGGAGGATGTGCGCGCGCAGGAGGCCCAGTGGGTACCTGCCCGGTACCGCACCGACGAGAAGACCGGCAAGCGGGAGCTCGCCAAGCTTCGCGAGCGCTGGGCGAAGGACGACGAGCAGGCACAGCGCGAGCGGCGGAAGCGACGGGAGCCCGAGCTCCAGGCCCGGCGGAGGCGCTGGGACGAAGAGGAGGCGCAGGCTCTGCACGAGGCGCGCGTAGGGAGGGTCGAAGGGGCCGATGCGTTGCGCCGTCGCTGGGAAGCCGAGTACGAGCACGCCGAGGTGCAGGCCCGGGAGCGGGTTGCCCAGGAGACAGAGGAGCTCCGTCGTCGCTGGGAGTCCGAGTACGAGCGCGCGCAGCAGGAGGCGCAAGTGCGCGTGGCCCACGAGGCCGAGGAGCTCCGGAGTCGGTTGGAGGACGAGGCCGAGCTGCAGGACCAGCAGGCCCGCCGTCAGCAGGCGCGAGAGATCTACGAGCGGCGCGAGCGCTGGGCCGCGGACGACGAGCGGTATCTGCGTGAATTCCAGGAAGGTGCAGCGCGTGAGCTCCGAGAGCTACGCGAGCGCTGGATCTCCGAGGAAGAGCGCGTGTACCGAGAAGCAGAGGAGCGCGCCGCCCGGGAAGCCCTCGAGCTGCACGAGTTCTGGAAGAGCGAGGACGAGCGCGCCACGCGCGAAGCGCTCGCGCGGGCCGGCCGTGAAGCGGAGGCGCTGCGCTCGTGGTGGGAGGCCGAAGACCGGCGCGTCGCCCAAGAGGCAATGGAGCGTGCCACGGGCGAGGCGGACGAGCAGCGCGCACGCGAAGAGCAGGAGCGAACCGAGCGCATCGCCCAAGCCGAGAGGTCCCTTCGGGAGATCGCTGACCGAGTGGCAAGTGAGGCGCACGAGCGACGCCAACGGTGGGAAGCCGAGGATCACCGCACCGTGGAAGAGGCCGTGCGGGGAGCCGAGCACGAGGCGCAGCAACGCCGGGAACGCTGGGAGACCGAGTATCAAGAAGCCGTCCAGTCGTGCTATCGCCGGGAGTTGCAGGACACACAGCAGCTGTGCGACCAGCTCGAGTCCGAATACCGGGAAGCGATGGAAGAGGCTCAGGCTCGTGCGGCAAAGCACGGCGAAGAGCTGCGCGAATGGCACGCCGACGACCGCTTGACGTCGCCGGGGAGCAGTGCAGTCGACGCGATCGAAGCGGTCGATGCGGTTGAAGCGGTCGACCCGTTCGAGCCGGTTGAGGCGCCCTCCGACGAAGTCGCTCGCGTAGGCGAAGACCCGTCAGAGCGCCGCCCGGAGGCGGGAGACGTCGCGTAGGTGGTGCGTCGGGTCGTGGACGGCATGGCGGGCGACCCAGTGCAGATTGAGCATGTCGCCACTCACGATCACGGTCGAGGTCCAGGTCGGCGGGGGCGTGTTCGCGAGGGCGTCGCCCAGCTGCTCGGCCTCGCGTGACAGCCCCGCGAGCGCAACGTCGATATCGATCGCGCGCGGTGCTGGCTCGAAGGTGGGCTCGGGATGTTCGCCCAGGTCCGTGCCGGGATCGTTGACGGCGGTGTCCAGGAGGAAGCGCATCCCGAAGAAGACTTCGCGCACGTGATCGACGTACTCCGCAATCGACCACATCGTGGGAATGGGCCGCCTCTGCAGATCGGCGTCGGTCAGACCCGCGACGGCATCGGACCAGCGGCCGGGGAGATCCGAGATGGCGCTCACGGAGTCGGCGTCGGTCCACTCTCCGCCGTCGAACCCGCACTCGCCACACACCTCGACCGGGCTCGTCACGAGTCTGAATGCTACGGGGCGCCGGGCGCACGCCGGTGATACTTGGGCGATGCACGATGCCCGTCACGAGGTCGTTCGCCGCGGTTACGACGAGATTGCAGACCGGTATCTCGCCGCGCGCGTCACCGGAGGGGACCTCGCACTCCTTCCCGAGCTCGTCGGCCGTCTGAGCTCGGGCGATGCGGTGCTCGACGCCGGCTGCGGCGCGGGCGTGCCTGTGACGACACAGCTCGTCGACGCCGATCTCGAGGTTGTCGGCATCGATCTCTCGAGCGCCCAGGTCCGTCTCGCTCGTTCACACAGTCCCGGCGTCCACCTCGCGCAGGCCGACCTCGTGGCGCTGCCGTTCGGTGACCGCAGGTTCGACGGTCTCGTGTCCTACTACGCGGTGATCCACGTGCCGCGCTCCGAGCACCGAGCGGTCTTCGACGAGTTTCGACGGGTGCTCGTGCCCGGCGGCGTCGCGCTCCTCTGCCTCGGTGCCGGCGATGTTTCCGAGGACCACGATCCGGAGAGTTGGCTGGGCGCCCCGATGTTCTGGAGCCACTTCGACGCCGAGACCAACCTGGAGATGCTGCAGGCTGCCGGGTTCGACATCGTTCGACACGAGCTCGTCAAGGACCCCATGAACCACGGGCGTCATCTTTTCGCGCTCGTGGCGGCACATTGACCCAGAAAGAGTGGAGGCGCGATGACGGCCGTCGACCAGGAGCAGACCGAGGCCATGCGCCAGTTGGTGCCGTTCGCAGCGGCGCTCGGCATCGAGGTCATTGCGAGCCGTCCCGACGAGGTGCGGGCCCGCGTGGAATGGCGGCCCGAGCGATGCACGACCGGGGGAGTGCTGCACGGAGGCGTCATCATGAGCCTCGCCGACACGACCGGGGCCACGTGCGCCTTCCAGAACCTGCCCGAGGGCGCGGCGGGGACGACGACGATCGAGAGCAAGACCAACTTCCTGCGCGCCGTGCGCGACGGATACGCGGAGGCGGTCTCTCGTCCGCTGCACGCCGGCCGCACCGTGGTGGTCGTCGAGACCGACGTGACCGACGCCGACGGACGCCCCGTCGCGAAGATCCTGCAGACCCAGGCGGTCCTGCGCTCGGGTTGACGATCCGGATCCGCCGTGGCGGCGGCGGACTAGCTCTGCGGTCGGACGTTGATCACCAGGGTGAAGATCGACTTCACGACCGGGTCGCCGGAGGTGGCGTCCTTCCAGTCGGTCTCGGTGACGTAGAACTCGAGCTTGCCGCCGTTGGATCGTTCTTTCTCGTAGACGTCACTGATGACGGTCGTGCCCTCGAGGACGTCGCCGACCTTGGGCCAGCGCTCGTACTCGAACGCCTGCTCCCCGTGGAGGATGGCGCGCCCGGGTCCGCGCAGGCGGTCGATCGGCAGGCCGGCCGCGCCGCCCGCGCCGAGCGAGCCCCAGTACGACATCACGAACGGGAACGTGGGCGGAACGAGCGCGTCCTCGCCGCTGTACACCTCGTCGTCGTCGCCCAGCGCCTGTGCGAAGACACGCACCGGGCCGCGCTCGATGACGACCTTCTGGGTGCCCGTCTCTTTTCCCTTGAGCTCGGTCAAAGCCATGGCGGGGGACCCTATAGGCCCAAGCGCTCGTTGGCCTCCTCGAAGAAGGCGGCCGGTGACTTCGCCGCCGGCTGCGGCTCGAGGGTCTCGGGGTCCCATTGCGCCATGTCGCGGTTGAAGAAGTCGCCGCCGTACACGTGGATGGCGGCGGTGCAGGTACCGAGTGGATTGTGCACGGCGTGGATCGCCTCGTCACCGAGCAGCACGACATCGTTGGTTGCCAGCTCGCGGGTCCGGCGCGCCTCCAGACAACCGTCGACGCGACGGAAGAACGTGTTGTCCTCCTGCCCGGCGTAGATCCCGATGGCGGCCCACATCTGGTGGTCGTGGGGCCAGATCGACATGCCGGGCGCCCACACGACCTTCAGCACCGTCAGGTCGGGGGAGTGGTGCAACGTCGTGAGCTCGCCCCGGGTCGCCGGGAGTGCCTGCTCCACCGATGAAGCGTCGGCGAGGGTGCGTTCGAGCAGATCGGAGACGGCGAGCCGCGGCTCAGCCTCGAGGAGACTTGCCTGACACTCGGACACGAACTGATCGACGTCAAGCATGCGATCAGGCTACGACGAATTCGACCTGCCCGCCGTCCCGACGGCGTTGTCGCCCAACAAGTGCTTCATCACCTTGCCGGTCGCGTTCCGGGGGAGCTCGTCGACGAACGTCACCTGGCGTGGACGCTTGTAGTCGGCGAGGTGGTCGGCGCAGAACGCCTGGAGTTCGTCACCGCCGACGGCGACGTCGGGTTTGCGCACCACGAACGCGGCGATGTCTTCGCCGAGCACGTCGTGTGGGATGCCGACGACGGCCGCTTCGCGCACCGCCGGGTGCTCGAGGATCACGCTCTCGATGTCGGTGGGGTACACGTTGTGTCCGCCCCGGACGATGAGATCCTTCTTGCGCCCGACGAGGTACAGGAACCCGTCGTCGTCGAGGTAGCCGAGGTCGCCGCTACGCAGCCAACCGTCGCGCGTCCACGTGCTCGCGGTGGCGTCAGCATCCTTGTAGTACTCGCGCTGTCTTCCGGGCAGGCGCGTGAGCAACTCGCCGACCTCGTGGGGCGCGCGCTCGTTGTCGTCGTCGTCGACGATCTTGATCTCCATGGGCGGGATCGGCTTGCCCACCGATCCGATTCGTTTCGTCACCTCGTCCTGCGGCATCACGATGAACGCCGGCCCGGCCTCGGTCATCCCGTAGGAGTTCGACACGCTCGCGTGCGGCAGCCGTTCCACCAACGTGAGCAGCGTGTTCGGCGCGAGCGGAGCACTTCCGATCGAGACAGCCTGCAGGCTGGTGAGGTCGGCCGTCGCGAAATCGGGATGGGCGACGAGCAGCTCGGCCATGGCGGGCACGAGGAACGCCATCGTCGGTCGCTCGCGCTCGACGATCCGCAGCCACTCCCCGGCGTCGAACTTGGGTTGGTACAACCCGACCATGCCCATCTTCATCGGGTTGTAGATGAACGAGATCCCGGCGAACGTGAACAACGGCGCGCCGTGCAACCAGCCGGCGCCGCTCCAAGGCGACTCGAGGTTCGGGATCATCGCCACGTTCCGGTGGCGCACCGCGACGCCCTTGGGCAGGCCGGTCGTGCCGGACGTGTACATGATGTCCGCGAGGTCGTCGAGGCCGACGTCGACCTGGATGTCGTTGTCGTCGGCGGCGAACGCCTCGTCCCAGGCGACTTCTCCGGGGCCGGCGCCGTCGCTGACGAGCAGTTCGAGCGACGCGAGCGCGCCCCGCACCTCACGCGCCGCCGGTAGTAGCGCCGAACAGGTCAGGAGCGCGCGGACCTCACCGTGACCGAGGATCGCAATCAGCTCCCGGACGGACAAGCGGGTGTTGGTGGGCACGGCGACCGCCCCCGCCTTGTGCGCGGCCGCGTACGCCACGATCCAGCGGAGGCACTCGTCGTTCGGAAGGTAGATCGACACGCGATCGCCCTTCCGGACGCCGCGTGCGACCAGCCCGCGGGCGAGCGCGTTCGAGCGGGCATCCCACTCGTGGAAGGTCAGCGCCTCGCCCGAGCCGACATCGCGATAGGCGACCTCGCCACCGTCGCGCCGCGCCATGAAGCGCAGTTGGTCGACGAGCAGCTCCCCCCAGTCGGGCACCGCTCACCTTCCCCGACGGGGCGTGCTCACATCGAGAACGCCATGCTCGGGATGGCGCTGCCGCCCTCGGCCGGCGCGAAGAGCTCGGCCTTGTGGGCGATGAGGTCGTCGACGGTCCAGGGCTTGCCGCCGGCGGCGAGCTCGTTGGCGAGCGACCACCCGCGCATCAGGTACACGCGGTCGCCCCACATGACGAAGACCTGGCCGCTCACGTCGGCGGCGGCGTCGCTGGCGAGGAAGCCGATCAGCGGCGCCATGTTGTCGGGATCCCAGGCGTCGAACTCGCCTTCCTTCGCCGCCATGAGCTGGTCGGCGCCGGCGACGGTGTCGGTCAGACGCGTCCGGGCCCGAGGCGCCATCGCGTTCACGGTCACGCCGTACTTCTGGAGCTCCCGCGCCAGCACGATCGTCATCGACGCGATCCCGGCTTTCGCGGCTGCGTAGTTCGACTGCCCGGCGTTCCCGAACAGCCCTGACTCGCTCGACGTGTTGATGATCCGGCCTGCGACCGGTTCGCCCGCCTTCGACTGCTCGCGCCAGTACACGGCCGCGAACCGGCTGGGCGCGAAGTGCCCCTTGAGGTGGACGCGGATGACGGAGTCCCAGTCTTCCTCGGAGAGGTTGAAACTCATCCCGTCCCGCAGGATCCCTGCGTTGTTCACGAGGATGTCGAGCTTGCCGAATGCATCGATCGCCTGGCCGATGAGTCCCTCGGCACCCGGCCAGGACGCGACGTCGTCGTAGTTGGCGACTGCTTCGCCGCCGCCGGCGACGATCTCGTCCGCGACCTCCTGCGCGGGCGTCTTGTCGGCGCCTTCGCCCTCGCGTGCCCCGCCGAGGTCGTTGACGACGACTTTGGCGCCCTCGCTCGCGAGCAGCAGCGCCTCGCCGCGGCCGATTCCTCGGCCCGCGCCCGTCACGATCGCGACTTTGCCGTCGAGCGCACCCATCTGTTCCCTTTCTATTTTCCGCCAAGGGCGGTCAGAACCTTACTGACTCCGGTGTCAGGTACGCTCCTCCGGGATCGCTCGCAGACCTTGGAGGAACGAGATCATGGCCGATGCCGTCATCGTGTCCGCCGCCCGCACCGCCATCGGGACGGCGCGCAGGGGCTCGCTCGCGGACATCGACGTGTTCGAGCTCGCCAAGGCGTCGATCAGCGAGGCGCTCAAGCGCTCGAGCGTCCCGGCCGAGGACGTCGACGACATCATCATGGGCGAGTCGCTCCAGGGCGGCGGGTGCGTGGCGCGCTACGCCGCCGTCGACCTCGGCTTGACGGACATCCCGGGTCTGGCGCACAACCGTCATTGCGCGTCGGGCATGGCGCCGATCCAGACCGCCGCCGCCGGCATTCGCGCCGGCATGGACCGCGTGGTCATCGCCGGCGGCGCCGAGAGCATCACGCAGAGCCCGACCGTGATGAAGAAGCTGCCGGGATCGTACGCGGGCGTCGAGCCGTGGCTGTCGCCCAGCCACCCGGCAACGCCGGACGCGCCGACCATGGACATGTCGATCACTGTCGGCTGGAACACGGCGGTCAAGGCCGGCGTGAGCCGCGAGGAGCAGGACGACTGGGCGTACCACTCGCACATGCGCGCCGTCGCCGCCACGGACGAAGGGCGGCTTCGCGACGAGATCTTCGCCATGGAAGTGCCGGTCCGGGGCAAGCGCGGCGAGACGCGCACGTTCGATGTCGACGAGCACCCGCGCCGTGACACGACGCCGGAGAAGCTCGCCACGCTGGCGCCGCTGCATCCGGAAATCGACGGGTTCAGCATCACGGCCGGGAACTCGTCCGGCCTCAACGACGCCGGCTGCGCGGTCGTCGTCGCCGACCGCGACTACGCGGAGGAGCACGGGCTCGAGCCGTTGGCGATCGTCCGGTCGTGGGCGTCGGTGGGAGTACCGCCCCGCGACACGGGCCTCGCGCCCACCCTCGCGATCCCGAAAGCCGCCGAGCGTGCCGGCGTCACCGTCGCCGATCTCGACCTGGTCGAGATCAACGAGGCGTTCGCGGCGATGGCCGTAGCGTCGTCGCGCATCCTCGGCTTGCCGCACGAGATCGTGAACGTGAACGGCAGC
>WNGI01011907.1_pt1 | contig 10784 bp, 12 predicted proteins | sample 5400621 | NCBI WGS metagenome assembly WNGI01 (sample SAMN13153374, study PRJNA577476) | soil metagenome | isolation source: 20 cm soil or saprolite under Garry oak tree replicate 1 | place: USA:California | collected 2016-06-15 | reverse complement strand
GCTGGTGGACGCCGGCAATACCATCCTCCTCGTCGAGCACCATCTCGACGTCATCCGCGCCGCCGACTGGGTGGTGGACCTCGGTCCCGAGGGCGGCGATGAGGGCGGTGAGATCGTGGCCGAGGGCCCGCCCGAGGTCGTCGCGCAGACGGCGGGCTCGTACACCGGAAAATTCCTGGCAGAGATCATGCCCAAGAACGGCGTGCCGAAGAACGGCCGGAAGTGATCTTTTACGGCTGGCGAATCGTCGCCGCCGCCTTCGTCGTCCTCTTCACCGCCTACGGCGCTCAGTACTGCTTCGGCGTCTTCTTCGCCGCGCTGCTCGACGAGTTCCGGTGGAGCCGCGCCGGCCTCTCCGGCGTGTTCTCGCTCTACGCGTTCGGCTACTGCATCGTCGGGTTTCCTGCCGGCCGGCTGACCGACCGCTGGGGCCCGCGCGTCGTCATCACCGCCGGGGCGCTCTTCCTCGGCATCGCGCTGGCGGCCATGGCGCTCGTCACCCGGCTCTGGGAGCCGTACGTGCTGTACGGTGTCCTCGGCGCCCTCGGCATGGGCACCGCCTACGTGCCCTGCAACAGCACGGTGGTGAAGTGGTTCGCGCGGCGCCGCGGCCTCGCCGTGGGCGTCGCCTCCACCGGCGGCTCGCTCGGGACGTTTGCGCTGCCGCCGCTCGCGCACTGGGTCGTCGCCGCCGTCGGCTGGCGCATCGCCTACGTCGGCTTCGGCGTCGGCGTGTTCGCGGCGCTGGCGCTGGCCGCCACCGTCATGCGGCGCGATCCGAGGTCGATGGGCCTCTCGCCGGACGGCGTGGAGGTGACGCCCGCGCGGTCCGACGCGCGAGCGGCTCGCGCCTGGAGCCTGGGCCGCGCGATGGGCACGAGCGTCTTCTGGCTGATCGCGGCGGCGTTCACGGCGACCTGGCTGGCCGTGTTCATCCCGCTCGTGCACCTCGTGCCCTTCGCCCGCGACCTCGGCTACACCGCCGGCACCGGCGCGTGGCTCGTCAGCGCGCTGGGCGCCGGCGCAGTGGTCGGTCGGCTCGCGATGGGCCCCGTCTCGGACCGCGTGGGCCGCCGCCCGGCGCTCGTGGCGGGGACGACCCTCCAGGCGGTCGCGTTCCTGGCCTTCTCGGCTGTGCAGGGGCTCGACGGCCTCGTCCTCACCGCCGCCGCCTTCGGCTTCTCCTACGGCACGATCTCGGCCCTGTTTCCGGCGATCGTCGGCGATTTCTTCGGACCGGACCAGGCGGGCACCCTGGTGGGCTTCCTCTTCATGCTGGCCGGCTCGATCGCGGCCTGGGGCCCGTTGGCGGCCGGGCTCGTCTACGACGCCACCGGCGGCTACGGTCTGGTCTTCCGGCTGGCGGCCGGGGCGAACGTGGTGGCGGCGGTCCTCTTGGGCCTTGCGCGACCACCCCGAAACTAGGTAAAGTTCTTGCAGCCGGACCCCGCGCAGCCGGTGGGAAAAAGTTTTCATGGGTTGTGAGTAGGTTCTGGAAGAACCTATACTCGCGGCACAAATCTGGGCTTGCGGCAGAAGTTGGCGCCGAGGAAGAACACCCTTCGAATGAGAACGGATCTCCAGCTCTCGAACGGTCGCGCCAGTGGGCTCGTCGACGTCCTCGACCGGGTTCTCGACAAGGGCTTGGTCGTGGCCGGGGATGTCAAGATCTCCCTCGCCGAGGTCGAGTTACTCACGATCCGGATACGTCTGATCGTCTGCTCCATCGACAAGGCGCAGGAGATCGGCCTCGACTGGTGGAAACACGACGCTCACCTCTCTCCGAACCGCAATCGTCTGTCTGCGGAAAATGATGAGTTGCGCCGCCAGGTGCGGCTGCTCGAGCGCAAAGTCGCTTCGCTCACGTCGCGCAAGGGTGGCAACACCCGGCGCGACGGTGGTCGCGACGCGAACCGACAAGGAGACTGAGCGATGCCAGTCGAACGGACAAGCGGCGGCACAAGCCTCATCGACGTCCTCGACCGTGTGCTGGACAAGGGCATCGTCATCGACGCCTGGGTCCGCGTCTCGCTCGTCGGCATCGACCTGATCACGGTCGAAGCCCGGGTCGTCGTGGCGTCGATCGAAACCTACCTCAAGTATTCCGAGGCCGTCGGCTCACTCACCCCCGCGTCGCGGCCCGCGATCGACGGCCGGGGCAGCGAGGCGGTGATCGCCGAGAATGCGGCCCTGCGGGCCCAGATCGCGAGCACGCGCCGCGAGGGCACCGCCGCACGGAGATTGCGCCGGCCGTGAATCGAAATGCCGCGCTGCGCACCGTGGTGCGGCGCCGGGCCAAGGTCGACGCCTCCGATCGGTTGAAACTGGCGGAGGCGCTGCTCGGGACCGATGATCTCGCGACCTGTGCCCAGCGCGCGCTGGACTGGCTCGGCCGCTCGGCCGGCGTCACGCGCGGCCTCTGTCTCGTAGGATCGCCGGACACCCTCACCGTTCTCGAGCCCATCGCCACACTCGGCGTGCGCGGCCCGCGCGTCCAGTCGTTCACGCTCGATCTCGAAGCCCAGGACGATCCGCTGGTTGCCGCCAGCATCGGCGTCGGAGCGAGCGTCTTCGGCGGGAACGGCCGCCCGGCGCCCCGGACGCCGCTCGAGTCGGGCCGTTTCATCGCCGCCCCACTCCACGCGCGTCAGACGCTCGAGGAGTACCCGGTCGGCCTGCTGCTCGTCGCCCCGGGCGACCTGGACGTCGAGGCCGAGGCGAAGTGGGTCGCGGGCCTGCTCGGCCCGCGCCTCACCGCGCTGCGGGCCGCCCAGCGCCGGCTGGAGGGCGAGCGGCGCATTCTCCGCGAGCGGACGCTGCTCTACAACATCATCAACGCGGTGTCCGACCCGATCCTCCTGACCGACACCGAGGGTCGCATCACCGTCGCCAACGCGCGCGCCGAGGCGTTGCTCTCGGCGGGCGAGGACGAGAGCGAGGGTCGGCGCCGCGCCATCGCGCTCAACAACATGCTCTTCTCCTCGGCCCTCACCCGGCGCGCCATCGAGGGCGCCGAGCCGTGGCGCCACGAACTCCTGCTCGTGGACCCGGTCGACGGCTCCGACCTGCTCTTCGAGCTGCTCAGCACCGTCACCGTGGACCCGCGCGAGGGCACGGGCATCGTGTCCATCCTCCGTAACGTCACGGACCTGCGCCGGGCCACCCAGGAGATCGAGGAGAACTATCGCAAGCTGCGGCTGGCGGAGGCGGACGCCCGCGCCGAGCGCGACCGTCTCGACCTCATCATCGACTCGGTGGCCGACCCGATTCTCGTCACCGACCCGAACGCCAACATCGTGATGATGAACGCCCCCGCCGAGCGCCTGTTCACGGCCGAGCGCGCCGCCGGCGCGGAGGCGCGCCGCACGGTGCAGGCGAACGACGCGCACTTCTCCTCGTTCGTGTCGAACCTCTTCTTCGAGCCGGGCGCAATGCGGCGCAGCGGGTCCATCGGTCTCGTGGACCCGCGCACGGGCGCCCCCCTGCCCGTCGAGGCCATCTCCGGCAAGATCGTGTCGGAGCACGGCGAGGTCACGGCCATCGTGACCATCCTGCACGACCGCACCGAAGAGCTGGAGCGCGCGCGCCTGTACGAGCAGCTCAAGCGCGCCTCCAGCGAGCTGGAGCAGAAGGTCCGCGAGGCCACCGCCGAGCTGACCCGCCAGAACGAGCTGCTGCGCCGCTCACACTTCGAGATCGAGCAGGCGTCGGCGGCCAAGTCGCAGTTCCTGGCCAACATGTCGCACGAGTTCCGCACGCCGCTCAACGCAATCCTCGGCTACACGAGCATGCTGCTCAAGGGCGTGACGGGCGAGCTCACGCCGCACCAGCGGCGCAACCTCGAGCGCGTGGACAGCAACGCGCACCACCTGCTGGCCATCATCAACGACATCCTCGACATCTCCCGCATCGAGGCGGGCAAGATGCCGCTCACGCTCACGCAATTCGACCTCAAGGACCTCGTGGCCGAGGTGCTGGCCGAGGTGGAGCCGATCATCTCGCGCTCCCAGCTGGCGGTGACGAGCCACCTGGCCGGCGACGTCCCGCTGCTCAAGACCGACCGCCAGAAGATCAAGCAGATCGTCATCAACTTCCTGACCAACGCCATCAAGTTCACGCCGCAGGGATCCGTCGAGGTGCGCGCGGGGTACATGTCGGATGCGGACCACATTGCGATCTCCGTCGCGGATAGCGGGATCGGCATCTCTGCCGAGGACCGCGAGCGCATCTTCGAAGATTTCCGCCAGGCCGACAACTCGCCCACTCGCGAGTACACCGGAGCCGGTCTCGGGCTCGCCATCTGCCGGCGCCTGGCCGGCATGCTCGACGGGGCCATCACGCTCGACAGCGAGGTCGGCCGCGGCTCGACCTTCACGCTCTCCGTACCGCGTGAGGTGAAGCGCGCATGAGCCGGCGGCGGGCCGCGGCGGCCAAGGCGACGCCCGTGGCGGCGAAGGCGCCGCTGATCCTCGTCGTGGACGACTTCGCGGACAACCGCGAGATGTACAGTCAGTTCCTGTCATTCTCCGGCTATCGCGTGGCGGAGGCCCAGAACGGCCACGAGGCGCTCGAGAAGGCGTTTCAGCTCGCACCCGACCTGATCGTGATGGACCTCTCGCTGCCGGGTCTGGACGGCTGGGAGGCGACGCGGCGGCTCAAGGCCGACGACCGCACCCGCGTCATCCCCGTCATCGCCCTGACCGGCCACGCCCTCGCCGGCCACTCGAAGGGCGCGATGGACGCCGGCTGCGACGCGTTCATCACCAAGCCGTGTCTGCCCGAGCGGTTGCTCGAAGAGATCAAGTCGATGCTGAAAGGCTAACCGGACATCCCGGAGAGAGGACCCTAGCGATGCCTCCCAAGCCGAAACCTTCCCGCCGGTCCCGCGGCCGGCCCGCCCGGACGGCGGACAAGAAGGAAAAGGCCGCGCCGCGCAACGGTCCCGCCGGATCCCGGGTCATCCGCGAGATGTCGCCGCGGACGGTGCCGGCCGTGCCGAAGGCCGGCGCGAAGCCCGTGGAGAGCCGCGGCAAGTACGTGTACTGCGTCATCCGGTCGGAAGATGCGCTGCGCTTCGGCGCCATCGGCCTCGGCACCGTTCCCGCCGAGATCTCGACCGTGCATTACAAGGACATCGCGGCCGTCGTCTCGGACACGCCGATCGAGGTCCTCGACGCCACCCGCGAGAACGTGCTGGCCCACGAGCGCGTGAACGAAGCGGTCATGCGCGACCACACGGTCATCCCGATGTCGTTCGGCACCGTGTTCAAGACACGCGACGACATCATCGAGCTGCTGCGTGGCGCCTACAGCGCGTTCATCGACGTGCTCCTCAAGATGGAGGACAAGGTCGAGTTCGGCCTCAAGGTGCTCTGGGAGCGCGACGAGGTCGTCAAGCAGATCGAGCGCGAGGACGACGACGTCCGCCAGCTCAAGGGCGAGATCTCGTCGCAGAGCGGTCCCACGTACTTCGCGCGCGTTCAGTACGGGCGGCTGGTCGAGGGCGCGCTCCAGGCGCGCTCCGAGCGCTACGTGAGCGAGATCTTCGAGTCGCTGCGCGACGTGGCCGTCGCCTCGCGCGCCAACAAGCCCATCGGCGACAAGATGATCATGAACGCCGCCTTCCTCGTCTCCCGTGACCGCGAGCAGGCCTTCGACGCGAAGGTCAAGGCCGTCGGCGGCAAGTATGCGCACCTGACGTTTCGGTACACCGGACCGTGGCCGCCCTACAACTTCGTCAACATCCGGCTGAAGCTCGAGCGGGCCGCGCCGGGGAGCTGATGCCGTGAGGGCCAGCCTGCGAGCCTACGCGGTCGCCGTGGCCGCCGTGGCCGGCGCCGCCGTCGTGGCCCTCGCGCTCCGCCCGGCCCTCCAGGGCGCTGTGGCGCCGCTCTTCCTGGCCGCCGTCGTCCTCGCCTGCTGGTACGGCGGGCTCCGGCCGGGCCTCGTCGCCACCGTCCTGTCGCTGGTCATCACCGAAGCGGTCTTCTTCCCGCCGTTCCTCGTGCTCGGCACCGCCGCGATCGTGCGCGCGAGTGCCTTCGCCGTCGTCGCGCTCCTCACCGCCTCGCTGTACACGCGCGCGCGCGACGCGCGCGAGCGCGCCGAGGCCCTGGCGCGGGCGCGCGAAGACCTCGTGCGCCAGGAGCAGGCCGCGCGCGCCGACGCCGAGACGGCCGGACGCTCCAAGGACGAGTTCCTGACCACCCTCTCGCACGAGCTGCGCACGCCGCTCAACGCGCTCATGGGCTGGATCTGGTGGCTGCGCCGCGGCGACCTCGACGAGGAGCGCCAGGAGCGGGCGCTGGAGACGATCGAGCGCAGCACGACCTCGCTCGCCCAGCTCGTCGAGGACCTGCTCGACGTCTCGCGCATCATCACCGGCAAGCTGCGGATCTCGGCGCGCGCGGTGGAGCCGGCGGCGGTGGCGGCGGCCGCCGTCGACGCCGTGCGGCCCGCGGCGGCCGCCAAGTCGATCGCGCTCGGCGTGAGCGTCGACCCGGCGGTGGGGACCGTGCTCGCGGATCCCGACCGCCTGCAGCAGATCCTCTGGAACCTCCTGTCCAACGCGATCAAGTTCACGCCCGACAAGGGACACGTGGACCTCACGCTGCAGCGCGTGGGGACCGACGTCGTCATCCAGGTGCGCGACACGGGCCAGGGCATTCCGGCGGCGGTCCTGCCGCACGTCTTCGACCGGTTCCGTCAGGCCGACGCACGGCGGCCGATCACCGGTCTCGGCCTCGGCCTGTCGATCGTGCGGCACCTCGTCGAGGTGCACGGCGGGACGATCCGCGCCGAGAGCCCCGGAGAGGGCCTGGGCGCGACGTTCAGGGTGACCCTGCCCGTGCACGCGACCGCCGGGGTCGCCGCGCCGGTGATTCCGCCGCGCGCGCAGGGGCCGCGGCTCGACGACCTCCGCATCCTCGTGGTGGAGGACGACGCCGACGCGCGGCTCTGGCTCAAGGACAGCCTCGAGCACCTCGGCGCCGTCGTGCTGGTGGCGACCTCCGTGCAGGAGGCGGTCGAGACGTTCGAGCGCGACACGCCGCACGTGCTGGTGTCCGACATCCGGCTCCCCGACGCCGACGGCTACGCGCTGCTCCAGCGCGTCCGCGCCGCGGACGCCAGGCGGGGCCGGCACACGCCCGCGATCGCGCTCACCGCGTATCCGCGCGTGGAGGATCGCGCGCGGGCGCTCGAGGCTGGCTTTCAGATGCACGTCCCCAAGCCGGTGGCGCCGGACGACCTCACGGCCGCGATCGCGTCGCTCGCCGGTCGAGGCGGCGGCCTGTCGTGATCATCATCGACACGCTCCTCATCGGCGGCATCAAGTTCGTGCTCAACAAGATCGTCGACGCCGTCGACAGCCAGCTCAACGACGACGGCGTGCTGCGTGAGGAGCTGCTGGCCGCGCAGATGCAGCTGGAGCTGGGCGAGATCTCCGAGAAGGAGTTCGCGACCCTCGAGGCCGACCTGCTCGCCCGCCTGCGCGAGATCCGTGAGCGCCAGCGAGGGCCGACGCCGGCGCCGGGCGAGATGCGGATCGTCGGGATCGAGGCGCGGTTCGACGACGGCTCGGGCGACGCCGACGCCGAGGACACCGCCGCCGAGCGGTGACGCCGGCGGCGCGATTCCGCTTCTTCGGGGGCAAGGGCGGCGTCGGCAAGACCACGACCGCCGCCGCGGCCGCGCTGGCCGCGGCCGAGCGCGGCCGCCGCGTCCTGCTCGTCTCCACCGATCCCGCCCACTCGCTCGGCGACGCCCTCGACCGCCGGCTCTCCGCGCGCCCGGTGCGGATCGCCACGCGCCGCGGCGCGCTGGCGGCGGTCGAGCTGGACGCCGACCGCGCGCTGGAGCGCTGGCTGGCCGCGCGGCGGCGGCCGCTGCGCACGATCGCCGCGCGCGGCACCTATCTGGACGAGGACGACGTCGATCGCCTGCTCGCGCTCTCGCTGCCGGGTGTCGACGAGCTGATCGGTCTCATCGAGCTGCACCGGCTCGCGACCGCCGCCCCGCGCGACGCGGTCGTCGTCGACACCGCGCCCGACACGCTCGCGCGCATCGCCGGCGTGCTCGCCGACATGCTCGCCAAGCATCAGTTCCTCGGCGAGACCCTGGCCGGCGGGCATCGGCGCGACGCCGCCGACGCGCTGGTCGCCGAGCTCGAGGGCGAGGCGCGGGCGCTGTACGCGCTGCTGCGCGACCCGGCGCGCAGTCGCTTCACGTGGGTCCTGCTGCCCGAGCCGCTCGCCGTGGCGGAGGCGCGCGACGGCGTGCGCGCGCTGGAAGAGGCGGGGATCACGGTGGACGAGATCGTCGTCAATCGCGTCACGCCGGTGTCCGGCCGCTGCCCTCTTTGCACGGCGCGCGCCGCGGCCGAGCGTGAGGTGATGGCGCCGCTCCCCGCGCTCTTCCCCGGCCCCCGGCTGTCGTTCGTCCCGGCGCTCGATCGCGAGCCGCGGGGGCCGGCGGGGCTGCGCGGCGTCGGCGCGGCGCTCGGCCGTGGCCGTGCGAGCGGTCGGACGTCGCGGAGCGGAAACCCTGCCGTCCGAGGTCAGCCGAGAAAAAGAGGAGAGCGGCACGCACGCCCCGCGACCGGCGATGTCCCGGCCTGGCTCGATGCGCTGGCGCCGCCGGGCGTCCGCGTGCTCGCGTTCGCCGGCAAGGGCGGCGTCGGCAAGACCTCCGCGGCGGCGGCCGTCGGCCTCGCGCTGGCCGAGCGCCGTCCCGACGCGCGCATCCTCGTGCTGTCGACCGATCCCGCGCATTCGCTCGGCGACGCCCTCGGGCTACCGCTCGGCGACGACGAGCGGCCGGTGCCCGGCCTGCCCGGGCTGGCCGCGCGCGAGCTCGACGCCACCGCCGCCTTCGCGCGGCGGCGTGAGCGCTATCGCGCCTCCGTCGACGAGGTCTTCGACGCGCTGTTGCGCGGCTCGCGCTTCGACATCGCCTACGACCGCGACGTCGTTCGTGAGCTGATCGACCTTGCCCCGCCCGGGCTCGACGAGCTGTTCGGGGTGCTCTCCCTCGTCGATGCGGTGCTCGGACGCGGGCGGCAGGCCTACGACGTCGTCGTGCTCGACACGGCGCCCACCGGCCACGCGCTGCGCCTGCTCGCCATGCCGGACGCCGCGCTCGAGTGGGTCCACGCGCTGCTCGCCATCCTGCTCAAGTACCGGGCCGTGGTCGGTCTGGGCGAGCTGGCCTCGGACCTGCTCGACGTCGCCCGTGACCTGCGCGAGCTGGCGGCCCTGCTTCGCGATCCCGCGCGCACGCGCGTGGTGGCGGTGACGAGGCCCGGCGCGCTCCCCCGGCTCGAGACGGCGCGCCTGGTCCGCGGGCTCCGCCGCCTGCGCATCGCCGTGGGCGCCCTGCTCGTCAACACCGTCACGCCGCCGGGCTGCCGGCGCTGCCGGCGCGCCGCCGCCGTCGAGCGGCGAGAGATCGCCGCCCTCACCGCCGTCGTTCGCTCCGCCGCCGGACGGCGGTACGCTATGATCTCGGCTCCGGTCGAGGCGCCCCCGCCCGGCGGGATCGCGGGCCTCGCGCGGTGGCTCCGGAGGTGGCGGTGGGACGAGCGCTTGCAGGGCGGCCACGAGTGACCGACAGGAACGAGACGGCGACGTATCTGTACTGCCTGGTGAGACAGGATCGCGCACCCGTGCTCGCGCGCGCGCCCCGCGGTCTGCTCGCGACGGGTCGAGCGCGCGCGCTGGACGCCGGCGATGGCCTCTGGCTCGTCGTGGCCGACGCGCCGCTGTCGCGCTACGGGAGCGCGCCGCTGGAGGTTCGCCGCGCGCGGGGCGACCACCGTCCCCCTGAAGCTCTTCACGCTCTTCAACGGCGACGAGCGCGCCGTCGCGCATATCCGTCGGCTGCGCCCGACGATCGACCGGGTGCTCGACCGCGTGGCCGGCCGCCAGGAGTGGGGCGTGCGCGTGCGCCTCGACGAGGTCGCCGCCCGCCGCCGTCACGTCGAGCGCGCGCGGCGCGTGACGGCCGGCGTCAGCTCGGGCACGCGCTTCCTCGTGCTCAAGAAGGAGCAGCAGCAGGCGGTGCGCGAGGCGCTCGCGCGCGGCCGCGAGGACGTGGACGCGGCTTTCGAGTCCCTTGCCAACGTCGCCGACGACGCGCGGCGCCGGCCGCCGGACTCCGTCGAGGGCGCCGCGCGGCTGGTGCTGGACGCCGTCTTTCTGCTCGCGCCGCGGCGCCTCGCGCGCTTCAAGAAGGTCGCGCGCGCCACCGCCACGCGCCTCGGCCGTCACGGCTACGAGCTGACGCTCTCGGGGCCGTGGCCGCCCTACAACTTCGTCGGAGGCGTCGCGTGAGCCGGCGGCCGCTGACCCGTGACGAGGCACGCGCCATCTTCGCCACCACCGACTCCTCGCTCCTGGAGGTCATCGACAATCTGCTGACCAAGGGCGTCGTCCTCAGCGGCGACGTGGTCCTCGGCATCGCGGGCGTCGACCTCGTCTACGCCCGGCTGTCCGTCCTGCTCTGCGCCGTCGACAAGCTGCTCGAGGCGCAGAGCGAGACGGGAGAGCGGCCCTGAACAGCGTCTACGTCTACGCGCTCCTCGGCGAGGCGCCGCGGCCCGACGCGGGTGCCGGCCTCTGCGCCGAGCCCCTGCGCGTCGTTCGCGTCGGCGATCTCGTGGCCGCCGTCGGCGAGATGGCCGAGCGGCCCGCCGTGAGCGAGGCGACACTGCGCGCCCACGACGCGGTGATCCGCCGGCTCGCGGACACCGTCGACGCGATCCTGCCCGTGCGCTTCGGCTCGCT
>WNGI01007424.1_pt1 | contig 10784 bp, 9 predicted proteins | sample 5400621 | NCBI WGS metagenome assembly WNGI01 (sample SAMN13153374, study PRJNA577476) | soil metagenome | isolation source: 20 cm soil or saprolite under Garry oak tree replicate 1 | place: USA:California | collected 2016-06-15 | reverse complement strand
AGCAGGTTTGTCGCGACGTCGTCCTGGAAGTGGAGCGTCATGAATGTCAGTCCGGGACGGAGCGACTCGTCGAGGCGAATCGGGACCTCGACCTGGCCGCGCCGCGAGACCACCCTGACCTGCTCGCCGGCGGCCAGCCCGAGCCGCTCCGCATCCTCCGGCGAGATGTCGAGCGATTCGCCGCGGCGCAGCGGCGAGGTGTAGCCGCCGGTCTGGACACCGGTGTTGTAGGAATCGAGCCGGCGGCCGGTCGTCAGACGGATCGGGTAGTCGTCGGTCAGCTTGTCGACCGGCGGGTCGTGATCGACCGCGACGAACGGGACTCGATTGCCGGGGACGGGATCCTCCCAGAGCCGTGAGTGGAGGAACAGCTCGCCCGGGTGGTTCTCGTCGTAGCAGGGCCACTGCAGGCCCCCCAGCTCCTCGAGCCGCTTGTACGACATCCCGGCGTGGACGGGCGACAGCGACCGGACCTCGTTCCAGACGTCCTCGGCGGTCTGCCGGCCGTAGTCGGCGCCCATTCGGCGGGCGAGCTCCGCGATGATCCACAGGTCGTCGCGGGCCTCGCCCGGTGGCTCGAGCGCTTTGCGGACACGCTGGACCCGGCGTTCGGAATTGGTGACCGTGCCCTCGGCCTCTGCCCAGGCGGCGGAGGCGGGCAGGACGACGTCTGCCAGCTCGGCAGTCGCGGTGAGGAAGATGTCCTGGACGACGAGGAGCTCGAGTCCTTCGAGCAGGTCGATCGCCTTCTTCTGGTCGGCCTCGGACTGGACCGGGTTCTCGCCGATGCAGTAGACGACCGTCAGATCGCCGCGCTCCATGGCCTCGAACATCCCCGAGAGGTGCCAGCCGCGCTTCGGCGGGACTGTCACGCCCCAGGCCGCGTCGAACTTCGCCCGGAGCTCGTCGTTTTCGACATGTTGGAAGCCGGGCAGCCGATCCGGCAGGGCGCCCATGTCGCCACCACCCTGGACGTTGTTCTGGCCACGGAGCGGGTTCACGCCGCTGCCGTAGCGCCCGACGTGGCCGGTCAGCAGGACGAGATTGATGAGAGCGAGGACGTTGTCGACGGCGTTGTGGTGCTCGGTGATCCCGAGGGTCCAGCAGATCATCGCCTTGTCGGCCCTGGCGAAGGAGTGGGCCATCTCGCGGATCGCGTCGGCCGGGATGCCGGTCTCGCGCTCGGCGTAATCGAGCGTGTAGCTCTCGACCTTCGCCTTGTAGGCCTCGAAATCGCTCGTCGCCCGGGCGATGAATTCCTTGTCCTCGAGGCCGTTGGCGATGATCTCGCGCCCGACGGCGTTCGCGAGGGCGATGTCACTGCCGACATCGAGCCCGAGCCAGACGTCGGCCCATTCGGCCGAGCTCGTCCGGCGTGGGTCGACCGCGTACAGCCGGGCGCCGTTGCGTACGCCGCGCAGAAGGTGGTGGAAGAAGATCGGGTGCGTCTCGCGGGCGTTGCTGCCCCACAGGACGATCAGGTCCGTCTCTTCGGCCTCACGGTATGAACTTGTGCCGCCACCGGCACCGAACACGGTCGCCAGACCGGCGACGCTTGGGGCGTGTCAGGTGCGGTTGCAGCTGTCGATGTTGTTGCTGCCCAGCACGGTCCGGCTGAACTTCTGCGCCGCGAAGTTGACCTCGTTGGTCGCCTTCGAGCACGAGAAGGTCCCGAACGTCGTGGCTCCGTGGGCGGCCTTCGCCGCTCGGAACCCCGCGACGACACGGTCGAGGGCCTCGTCCCAGCTCGCCGGGCGGAGCTCGCCGCCCTTCGAGTCGCGGATGAGTGGCTGGGTCAAGCGAACGTAGTCTCTCGGCACTTCGTGCCTCCTGCGAAAACTGACTCCTTGATCTTACTTCCGGCTGTCGCGCCTGGGCAGCCGATCGCGGCGTTGACCCCTGCGCTCCTCGCTCACGCACCTTGAGGTGCGCTCGTTCTGGTGCTCGGGCTCGCCTTGCGCTCGACCACCCATCCGCGACGAACGCAGTCAGCGAATGCAGCTGGTCGGTCGCGGGTCCGCGGCACTGATTGACGCGCCGGTACTGGTAGGCTCCGATGGTGGCAGCTCATCGTGATCGATCGCGCGTTCACGAGGCCCGAGTCAGCGGTCTGGCGATCACCCTGAGCGTCGCCGCCCTGGCGCTCGTGGTCCTGTACGTCGTTGGCGGCTTCGCGAACCGGGTCGTCATCCAGGTCGCAGCCATCCCGGGCTCGGCCGTCAGCGCATCGCCATGACCGAAATTAGGCTGGCTCATAGGAATCGCTGCGATCGAGCTCAACCCCATGGGCGATTCGCGCCGGCCACGCACGACCGCGGGGCGAACGTGCGAAGGGTCCAGCGTGGTCGGCCTGATTCTTATGAGTGAGGCTCATATTTCCTTCGGCGGGAGCTGGGCGGACGTAGTCAGCTGAGCGGCGACCGGATCTCGCGGCGGGCCTTGCGGACGATGCGGATGAAGCTTCGGAGGTGGGCCAGCGGACGGATGTGTGAGGGCTCGCCTGCGTAGATCGTCCGGATCGGCACCCAGGCGATCGTGCCACCGAGACGGATGCAGGTCGTGATCACCTCGACCTCGAACTCGAAGCCGTGCTCATCGCTTGCGAGAGTCACTTCCATCAACCGCCGACCGATAAGCCGATAGCCCGACTGGTTATCCGGGATCGGCTGCCCGACAGCCCACGAGAACGCCCGACCGCCGAGCTCGTTTGAGAGCCGCCTGGCCGGCGGCATGACCCGGAAGTTGCGGCGCCCGATGACGAGGTCCGGATGCGGCTCCGCCGACCAGGCCTCGAGAAATCGCGGGATCTCGGTCGGGTCATGCTGGCCATCCGCGTCGAGCGTCAGGCCGGCGTCGTAGCCGGCCGCGAGGGCGCGCAGGAAGCCGGCTCGCAGGGCGGCGCCCTTGCCCTGATTCGGGCGCTGCTCGGTGACGGTCGCGCCCGCCTCGCGTGCCCGGGCGGCCGTGTCGTCGGTCGAGCCGTCGTCCACGACGATCACGGGAAGGTGCTCGAGCGTGGCGCGCACCACACTCCCGATCCGGGGACCCTCGTTGTAACCCGGGATCAGGGCGACAATGCGGGGCGCGAGCTCAGGCGCGGAGCTCGACGCCAGGGCCATCGGCAGCCTTCACCCGGCCGACTCGCCAGCTCTCGACCCCGGCAGAATGGAGGTCCGCTTCGACGGCCGCGAGTCGATCGGCCGGGATGGCCGCGAGGAGGCCCCCCGAGGTCTGCGGGTCGTGGGCGAGGGTCACAAGCTCGGCCGAGACGTCGTCGGACACGGTCAGCGCCGGGAGGACGAAGCGACGGTTGTGGGCTGCGCCGCCGGTCTCGACGCCGGCTCGAGCCAGGTCGAGCGCGCCCGGGAGGGCCGGCAGCGAGGTGGCGTCGAACTCGAATGTGGTCCCCGAGGCCCGGGCCATCTCGAGACCGTGCCCCAGCAGCCCGAACCCGGTCACGTCGGTCGCGCCCGCAATTCCATTGGTGACGAGGACCTCGGAGGCCCCGCGGTTGAGTGTGCGCATCTGGTCGATCGCGGCTTCGAAAGCCTCCTCGGCAGCCTTGCCCTGGCGGTGACCGCTGACGAGCAGCCCCGTGCCGAGCCGCTTCGTGAGGATCAGCATGTCGCCCGGCCGCGCACCGCCCTTCCGGAGCAGCCGATCCGGATGCCCGGCGCCGATGACCGCCAGGCCGTACTTCGGCTCTGCATCGCGGATCGTGTGGCCGCCCGCGAGCGTCCCGCCCGCCTCGCGAACCTTGGAGGCGGCACCCTCGAAGACGGCCGCGAGCGTGTCCCGTGGCAGCTCCTCGGGGAACGCCGCGATCGACAGGGCGAACAGGACCCAACCGCCCATCGCGAACACGTCGCTGAGAGCGTTGGCTGCGGCGATCTCGCCGAAGGTCCGGGCGTCGTCGACGAGCGGCGGAAAGAAGTCGAGCGTGCCGATGATCGCGAGGTCGTCGGAGACGCGATAGGCGGCCGCGTCGTCGGGCGGCGTCAAGCCGGCGATCAGATCATCCGGCGCGGCCGGGACGCCCGGCCCGACGCCGAGCCCGGACAGCGCGTCGGCCAGCAGGTCCGCGCCCAGCTTGGCCGCGCAGCCACCGCAGTCAGTCAGCTCGGTCAGGCGGATCGGCGGCAGGGTCTCAAGTGCGCTCATGACGCTGATCATAGGCGCGGTGCCCTGAAAAGGGGCCTGACGGCCGAGACTGCGTGCGGCGTCCAAGGCGCGACAGCCGAGACTGCGTTCGTCGCGCAGGCCTGACTACGTTCGTCGCGGATGGGCGAGGCTGCGTTCGTCGCGGATGGGCGAGGCTGGCAAGGCGCGCCCGAGCACCGTAAGCGAGCGGGCTCAGACGCCCGTGAGCGTGGAGCGGAGGGCGCAACGTAGTCCAGCGTCGTCCAGGCGCGACAGCCGTCGACTCCGGCTACCATCGAGTGGGAGCGGTCGGGTCCCGGTGGGCCCCCTGGTCTTCAAAACCAGTGGCGCGGCGCCCGGCGCGGCGCAGTGGGTTCGACTCCCATGCGCTCCCGCCAGGAGGATCGATGTCGACGGAGACCCGGCCGCATCCACCGAGCGTCGAGCAGGTGCTGGCCGCTGCTCGTGGCCTGGTCGCGGACGGGACGAGCCACGGCACGCTGCTCGACGTCACGAGGGCCGTCGTCGGTGCGGAGCGAGAGCGGCTCACGGCCGGCGGCGAGCCGCGGACGGCGGCGATGCTTGGCGAGGAGGCCGCGATCCGTCTCGCCGGCCTGACCGCCCCGAGACTCGCCACCGCGATCAATGCGACCGGGGTCATCGTTCACACGAACCTCGGGCGTGCGCCGTGGCCGGCTACGGCGATCAATGCGGCGGTCGCGGCGGCCGGCGACTACCTGCTGCTCGAGCTCGATCGGGAAAGCGGCCGACGGGGCGCCCGCTTCCGCGAGGCCGAGGGTCACCTCGTCGCGCTGACCGGGGCGGAGGACGCCCTGGTGACGAACAACAACGCGGCGGCGGTGGCGCTCGCGGTCGGCTTGGCGGGGCGGGGCGGCGGGGTCATCGTCGGGCGCGGCGAGCTCGTCGAGATCGGCGGTGGCGTGCGGATCCCCGAGATCGTCCGGCGGGCCGGGGCAAAGCTCATCGAGGTCGGCACGACGAACCGGACCCGGGCGGCCGATTTCGAGCCGCCGCTCTCCGAGGGCAGGGCTCGTCTCGTCCTTCGCGTCCACCCCTCGAACTTCCGGCAGGAGGGCTTCACCGAGGCGCCCGACCCATCGGCGCTCGCCGATCTTGCCCACAGCCACGGCGCGATCGTCGTCGACGATCTCGGCTCCGGGGCGCTGCTGCCGACCGAACGCTACGACCTGGCCCACGAGCCGATGCCGACCGAGCGCCTGGCGGCCGGCGCTGACCTCGTGACGTTCAGTGGCGACAAGCTCGTCGGGGGGCCGCAGGCCGGGCTCATCGTCGGGCGAGCTGACCTGATCGCGCGGATCCGGCGCGATCCGCTGGCGCGGGCGATGCGGCCGGACAAGGTGACGCTGGCTGCCGTCGCCGCCACGCTGGCCCTGTACCGGGCCGGTCGGGCAGAAACCGAGATCCCCGTCTGGCAGATGATCGCCGCGAGACCGGAGGACCTGCGGGCGCGGGCCTCGGCGCTGGCGCGGATCGTGGGCGAGCGGGCAGAGGTTCTCGCGACGGAGGCGACGGTCGGTGGCGGTTCCCTGCCAGGCGAGACCTTGCCGTCGTTCGGGATCGCCCTCGGCGGTCGGTCGGCGGACCGGATGATGGCGGCGCTGCGGCGAGGGAGCCCGTCGGTCGTGGGTCGGATCGAGGGCGGCCGGGTGATCCTCGATCTCCGGACGATCGACCCCGGGCTCGACGATGAGCTCGCGGTGGCCATCGTCGCGGCGCTCGCCGGAGGCGCGCTCGGCGGAGGCGCGGCCGGCGGAGGCGCGGCCGGCGGAGGCGCGGTCGGGCCATGACCGTCGTCGTCGGCACGGCCGGGCACATCGACCACGGCAAGACGACCCTTCTCCGCGTGCTGACGGGCATCGATGCCGATCGCTTGCCCGAGGAGCGCCGACGCGGCATGACGATCGATGTCGGCTACGCCCATCTCAGGCTCGCCGACGGATCCGAGCTCGACTTCGTCGACGTCCCCGGCCACGATCGACTCGTCGGAAACATGCTCGTCGGGGCCGGCGAAATCGACGCCGCGATGCTCGTCGTCGCCGCCGACGACGGGCCGCGAGCCCAGACGATCGAACACCTCGAGCTTCTCGACGCGCTGGGGATCGACGACGGCCTTGCGGTGGTCACGAAGATCGATGCGGTTTCGCCGGAGCGCGTCGCCGAGGTCATCGACGAGACGACCCTGCTCCTTGCCCGGACGGGATTGGCGGGGAGCGGCGTTCTGGCGGTTTCGGCGGTCAGCGGCGCGGGCCTGCCTGAGCTACTCGGCGAGTTGGAGCGGCTCCGCGAACGCCTCACGGCCGGCGATGCTCACGGAGGACCCGCACGGCTGGCGATCGACCGGGCATTCAGCATGAAGGGCCGTGGCACGGTCATCACCGGCACGCTCCGCGGCGGCCGCGGGGTCAGGCGTGGCGATACGCTGAGATTGTTGCCCGGCGGTCAGGAGGTCCGGGTTCGAGAAATCCAGGTCCATGGCGAGACCGTCGAGCGGGCGATCGCCGGGCGGACCGCTCTCAACCTCGCCGGCGCCGACGTGTCGGAGATCCATCGCGGGATGGTCCTGACCGGGGACCCGAAGCTGGCGGCGAGCGACCGCATCCTCGTCGCGCTCCATTCGGCGGCGGGCCTCACCGGCCCGTCGCGCGCGGTCCCCTCGGATCGGGCGCGGGCGCGCCTCCACATCGCAACGGAGCAGGTCGGGGCGACCATTGGGAGGAGCGGCCGCGACGGCGTCGAGCTGCCGGGCGGCGAGACGGGCGCAATCCTGCGACTCGAGCGATTGGTTGCACTCGCTCCGGGTGACCGCTTCGTCCTGCGCGGCGCATCGCCGGCCGAGACGCTTGCCGGTGGGCGGGTTCTCGACGTCGAGCCGCCGCGTGGGATTGGGCGGCGCCGGGTGACCAAGGAACGGCTAGTCGCGCTGGCCGCAGCGGTCGCTGCCGACGCGACCGCGACTACCGGCGCGACCGAAGCCGCCCGTCTGGAGCTGCACGGTGCCCTGGCCGACGGTCGGGTCCGCCTCGCGCCCGATGTCGCCGCCGCCCTTCGCGCGACCATCCTCGCGGAGATCGATCGGGCATCTGCCGGGCGGAACCTCGCCGAGCTGCGCGCGGCCGCCGCGACGAGCCTCCGACGGACGGTCCGGTTGGCGCCCGACGCCGCGCGCAACGCCGCGGCACACGCGATCGATGGCCTCGTTGCGGAAGGCGCGCTGGAACGGGCCGGGGAAACGGTCCGCCTCCCGGGCCACGTCCCTATCGGCCCGTCAGCGGCCGTCCTGGCCGCGATGGACCGGCTGGTCACAGCCCTCGACGTGCTCGCTCCACCATCGCTGGCTGAGGCCGCGCGCGTCGCCGGTTGTCCCGCCGAGGGCATTCGTGCACTCGAGGCTGCCGGCCGGATCGTGCGCCTCGACGACGATCTCGCCTACGCAGGGACGACCTATGCCACGCTCGAGGATAGGGCCGTCGCTCTCGCAGGCGTCGCGCCCCTCACGCCGGCCGCCTTTCGCGACGCGACCGGGACGAGCCGCAGGTACGTGATGGCGATTCTCGAGGAGCTCGATCGGCGAGGCGTGCTCCGCAGGACCCCCGACGGCCATGTCCCCGGCCCGCGCCCGGCCACGGCCGGCGTGCCAGGCGGCCGCCGATGAGCGAAACGAGCGAGACGGGCCCAGGCTCGAACGAGATCGAGCACGAAACCGCCGGATCCGTATCCGCGATCGTCCTGGCGGGCGGCCGATCGAGCCGGTTCGGGTCCGACAAGCTGGCGGCGCGTTACGGCGACTCGACGCTGCTCGCGCGGGCGGTCTCTGGCGTCGCGGCCGTGTCGACCGAGGTCGTCGTCGTCGTCGCCCCAGGCGACGATCGGCAGTTGCCGGCGGCGAGCGTGCCGGTCCAGCGGGCGATCGATCCAGAGCCATTCGGAGGGCCGCTTGTCGGCTTGCTTGCAGGCCTCGAAGTCGCACGCGAGCCGATCGCACTCGTCGTCGGTGGCGACATGCCGACGCTCGCTCCGGGCGTTCTCCGGATGATGATCGGAGAGCTCGATGCCTCTGCGGGAGCGCGTGACGCGGCCGTCCTTGTTCAGCGCGGTGAGATGCGGCCGCTGCCGTGCGTGCTCCGTAATGGAGCGGCGACGCAGTCCGCACGACACCTGCTGGGGGAGGGCGAACGAAGCCTTCTCGCTCTGATCCGCACCCTCAGTGTCCTGTCGGTGGCCGAAGGGGACTGGCGACCGCTCGACCCCACCGCGGCGACCCTCCTCGACGTCGACGTCCCGGGTGATCTCCCGGGCACGCCGCGGACGTGAACAAAGCGCCCGTCGGGCGGACGGGCGCTTTGTGGGAGGAGGGAACGAGGGAGCCGAGGAGATCAGCTCCGGTACGGGTAATCGCTGAGGGTCGGGAGCGCGAGGGGCTTGTCGGCTGGGGTGGCGAGGAGCGACCGAACCGTCTTGAGTACGGAAGCGAGCGGGTTCGCTCGATCGATGCGCCTGGCGAGCTTGGCCTGACGGTTGGCTGCTGACTCGGCCAGCAGGGTATTGATGTGGTCTGCGACGAGGTAGCTTGCGACGGCGTTCACGTTCTGGTCTCTCCTTTCCGTATCCCGGTGGTCGGGATCACGGCTGAAGCATCGCCCGGCAACGCCGGCGGCCCCACCGACGCGAGACGCCAATCGGCCTACGTCATTCGGCCGAGCGCGGATACGGCGGATCGCCGCCAGCGACTCGCGGCGCGAGTCGCCCTCGGGGGGAACTGAGCCGGCGGCTCAGCTCGAGAGCGCGCCAGCCTCGTAGACCGGCCGTCCCTCGACGAAGGTCGCCAGGACCCGACCGTCGCCGATCGGTCCGGAGTCCGGGGCGAAGAGGTCGCGATCGATCACCGCCATGTCGGCCAGCTTGCCGACCTCGATCGAGCCGGTGACGTTGTCGAGGTGGTTGACGTACGCCGAGCCGAGCGTGAACGCGGCGACCGCCTCCTCGAGCGTCAGGCGCTCGTCCGGCAGGAACGGCTGTTGGACGCCACGCGACATGTCGGCGATGCGGGTGACTGCGACCTCCATCTCGAGGAGCGGGTTCGGAGTCGAGACGGACCAGTCGGAGCCCATCGCGAGCCGCGCTCCCGCTCGCAGCAGCGACTTGAATGGGTATTGCCAGGTTGTCCGCTCGGGGCCAAGGAAGGGGATCGTCAGGTCGTCCATCTGGTCCTCGTGGCAGGCCCAGTAAGGCTGCGCGTTGGCGACGGCGCCGAGGTCCGCGAATCGCGGCACGTCGGTCGGCTGGATGACCTGGATGTGGGACAGGTGCGGCCGCGTGTCGGTCGGGCCGTTTGCGGTCCTGGCCGCCTCGATTGCATCGAGCGCCTCGCGGACTGCTCGGTCGCCGATCGTGTGGAAGTGGACCTGGAGACCGGCGGCGTCCAGTCGCCGGACGTGGTCGCGGAGGGCAATGGGCTCGACGAAGCTGAGACCGCGCCGGTCGCTCGCCGAGCCATGACCGTCGAGGTATGGCTCGACCATGGCCCCCGTGAAGTTCTCGAGGACGCCATCCTGCATGATCTTCACGCTGTTGGCCTCGGGTGTGATGATCGCGTCCTGCCACGCCGTGATCCCGAGGGAGTGCAGATATGCCTGCCCGATCCGCAGGGCCGCCGCCCAGTCGTCCGGCCCAGGCGTGGGCGCGAGCCGCTCGACGAGGTCCATCGCGCCTTCATGGAGCGTGCCGCTCGGCGTGCCGTCCGGCCGCCGCTCTATACGTCCGTCGACCGGGTCCGGCGTATCGCGGTCTAGGCTGGCCAGCTCGATCGCCCGGCTGTTGACCCAGGCGCCGTGGCCGTCCCGGTTCGTCAGGAACGCCGGCCGATCCGGGACGAGGATGTCCAGCTCCTCACGGGTAGGGGTGCCGCCCGGGAAGTCCGACATGTACCAGCCTGCCCCCAGGATCCATGGCAGGTCCGGATGGTCGGTCACGTAGCGCCGGATCGTATCGAGCACGCCGGCTCGACCGCGGCTGTCGTGGAGGTCGCAGCGGAGACGGCCGATACCGCCGTGCAGCGGATGGACGTGCGCATCCTGGAAGCCCGGGACGAGGAGCCCACCCTTGAGGTCGACGACCCTCGTGCGCGGCGAGATCCAGGGCTTGATGTCGCCCTCGTCGCCCACCGCGACGATCCGGCCGGACTGGACGGCGGCCGCTTCAGCACGAGGGCGAGCCCGATCGACGGTGTGAATGTGGCCGCCGCGGAAGACGAGATCGGCGGAGGTGTCGGTCATGGCCGGACGATGGCACATCGGCGCGCAGCGGCGGTGGGTGGTCCATCGGGCGCAACGGGGCGCTTCCCGTGGCGTGGATGGCTACCATCCAGACGCAATGACCAGCGTCCATCTCATCCACCCGGGTTATGTCCGCGAGGCATCACCCGAGGGATCGTACGTGGGCAGCAGCGTCACGTTCATCCGCGACGGCGATGCCCTCATCGTCGCGGATCCGGGTCTCGTCTCGAACCGCAGCCTCATCCTCGACCCGTTGGCCGCGCTCGGCGTCGCGGCGGAGGCCGTCACTCACGTCTTCCTCAGCCATCACCATCCCGACCACACCGTCAA
>WNGI01006266.1_pt1 | contig 10784 bp, 6 predicted proteins | sample 5400621 | NCBI WGS metagenome assembly WNGI01 (sample SAMN13153374, study PRJNA577476) | soil metagenome | isolation source: 20 cm soil or saprolite under Garry oak tree replicate 1 | place: USA:California | collected 2016-06-15 | reverse complement strand
CGAGGACCTGAACAACGACTACCTCGAAGATCCGGTCTACGGGTTGCACGGCATGCGCCGCGCCCGCGAGCGCATCCGGATGCCGCTCGCCACCAACACGGTGGTCGTCGGGTTCGAGCAGCTGGCCGCGAACGTGCTCCACACTGCCGTGGACGTCATCCTGCTCGACACCACGTTCTGGGGAGGGATTCGCCCCTGCATCAAGGCGGCCGGCATCTGCGAGGCGTTCCAGTTCGGCGTGGCAGTGCACTCGTCGGGCGAGCTGGGCATCCAGTTGGCGACCATGCTGCACCTGGGCGCCGTCCTGCCGAACCTGACCTTCGCCGCGGACGCGCACTACCACCACCTCGTGGACGATGTGATCGAGGGCGGGAAACGGGCGTACTGCCACGGCGCGATGGCGGTGCCGACCGCCCCCGGGCTGGGCGTGACGCTGGACCGGGAGCGCGTGACGCGCTATCACGAAGACTTTCTGCGGCTCGGGACGTACCCGTACGACCAGGATCCGCTGCGACCCGGTTGGACGCCGCTGATCCCCAACTCGCGTTGGGCCGATCCCGCCGACGCGCGCGTGCCGCACGTGCCCGCCTGACCGAGCCGCGTGCGCCCGTCCGCGCTGCTCGCGTTCCTGTCCTTCGGGTTCGTCCTGTGCGTCGCCGGCGGGCCCCGGAGGCTCGGCGGCCCCGCCGAAGATGGCTACGATCTGTGGCAGCGGTACCGCCCGGTCGCGGACACCGCGCGCCTCGCCGAGTACCGCGCCGCCATTACGCAGCTCGTCGTGGCGTCCGGCGGAGCGACCATGGGGGCCGCGCGGGATGAGCTGGTCACCGGACTGCGCGGCCTGCTGGGGCGGGACATCCCGGTTGCGCGCGCCCCGAGCCGGGACGGCGCGCTCGTCGTGGGGACGCCCGCCAGCTCGGGCGTAGTCGCCGCCCTGCCGCTCGGAGCCGCGCTGCGCCAAGTCGGGCCGGAGGGCTTCGTCATCCGCGCGCTGCCGATCCGCGGGCGGCGCGTGATCGTCATCGCCGCCAACCGGGATGTCGGCGCCTTGTACGGGGCGTTCCAGCTGCTGCGCCTGCTCCAGACCGAGCGGCCCCTCGCCGGGCTCGACCTGGTGAGCGCCCCGCGCCTGCGCCTTCGGCTGCTCGACCATTGGGACAACCTGAACGGCACGGTGGAGCGCGGCTACGCGGGGGCGTCGTTATGGGAATGGGCGCGGCTGCCGGATTCGATCAACCCACGCTACACCGACTACGCGCGGGCCAACGCGTCGGTCGGGATCAACGGGGTGGTGCTGACCAACGTGAATGCCGACGCGCGGATCCTGACTGCCGCGTACCTCGTCAAGGTCGCGGCCCTGGCACGCGTGTTTCGCCCCTGGGGCCTCAAGGTCTATCTCACCGCCCGCTTCAGCGCTCCGATCGAGATCGGCGGGCTCGCCACGGCCGATCCTCTCGACGCTGCGGTCCGCGGCTGGTGGGCCGCGAAGGCGGACGAGATCTACCGCGCCATCCCGGACTTCGGCGGCTTCCTCGTGAAGGCCAACTCCGAAGGGCAACCCGGGCCCCAGGATTACCACCGCACCCACGCGGACGGCGCGAACCTGCTGGCGGACGCCGTGGCGCCGCACGGCGGCATCGTCATGTGGCGCGCCTTCGTGTACTCGAGCGCGGTGCCGACCGACCGCGTGATGCAGGCCGGCGACGAGTTCGTCCCGCTCGACGGCGCGTTCCGGAAGAACGTGTTGCTGCAGGTGAAGAACGGGCCGCTCGATTTCCAGCCGCGCGAGCCGTTCCATCCGCTGTTCGGGACGATGCCCCGCACGCCGCTCATGATGGAACTCCAGATCACCAAGGAGTACCTGGGCCAGGATAGCCACCTCGTGTTCCTGGCCCCGCTGTGGGAGGAGGTTCTGCGGGCCGACACGTACGCTCACGGCCCCGGCTCCACGGTGGCGAACGAGATCCAGGGCATCGCCGGCGTGGCCAACGTCGGCGCCGATCGCGACTGGACCGGCTCGGACTTGAACCAGGCCAACTGGTATGCATTCGGCCGCCTCGCCTGGGACCCCGCGCTGTCCGCGGCCACCATCGCCGACGAGTGGATCCGGATGACGTTCTCGAACGATCCGCGCGTCGTCGGCCCGGTGCAGGGCATGATGCTCGCCTCGCGCGAGGCGGTGGTGAACTACATGACCCCGCTGGGCCTCGCCCACCAGATGGCGCGCGGGCATCACTACGGGCCAGGCCCCTGGGTCACGGGGGGTCGTGCGGATCAGACGTCCGTCTACTTCAACCGCGCCGACTCGGGCGGCCTGGGCTTCGACCGCACGGCCACGGGCAGCAACGCGGTGCGCCAGTACGCGCCTCCGGCGCGCAACCGGTTCGCGAGCCGCGACTCCGTGCCCGACGACCTGCTGCTGTGGTTCCATCACGTGGGCTGGAGCGAGCGCCTGCGCTCGGGGCGCACGCTGTGGGAGGAGCTGCTGCGGCACTACCAGGCCGGCGTGGACACCCTGCGCTCGATGCAGCGGAGCTGGGACAGTCTGGAGGAACTGGTCGACGCTGACCGGTTCCACCGCGTCCAGGCGCTGCTGCGCATCCAGGAGGCGGAGGCGCGGTGGTGGCGCGATGCCTCGGTCGCGTACTGGCAGTCGTTCTCGCACCTGGCGTTGCCCGCCGGTTACGAGGCGCCCGCGCACCCGCTCGACTGGTACCGGCAGCTGCGCTGTCCGGACGATCCCCGCAAACCACGCTGCGACGCCGTGATGGGAGTCCCATGAACCGTCCCGTTCCTCACGACGACTACGTGCCGCGCCCCGAGCATCACTTCACGTTCGGCCTCTGGACCGTCGGCAACGTCGGGCGTGACCCGTTCGGTGAGCCGGTGCGGCCGGCGCTCGATCCGGTCAGGGCCGTGCACCAGCTGGCGCAACTGGGCGCGTACGGCGTCAACCTCCACGACGACGACCTCGTGCCGTCCGGCACCGGCGCGAGCGAGCGCGACCGCATCGTGAAGCAGTTCAAGGCTGCGCTCCAGGCGAGCGGCATGAAGGTGCCGATGGCGACGACGAACCTGTTCTCGGATCCGGTGTTCCGGGACGGCGCCTTCACGAGCAACGACGCGCGCGTGCGCGCCTACGCGATCCGCAAGACCATGGCCGCCATCGATCTCGGCGTCGAGCTCGGCGCCGCGACGTATGTGATGTGGGGCGGGCGCGAGGGCGTCGAAACGAACGCGGGGAAGGATCCGCGCGCCGCGCTGGCCTGGTACCGCGAGGCGGTGAACTTCCTGTGCGAGTACGTCCGCTCGCAGCGCTACGATCTCCGGTTTGCGCTCGAGGCCAAGCCGAACGAGCCGCGCGGCGACATTTTCCTTCCTACCACCGGCCACATGCTCGCGTTCATCGCCACGCTCGCGCATCCCGAGATGGTGGGCGTGAATCCCGAGGCTGCCCACGAACAGATGGCGGGCCTCGACTTCTCGCACGGCGTGGCCCAGGCGCTCGACGCCGGGAAGTTGTTCCACATCGACTTGAACGGACAGAAGATCGGCCGCTTCGATCAGGACCTCCGCTTCGGGAGCGACGATCCCAAAGGGGCCTTCTTCCTCGTCAAGTTGCTCGAGGACGCTCGCTGGCCCGGCATGCGCCACTTCGACAGTCACGCCTACCGCACCGAAGACGCAGACGGTGTGTGGGCGTTCGCCGCCGGCAGCATGCGCACCTATCTGATCCTGAAGGCGAAGGTGGAGCGCTTCAACCACGACCCGGAGATCCGGCAGATCCTGGACGAGCTGCGCGCCCGGGGCGGCGGGGGCGAGCGTCTGGTGTTCAGCGCGGAGCGCGCCCGCGGGCTGCAGAACGAAGCGTTCGACCTCCCAGCGCTGCGTGCCAGGGGTTATGCCTACGAACGACTCGATCAGCTGACGATGGAGCTGCTGCTGGGTGTCCGATGACCCAATCAACTTTCCCCGTTGGAGGTCCTGCCATGCATCCCCGTTCGCCGAGCCCCCGCCCCTGGGTGGTGCCCCTCGGTCTGCTGCTGGCGGTCACCCGCTGCGGCGACGTCGCCGGCCCCGGTGGCTATACGGTCACCTACCGCGCCAGCCTGGCCGGGATCGCCACGATCGACTCGATCTATTACGACAACGGCAGCGGGGGGTGCGCGTCGAACTGCACCGACGACAGCACCATGCAGCGCGTGGTCGCGCCGACGGTGCCGGGGACCAATCCCTCGTGGGTGGTCGTCCTGAGCAATGTCCCCCCCGGCTCGACGCTGCAGGTGCACCTGTTCGGCACCGGCACCAACGCCGGCACGGCCAATCTGGTGCGGCTGTGGATGACGGCCGACGGAGCGCTCGCCGGCGACAGCGTCACCGCCGCGACGGCCGGCGGGACCGCGTTCACGGCCGCGCTCGCGGCGCGCCGGCTCTAGCGCCGGCTTGACAACCCGGCCGCGGCCGGTAGAATCGCCCAGTGACGTGGTGATCTTATGACTTCGCAGCCCAGGGACAGTGCGGAGCACCGTCGTCCGGGAGGTCCTGATGCGATGCGGCATACTCGTTCTGGCGGCCGTCGGCGTCGCCCTTAGCACCGAGGCCCGAGCCCAAGGCAGGATCACCGGCACCGTCACCGCTGCCCAGGACGGGCGCCCCATCGCGGGCGCGACCGTCACGGTGGTCGGTACCAACCGCACGGTCGCGACGGATGCGTCCGGCCGGTACGAGATCGCCGACGCGCCGTCCGGGGCGCAGCAGGTGCGGGTGCGGCTCCTGGGGTTCGCGCCGCTCACGCAAACGGCGCAGGTGCCGGCGGGGGAGGCGGTCACCCTCGACTTCCAGCTGGTCGCGGCCGCGGTGCAGCTCGAGGGCGTCGTCGTCGTCGGGTACGGCACTCAGGAGCGACGCGACCTGACCGGCGCGATCGCGTCGGTCTCCGCCGAGCAGATCGCGGAGGTCCCGACGCCCAACCCGATGCAGGCGATCCAGGCCCGGGTGCCGGGCGTGGACGTCGTGGCCGGCGGCAGCTACCGCCCCGGCGTGCCGATGAACGTCACGGTGCGCGGCGTGCGGTCCATCGCGGCGGGGAACCAGCCGCTGTACGTGGTGGACGGGGTGCCGCTCGCGGGCGGCATCGAGGATTTCAACCCCGCGATCATCCAGTCGATCGAGGTACTGAAGGATGCGTCGGCGACGGCGGTCTATGGGAGCCGCGGCTCCAACGGCGTCATCCTCATCACCACGCGCCGCGGGGCCGCGGGCGCTCCCGACAACAGCATCCACGTCTCCTACGACGCGCAGTACGGCGGGCAGAGCGCGCTGCACCTCGTGGACATGATGGACGGCCCGCAGACGATCGCCGAGCGACGCGAGGCGTTCCGCTCGGCCGGTCGCCCCACGGATGACGCGAGTGTGTTCACGCCCGACGAGCTGCCCCAGGTGCAGTGCGCCACCGATGCCGCGTACCAGGCCGCGCATCCGGGGTGCGCGACCGGCACCGACTGGCAGCGGCTGGTGCTGCGCACCGGCTACCAGCAACGCCATCAGCTCGCCCTCACCTCCGTCGCCGGCAACTCCAGGCTCGCGCTCACCGGCAGCTACTTCGACCAGGACGGCATCACGATCGGGCAGGGGTATCGCCAGTACTCCGGCACGGTGAGCTTCGAGAACACCTACCGGCGGCTCCGGATCGGCGTCACGGCTACCGGCACGCGGTCGATCGCGGACATCGGCGCGGACGCTTCGTTGTGGGGCGAGGCCCTGGCGAACAACCCGCTGGGGCTGCCGTACGACAGCGCCGGCGTCCCCTCCGCCACGCTCTGCAGCGTCTGCACCCTGAAGATCAAGCCGACGCCCGACGCGCTGCGCGTGAACCCGCTGCGCCAGGCCGAAGGCTTCGTGCGCCAGCAGACCCGGAACCGGCTGTTCGGTTCGGTTTTCGCCGAGCTGCAGCTGGGCCGCGGCTTCTCGTATCGCGTGAACTTCGGCCCCGACATCGGGAACCGCATGGACGGGCAGTTCCAGGGCGCGAACGTGGTGCTGAACCAGGCGCCGATCGGCAACGCCCAGGCGCAGCGCACCGACGCCGAAGAGTTCGCCTACACGCTGGATCAGCTGCTGCTGTGGAATCGCACCGTGGGGAATCACCGCTTCGACGTGACCCTGCTGTACGGCATCCAGACGGACCGCTCCACCACCACCACCGCGGAAGCACGCAACCTCCCCTACGACGACCAGCTCTGGTACAACCTGGGCACCGGCGAGAATCCGCAGCCACCCCAGAGCACGCTGAGCGTGTGGAAGCTGGCCTCGTACATGGGCCGCATCAACTACGCCTTCGCGAACCGCTACCTGCTCACGCTGACCGGCCGCTACGACGGCTCGAGCCGCCTGGCGGCAGGGCACAAGTGGTCGTTCTTCCCATCGGTCGGCCTGGGCTGGCAGCTGGGCGAGGAGCCGTTCCTGCGCCGCTTCGGGTTCATCTCCGGGCTGAAGCTGCGCGCCAGCGGCGGCGTTACCGGGAACACGTCTATCAACCCCTACCAGACGTGGGGCGGCCTGGACCGCACCCGCTACAACTTCGGCAGCGGCAGCGCCGCCGGCTACCGCCCGGGTGCCATCCCCAACCCCGACCTCGTGTGGGAGCGAACCGCCAAACTCGACGCCGGCGTGGACTTCGGCCTGTTCCGCGATCGCATCAGCGGCACGCTCGACTTCTACCGCGAGCGCACCAGCGACCTGCTGCTGCCGCGCTCGCTGCCGGCTTCGACCGGCTTCACCCAGGTGCTCCAGAACATCGGCAAGACGGAGAACCGGGGCTGGGAAGCCAGCATCACCACGGTCAACCTCGCGGGCACCGGGGGCGGCCCGCGCTGGACCACTGATCTGAGCTTCACGCACAACCGCAACTTCATCGTCGCGCTGGCGAGCGGTGCGGCGGACGACATCGGCAACCGCTGGTTCATCGGGCAGCCGATCAACATCGGCACCAATCCGGCGATCCCGCCGTTCGACGCGCTGCGCCAGGTGTTCTACGACTACGCCTACGTAGGTATCTGGCAGCTGGCCGACTCGGCCGTCGCCCGGCGCTACGGCCAGAAACCCGGCGACATTCGGGTCCGCGACGTGAACGGCGACAGTGCGATCACCGCCGCCGATCGCATCTTGCTCGGCAACACGTATCCGAAGCTGCTCGCCAGCATCTACAGCCGGTTGACGTGGCGCGGCTTCGACCTGTCGTTCCTGCTCCAGGGCCGCCTCGGCTACACCATGAACGACGCGTTCGGCTCCGGCGCCACCAGGTTGTTCGAGCGCTTCAACAACTTGAACGTGGCGTACTGGACGCCCATGAAGTGTGATGGCGGCCCGGACCCCAACGTGCTCGACGGCCCTGCCGGCATGACGGCGGCGCAGCAGGCCGCGATTCCGGGCTGCAACTCCTACTGGAATCCCAGCGCGGGTCGCGAGAACCCGCTGTACAACGACGTCAATTCCTCATCGCCGGCGTACCGGCCGGGCGGGCACTGGCGGGTGCGCAACATCACGGTCGGCTACACGCTGCCGGCGAGTTTCGTGAGCCGGTTTCGCTTCAGTTCGCTGCGCTTCTACGCGCAGGCGCAGGATCCGTTCGTGTTCACGAGCTACTACGGCTACGATCCCGAAGCGGGAAGCGCCGCGACGCCGCCGAGCTATCGCACGCTGCTCATCGGCGCGAACATGGGGTTCTAGCGCGAGATCACCCCGAATCGAGGCTGGCCAATGAAGAACCTGCAAGTGATGTCTTGGGGGTTGGCTCTCGCGGCCCTGACGGCGTGCGTGAATCTCGACGAGCAGCTGGTGGGAACGGTCACCACCACGTACTTCACCACCCCCGCCGGTCTGGAAGCGGCCGTCGACGGCGATTACGCCCAGCTGCGCGACTTCTTCGGGCGCGAGGAGTCCTTCGCCGTCACGGAGTTCGGCACGGACTTGACCACCAACGGCGACCAGGGCGGCTACCAGTTCGAGAACACCTACGCCGGCGGCCTGAACGCGAGCGCGGGACACTATCGTTTCCCGTGGGAGAGCTTCTACCGCGGCATCAACACCTCGAACGCGGTGATCGGGCGTGCTCCGGCGGTAAGCGGGATGGACCCGGCCGTCAAGGCATCTCGCATCGCCGAGGCGAAGTTCCTTCGCGCGTTGAGCTACTTCTGGCTGGTGCAGATGTACGGACCGGCGCCGCTGCCCCTCACCGAGAGCCAGGGCGCCAGCAATGTGGCGCACCGCGCGCCGGTGGACTCGGTCTACCTCCAGATCGTCAAGGACCTGCGGGAGGCCATCCCGGACCTCCCGGTCACTCAGAGCCAGGTCGGCCGGGCGACGCAGGGCGCGGCCCGGCATCTCCTGGCCAAGGTCCTCCTGACGCGGGCCTACCATCCGTACTCCTACGAGGCGGCGAACACCGACTTCTACCTGAGCGGCTCGGCGTTCCTGCGCGAGCCGGGCGCGACCTCGGCGACCGACTTCACCGCCGCGCGGGCCGAAGCGGATTCCGTGATCGCCGGTCCCTACGCGCTGATGACGAACTACGTGGACATCTTCTGCGCGCCCATGGGCGCCCGGGGACCGAGCTCGTACTGCAACGTGCCCGCCAACGAGACCAACTCCGAGGTCATCTGGTCCGTGCAGTTCACGACCACGGCGGGCCTGTTCAACACCGGCGGCGGCAACGCGCTGTTCGTGCAGATGCTGTCGTTCTACGACGACCGCCAGGGCATGGCCCGCGACTGCAACAACGGCCGCGGCTTCCGCCGCGCCCGGCCCACGCTGTACGCGCGCAATCTGTGGCAGCGCTGGACCGACTCGACCTACACGACGACGCTGGACACGCGCTACGACGGCACCTTCCAGAGCGTGTGGCACGCCAACTGGTCGAACACCGGGGCATGCTTCCAGACCCAGGGAGCCAGCCGGGGCGCGGGGTACACCGTCGGCACCTGCGGCTCCGGCGGCCTGCCGACGTTCGGCACCAACTGCACCAACGGCGCGGCGTTCGTCGTGGGCGATACGGCCATCTTCCAGCCCGGGCACATGGTCGGGCAGGCGGTGCGGCAGGCGGTCAAGTATGCCATCTACGAGCCGTGCAACGCGGAACCCTGTCCCAACCAGACCACCGTCGGGCAGTACGATATTTTCCGCTACCCGACGATGAAGAAATGGCAGGACGAGGCGCGGCCGGACTTCAACAACCTGGACGGCGGTCGCGACGTGCTCCTGATGCGGCTGGGCGAGACGTATCTGCTCGCCGCCGAAGCCGCGCTGGGGGCGGGCGACCAGGCGGGCGCGCTCGCCTACATCGTGACGCTGCGCCAGCGGGCCGCGAATTGCGGCGGCTGCGCGGCGGAGGCGGCGAACCGGGTGTTGATCGTCGACGCCGCGCACATGCCGGCCACGATCGACCTCGAGTACATCCTGGACGAGCGCGGCCGCGAGCTGTACGGCGAGTTCACGCGGTGGCTCGACCTCGCCCGCACCGGCCTGTGGCACCGCATCGTGGACGACAATTGGCAGGCCTCGCCGTCCCACGGCGGGTTCTTCAACGAGGCGAAGCACCACCTGCGGCCGATCCCGCAGACCCAGATCGATCTGACCGCCGGCGGCACCCGGGCGTTCCCGCAGAACCCGGGGTACTGAGGGGGCGCGCATAAACACGCTCCGCCCGGCCTGGAGCGGACTGGCGCTGGCGGGCGTGCTCGCGACCGGTTGCGCCCGGCCGCCCCGCACCCTGCACGCGGCCTTCGAGGGCGCCTTCCTGGTCGGAGCGGCGCTCAATGCGGCGCAGTTCTCCGGGCGTGATACGCTCGGGGCCGCCCTCGTCACAGCGCAGTTCAACGCCATCACGCCCGAGAACGTGCTGAAGTGGGCGTCGGTGCACCCCCGGCCCGGGACCTACGACTTCACCGCCGCCGACCAGTACGTCGCGTTCGGCGAGCGCCACCGGATGTTCATCGTCGGTCACACGCTGGTGTGGCACAAGCAGACCCCGCGCCGGGTGTTCCAAGACTCGAGCGGCCAGCCGGTAACCCGCGACACGCTGCTCGCGCGGCTGCGCGACCACATCCAGACGGTGGTGGGGCGGTTCCGCGGCCGGATCCGCGGCTGGGACGTCGTCAACGAGGCGCTGAACGAGGACGGCACGCTGCGACCGACGCCGTGGCTGACGATCATCGGCGCCGACTACCTCGCTCAGGCGTTCCGGTTCGCCCACCAGGCCGATCCCGACGCGGAGCTGTATTACAATGACTACGACCTGGAGAACGCGCCCAAGCGGCGTGGCGCAATCGATCTGGTGCGACGGCTGCGGGCCGAGGGCGTCCCGCTAACTGGCGTCGGATTGCAGGGCCACGACCGGATGGACTGGCCCACGCCGGCCCAGCAGGACACTACGATTGCCGCGTTCGCCGCGCTCGGCGTGCGGGTGATGATCACGGAGCTCGACATCGACCTGCTGCCGCGTCCCAGCCAGGCCGCGCCAGCCGACCTGAATCCCTATCGGGACGCTCTGCCGGACTCGGTCGAGCGGGCATTGGCGCAGCGCTACGCTGAGCTGTTCGCCGTGTACCTGCGGCACGCCCACGACATCAGCAGGGTGACCTTCTGGGGCGTGGCGGACGGGGATTCATGGCTCAACAACTGGCCGGTGCGGGGACGCACGAGCTACCCGCTGCTGTTCGACCGGCAGCGCCGTCCGAAACCGGCCTTCGATGCCGTGATCGGGGTTGCGCGCCGTTAGCTTTGAATCA
>WNGI01009318.1_pt1 | contig 10785 bp, 7 predicted proteins | sample 5400621 | NCBI WGS metagenome assembly WNGI01 (sample SAMN13153374, study PRJNA577476) | soil metagenome | isolation source: 20 cm soil or saprolite under Garry oak tree replicate 1 | place: USA:California | collected 2016-06-15 | reverse complement strand
TGAACCGAAGCTTCTCCTCGCCGACGAACCCACCGGAAATCTGCACTCCAGCCAGGGCGAAGAAATCATGCAGCTATTTCGAAAGCTCAATGATGAAGGCATGACCATCATCCAGGTCACGCATTCGGAGAAAAATGCCTCCTACGGCAAACGCATTATTCAACTTCGTGACGGCTGGATCGTAAAAGGAGAGGGATGATCTTCGCGTTGCGCACCGAATGATCTCAACCTGACACACCCAACCTCACACTTCGATGAACGATATTCGTTTCGCATTTCGTAAACTTCGACAATCACCGGCTTTCACATTCATCGCGGTGCTGACACTCGCGCTTGGGATCGGCCTGAACACAACCAGCTTTAGTTTGGTCAACGATCTTTTCCTGCGCCGACTACCATTCAAGGAACCGTCTCGCGTGGTGCATCTTTACGGCGGCGATAAATCCCGCGAATTGGTCGACATCGGGGTCTCGGCACCGCGATACATGCATTATCGCGAAGGCCAGACTCTGTTCGAATCAGTCGCCGGCGAAAATTTCTTCGCCTTTACTGTGACCGGCCTGGGCGATCCGGTCCAGATTTTTGGCGGAAGATTGACCGCGAACTATTTCGATCTTCTCGGCGTCCGTCCGATCATGGGCCGGAATTTTCTACCGGAGGAAGAGGAGGGTGCCGATGTTGCTGTGGTCACGAAAAATTTCTGGCAGAAACGGCTCGGCGGTGATCCAAATGTAATCGGGCGCAGCATCACGCTTGACGGCATGGCACACACGATTGTCGGTGTCCTTCCGAACATGCCGGTGACCTGGTTCGGAGCTAATCCGATTGCCGAAGTGTGGACGACGAAACCGTTTCAACTTCCCGGATTCAGTTACGAGCGAATGATGCGCGGCACCAGTTTTCTGCGTGTCATCGCCCGGATGAAACCCGGGATGACGCTTGCGCAGGTCAAAGCAGGATTGCCCTCGCTCGATCAAAGTTATCGGACGCAATACTCGAACAAGATCGACAGCTCTCTGGTGACGACGGTGCGAACGCTGCCCGAGGATGTGACCCAAAACTTTCGGGCCGGGTTCATCACGCTTTTTGCAGCGGTCAGTTTCGTATTGCTGATCGCGTGCAGCAACGTCGCGAATCTGTTGCTTGTTCGCTTCAGTGGGCGTCGTCGCGAGATTGCGTTGCGCATGGCGATTGGGCAATTGCCGGGGTCGTCGGAGCATTCGTAGCCTGGCGTCTGGTGCCGCTTGTACCGAGAATGGCCTCAAATTTTTTGCCACTCGAAGCAAACACGGCGACGAGTGTTTCGTTCCCAGTGCTCCTTTTTACAATTGTGTTGTCACTCTTGACGGGTCTACTCATGGGAGTTTATCCGGCGTTACAAAGTTCGCACGCGGACGTGGTGGATGGACTCAAAGAAGGCGGGCGCGGAACAAGCGGCAGCCTGCGGCAGCAACGGTTCCGAAGAATTCTGGTCGGCGCGCAAGTCGCCTTGTTGCTCACCCTGTTAGCAGGCGCGGCTTTGTTGATCACGAGTTTTGTTCGTCTCACTCAACAGAACGTCGGATTTCGTTCCCAGAATCTTTGGACCGGCGCAATCACGTTGCCCGTATCACAATATGCCGACGCGCCATCGCGGCAGCGTTTCGCTGAACAAACTCTCGACGCGTTGCGTGATGTGCCTGGGATCGAAAGCGCGACTATCAGTGGCGATATTCCGTTGAATGGCGGCAATCGCACACTCTACGCGCGCGGCGATCGTGAAGTTCCGCCGATCGAAAAACGCGCGAACGCGCCGAGCCACGACATGGCCCCCGGTTATTTCAGGACGTGGGGAATTCCGCTCCTGGCCGGACGCGAATTCAATGAGCACGACACCGCCGACTCGCAAAAAGTTTGCCTAATCAGTCAGGCCGGCGCCAAAAAAGTTTACCCGAATGAAAACCCGATCGGCAAAACCTTGCTCGTGAGCAGTCTTGGCGTGCCGTACGAGATCGTCGGCATCATAGGCGATGTTCGCTCGGTCCGGGTGAACGAAGCCCCCGGGATGGAATTTTATCTGCCGTGGGCACAGGAAAACTTTCCGTTCGTCAACGTGACCGTGCGGACGAACTTAAAATTCGATGCTGCGACCAAAGCCGTGCAGTCCGCGATTAACAAAGTGAACCCGGGTCTGGCGATTGCCATACCGCAAACGATGGATGCGGTCGTCGCGCAGGCACTCGGACAGGCGCGTTTGATGACGTGGCTGCTCGGAATTTTTGCCGGCGGCGCGTTGTTGCTCGCGAGCATCGGGATTTACGGCGCAGTCGCTTATTCGGTGGAACAGCGCACCGGCGAAATCGGCGTGCGGATGGCGCTCGGCGCGCAAACACGCGACGTGCTTCGCCTGGTTATCAATCAGGGAATGAAACCGGTCGTCATTGGGCTGGCGATCGGGATCGTCTCGGCCTTCGCGCTCGGTCGATTGATTGCGTCGCAACTCTATCAGGTTTCAGCCCACAACCCCGTCCTTCTCGGTGGCGCAACCGTGTTACTCGGCGCCACCGCGTTGGCTGCATGCTTATTACCGGCCCGGCGCGCTACACATGTTGATCCAATCGAAGCGCTCCGTTACGAATGAATTCGTCATGCGACAAACCTGCAGCAAAGCTTGCAGAAAAGCTTGCTTTGCGAACTCCTTTGAATATCGGTGGCGCTGCGCTGTCTGATACTTGTCCTTAAATTTCATATGCATCTCCGTTCCGTAATTTCTCTCATTTTTGCCGCGCTCATTTCGCCGACAATTTTTGCGCAAGACAAAACTCAGCCGACTGCGGATGAACTGGTTTCAAAGAACATCGAAGCCAAGGGCGGGGCGACTGCGCTGCACGATCTACAATCGCTGCGGCTGACGGGCAAACTGTTGGTGCAGCAAGGGGGACAGATCGAACTGGCCTATCTGCAAATTAAGAAGCGGCCCGATGAAGTGCTCACGGAGGCTTCTCTTCAGGGAATGACACAAATCCAGGCTTATGACGGCAAAGAAGGATGGAAGGTGTCACCGTTTTTTGGACGCAAAGATCCCGAACGCATGTCCGCAGACGATGTGAAGGCGCTGGTCGAGGACACGGAGATCGATGGAGCGTTGGTTGATTGGAAGGCGAAGGGAAGCGCCGTTGAGTACCTTGGGAGCGAGGACGTAGAGGGAACACCCGCGCATAAACTAAAAGTGGTACGGAAGAATGGGGACGTGAGTTTTGTTTATCTCGATCCCGATCATTTCCTCGAGATTCGCGTTCTGACGCAACGCATGAGACACGGCGCGCACGAAGAGGTGGAGACAGATCTGGGGGATTACGAAAAAGCGGGCGGCGTATTCGTTCCGACGTCAATCGACTCTGGACGCAAGGGAGCGCCGGACAAACAAAGAATTATTATCGATAAAGTCGAAGCCAATGTGCCTGTAGATGACGCGAAATTTCATTTTCCGGCTTCGAAATAATTCTAAGTCAATACTCATGCATTCTTTAAAGTTTGTTTTGTCTGCGGCGCTGTTTCTTTGCACGGTACTTTGCCTCGCTGAGGAACCGCCATATACCTCGGCCACAATCTCCGGCCTGGGCGCACGTAACATAGGTTCAGCGACAATGAGCGGGCGCATCTCGGCGATTGCGGGTACACGCGAGCCGTCCGGTAAAATCACGCTCTTCGTCGGGGCGGCCAGTGGCGGTGTTTGGAAATCTGATGATAGCGGGACGCGATTTCGACCGATATTTGACGAGCAGCCTGTGCAATCGATCGGCGCCATTGCGCTCGATCCGAAGAATTCGAAAAACGTCTGGGTCGGAACAGGAGAATCGTGGACACGCAACAGCGTTTCGATCGGCGACGGAATCTATAAGTCGACCGATGGTGGTGAAACGTGGACACGCGCCGGTTTGCAAAAATCGGAGCGCATTGCGCGAGTTGTCGTTGATCCCAGAAGTAGCGACACGGTCTTCGCCGCGGTCCCCGGCGCGTTGTGGAGCGATTCGCCCGATCGAGGTCTGTACAAAACGACCGATGGCGGCAAGACGTGGAACCAAGTTCTCAAAGGAGCAAATCTTTCTACGGGTTGCACCGATGTAAAAATCGACCCGAGCAATCCCGACATCATGTTTGCCGCAATGTGGGATTTCCGGCGCAAAGGCTGGGAGTACCGCTCGGGCGGCGAAGGTCCTACCGCGCCTTCCGCCAGCGGATTGTTCCGGTCCACGGACGGCGGCAACACATGGACAGAGATCACGACTGAGACCAACAAAGGTTTCCCAAAAAAACCATATGGCCGCATCGCGGTGGCCATAGCGCCTTCGAATGCCAAACGCGTGTATGCTTTTGTCGAATCGCCCGAGAGCGCGTTGTTCGTTTCTGACGACGGCGGCATGACGTGGGACAAGCGTGACAAGAGCCAATGGATGGTATGGCGCCCGTTCTACTTTGCGAACCTGGTTGTTGATCCAAAAAATCCGGACCGCGTCTTTAAGCCTGATGGATCATTGATCGTCAGCGAGGACGGAGGGAAAAGTTTTGCGGTGGTTGGCGGTTTTGTGGGAGCTCACGGCGACGCGCACGATGTGTGGATCGATCCTACCAACACGCAGGTGGTGTTCGTCGGCGACGATGGCGGAATGTGGTACTCCTACAACGGCGGCAGCAAATGGTGGAAAGGCGAAAACCTGCCGGTGTCCCAGTTTTACCACGTCAGCGTCGACGACAGCGATCCTTACCGCGTCTACGGTGGTTTACAGGATAACAGTTCCTGGGTAGGCGACTCGCAGTACCCCGGTGGCATCACTAATGCGCGCTGGGAAAATATGTACAACGGCGATGGCTTTTGGATGTTTCCCGATCCGGCTGATCCCGATTACATCTATGCCGAATATCAGGGCGGCGAAATTGGCCGGGTAAATCGCTACACGCATGAAGCTCGCAACATCAAGCCGCGACCGAACTATAAGGAAAAGCTTCGGTTTAACTGGAATACGCCAATCGCGCTCTCGCCGAATGACAAGGGGACGATTTATGTCGGCGCGCAATTTCTTTTTCGCTCGCGCGACCACGGCCAGAATTGGGAACGCATTTCGCCAGACCTGACCACCAACGATCCGCAAAAACAGAAGCAGGAACAATCCGGCGGCGTCACGGTGGACAATTCGTCGGCGGAAATGCACACCACGATTTATTCGATCAGCGAATCGCCCAAACAGAAAGGACTGATCTGGGTCGGCACGGACGACGGCAACCTCCAGCTCACGCGCGACGGTGGTAAGACTTGGACAAACGTTGTTGGTAACATTCCCGGTTTGCCAAAGAATTCCTGGGTCAGCTGGGTCCACGCTAGCAACTTCAGCGCGGGCACCGCTTATGCCGCATTTGATCGACATACCTTTGGCGACATGGCGCCGTATGTTTTCAAAACGACGGATTACGGCAAAACCTGGACGCCGCTCGTGACCGCGCAGGACTCGAAAGGCGTCCGTGGATACGCTCATGTGATCAAGGAAGATCCGGTCAAATCCGATCTCCTCTTTCTCGGCACCGAATTTGGCCTTTGGGTCTCGATCGATGGAGGAAAAAATTGGGCGCAATTCAAAGGCAACCATTTTCCCGCTGTTGCCGTCCGCGATCTCGCTGTCCACGCGCGTGACAACGATCTGATTCTCGCGACCCACGGTCGTGGCATTTGGATCATAGACGACATCACGCCATTGCGCGCCTTGACGCCGGATTTGTTGAACCAGGATGTTGCCTTTGTTTCAGCGCGCCCGGTGCAACAGCGAATCGAAGGCACAGGCGGCTGGGCCAATGGCGACGCGGTTTTCGTCGGCGATAATCCCCCTGACGCTGCTGTAATCAATTACTACCAGCGCGAGCGGCATCTCTTTGGAAAAATGAAACTTGAGGTCGTGGACGCTTCCGGCCGCGTCATCGATGAATTGCCGGCCAGCAAACGCCCGGGTCTGAATCGAGTGACCTGGACAATGCGTGCAAAGCCGCCGCGTGTGCCGCCTGCCGCGCAGATCGCAGTCGGTGGGATTCGCGGCCCGCGGCTCGTGCCCGGTATGTACACGGTGCGCCTCACCAAGGCAGGTAAAGTTTCGGAAACGAAATTGACAGTCGGTCTGGATCGGCGTGCAAAGTTTACCGAAGCGGACCGCAAAGCGCAGTTCGACGCTGCGATGCGAGTTCATTCCTTGTTCGACGAAGAAAGCGCGCTGATGGATCGGATTGTCGGGTTACGAAAAACATTGGCGCAAAATGGCGCAGCATTGCCCGAAGGCGATCCGCTTCGCAAAAATGTCTCCGACTTCGACGGAAAAGTGGACGGAGTGCGAAAGAAAATCGTTGCTACGACCGAGGGAGGCGCAATTACCGGCGAGGAACGGTTGCGTGAACACACCGACCAGCTTTACGGAGCGATTCTCAGCTATGAAGGAAAACCGGGCGCGTACCAGATTGCCTACATCGATTCGCTTAAGCATGAACTCGAAGACGTGACGAAAGAATTCGACCAACTGCTCGCCCAGGATCTGCCCTCTCTAAACGAATCGCTGAAGGCGAAAGGCCAACAGCCAATCGAACCGCCACCAGCTAAAGTCGGCGCCAATGAGAAGCTTAAATCCAGTGCGTCGAATGCTGGCGAAAACCTGTCCACGGATTAGCGGTTTGCTACGCTGACTGCCGGCGGCGGATCAGTGACTGTTTCGGCGCACCGATTGCAGAATCACTAAAACAAGTGGTTCTGCGGAATCCTGGCAGTTAATCTTTCGGCAAGGAATGGAGCGCAAGCCTTCTGTCGCGGTTATTTTTCATCATATTGGGCCGTATCACCATGCGCGGCTTAATGCGGCGGCCGAGAGATTACCGGTTACCGGTATTGAGTGGTCAGCCAAGGGATATGACGCATGGGGTGCAGCGGAGGCTCCTGCGCGCTATCACAAGATTTCTCTCTTTTCGGAAGCAGCAGACGAGTATCCGGCTAGCCGCCGACGCCGGGAAGCCTTTTGCTGGGCGTTGGAACAGGCAAACCCCGACGTAGTGGCAGTTAACGGCTGGAACAATTTCGGATCGCTGGCTGCCGCGAGGTGTTGCATGGAGCAGGGAATACCGATGGTGGTAATGTCGGAGAGCGCTCGCGGGGATGAACCGCGCACTTGGCGGAAGGAAATTATTAAGCGGCGGATTGTCGATCTTTATGCGGCCGCCCTGGTAGGAGGTCAGCGTCACGTTGAATATCTCGTTGAACTCGGCATGCCGCGTGAGCGCATCTTTACCGGATACGACGTCGTGGATAACGCTTACTTTGAGCAGCGGGCTCTCGAGATTCGGAATGCGAATCCGCCTCAGGCGGACGAAACTCGAAAAAAACATGCGCTACCGGAGAAGTACTTCCTCGCGTCGGCGCGCTTCATCGAAAAGAAAAACCTCCTGCGCCTCATCAGGGCTTACGCGGAATATCGCCGGAGGTCAGAGGTCAGTGGCGAGGACGCTCCATGGGATCTAGTGCTGTTGGGTGATGGACCGATGCGCGATACTCTCAACACTCAGCTCTCAACTCTCAACTTACACGCCCACGTGCATCTTCCCGGCTTCAAGCCTTACGACGAGTTGCCGGTTTACTACGGCTTGGCCAAGGCATTCGTCCATGCGAGCACAACTGAACAATGGGGATTGGTTGTGAATGAGGCCGTTGCATCGGAGCTACCGGTGATTGTTTCGAACCGGTGCGGATGCGTGCCGGAGCTCGTGCAAGACAATGGGTTCACTTTTGATCCAGCGAACGAGAGCGAGTTGACGGAGCGGCTATTACAAATGGCTTCGTTATCAGCTGACGAACGAAGACGCCTCGGAGAGGCCAGCTACAGGATTGCGGCAAATTTCGCGCCAGACCGCTTCGGCGAAGGATTGGAACAGGCCGCGGCGATGGTGTTAAGGCTGCCGCAAAAGAAACCTGGAGTAATCGATCGGGCGCTGTTGCTCGCAGCCGCAACCTGTGGACGATGAAATGAGCGATCCGGTCGCTGCGTACTTCGAAAAGCTTCCACAGCTTCACAAGCGTCAGTTCGCGCAACAGGCCTCCGGCGCGAGCTTCTATTTTCAAAAGCGCCTGACACTGGCGTGCGAATTGGCTAGCGCGTCAGCGGGACGATTGCTCGATTGTGCAGCCGGCACCGGCGAAATAACCTGCGCATTGCTAAAGTCCGGCAGATTTTCTCATGCGGCGGTAGTCGATATTTCGCCGGCGATGTTGCAAAGCGCAAAGGAACTTCTCAACTCGCAAATCCCCAACACGGAACTCGAATTTATTCGTTCGGACGTATTCAACTTCAAGCCGGCCGACTCCGGTTTCGATTTGGTTCTTTGCCTCGGATTGATTGCTCATGTTGGGCGGCTCGACATCTTACTGCCGCATTTGAAATCAATGCTGGCGCCGGGCGGCCATATCATTTTGCAGACGACACTTACCGATCACGTTGGAACGCGAATCGTGCGAGCGCTCACAGCGCGGCGTGAGCTGGCGAAGCGCGGGTACCGCATTTCCTGGTTTTCGCAACGGGATGTCGCCGACGCGTGTCATGATGCCGGCCTGCGGATCGCGGGGATGCGGCGGCATAGCTTGGGAATTCCGTTCGGAGATCGGCTTTGGCCGTGGGCGAACTTTCAACTCGAAACGCGGTTGCAAAAGTGGGCGAGCCGGCATGGAGCGGATGCGATTTACCTGCTCGCTGCAAACCATGACAACCGAGAAATGCAGAATGCAGGAGCGGAGTAAAGGGGACGGCGTGAGTGTGGTGGAGCACTCGCGGCGGTTCTAACCGAGATGAGAGTCGGTTTTTTAGTTAGTAGCGTTTCGCGCGAAGCGGGTGGGTTATTTCAGAGTGTCCGGGGACTTGCCAAAGCCGTCATATCCGAAGATGTGAACTCGAGCGTGTTTGGCATCAGCGATCCAAACAGTGCCTTGGATATGCTTGACTGGCAGCCCGCCTCTGTCCGCACGTTTGAACCACAATTCCGCGCCTGGGGCTACTCAAACCAACTCTTGCCTGCTTTGGTTCGCGCTGACCTCGACGTCCTCTCTACCCACGGGCTATGGAAATATTGCTCAGTTGCCTCGAATGCATGGCATCGCCGGACCGGTCGACCCTACATCGTTCATCCGCACGGGATGCTGGAACGATGGGCCTTGCAAAATTCAAAGTGGAAAAAACGAATCGCCGCTCTGCTTTATGAAGATCGACACCTGCGCGGCGCAGCATGCCTGCGGGCATTGTCCGAAGCGGAAGCGCAATCCATCCGCGCCTATGGATTGCGAAATCCTGTTTGCATAATTCCCAATGGCGTCGATCTGCCAGAACGGACTGAGAGTTCAGAATTGAAAGCTGGGAACTCAGTCCTTCAAAAATTTGCTCAAGGCCGAAAGATTCTGCTTTATCTCGGAAGACTCCATCCAAAGAAAAACGTGGCGAATCTGATTCGTGCTTGGAAGCAAACCCTCGACGCGCATCCTCAGACTCGGAAGGAGTGGGTGCTGGCCATTGCTGGTTGGGGTCAGGCTGGATACGAATGCGAACTCAAGAAATTGACGAGCTACTATGGATTAATGGGCAGCGTCGGATTTCTCGGTCCGTTGTTCGGCCAAGAGAAGGACGCAGCGTATCGCGCCTGTGACGCTTTCATTCTGCCTTCATTGAGCGAAGGCTTGCCGATGGCAGTGCTGGAAGCATGGGCCCATGCCAAGCCGGTGATGATGACACCTGAATGCAACCTGCCCGAAGGCTTCGCTGCCGAAGCAGCAATACAAATTGGAACGAGCCCGGAGGAAATTGCCGCTGGTCTAAAACAACTGATCGAAATGAGTGATGACGATCGAAAAGCAATGGGCGGTCGTGGACGCACTTTGGTCGCGACAGAATTTTCATGGCCGCGAATTGGGGAACAAATGCGCACAGTTTATGAGTGGGTGCTCGGCGGCGGAGGAAAACCGCAGAGCGTGAGACTATAGTACCGCCTCGTTTTCTGAGACTCTGGCGCTGCGATGCTGGCAAAAATTTATTCCGCGGCCGTTTACGGCGTGGACGCGTACGAAGTGGAGATCGAAGTGAACGGCGCGGGTGGCGACCCGGTTATTGTCATTGTTGGCTTGCCAGATGCAGCAGTGAAAGAAAGCCGGGACCGCGTCACCACCGCGATCGCAAACAGCGGCTATTATTGGCCACGCGGTCGCACCACGATCAATCTCGCCCCGGCAGACATCAAAAAGGAGGGACCGAGTTTCGACTTGCCAATCGCCCTTGGAATGATTGCCGTGACGGAAGAACTCGACAGTTCGCCGTTCGAGAATTTTAGCTTCGTAGGCGAGCTTGCGTTGGACGGTTCAGTCCGCGCTGTCAAAGGCGTGCTGCCGGTTGCATTGGAAGCGCGTCGACGCGGCAAGCGCGGGTTGTTTGTTCCCGAAGCCAACGCACTTGAAGCGGCGATGGTCGATAAGATCGACATCTACGGCGTGCAAAATTTGCGGCAGACGTTCGCCTTCTTGCGCGGAGAAATTGCGCTTCTGCCGACACGCGCCGATCTGAGTAAATTCTTCGCCGCGCATCAAAGTTACGATGTTGATTTCAGCGACGTGAAGGGGCAGGGGCACGTTAAACGCGCCATCGAAGTGGCCGTCGCCGGCGGTCACAACGTCCTGATGATTGGTCCGCCCGGGTCTGGTAAATCGATGCTGGCCAAGCGCATTCCGACCATTATTCCGCCGCTCTCGCTCGA
>WNGI01006264.1_pt1 | contig 10785 bp, 10 predicted proteins | sample 5400621 | NCBI WGS metagenome assembly WNGI01 (sample SAMN13153374, study PRJNA577476) | soil metagenome | isolation source: 20 cm soil or saprolite under Garry oak tree replicate 1 | place: USA:California | collected 2016-06-15 | reverse complement strand
AGAGGGTGAAACGAGCGTCGCGCGTTTGTTAGCGAGCTTTCTTCGAGAACAACATCGACACGCGACGCTTTAGGTGCCCAAACACGGAAGTGAGTTTGATTTGGCCCAATCAACTCCGCGCCGATCGGATAACGACGGCTGGTTGGCTTTTGCACCCCATTCTTTCGCCCATCAGCAGGGTGCTGGTTGTGCACGGCAGTGATTTCTCTTTTCATCCCCAAATCCACAAATAACAATGGCAGCCCTTGGCTACACAGCTCCAGGATTAATCTGCGTCAAACTTGCAAGAAAAATTGTGAGAGCCAGAACACACGACCCGAAGATTGAAGTCGTCAAGCATCCGCTTGTGGCTGCCAGCCTCGCGATCCTCCGCGCCAAAACGACAGCGTCGGCTGATTTCCGAAGAGCTTTGCAGGAAATTTCGGTGCTTTTGCTTGGGCAAGCGTCCGCTGGATGGGAAACCGTGCCGCATCAGGTCGAAACGCCCCTCCAATCTTGCATGGCGGAAATTCTAGCCCGACCCCTCGTGCTCGTTCCGATCTTGCGCGCCGGGTTGGGCATGCTGGATGGGATGCTGGCCCTTCTGCCGCAAGCGGCGATCGGCCATATCGGGGTTTATCGGGACGAAAAAACGCTGCGACCGGCGACACACTTTTGTCGTTTGCCCGGAACGATCAGCGAAGCGCAAGTAGTGCTGGTGGATCCGATGCTTGCCACCGGAAACAGTGCCTGCCAGGCCGCCACCTTGTTGAAGAGCAGTGGCGCCACGCGAATTCAATTCATTTGCCTCGTCGCCTGTCCGCCCGGGGTGCGGCAGTTACATTCCCAGCATCCGGATATCGACATCATCACGGCCGCGATCGATCCCGAGCTGAACGACTCCGGTTACATCGTGCCTGGCCTGGGCGACGCCGGCGATCGTTATTTCGGGACAGGGTGAGGGGAGGGAAAGAGAAGAAGGTGATTGGTGAGAGGTGAGGTAGCGGCGATTGACCTCAATCGCCACTTTCGCGTGAGAGGTCAGAGGTGAGAGGTGATCGGTGGAGTAAAGGCAGACGTTGGAGAGTTGAGGCGTGACATCGTTAAAACTTTATCTCGTTAAAGGAAATCGATAAGTGAACGATAACGGCCGCAGGATCGAGATATTCAAACCGTTCGAAGAAGCATTTGAGCTGACAAAGCAGATTCTTTTTCGACCTTTTGATTTCGCCAAGTGGTGCGTCATCGGTTTCGCAGCGTTTCTTGCCGGCGGAGCCAATTTCAGTTTTGGTTTCCGGTTGCCTCTGAATGGCGGCAATTGGAACTTTCGTGCCTCCAGCTACAGCTCGTCTGCTGGTGCGCCGTTTTTCCACGGACAGCACGTTCAATGGTGGGTTATCGTGCTGATCGCGGCCGCTTTTCTGGGGGTACTTGCGATCATTGTTGTGCTGTCGTGGGTGCGAGCACGAGGCGTTTTTATTTTCACCGACTGCATCGTACGCAACCGCGCGAGTATTGTTGAGCCCTGGAAGGAGTTCCGCCGCGAAGGAAATAGTTTGTTTCTTTTCTCGTGGCTGATGGCGCTGATTTTTCTGGCCTTAGTCGGAATTGCCTCACTTCTAGTTGTTCTGCCGCTTGTCTTTGCCGGGAAAAATGCGGACTCGATGAACCTCGGTGCCATAGTTGGCTTGGTTCTATTTTCCACGTTAATTTTTTGTGCGGCGATCGCATGGGTTTTCGCGTCGCATCTTATGGTGCCGATTATGTATCGTCGCCGGTGTCGAGCGGCGGTGGCGCTTCGCGAGTCAGCGGCACTGATTATCGCCTATCCGGCGCCGATTATTCTCTATTTCTTGTTTCTAATTGTCCTCGCGCTCGTCTGCGCAGTTATTGGTTGTATCGCGATATGCTTGACGTGCTGCATTGCCGCATTGCCCTACATAGGGACGGTGATTCTGCTTCCGGTTTTCGTTCTGCTGCGCTCGTTCCTACTTTTGTTTCTTCGTCAATTTGGCCCCGATTACGATGTCTGGGCGGGAGTTCCACAACCTCAACCGCCGGCTCTGCCCACTTCGCCCGAACCGCCCCCGCTGCCGGCGTCATCGTGAAAAGTGAGAGGTGATTGGTGAGAAGTGAAAGGTGAGGTAGCGGCGATTGACCTCAATCGCCACCGTGGCGGTGAGAAGTCATTGGTGAAAGTGATGAATGATGAGTGATAGGTTAGTAGAATCCTACTAATCACCTCTCACTATCCCTTCGCACTTCACACATCAGTCGCCGCCCAGAATTTGCGGAACGCGCTCGGCCAGGTGCGGTTGACTAGCCCGTCGCGCGCCTGATTTCCCAGCCGTTGACGCAACGCCGGATCGGCGACCAGCGTGCGAATCGCGCGCGTCAAATCGTCCACATCGTGCGATTTCGTCACGAGACCGGTTTCGTTGTCTTCGACCAATTCTTTGGGGCCGCCCGAATCGGAAACAATCACCGGAACACCGCATGCCTGCGCTTCAATAATTACGTTTCCAAATGTGTCAGTCGTGCTCGGAAAAACAAAGATATCGGCCGAGGCGTAGGCGGCTGCGAGTTCCTTGCCGCTGAGATAGCCGGTAAAAAACGCATCTGGCAAAAGTTGGGCCAACGCTTCCGAGTATGGCCCGTGGCCGACTACATAAAGTTTAACCGGAAGCTTCTCCTCCCGGAGCTTTCGATAAGCGCCTACCAGGACGTCGAGATCTTTTTCCCGCGAAATGCGGCCGACATAGAGCAACCGGACTTCACCATTACCCGATCCGAATTTCTGCCAAAATTCCGGATCGCGCCGCTTTGGATTGAAAAGCGAGGTATCGAGACCGCGGGGAAAGATCTTTAACTTTGCCGGATCGAAGCCTCGCTTGATCCAGCCTTGCCGATACTCTTCCGAATTGACAAAGACGGTATCGAGTTGGCCATAGAACCAGTGCATATAGCTCCAGGCGACGCTTTCGAGAAAGCTGTCCTCAGTAAGAATACGGATGTACTGTGGAAAATCGGTGTGATAAATCCCGCTGGTTTGGAGGTTCAGCATCTTAGCGGCCAGGAGCGCAGTCAGCCCGATTGGCCCCGGGGTGCTAATAATGATTTCACTGAACTGCTCCCGCTGGATGTAATCGAGCATTTGCAAAATGGGCGGGAAGCTCAGTTTTTGAAGTTCGTACTCGGGCAATTCGAATTCACCAATCGGTGGAAAATTTTTTATCGGAATGTCGGTGATATTCAGTTCGCTTCGGGAGGTGACAACAATCAAGTCTTTGCCGGCAGCCGCCCCGGCGGCGGTCATCTTGCGAATTGTGGTGGCAACGCCGTTGACATCTTCAAGCGTGTCGGTGAACCAGGCGCGCTTGCGATTTTGAAGGACCTCGGGAATTTGACCGGTCAGTTCCTTAAAGATTCTTCGCAGCCACGTGCGTGAGGGAGCCTGGCTATGAAACCCATAAATGTAGGGCGTCAGAATAACTAGGATTGGCGCAATCGCGCTCAATGCCTGGATACTCTCGACCAGGTTGCCGTTACTGATTTGCTGAACAAACTTTTTGAAAAAACGGTAGGCTAACTGCTCCGCCACCAGATTCGCCATGAGGAATGTCCTGCGCTCAGGCTCCGGGACGGCGCTAATTTCGTCATTTAACTTCGCTTTCACGTCCGGTCGCGCGAAATAACGCGACAGCTCTTTCCAAAGCGACATGTTAGCCGGCTTGGCCAGCTCAAAAATTTTTCCGGAAAGAACACCCTGGGTGATAAAACTGACCTTTTCTGCGACTGTAAATTCAGTCGGATCTCGACCCTCCATGAACCGAGAAAACATTTGCTCCAGCAGAGCCGCACTCGGTCCCATTTCTTCCTGAAAGCGATCCTGGATAAAACAGGACACAGTGTTGTAAAAGCCATGGGAAAGGGCCAGAGGAGTTCCTCCCTTGCCTACCGTCGTGCAGACGCCTTCTCGAACATGCTTCAGAAATTCCTCGGGCGAATTCGCCGGCGGGGTCTCGGTGTAAGCCGATGCGATGAATTTTCCCCCGTGATCATCAGAGCCCCCGATAAAGACTTTTCGCCATGGCTCAATATGGGTCGGGGCGAGATTGTGCCGATTGGCAAAAATTTCTATCTTTTCCGGCGTTAAGCTGCCCAGAAGATTCTGGGCGAGATCGCTGAGAAGCGCATCGCGGAGGCCATTCACCCCTTCAAAGTGTTTGAATAAGAGGATCAGGCGCTCCAGATGAGTCGCTTCGAGCTTGCCGTTGATGCTGTAAAGTGGGTGAGCAACAGCGTGCGCAATTTCTTTTCTTTGGAGGAAAGCTTGCAGGTCGAAAATGTTGTCGCGCAGGCGCACGATCTCATCATGCTGCGCTTCGGAGATTCCCCATACCAGCAGGTGAACCTTGCACGGATCTTGCGGGAAATAGGTCGTAACCTGCTCACTTACAAACGTGTTAGCTAGATCGCCAATTTGCAGACAGCCCTCAATCGTATCGTGATCGGTTAGCGTCACGTAATCCATCCCCGCCGCAAATAGTTGGGCATGGAGTTGCCCGGGGTCCGAATAGCTATCGGGGAAATCCAATCGTCGAAACAGCCATTCTTCCGACCTCGCGCTGTAACGGGAGTGAATATGCAGATCACACTTGCTCATATTTATTCTTAGTGCGCTGTTCTTTGCTCCGCGATCCAGTCTCGATAAGTCGTCGGCACCTTCAAAGGGGTCATCTCATTGATAAATCGTTCAATCTGGCTCCAAATAGCGGGAAAAGAATAATCAGGTGGATGGATGCTCATCCGCATAAGTGGCCTTCCCTTGGCCAATTGAAAGAGGCCCCAGTTCCAAGCCAGACTGACGGTCCGGCGCCAGCCGTTCTCAACACTGTAAACCAATGAGCGAGCAGCGAAAGCGTCGCCCGATCGAAGATCGAGAATTGTGCGTAGCCGAGTCGTGTACTCTAATTCGGCGTCGCGCGCCGCGCGTTCAGCTTCGGCGCTTAGCAGCCAGGCTGGCGCGATAAAGCCGCGCGGTCTCAAACCAGCCGAGCAGAATGTGTCGCGAGCCAATATTATCCGGCGAAGTGCCTCTTCGTAATGCAGATCAAAAAACTCACCTTCAGCACGCGTGTACAATTGCGTAATGAATTTCTCCGGCAGACTTTCTCCGGCGCGGGGTGGCCGATCGTGAAAATATCCGTGGATGACAATTTCATATCCGGCCGCTTCGAGATCTCGCAACCAGGAAATAAACGATCGATCACCCTTTATCGGCTCTTCGTGGTGATAATCTGGTACAACCAGCAACGAACATACCCGGACCCCCAGTCGCCCTAACCGCGATAGGATTTGATCGGAAATTTCGCGGTTTGAAGGCGTTATATCGTGAAGCGAAACGACCAGCGCATTCTGCGCTGGGTCCGCCGTCGCAACGACCGGGAGAAATTGCGTTGCGGTTGCTGTTGTCATTGTTAGAAATTTTCGGTGGCGCCTCCCTAACAAACAAGTGCAAAAATTGTAGCCGCCTCGCTCTGTCGAGGCGCTGGTATTGTTCCGTTCGGCACTGCGACAGAGCGCGGTGGCGACAGCATTACATTCCCATTTTAATGATTCCGTTAAATTCGGCAGCCGTCAGCGGCATGACCGATAAGCGGGATTGTCGGATCAATTGCATCTTTCGCAGCCGCGGCGCCTGTTTAATTTCCGCAAGCGTGACCGGCCGAGCCAACGCTTTTATCGGCACAAGGTCGACCGCACTCCAATCTCCCTCCGAAGCGGTCGGATCGGGGTAGGCTGGTCGCTTCACTCTGGCTACGCCAACAACAGCTTTGTCCTCGCCGCTGTGATAGAAAAGGACCTCATCGCCCTGGCGCATCTTACGAAGATTATTTCGCGCTGTGTAGTTGCGCACGCCGGTCCAGTTCGTTTTGCCTTCTTTCTTAAAATCTGACCATGAGTAGGAGGATGGTTCTTGCTTAACGAGCCAAAAATTCTTCATGGGCGAAAAGGAATTTAACAAAATTTCACCGCAGACCAACTACCAACGTAGAACCGAGGTAGGAGTGCTCGCCGGCGACGAGCAACAAAGAGCGGCGCTTCGGAGGGACGTCCTCTGTGGCGTCCCATAAATATAGGGACGAGCCAGAGCTCGTCCCTCCCGTTTTCGGCGGTTGAAAACCGCCGCTCCTTGGTTCTCATCAATTTGTCTGCAAATTTGGCGACACATTCGACAACCAGCGCGCCTTGCTTCACAATCGTACTTATGTCGCGGCCATTTATTACCTTTGAAGGGACGGAAGGCTGCGGAAAATCGACTCAAGTGCAACGGCTCGTGGCGCGCTTCCAAGCAGAAGAGATCCCGTTTGTAGTCACGCGAGAGCCTGGCGGCACTCCGATCGGCGAAACGATTAGAGAACTTCTCCAGTTTTCCCTGCAGGGAGTTCGGATGACGGCAGAAACGGAGTTGCTCTTATTCGAGGCCAGTCGCAGTCAGCTTGTGCGCGAAGTTATCAAACCGGCGCTGGCCGGCGGCCTCTGCGTGATCTCCGACCGGTTCTTTGATTCGACCACCGTTTATCAGGGAGTGGCGCGAAAGCTCGATCCGCAAATAATCGAGCGCTTGAATTTATTCGCGGTCGGCGATTGCATCCCTGATCTAACATTTGTCCTCGACGTCGACGCAAGGACGGTGCAGGCGCGCATGCAAGAACCCCGTCGACCCGATCGTATGGAACAAGAGCCCATCGAATTTTATGAGCAAGTTCGACAAGGCTACCGTGACCTCGCCAGGCGTCAGCCGGATCGTGTTCTGCTGATCGACGGCGCGCAAACGTACGACAAGATCGCCAATCATATTTGGAATATTGTCTCGTCTCGTTTTCCCGCGATGGGGATTCAATCCGCAATCCGCAATCCGCAGTCCGCAATATAACGGATGGCTTTTTCGCCTGAGACAGCGTTGAAATATCTCCGACGGGCGCATCAGCAGAGTCGGCTCGCCCACGCTTATCTTTTCTCTGGAGCGCCCGGCAGTGGCAAGCGAGCCCTGGCGGCCGATCTCGTCGGTCTTGTCAACGACATCGAGCCAGACAAAGTTTTTTCCACGCGCGCGCGCGACGTCTTTATTGCAGAGCCTGAGTCAAAGTCACGACGCATTGTGACAGGGCAAATCCGCAGTCTGGAGCACGCCTTGCAAATGCGGGCGCCGCCCGGCCGCCGAAACGTGGCCATAATTTCCGACGCGGACCGTCTGCAACCGCAGGCAGCCAACGCATTCCTGAAAACGCTGGAAGAGCCGCCGGAGAATTCACTTCTGTTGTTATTGAGCGCTTTACCAGAGGTGTTACCCGATACAGTTCTTTCACGCTGCATAGAGATTCCTCTGGCAGCGCCCGACAGCCAGTCTTCGCCGGAGCAAGGGGAGCTGATCGAACTGCTGCGCAACGCGGCGCAGAAGGAGACATGGAGCGTTCAACAAGCGTATCGGTTGGGGCAAGGCTTGCAGCGCTTGCTCAACGGCATTCGTGATGAGATCAGAGCAAAACACGCGGATGCATTAAAGAATGAAGAAGCTCGTTATAAGAACTCGACTGACGGCAGCTGGCTGGAGGAACGAGAAGATTATTATAAAGCGCTTACGGAGAGTCTTTATGTGCAACGCCGAGCGCGGCTGATCGAAACCTTGTTCGTGTGGTGGTCGGACCTTTTGCGCGCAAAGAATGGCGTGGATCGACGCGATCTACCGGCAATGAAGAAGGAGACAACCAGTGTGGCCGCACGGTTCAGTACGGCCGAAATCTTGCGACGCCTGCGGCGTCTGGAAGACTTACGGGACCATCTCAATCGCAATATCCAGGAAGCGCTGGCGATTGAAGTGGCGTTTCTGAAAATTTTCGGCGTTTGAAATCAAGGAGCGGCGCTCTCCAGAGCGCCGTTTTTTATAATCGGCGGTTGAAAACCGCCGGTCCTTGAACTGGCCGGCCACCGAACTCAATAATCGACATGCATCCGCCTGATTTATTTCCGCCCAGCCGGAATGCGACGGCGCCTATGGCAGGGAAGCGGTACTCGCGATCAAAAAGATTCGACGACCTCCACGCGCGTAAGGAATAGGCTAATACGAACCCAATTCCTATCGCGACCGTCGCGACGCCCGCAATTTTCCAGCCTAACGGTATCGGTTTGGCCTGAGCAGGCTCCGACTGAGCCACTACACTGGGTGTGTCACGATTTGATTCCTGCGCCTGAGTGAATGGCGCCGGCGCAGCTGCGAGAATAAGAATCGAGAAAAACAGCGCGATTCTGACCGGCCCATGCGGTGGCGGAGAAAATTTCCGAAAATTCATGGCGTGTCCGAGGTGGTAACCGGCGTCTCTTCCGCCGTTTTGGTCTCCTCCAATTTTTTTACGATCGCGCGCAGACGACTCATCATGACCTCGACGCAAGCGCGAATTCCTTGCGCAAAATCGCCCTCGTGAAAGCCGCTGGCGGCTTGCGCTAACGCACGCTCTAAATCACGCTCAGTAATATAAGTTTCAAGTCCGTAGCCGGCGATGAGAGCGGCCGTACTTCTTTCCACGTCGATTGTCAGAAGCAGATCGTAATTATCGCCGCCTACCGCTTCTGCAAATCCAAACCGCGCACGATTCATCAACCAGAAGGCGTATTCGCCGATTGTACCAGCTGATAATTGATTCGTAACAAAAACAGAAAAACGAGACTGCGGGAATTTTCTATTAAATAAGCGGAGAAGTCGGCGCAAGTCCGCGATATCGCGACGGGACAAACGGCCGCTGCAATCCGTAATAAATCGCGAGTAACGCGGAACCGCACCAAATTGTATGTCCAGGCGATGTAAGGTGAGTTTGCACTTGAGACATTGCGCGGCGGGAGCAGAAAAGATCGTTTGGCACGAGGGGCATTTCATATCGAGACGGCGGGGCCTTGCTCACAGTGGCCGTCCCGACCGGAGCGAGCGGTGGGGAGCGACGCTCTCTCTGGCGTCCCATTATTTTGGGACGAGACGAAGCTCATTTCTCCAGGTGAACGACTGGAAAATAGGCGGCGTTTGACCTTGAGTCGATCGTTCATGCGGACGTATATAGCGGGCCATTGCGTTTCGCACCTGCTCATGAGCATCAAACGTACTCTCGCGGTGGGCCTGATTGGTTACAAGTTCATGGGCAAAGCGCATTCCAATGGCTGGCGCCAGGCTCCGCATTTCTTTGATCTGCCGGCAACTCTTCGGCTAAAGACCATCTGTGGGCGAAACAAGGCCGCAGCCAGGAAAGCCGCGGCCCGCTTCGGCTGGGAGAACGCAGCCACGGATTGGAGGCAGCTGGTTGATGATCCTGACATCGACATTGTCGACATCTGTACGCCTAACGACACCCACAGCGAGATTGCGATTGCCTCGGCCCGAGCTGGGAAAGCGATTTTGTGCGAGAAACCACTGGCGCGAAATGTCGGTGAAGCAGAAACAATGTTCCGCGCAGTCAGGAAAGCCGGCGTCGTCAACATGGTGTGTCACAACTATCGGCGCATCCCGGCGATTGCCCTTGCCAAAGAAATGATCGAGCGCCGCGAGATCGGCGATCGCATCTTTCACTTTCGCGCGCGCTATGCCCAGGATTGGATTGTCGATCCAAACTTTCCGCTGGACTGGCGCCTGCAATCTGATATCGCCGGCTCCGGTGCGCTCGGCGATATTTTCTCCCACATTGTTGATCTGGCGCGTTATCTCGTCGGCGAATTCCGTGAAGTCTGCGCCACAACCGAAACATTTGTGAAGAAACGGCCGCTGGCAGGGCCCGATGGCCGATCGCGCCGACGAATTGGTAAAGTCACGGTCGACGACGCTGTCACGATGATCGGCCGATTTCGGAACGGCGAACTCGCAAGTCTGGAGGCGACGCGGTTCGCGCCGGGTCGCAAGAATTCGATCACGCTCGAAATCAACGGGAGCGATGGCTCGTTATTTTTCGATCTCGAAGAAATGAATTGTCTGAAGTTTTACAGCAGGCGCGATCCGAAAGATCGACAAGGTTTCCGTAACATTCTCGTGACCGAGCCATCGCATCCCTACATCGGCAAATGGTGGCCACCCGGCCACATCATCGGCTACGAACACACCTTCACTCACACCATCGCTGATTTCGTGAAAGCGGTCGTCGGCCGAAGGAGCGTCCACCCAAGCTTTGCAGACGGTTTGCAAAATCAGCGCGTGCTCAATGCTGTTAAGCAAAGCGCTGAGAACAGGAAGTGGGTTCGCCTGTAATCCCCACCGATTTCGGCGCAACAATAATCGAAGCGTGGCTTAAGTAGTGCTGCACGACTCCGGAAACACTCCCTTGGGCCGGAAGCGCCTTCGGATCAAACCTGAGTCTGCCTATGGCCATCAAACGCTTTAACCGCAATATCGTTTCCAAAGGAGAAAAGAAAGAATACGCCGCGACTCGGGATCTGCGGCAACCGTTGCGGAATCCTGCCTCGACCAGGGTGCTGATGATCGAAGACAATGCCGAATTCGCGGCGATCGTAGGCCAGCTTCTCGGGGAGTTGGAGGTCGAGTTCCAGATCGAATCCGCTGGCAAGCTTGTTGACGGGCTCTCCTCTCTTACTGGAGGCGATGTGGATGTCGTCCTGCTGGACTTGTCACTGCCGGACTGCAAGGGGCTGGAGACGCTCGCTGCAGTCCGGGGATGTGCGCCGCTCTTACCGGTGGTCGTGCTGACGGGCGCGGACGACGAGCAACTCGCCATCGAATCACTGCAGCGTGGCGCGCAAGATTATCTGGTC
>WNGI01009367.1_pt1 | contig 10787 bp, 11 predicted proteins | sample 5400621 | NCBI WGS metagenome assembly WNGI01 (sample SAMN13153374, study PRJNA577476) | soil metagenome | isolation source: 20 cm soil or saprolite under Garry oak tree replicate 1 | place: USA:California | collected 2016-06-15 | reverse complement strand
AGTCTGCAACGAAATGCACCGCTTTGCTGAATCCGATGACGCCCCGGGCTTGCGGATGCTGAAGCCGATCGGACTATCGATCGCAACGCTACGATCAGAGCCGCAACGCTCGCCAGTAGCCCTTGCACATGATAACGAAACAGTATAATCTGTTATCATCATGATACGGACCCAAATCAGCCTTTCCAAAACCGAATACCAAGCTGCCAAAGAAGAGGCGCGCCGGCTCGGTATCTCCCTCGCTGAATTGCTCCGGCGGTCATTGCGGCTGACGTTGCCAACGGACCAATCGCGCCCGTGGATGCGTTATGCGGGAATGATTGAATCCGGAGATGCTCGCTCCAGTCAGCGCATTGACGACATCGTCTATGGCCAAAAAGACTGAGAGCTACGCGGATACCTCCGCATTCATAGCATTCGCGGACAAATCAGACAGCTATCACGCGCTTTTCAGGCGCTTGTTCTCTGAACCGCCGGCGCTTTTGACCAGCACCATGGTGGTAGCGGAAGGCCACGCGTGGTTTCTCAAGCGCTACGACCGCACGCGGGCCTTACAGTTTCTCGCGATGATCGAAGAGATGAGGTTTCTCGAGATCATTCCCACCGGACAACGTGAACTGGACGCAGCGATCGCCATTCTCCGAAAATTCTCGGATCAGGACCTGACGCTCGTCGATGCCACAGGCTTAGGTCTAATGTCAGCACGCCGTATCAGGTCGTGCTGGTCGACCGACTTTCACCTCGGACTTACCGGCATCCCGCTCGTCGTCCACGCCCACTGAGAACCGTACGGGCGGTCACAGTAACGGGATGAGACACCCTACAGAGCTTCGGACCGAGGTACCCAGAGATGACCGCTGCTCGTCGCGCAAGGGAGGCCACCGGCAGCATCCGGCCAAAGCGGAAGTACGGCCTGCTGAAATGTGTGCCGGAAAGCGGTCATTCCTGACACGCCGCTTCGGCTAATAAATGATGCCGAGTCGCAAAGTACGCCGGCGCCAGGCCGTAAGTTGCGGGCCCGACGCCTCCGGCGCATCCTGTCGGCAATCAGCAAGATCGTATCGGGGCAGTGAGTGTCGGGAGAAGCACCCCAATCGGGAACGGGCCCGCCGCCGACTGACCCGCCCGCGGCAATGCAGGTCCCCAACGCATCCATCCACGTCTTCATCAGCTACGCGTCGCAGGATGCTACCGTCGCAGCTGCCTTAGTCGAAGCCCTGGAGCGACACGGAGTCGGGTGCTGGATCGCGCCGCGCGACGTAAAAGCCGGAGCGCTGTATGCGGACGCGATTATTCGCGCGATCAGCGGTGCCAAGGCCTGCGTGCTGGTACTGTCGGAAAGCGCCATCGCGTCCTCACACGTCAGCAGAGAGATCGAGCGTGCTTCGTCCAAGAAGCGCCCGATCATTGCGTTGCGCATCGATGCTGCCCCGCTGACCCCCGCGCTCGAGTACTTCCTCAGTGAATCGCAGTGGGTCGAGGCTCAAACGGGGAGCATGGAGGCCGCGTACGCCAAGCTGATCGACGCGATTCGCGATCCCACGAGAACCGCTCCACCGGAGACTCCTGCTGTATCTCTTGAGGCGTCAGCCGCTACAGCGTCGGCGGCACATCGGAAGTTGCGTTTTACCTGGATTCCGCTTGCAGCCGGAACCATGTTCGTCGTGGCGCTCGCGGTGATGTTGGCAGACAAGTTCTGGATCTCCAAGCACGCGGCGCAGGAGAAAGCAGTCGCTACGACTTCGATTGCTCCTGCGGCCGGCGCTCCGCCTCAGCCCACGTCTGAAAACTCGGTCGCCGTCCTGCCGTTCATGGACATGAGCGAAAAGAGGGACCAGGAGTACTTCGCGGACGGCCTTTCGGAGGAAATACTCAATCTGCTGGCGGGTATTCCAACCCTCAGGGTGATTGGGCGTACGTCTTCATTTCAGTTCAAGGGAAAGAATGATGACCTGCGCGCCATTGGCGCAAAGCTCAGCGCCGCGTACGTGCTCGAAGGCAGCGTTCGCAGGTCCGGTGACCGCGTGCGCGTTGTTGCCCAGCTGATCGGCACTCACGACGCCGTCCGTCGTTGGTCAAATTCGTACGATCGGTCTTTTGGCGATGTGCTCAAACTGCAAGGCGAGCTTGCGGCGGGCGTCGCTCGAGCGTTGGACATCACCGTCGGGAGTGACACCCTTCAATCGCACGACGCCTCGAGGAATCCGGAGGCATACGACCTCTACCTGCGTGGACTGTACGCGGCAGATCGATACAACAGCGAGGGCTTCGAGAGTGCGGCCAACTATTTCCAGCAGGCACTCGACCTCGATTCGAGCTTCGGGGCCGCGGCGACGGATCTTGGCTGGGTACTTGTCTTACAGGCGGAGTTTAATTTCGTTCCCGCTTCGCAAGGCTACGAGCGAGCGCGCCGCAGCCTCGAGGCGGCGATTAGGCACAACCCGAACTCTAGCGCCGCGCATGCGTGGCTCGGCTGGGTTCACATGGCCTATGACTGGGACTGGCCGGCCGCCGACGCTGAGATCAAGCAGGCGCTGCGCTTGTCGCCTCGTGACTCCAAGATACTGATCTGTGCCGCGAGATTGTCCGAAGCTCTTGGTCATTGGGACGAGGCGCTCCGCCTGTTGAATTCTGCCATCGCATATGATCCACTTTTTTCCGCATCGTATAACATCCTCTCCGGCGTTTACGCGCGAGCGGGAAGGTTGGCTGAAGCGGAAGCGGCGGAGCGAAAGACGCTAGAGATCAACCCCACGTATTCGTCGGGGCCGTACAATTTAGCGATCGTGCTGCTTGCACGTGGCCGACGTGACGAAGCCCTGAAAGTAATACAGCAGGCGCGGGACCCGGCCGACCGAGCTCAAGGATTGGCTCTTATTTACTACGCTTTCGGCCGCAGGGCGGACTCCGATGCCCAGCTCGCCGCTCTCACGCGGCAACATGCGAGCGACGACGCCTTCAGTATTGCGGAGGCACATGCATACAGGGGCGAGAGCGATGAGGCATTCCGATGGCTCGATCGCGCCTACGCGCAGAAGGTTTCGGACCTCTATCTCGTCAAGGGCGCCCCGCTGCTCAAGAATCTCGAAACCGATCCCCGCTACAAGGTGTTCTTGCGCAGGATGAACCTGCCGGAGTAGCGGCGTCACGAAGTCCGGTCAGTTGCATACCCGAAAGCTGCCGTTCTTGACTGACTGCATCGGGTCAATGGCCAGTGGAGCGTCGTGGAATAGCGTCGATTTCGATCGCCGTTGGCCAATCAGGAGGGGCGCCAATTGACGGTGCAATCCGGGGCATCGGGATGCAAACCGTTGCAAATGGTAGCGGTGGCGTGCTTCGCTAATTTCCCGCGCGGCCTGAGCCTGGCCAAGAGGACCCGATAAACCCCAACGCTGCGCTGCAACACATGTCCCACGTAAGATCCGCGCGCTCGCGAGGGCGGGGATCGTGATTGCCGCTTCCCCCCTAACAGTCGTTCTCACGTGCTGGTGCTCTATGCGGCTCGCCTCGGACCGAGCGGCCCGGCAGCGCCTCAGCCGCGGCGTGGAAACTCTTCCGCGCGTTGGGGATCATAGAACCGTCGGAGAGCCTAAATACGCACAAGGGAGGGGTGATCCATGCATCGCTTCACTCTCATCTTGGTAGCGACCGCGGCCGGCGCATCGGCGCTCATTTGGACGAATGCGGCGGCGCAGACTGATCCGCCGGGCAAGGCGCGGTCGGAATACCGCGATGAGTTCGCAGCGGTCTCGGGCGGACACTACTTCGGCGAGGACGAACCTGAGGCCGTGAAACGCCTCACCCCGAACGAGCTGAAAGCCTGGCTCAGCTACGGTTCCGACAACTTCAATCGCGCACAGGCCAAGGGTCAAGTCGCGCAGCTGCGCGATCGCCTTGACGCGGCCAACGCCCTGACGACTCAGCAGGCGCAGCTGATGGAGCGGATTCTCCTTGCGGAGCGAGGCCGTCAGGAACAAGCGGTGAAGGAGCAATACGCGGGGCGTCGCCTCAGCTCACTTGGTTCCACATGGTATGGTGCGCGGCTCTGTGCGAGCGACGAGCTAGGAATTTCGGTTGCCGATCAATTTATGACACAGACCGAGGACTTCAGTCGGCAGCAAATAGCCGCACTGGCGCCCGTGCTGAGCGCAGAGCAGCTGCAGGTATACCAGCAAATCCAGCGCGAACGGGTGGCGCAGCAGCGAAAATTCCAAGCCCGCACGCCCGCAATTACAGGATGGCTACCCGTCTCCGCGACCTGCGGTAACTGAACCGTGTTTCGGGGAGCACGTCTGTGTCACACGACGGCAGTTAGTGTAGTGGACGGAGGCACGATGAACAGCAGCTGGATGTTTGCTATCGCTATGATGCTTGGTTCGGTCCATCACAGGTGCTCAGCCGTCTTGCAGTAAACTACAAGTACTGTATGACACGAGAATAATTGTGGCGGTGGATGGTGTGAAAACATCGACCGGGGAAATAATGAGCCGGGAAGGAGTCTCCGGTCATGTGTCCGCATTGCTCGGCCCGGATGTGGACAAATCCCCTCGTTTTGAAATTGACGCCGCAGCTTACGAAGTACAGCAAGCTTCTGGAAGCTCGGCCGTGATGATGAAGCTAACCCTCAGCAAACCAGACTCGAATGGTGGCATGCAGGTGTTTGCGAGGCCGGTGGTGGTGGTGTCAAAAGGGGCAATCTCCTACGTTCAGGTGGACAATATTTCACTTTCCATTTGGGTGACGCGGAACGTCAGGCCGGCGGCTGCACCTGCATCATAGCTGAACCGAACTAGAGAGGATTTAGCCAACTCTCAGATCTTTTTCGTATTCATCTGGCACTAGCCTCGGCCTTCCGCGCCGCCTCGAACTTCGCAGCCAGGGCCACAAAGCGGTGCGCCGTGTTTTCCATTGGCGCGCAGGCTGGGATTCTCCATCTTCTTCGCCCGCTCGCCCTCTTGGTAGGCCATCGGGCGGCAGGCGGTCGCGGCGGTGGCCAATTCGGAGTAGGCCGCCGACGTGTACACTGGGCCCGTGAAAGGACACGCCATCCGTGTCACCGTGCGCTCGGCGCTCTACGGAACAGCTATCGTCGCGGCACCCCCTTTCCTTGCAACAGTGGCGCGTGCATGGGCGTGTGGCAGAACCGATGGCGCGATGTCAGCATGGGCAGGAGGTGGCGGTGTGCGCCGGGCACGCTGCGACAGATGAACCGGTGTTGCACCGGGAGCAAATTTTTGCGCCGCCGAAGCCGGACACCATCACGCCGTTTACCGGCAATATGACGACTCTGGGATGGGAGCCGTCCATCGCACGGGCCCACCTGCTCGAGAGCGGCTTCGCGATGGGCACGCCGCTCCCGCTGTTGGCTGAGACATGAGACCTGCGCGGCGCGGATTATCTTCCGCGCCCGCGCCCGGCGTCCGCCGCGAAGATCAATTGCCACGCAGAGTTCGCGTTATGAGACCGGAGATTTCACTGCTCGTAGAACTCCTGGCGCGCTCCGTCTACGAGCGGTGGAAAGCCGGTCAAGACGTTCCAGGGGTGCCGTCGGCGCCACCACAGAAAACGGCACGATCCCGTATCTGAAGCCCGAAACGTTGCTGACCGTCGGGCGGTGCATTTGGGTGCAAATGGGTGCAAAACGTTGCAAATGGTAGCGGGGGCAGGCTACCCATCGATCCATCGATCTACCCGATGCCGCAACACTCGCGCGCCAGTGTCTGGAAGCTGACGACCGGCGCCAGCCGGCTGGACCTCGCAGCCAGCAGCCCGTTCCGCGTCTCCGCGACGCTCGAGCAGACGATCTCATCCACATGGGCCACCGCCTCGAAGAGGCGCGAGAACGTCATCAGTCAGAAGAGAACTCAATCGACCCGAACTGTCGCTGACGCCGTAACCGTATTGACGCCACTGAGAGGCGTTGCGCCTGCGTTCAAAACAACAATGTCGGTCACGGTGCTAGGCACGCCAGCCTGCCCGGCATGTATGGTCACGTGAAAGACGCACTGTCCGGATGTGGTGGTAATGCCAGTATTGGTCGAAGCGTTCATCACGGGAACCAGAGACACCCCCGCTTGCCCCACCAGGACTTTCACATTAGAGGGTGCAGAAGCGCCAGGAGAGCAATTCGCCGTGTCGTCCGTAATGGCGATATGCGCGCTGGAGATTGTGTGTGGAGTTGTGTCGATAAACGGGAAGACAGCGCCCGGCGCCAGGCCCGAAAGCATGGAGCTTGCCACTACAAACTGACCGTCATCACCGTTTGCGGAGGCTTCCCTGGCGGGCAATACCATAGCGAGCGAAACGACCAGACCAACTGCGAGAACCACATAGTACTTTCGAGTCTTCATGGGGACCTCCTTTGAACTGATTATCGAGGGGCCTGACCCCCCTCGGCCAGCATCCGCGGAGAAAGCTAGGAGGAGCCGGGAAGGGCCTGCAACAGGCAGTTGCGGGCTGTCCGCTGATGCCCCCTCATGACCGCGCGGGACGCGCGTGATTGCCGGGGGACGGTGCACTGCGGTAAAGTTTCGTGCAAATTCAAGCAATCTTTCGGTAGGTCTCTCAGATCGCTCGTGGACGGTCCCGAACCACACAGCCGGGAAGAGCGCTCCGGGTCCCGCACGTCGGATCGTCTGGACTCCTGGAAAGAGATCGCGGCGTACTTGAAACGGGATCAGCGCACTGTGCGGCACGTATGCGCGCGGCGAACCACAAAGTCAATATGAGGTGAAACCCGCCTTTTGGAGTACCGCCCGGAGGTAGAGTTCGCGGTTTCAGTGCAATCATGCGGCTCGTCAGCGTCGAGCGGTCCTCGAGCGTGGTCGTGCGGTGTCGTACAGATGAATTGATCCAACAAGGTTGTCGTCCCAGTCATGCAGTCGCCTTCTCCTTTCGAGGACATTTCCAAATGACTCTCAATTCTCTCGTCGCGCTTGTAGACCCGTGCGTTGATTTCCTTGCACGGAAATCCTTAAGTATTGGCAGCATTGCTCGCGTCGCTGTGGCTCCTACGTTTTTTCCTTGACAGCGTGCGGAGGTGGTGGGGGCGGAGGAGGCCGCAGACCACTGATCGCTGAGGGATACGAAGTCACAATTACGGATCGGGGCAAGGCGGTCGCAAGACTGGTGCCGCCCCGTCCCGCAGACGCTAAGCCGTTCCGTGGCCGTGCGGCATTTCGACGCCGGATGCCGCAGCTGACAACCCCGGTCTCGTCCGCCATCCTCGATGGCAGAGCCGAGCGACGCTGAAGTAACCGGGCCGGTTTCACCGGGTATCGAGACCGCGGTGTACATCGACGCCAGCGCGTTGGCGAAGCTTTACGCGCCGGAAGCCGAAAGTGAAAGACTCGATACGTTTCTGTGCGGCCGACTCGGTCTGATGATCTCGGAGCTTGCGATCACGGAGGTGCTTTCCGCGGTTGCCCGCAGAAAGCGCGAGGGAGAGTTGCGTCCAGAGCTGGCCAACCAGATCCGTGGTGCGCTGCTCGCAGATGCCGACTCTGGTTCGTTCGCTCGGTTGCATTTGGACCCCGCGGTGCATCGCGAGGCGGAACGCCCTCTGCTCGCCACGGACTCGCTGCCTTTACGCGATGCACTACACATCGCACTCGCGTTCTCCGGGAGAGCAACTCACGTTCTGACCTTCGACCGACGGATGCGAGAAGCGGCCGTTCAAGCCGGCGTGAGCGTGATCGACATTTAGGCGCCGCTTGCGCTGATCTGGCCGGCCGCGGGGCGAGCTGACTCGGATAAATGTGGTAGCGGGGGCGTGCTACCTATTGATCTACCAGACGTGCGCCTGATACGAGGTCGAAGATGAAATGGGGCAAAAGTTGACCCCGCGCTCAGCACGACGGCCCGATCAACCCTCAGTTCGGAAACTTCAACCCCCTCGGTTTTTTGCGAGTGTGAGAAGCACGCTCGAATGTGACCCGAGCACGTCGGGAAGATGCGCCCCTGAGCGCTGGAAATCGACTGCAAACCCGGTCTGCAAATGGCACGCAAGCCAAGGTTCTCCGGAGGCTCGCCTTGGGTGTACAGAGATCATGGGGGGGACCCATGGGGGGAGCACGGTATGCGCCCGAGCAACGGAGTTCTGCATCGTCCGGGAGAGACCTTATTTCGGGCCCGGCAAACGCTGGGTACCATTTGCTGAGGTGCGGCGGTGGCACCGATCTGGCGGCGCCACTGCCCGCTTGCAAGCTGCGGCTTCAGCGCTAACGCCAATGACCGAAGCATCTTTTGGGGCTTATCGATCCGTTGCGGGGACAGGCGGCCCGTCACGCGCTGCTGCGCTGGCCGAGATCCTTGCGATGCTTGCGCTCGTGCTCTCGTACATCTGGGTCTGGCACAAGCGCTTCCCGGGCGATGACCTGGTGGTGACGTTCCTGTACTTCGCACTGTGTTATGGGAGCCATCTGCGCCGCCATGAATCCGCGCGCTCCGTCGGGCTGCGGCTCGACAATTGGCGGCCCGCGGCTCGCCAGGCCTGCTTGCCCGTGGCCGTCGGCGCAGCCGTACCGCTCGCGATCGGCGCGGCGCTCGGCACTTGGCATTTCGGGCCTGCCGGCTCGCTGCTGTCGCTGCCCTGGCACGTAGCCTGGGGCACGGCTCAGCAGTACGGATTGCTGTGCCTGCTCTATCGCAGATCACTGGATACTTTCGGGAGCGTGCGAGGCGCCGCGCTCGCTGCCGCGGGCGCATTCGCACTGTTCCATTTGCCGAATCCCCTGCTGGTCACTGTCACGTTCCTCGGTGGCTTGGTTTGCTGCACGTTGTATCGCCGCGTACCCAACGTGCTCGTGCTCGGCCTCGCCCATGCGATGATCTCAACGGTAGTGTTTTCCGCTCTGCCGAACTCGATCACACATCATATGCGCGTCGGGCCCGGCTACTTCACCGTTGCGACGGGGCTTGCGCATGCGAGCTGAACATGCGCCTGGCTTTCACCGCTCTCGCGGTTGGGGGTGCCTGTTCTGGAGCACTTGCGTCATCTGCTGCGCGTTCATGGCTCACGTGCATGCGGGTGATGAGCTCGAGCGCTACGTCGCGCAACCCGATGCGAGTTACGCCTTCCATATCGTACGCCACGGCAGGCTGGGTGGCGCGGAGTATCTCGAAGCGATCCTCACGTCGCAGACGTGGCGCGGCATCCCCTGGAAGCACCAGCTCTACATGCTGAGGCCGCGTCGCCTCGCGATGCCGGCGACCCAGGCACTGCTGTTCATCGACGGAGGCTCCTGGGAGCCCGAGTACGACGGCACCGCCACGCACTCTCTGCCGCGGGTGGCCAAGGAGTTCGTGCGTCTCGCAAACGCGCTGCACGCACCCGTGGTGATCGTCCGGCAGGTACCTTTCGAGCCGTTGTTCGGCGGACGCCGGGAGGACGCGCTCATTGCGTATACATTCGATCAATATCTCCAGACCGGCGAACCGGACTGGCCGTTGCTGCTGCCGATGGTGAAGAGTGCTTCACGCGCGATGGATGCCGTCCAGCGGCTCGCCCGGGAGCAGTGGGGACTCGCGATCGCAAGGTTCACGGTGACCGGCGCATCCAAGCGCGGCTGGACATCATGGCTCACCGCGGCCGTCGATCCCCGCGTGGCGGGCGTAGCTCCGATGGTCATCGACATGCTCAACATGAGGGCGCAGATCGAGCTGCAGCGGCAGACGTTCGGCGGGCTGTCGGAGGAGATCAAGGATTACGAGGAGATTCGGCTCCCCGAGCGCATCGATTCGCCGACCGGGCGGGAGCTGGCGGCGATAGTCGACCCGTACAGCTACCGCGACCGGCTGCTGCAGCCCAAGCTCATTCTGCTCGCAACCAACGATCCGTACTGGCCACTCGATGCGCTGAACGTCTATTGGACTGGGCTGCCGGAACCGAAGCGGGTTCTTTATCTCCCTAATCAGACGCACGGCCTGCGGGATGTCGACCGCCTCATCGGTAGCCTCGCCGCACTGAACCGCTATGCGGAGGAGGGCAAAGCGCTGCCAGAAGTGTCCGGGGCTTTCACGCAACGCAACGGCCGGCTCGAGCTCACCGTGCGCACCGATCGGACGCCTGCGCGCGTGCTGGCGTGGAGCGCGCTAAGCGCGACGCGCGATTTTCGTCAGGCACGCTGGACCTCTCGCCGATGCAGCCGCTCGGGCGGTCTCTACGAATGCGAGGCGCGCACGCCGGACGACGCCTACGCGGCGTTGTACGCCGAGGCCGTGTTCCACGATCGCGGCGAGCATGGCTTTTCGCTTTCGACGACGGTTCATATCAGCAGCGGCCCGCAGGCTGATCATCGGACTGCACCGGTCGAGCGCGGGCATCGATGAGCTCCGCGCACCACCGCACGCCGTCGATCTGGGCGAGCGAGGCTGGGAGCCCCGAGAGTCTTCGCGTAGCGGCGAGCCCGTGAGAGCGCCGCGCGCAAGCCGATCGAGGCGTGGTTGGTAGCGGGGGCGCGATTGCGACTAATAGCACGCTCGTCATTCCGTTCTCGCGCGCTGACCGCCGCCGCAAGATTGCCGCCTTCGAGGTTCCAAACCACTGTGGTAACGGGCACGCGCTCACACCCGACAACCTTCGTATGGACCAGCACGAGCGGCGCTGGCGCTGCCGACAGTGTGGTCGCAACCGCGCCGCTACATTTAGGCATCGACAGAAGCCGGCAGCCTGAGTCCCTTTCTCATGCCCGGGAGCATGACCCAATCGGAGAGGGGCGCGTACTTGTGGGACAGACGAAAGCGCTGCGACTCAGATGTAGCACGCCGCGATTGCTGAACCAGTGCAT
>WNGI01010888.1_pt1 | contig 10788 bp, 12 predicted proteins | sample 5400621 | NCBI WGS metagenome assembly WNGI01 (sample SAMN13153374, study PRJNA577476) | soil metagenome | isolation source: 20 cm soil or saprolite under Garry oak tree replicate 1 | place: USA:California | collected 2016-06-15 | reverse complement strand
CCACAGATAAATGTTCGGGCCGCAAGGCCGGAAATACCTTGGGAAAGATATGCACAGCCGTCGTCGTCGGATGGGAGCAAGACCATGACCGATGAAGATCTCGCAACCATGCACAGGTTGCTTGCCGAGTACCATCGCAATCTCGCCCGGGAAGCCATGCTCGACGTCGTGCAGCATTATCACGCCGATCTCGCGCAGCGGTTTGCGGATGAGGCAGCCCAAATACCAAGGCGCACGGCGACCCTGGAACGCCTCCGTGAACTCGAACAACAGAAAACGGAGGCGTTGTCGGCAAATGACGCGCCCGGAAGCAACACCGGCGAGGAAGCGCGAAAAGTTTGATGTGGCATGGCCCAATCAAACTCTGCCGGGCTAGCGCCTAGGCCGCTTTCGTCGCGGCCCTGTTGAGCTGCACGTCGGTCCTGGGACTGCTTTGGATGGTCTGAAAGATCACACAGTAGCGCTCGGTCAATTCGAGCAACTGGACGAGCTGGTCCTGCGGGGCGTCGGTCTCAATATCGAACCGCAGACGGATCTCCTTGAAGCCGACAGGCACGCCCTCGGTGACGCCGAGCGTGCCGCGAAGGTCGACATCGCCTTCGGCCGAAATGAGCGCCGACGTGACGGGAATCCCGAGCACTGCCGCGGCTGCGCGCATCGAGACCCCGGCGCATGCGACGAGAGCTTCCAGCAGTATGTCTCCCGAACAGAGTTCGAGACCCGAGCCGCCGGCCTTCGGGTGGATGCCGGCAAGCGCCAGTCCGCGGCCGGTTTGAACCTTGCAGGTCACGGCGGAATCGCTCGCGGTGCCGGTGGCCCGCAAGGTCAGGAAGGCTGCTTTGGCGTCCTTCTTGTAACGTGCCTTGATCGGCTCCTGTGTCGCGCGGAAAGTCGAGATATCCATAATCTTCTCCTTGAATGATGAGTTTGGTGTTCGCCCACTCGCCTTGAGCGGACGCCGGCGCTATTCGGGGACGGCGATGCCGGAGCCGCCGAGTTCGGCCGGAAAATCCTTCAGCTTGGGCAGACCGTCTTTCATCGGCAGCACCGTCTCCGAATAGTTGACGTGAACGCCCGGGCTGAATTTCAGGGTGGGGATGGTGGCGGCATAGACGTCGACCAGGCCCAGCGGCGGGTGATCGGTCAGAAGGTGACCGCCGCATTGTTTGCAGGACTGACGGTTGCTCATCTCGGTCTTCATGTATTTTGCGACAAACTCCTCGCCTTTGGTGACCTTCACATTCTGCGGCTTCCACAGGGTGAAGGCATTTACCGGCGAGGCCGACCAGGAGCGGCAGGAGCTGCAATGGCAGTAGCCCATCGCCTCCGGAGCTCCCTGCGTCTCGATTTCCACGGCGCCGCAGAAGCACCTGCCTTTATGTGTTGTCATGGTGTGGTTACCTCTTTCCAGGTGGCTCGTTGCAAGTTAAGGCCAGTGCGGGCGATTTAAGCGCTACGGCCGCGAATGGAATGATCGGGCGTCCGCCTTGCTTGACACGGCGTCCGGAATTCGCGAGGCCTAACGCGAGTGGGCAGCCGCGCTGCTGACGCCCTCGTTCATTGCCAGGCAAAAGCCGGATGGTTGCTGACGCCCTGTCTAATCTGTTGCGAACCGTGCGGCTGACCGGCGCGACGTTCTTCGATATCGCGGCGCAGGATTCCTGGGCGATCAGATCACCGGCTAGGGATTTGATCCTGCCGAAAATCCTGCCCGGCGCCGACCACCTGATTGCCTATCATGTGGTGACGGCGGGCCGCTGCTTTGCCCGCATTGCCGGGGGCGAGCCGATCGCGCTCGAGGCCGGCGAGGTCGTCGTCTTCACGGCAGCCGACCCGCACATGATGTCGAGCGGTCCCACCGCGAGCGCCGGTCCAACCACGGCCGATTTGCTCGACATCGCCTTCGCCGGCCAAATGCCGTTCCATATCAACTTCGCCGACGGCGGCGCCGGCACGACCAAACTCGTCTGCGGATATCTCGCCTGCGATGCGCATCCGTTCAATCCGCTATTGGAGGCACTGCCGCCGGTGATCAAGGCCGGCGACCCTGGCGAGGGCGCCGGCGGCTGGCTCGGCCAATTCATCCGATTTGCGCTCGCCGAAGTGTCGGAAAAGCGTCCCGGTGGCGACACCGTGCTCACCAAGCTGAGCGAGCTGATGTTCATCGACGTGCTGCGCCGCTATATCGAAACACTGCCGCTGCACAAGACCGGCTGGCTCGCAGGCCTGCGTGACCCGCATATTGGCAAAGCGCTGGCGCTGATCCACGAGCAGCCCGTGCATCCCTGGACCATCGACACGTTGGCGAAGCAGTCGGGAATGTCGCGCACGGTTTTCGCCGAACGTTTCGCGGAGTTGGTCGGGATTCCGTCGATGCATTATCTCGCCAAATGGCGGATGCAGGTCGCCTCGGAGCTTTTGACCGGCAGCAGTGCCAACCTCGCAGGAATCGCCGCCGAGGTCGGCTATGAATCAGAAGCCGCCTTCAGCCGGGCTTTCAAGCGACTGATCGGCGTGCCTCCCTCGGCCTGGCGTCTCGGCGTGCGGCCTGATGGCAAGGCCACGCCCGCAAAATAGGTTGGATCAGAGCCTATCGGTTATGCCAGTGCCTGAAAGCGCGCGCCGAATGCCGCCGAGAAAAATGAAAATCGGAAGGCTTTGCTGCTTTCCCAAGGGGACGACAATTGCTAGCGTATTCGAGCACCGATGAGACGAAATCTCCGGCCGGATTTTCTTCGGCCAACACACTCACAAATCAGAACCGGAAAGGTCGGCGATCCCCCCATGAAAGAGTTTGCAGGAAGGATCGCTGTCATCACCGGGGGCGGCACCGGCATGGGCCGCGAGCTGGCGCGGCAACTGGTTGCCGAGGGCTGCAATGTCGCGATGTGCGATGTCTCCGCCGACGCGATGGCGGAGACCAAGCGGCTCTGCGAGGTGGAAAAGCTGCCGCAGGGGCTGCGCATCACTACCCATATCGCCGACGTCTCGATCGAGGACCAGCTGCTGCGGTTTCGCGATGAAATCAACGAGCAGCAGGCGACCGACAAGATCCATCTCCTCTTCAACAACGCCGGCATCGGCGGCGGCGGCAGCCTGTTCACCAGCACGCGCGAGCAGTGGGAAAAGACGTTTAATATTTGCTGGGGCGGGGTCTATCTCGGCGTCCGTACCTTCCTGCCGATGCTGCAAAAGGCCGACGAGGGCCACATCGTCAACACCTCCAGCGTCAACGGGTTCTGGGCCACGGTCGGACCTGGCGTGTCGCACACCGCCTACAGCGCCGCCAAATTCGCGGTGAAGGGATTTACCGAGGCGCTGATCAACGATCTCCGGCTCAACGCGCCGCACATCAAATGCTCTGTCGTGATGCCCGGCCATATCGGCACCTCCATCGTCTCCAATTCGCGGAAAGTGCAGAGCGGTACCGATTCCGAACGGCTGAGCGAGAACGAGATCGCCCAGACCCGCGTGCGGCTGTCCGCGAACGGCATCGATGCGTCCAAGATGTCGGATGAGGATGTGCAGGCGGCTGCCGCCGAGCGCGCCCGCAATTTTCTCGAGAATGCGCCGACCACGGCCGCCGCTGCCGCGAAAATCATTCTCGATGGCGTCAAGGCCGAGCGCTGGCGCATCCTGGTCGGCGACGACGCCCATCGTCTCGACGAGCGCGTGCGGCAGACGCCGGAGCGGGCCTATGATCCGGAGTTTTTTCAGAGCTTTGCCGCCGAGGTCGGCTGGCGGCTGGGTTAGCGTTCCCTCGCGATCAGACCGGCTTGATGCCGGCTTTGGCGACGATGTCACGCCACTTCGGCACTTCGTCGTCGATGCGCTTGCGCATGCCGTCGGGCCCGTTGGCGAGGACCTCAAAACCGTTGTTGCGCAATTGCTCCGCGATCGCCGGCCGCTTGAGGATTTCGATCGACTTTGCCGACAACATCTCGACAATGGCGGATGGCGTTTTTGCGGGCGCCAGAAAACCCTGGAAGGTGTCGGAGATAAAATCCTTGTAGCCGAGTTCGACCATGGTCGGCACATCCTGCAGATCGAACCAGCGATGGACGCCGGTCACGGCCAGCGCCTTCAAGGCGCCGGACTCGATGTGCGGATGCGCCGGGGGCAGGGCTGCGAAAGCCACCTGCGTGGTGCCGCTGAGAATCGCCTGGATCGCGGGACCGGCGCCGGAAAACGGCACATGCGTGATCTGGATGCCGCCGACGATCTTGAACAGCTCGCCGGAAAGGTGCGGGGTGGTGCCGATGCCGGGGCTCGCATAATTGAGCTCGTTGGGATTAGCCTTGGCGCGCGTGATCAGCTCGGCAACCGAATTCACCCCGAGTTTGGGATCGACCAGGATCACATTGGGTGAGGTTCCGAGTTCGGCGATCGGCGCGAAATCCGTGATGGGATCGTAGGGAATTTTGGCGTAGAGGCCGGGATTGACGACGTAGGCGCTCGACGTGATCAGCAGCGTATAACCGTCCGGCTCGGCATGGGCGACGCCGCCGATCCCGATATTGCCGCCGGCGCCCGGCTTGTTCTCGACGATGGCCGTGCCGCCAAGGGCCTCGCCGAGATGCGCCACGAGAATCCGAGCCATGATGTCGGTCGGTCCGGCCGGCGCGAACGGGACGATGATCTTGATCGGACGTTCGGGATAGCCCGCCGCTTTCGCGCTTGTCATGCCGAGGCTGGCGGTCGCTGCCGCGCCGATCATGACACCAGCGGTTCGAAGAACCGCGCGGCGCGACGGCTGTGCGGATTTCTGATCGGACATCGTGTTTCTCCCGAGGTGTATCGCCCGGCTTGTGCCGGGTCGGCTTAATTTTTCTGGATCTTGCGTCTCACAGATCGAACACGGCGACGGCGCGGATCGGCGATCCCGTGCCGTCGCGCCACTTCATCGGCAGACCGATGAACGTGAAGGGGCCCTGGCCGAGCAGCGCTTCCAGATTGCACAGGCTCTCGATGTGGGTGATGTTGAGTTCGCCGCACGCCTTGTGAACCAGCGAGTTCACCTTGCCCTCGGGGCCGGGGCGCATCGAGTCGATGCCGAAATGCACGACGCCTTGTCTCGCCAGCCATTCGGTGGCGGCGACATTCACGCCGCAATTCTCGGTCGCATATTCCTTGCGCGGGAAGGTGCGTTGGTGGTGGCCGGTGCAAAGCAAAACGGTGCCGCCTTTCGGCACCGTCACGCCGGCTTGCTTCACCGCCGCCTCGAGATCGGAGGGCGCGATCTCGGCGCGCGGCGCGATGTGGCGGAGATCAATGCAGATGCCGGGCACGATGCAATTCTCCAGCGGGTATTCGTTCATCGGCTGGCCGCCCTTGCTGAAATGCCTGGGCGCATCGATGTGGGTGCCGGCGTGGTCGGGCATCGAGATGAACATCGACGACAGTCCGTGCACGTCGCCGGATTCGCGAAACGAGTCCTCGTGGGTTTTCCAGACGCCGTGGATGATGGGGGGATGGCCCGGATAGGTCGGGGTGGCGTGGTAGAGCTCACGGCTGAGATCGACGATCTTCAAGATGGGTTCCCTTTGAAGGCGAGGTGGCGCGGGTGGCTGCAATGGCGCGAAATGCTGGCGCTTTTCGGGCCCCTCGGCAAGATGGCCCCGTGGCGAGTGCGGCGATGGCTTGGTCTCGCAAGACCCGTCTCGACGTCCGGCGCCGGAGGCCTTATCCTCCGGCCCGATGGAGCGGCGGCATCATCCATGAAGAACGGACTTTATTCCATTCACACCTACATGCTCGACGGCGTTAAGGGCCGCGACAGCGGCGTGATGATCCTCCGGGACGGTGTCCTGATCGGCGGCGGTCCCTACTTCTGGACGATCGGTGCTTACACCGTCCATGCCGGTACCTGGAAGGGGCACTTCCGCACCAATCAGCACACGCCTTTTGCCGACCGCTTCGCTCGCCCGCTATTCCGCGGACAGGAAGTCACCAGCGGGTTTTCGGGGACTTATGCCGACGACCGGGCCGAGGTGTTCGGCACCACCCTGGTGGGAAGCCGAAGCCTGAGTTTTCGCGCGACATTGAAAAAAATCGCGGATGACTGATGCGCAGGCTCGGACGCAGGTGATCCGACAAATTGTACAGAGCTTGAGTTTCTCAAACTTCTTCGGTCCGCGCGATCAGCAGTGCCCGGCATAGCGTTCGTGCGTGGTGATGTTGGTTCCTGGGGGCTAACCGGAAGTCATCTGCTCTTTCCGAGTATTTCGCCGTTTGACCCAAAACGGACATTGGGTCTGGCGCTCAGATCGGGATCGTCACTTTGCCTCGCGCATCGATCACGGCGCACTGCGAATGGCCGATTTGTCATGGTGTATCCGGCCGTGCCTTCAATGAACGAGGCAAGAGTGGGATTCGAAATATCTTGAAGCCGGCGATTTCGGGAAACCCCTCCGCCGCTTCCGCAGACACCAAAGCCAGAACCGCAGCCGGCACCTCTCCACTGATCAACCGATTGATCGCCTTCGTTTGACCCTCGCTCAGTTCGACTTCAATCGCCCCCGCTGCCGCAATCGCGGTCCGCACACTATCGTTAGACGCAGAATGCCTGTCATCTATCGCAACGGTTTTACTGGCTAGATCAGATACCGACTTGATTTCGGGACGAGCTATGAGAAGGGCAACCAGATGGTCCCTGTTGTTTGGCGACCCAGCTGCGGTCTTTTCGGCATCGCCACGCAGCACTGTTTCCGCGTGACGGTCGGTATTATTCGCTTTCTGTTCCGGCGCTGGTACCACCGTAGTGGGCCGCTCGACTTTCGCTGGGATCGTGGTGGACTTCGCCATTTTCATAGCGAGATGGTCCCTATCGCGAGCGTGAGCAGACGACGGCTTTTGGGTCTTCGCCGCGATCGTGGACTTGATTTCCGTTGTCGCGGATTCGGTCTTGAATGACGCTGGCTTTGGTTCAATCGGCTGACTGGCAGCCGTTCGGTCGAAACAGGCGAAACCGTTCGCGTCCGTGCATGATTCCATGCCCCCTTGCGGCGGTACTTGGCAGCTACATCCGACCAAGGTCGCGGCCAGCGCGCTGATGAAAAGCGCCCTCATGCAATCGCTCCTTAGAGGCTGTGTTCCGCTCGCAATTCTTGCTGCGTCTCAATGTTCGCGCTGTCGTCTATCTGTTGTGCAAAAATGTTAAACCCTCATTAAGCGTCCGGCTCTCGCCGCGAGAAGCTCTTGCATGGTTAATGTCGGCGCAACGCGGTTTCGCGGTAGGTGAGTAGTTTTGCGTTCGCCCTGTTTCAACAGGAGCCGATGTGCTGGTCTGAAAATATAGATGACGGCGCATTTCCGCTTTTGGCACCTTTGAGACATGCCGACCCTTCCGATGAATGTCGGCTTTCAGGGGTAAACCGGAAGTGACGGGGACATCGCCAAACCGACGCGAATGACCCGCAGCAGACTCTCATGGCGGAAATTGGCTGCGCCACAGCAGACAGAGACGCAGTCGTACGACAAGCGATTCCGGCAGACGAGGGTGCGCGCGCAGGGAGCGCATCAGCGCTCCGTGCCGTTCAAGATGCCGCTTTTAGCGTATTCGACGGGAAGCTAATCGGCCCGCTCGTAAGTGGTGACAACTACGATGTCCTGGCCATCTACAGTGCTTTTGAATGGCGGCGTTGTCACCGTCAACTTATTGCCCGCCGTCTCCACTTGATACGTCCTGGTGGTGCCGATCCATGACTGGACCCAGGCGATATCGACGTTGTAGATGACCTTGTTGCCTTCGGTCTTATAGGTGCCGCCCCACGCAAACATGCTCTTGAAAAGTTCGACACGTTCCGCGTCCGTGGGGTCGGCCTTCTCGTTCTTTTTCCGGTCTTGTGACACAGCGAAGACAAGGAAGCGGCCACCCTTGGTGTAGTAGGCGTAACCTGGCGGGTGCTCGCCGAACGTAGCGGCGGTCTTGCCCGTCGCCACTTCCTTGCGAGCGAAGCTTGTTAGCTTCCACGTACCGACAATCGAGGATGCCAAATCCTCGCCCGCTGAGGGCTTGGGCAACATCATCAGAAGGAAAGCAAAAGCTACTGCTGACATCAAAACGCGCTTCATAGTATCCTCCCGAATTTCGTCGAGAGCGTACCAACGCGCAACATTGGCGGTCGACATTCCGCGCGGATGGCGCCTCGTCGATTACGCCATCCGCAGCTGCAAATCGGTCTCTTACGAAGAAACGAACCTTAAGCCATCAGGTCCGTGATCCGCATGACCGCGACCGCATTGCTTACGTTGGACGCTTGCTCTTTGGTGTTCTTGTTGCAGGTCTGCTCTTTGGTGTTCTTGTTGCAGGTCCAGACGAAGTTCTTTTTGGCCGTGAACGGCTTCCCATCCTGATCGAGCTGAAGCTCCCCTTCGGTGATATGGCAGACCATGGCATTCTCCATCGGAGGACCCATGGTCTTCGATCCCGGCTGCATGATGAGGTCACGCATTGAGACGGTCTTAAAACCGGGGATGATGGATGGTGTCTCGCCATCATAAGCACGCACAACGACACCTGGCCACGGCGTCGTATCCTTGTAGCCCGTGGTTTGAGCGGCGGCGGGCTTCACCATGGCTGCCGAAGCCGCTGCCAACCCGATTCCCAATGCTGACCTTCGATCGATCTTGTTCATCGCTTTTCTCCCGAGGTTGCGCAACGAGCCGCCGCAGAAGCGGCGCGCGCATTTCGTGGAATGTGAATGGTGGTGCGAAACCGAAAAAAAAGATCGGTCTCTAAGAGAGCGTACCTGCCGATGGCATCAGTCCTACTCGTTCGCCCCGGACGGCGATTTCGGCATGTCCCGTTTCAAGGGCAACTACATTCTACGCGACCTGACGCGCCTGACAAACAGCACCAAAAATGCACAATGTCTCAAATGGGTTAGAGCCTGAAGACTGAAGACCGGACCCGGTGTCGGCAGCTTCACTCCGGCCAACCGATATAGCAAGTCAGTATGACTGACCGGCCCCGCGGCTCGGTTGGCGGTAAGTGCGCCGCCACGACCCGATTGACATCCCGTCCGGAGGCGACGACTGCGGCTCCCAGAACGTCCGGAGTTGGCACTTTTCGGACTTGGCGCGATGTCTGACGTACGTTCGAAAAGTGATCAACAGCGGACATGTTAGGAACGCTCGAAGCAGTCCGCGCCCCCGAGTGATGCTTGAACAGCTCCGCATGCTGCACGTAGCCCCGCCGCTGGGTTCGGCCGATTTATGGCGCGATTGATCTATTGCCCCAATGAAATCAAGATTTCTCCTAACTCGTGTCGGTGATTCCTGTTTTTTCAGGCCGTCGATAGCAGGGTGCTGGCCAGCAAGAACAATAAGAAGCTGATGCCAGGGATGCCCGATCTTAGCGTGGAGGCATCAGCCATGGCGACGAACGATCCTAGTCCTCTGTTTCTGTCCGATCATACCGAAGAACCCGAACAGCCCGGTACCAGGAAGGCTTGGGACAGAGCGGATATTTCGTCCCGTATCCTCAAGACGAGTATTCTGGTTGTAACGGCGGTAGCGATCGTGTTCACGATTCTATCGCGGGGAAATCCACTCGTGCTCATTGCGAATGTCACGGCTTCCCTGATCGCCACATCGGCGCCTCAGGATGGCACCGATCGGTCGACGCCAATAATTCAATCAACCGCGGGCGCGGAGGTTTTGCCGCCGACTGCAAGGGAGGCGCCGACGGGCGACGAAATTGCTGCCACTCCTAAAACTGCTCAGAGCGAAACCGAAATCCGTGAGCCACCAGCCGAAAGCTTGTTCACGCAATTCCAGGCTTGGGCGGCAGAGGAAGAGGCACAGGCACAGGTCCGGCCCGTGCAGCCCGTACAAGATGCCCGACCCCAAGTCCAGGATGACCCAGCACAGGTCGTCAATGCCCGAGCGGAAGTCCGGCCCGTGAAAAATGCCCGCGCACATGTGCGGTCCGAGCATAATGCCCGAGCAAGGGCCCTGTCCCTGAAAAATGCCCGAGCACGGATGCGGCGCGAGCAAAATGCACGGGTACGGATGCGGCGCGAGCAAAATGCACAGGTGCAGGTCCCGCCCGTGCAAAATACACAGGCACAGGTCCAGCCCGTGCAAAATGCCCAGCGACCGTGGTTCCTGCAAAGCCTCGGTTTGATGGATTAGTGCCGTTGGGGCCGTTCACGGTTTGCGTCACGCGCAAATCCGCGGCCAGGCTGGAGAGCGTGTAGACTTCCTCGCGGGACAAGCAGCGCGTAGGATGGGCTGAGCGACTTGTCCGCCGTAGCTCGCAGGGCGAAGCAGAAGCGACACCCATCAATTTCATTTCATGGAGATGATGGGTTTCGAGGGGCTCAAGCCATCCGACGTGCTTGCTGATTTGCCCGTCGGGCGGTTTGTTGACAGGGGTGTCTATACCCCTTTGCAAAAATATTTCGCTTCACCCGTCGGGCAAATCATCTCTACAAGTTCGCGCCATCCCACCCCACAAGAGGGGCGTATCATGATCGTCACGGACGCGGGGTGGGATGCGGTGGACGCGGCAGCGTTTTGCGCGCGATGGATTGCAGGGCAGGTTTCGGCCTGTGAGCAATCACCAAGCGTGCGGACGAGAGATGTTGCAGCGGACGGCGAAGTCGTGTGGTCCTGACGCCCCGACGCTGGCGTCAAGTTCGCGGATGGCAAGTCGGCCCTACCGGGTGCAGGCTCGCTATATCCGCTGACGACGGTGGCAAAAGAGCCCGGTCACCGAGGAGAGCACGAAATAAGTCGTAAAACCATTGCGTGCGGGAATGCCGGGTGATTCCGGTGTACTCG
>WNGI01026639.1_pt1 | contig 10789 bp, 11 predicted proteins | sample 5400621 | NCBI WGS metagenome assembly WNGI01 (sample SAMN13153374, study PRJNA577476) | soil metagenome | isolation source: 20 cm soil or saprolite under Garry oak tree replicate 1 | place: USA:California | collected 2016-06-15 | reverse complement strand
AATACACGAGTCACTGCCTAGCATACACATCGGAGATACCGCACAAAGTTTGCAGAGGGATTCATCATCTCCATCCTCCTCCACGCGTCATACCCCGCAGTCGTCTGTTTCGCGCGCAGAGCTGGAAAACACGGAGGAGGTATACTCTGGAAGCACTAGTGTTACTGGAAGTGCAGATGCCATTAGAGCATCGACAGATTCAGCCATGAGCGAGGGGGCAGTATATGCCATCGCACCCCTCGCACCTCCGGGTACGCCAGGCATATTGACCCCAAAATCTGAGCCCTTGCCAGACCGCCGCTCTCCACCTTCCTTCAGCTCACTAGGCCCACCAGATACCTCCATAAAGCACTCGCATTCTTCCCCTCAGCAACACTCAGATTCTAAACCTCTTGAAAGACCACCCATGCATCGACCATCTCGTTCCGCAGGTCCCAGCATGTTTGAAAAAGTCATGAGCAAAACTAGACCATCGTTCCTTCCACCAAAGCCTAAACAAGAAGACCGTAAGCATCTAGCCGATTGGCAGAACATGATGAAGATGAGCCAACTAGCAGGTTAGCAATCGTTGCTCAAGTCGTATCCAACATCTCAAACCCGGCGTATAGCCGAAAAGCGCAGGAAAGCTCTACAGGAAAGACGTTTACTCCGCGAAAAGGCGATAGAGGAATCGATAAACGTGTGGAAAAGGGACATTGCTCCCGATTGGCGCGTAGTGCACAAAGATCCTGCCTTGCGCAAATTGTGGTGGCGTGGTATACCTACAAAATTACGGGCAGATATGTGGGAATGTGCGGTGGGAAACCCTTTGTCCCTTCGCAAAGGCAAGCGTTTCACATTACATTTAGCAACATTTATTTTGACCCGATCCTAACGTGTAGACCATTACCGCGCCTGCCTCTCCCGAGCGAAACGCGCTTTATCATCAGGAGTCTTTCCCGAGGCGACCTTGAGCCGCATAGAAGAAGATATATCGTCAACGTTACCCTCGATTCATATTTTTAATCGCGATTCGGGACCCCTTTATGCCGAGCTTAAAGATATGCTTTGTGCCTGGGTAATTTCTCGCAGCGACGAGGGCTTGGATTACACACCGGGTGCCGCAAAAATTGCGGCCATGATGTTAATTAATATGCCCGCCCCGCAGGGATTTAACGTTATGAAAAATCTTCTCGAAAGACATTGCATGCGGAGCTTTTACGGGGGTGATGCCACACGAGACGATGTAAGCTTACGTATACACACTGCTGCCGACCGAGACTTATTGCATCAACAGGTTGAGGCCTATTATCGGTAAGCGTTCAGGGTGTTCGGTGCTAATCCTGCGTTTTACCGTGCGCCACTAGCATATTTGATACGCTTCTGGCGGACGGCATGCCCAAAAGTGTGTATCATTCATTCGGCGTTAAGGCTGGCCCTAACTCAGCGGCAAGTATTCTTCAATTTCAAACAACACCATGTGTCGCCCACCGCGTACCTGCCCGACTGGCTTCTGCCCCTTTTTTTAAATCATTTACCGTTTGAGGCCTGTGCCCGTGTTTGGGACGTTGTTATTCTAGAAGGTGATTCATTTTTGTATCGTGCGGCGTTGGCTATTTTGGCCGTTTTGGAACCTCGGCTGTTCTTTCCGGAAAGAAAGGAGTTGCTTGAGCTGCTCAAGTAAGTTCTCACGTACTACGCATAATGGACGTATTTAATTAACACATACGATCACAAGGGGCGAGAATAGGGCTGCACTTGCCGTAGCTCAGCGAGAGAAACGACCTTTAGATGGAGGTAAGTATGAGATATATGGCGTGGATGAGGAAACGCTGTGGGAGCGGATTGAGAGCATGAATGACTGGTGGAGAGAAAGTACATGGACGCGTTTGATACAACGCGAACTACCGGATGTATAGTAAGCACAGAGTGGGATTAATACCAAGGGATCAACGATGATAATCAAAAGGATTACTCTTACGACGTCCGGGCTTCCAACGCTTCTCCGTGTATTTAAAACGTCCCAAAATGCAATACCCCTAAAGTCCACATTTAGCACAAAGCAAAATAACTAAATGTCCAAATTAAACGAGAAAATCTTCAAGACATATAATCATCAACGACTTGAAGCACGTTTCTCCAAAATTGCTCCACCACCGATTTATCGAACCCATTTTCATCGTAGCCCAAGCTGATCCACAGCTTTCCTGCAAATGTATATCCAAATAGAAGCATCCCACCCGATCTTTGACGTGAACCTGTCGTAAGAGTATGCAGCCGGATTCCAGGGTACATAGCGTGCTTGTACATCGCATCCAAATTGCCAAGGAGCGATAACCCAATCAGAGCCTTTGATGGGGGTCGCTCAGAAGCGTTCTCGAACAGCGAAACCGGTTTTTGCGTTGGCTTCACGGGCTTGCCATCGTCCTGCAGTGCAAAAGTCTGGGCACGCTCGCTTCTCTCGCGAGCCATCTGACGACAGCGTGATATGAGCATCGGGGTCTTCATCGCTGCGGTGCTCTGCTTCTTGGCTTCGCGACTTCTATGCCAGAAAGTGGGAGCCAAGTCTTGAGAAGCGGGAAAGAAGGATGGGAGGATGACGTTGAAGTATCCGATGGCGATGAACCAATAAGAATCGTGCAACGATGGTTCGCTTAACAGGTTGGGTCGTACGTTGAGTGCGGAATACATCATACTGGGAATTATGTTTCGAGACGAACGTATGAATATCGTGAAGGAACGTACCTTGGAAGCTCAGGTGACTCGCTTGATGTCTTGGCCCATGCTAGATTGCAAGCAGCAAAAAGAGCGCTTGATACCGACACTCCCTGCGCCTTGCATTTTTTTAGGATAGCCTTCGTACGCTGAGCGTCGAAATCTTCGTTGCGAACCACAGTATTCCGATGAGATCCCGACTGCCTCGGGAATACTTGGCCACCCTACAAACGGTGAGCGATATTCGTGCCACAATGAATCAAAACCTACAATGGTTCTCTCCTGGCTCCGAAGGTAATCGACTTGCTTTGCGGCGCGTCGGAAGGGGCCATCCTGAGCAGGCGGAAGCCTGTCCTCTAGCGCTTTTGGTAGGTATTTCTGCCAAAAGCTTCAGTACTTTGATAACTGCAACTTATGCTTAAACCCACCATAGCAGTTCTTCGTTTGCCAAGCTCGCCATCCAGCATTTTTGATAGATCACTCAGTGTCTTGTCGCCACCTAGCAAAACGAAGAAGTCATTCGCGAATTGATGCAAAGCCATTCCATCTCCAAGGAAGTGTGTGGCGCATATCAAAAAGTCGCAATCAACTTCGTCTGCATCAGCTGGCGAAGAACTAGGCAAGTTGACAATGAGGTGGGATAGCCGGTCGTCAGAAAGCGTCCGTGGACCATTCAGATAAGAATCAACCAAGTCTGGCAGACGTGATCAGAATGCGCCGACACGGCAAGGAAAGATTAATTATACCATGACTCGACTGGGAACGGTATTCTACATTCTGGTCGGCACGAGATAGTGCCACCTTGGAATTTTCTGGCAATGTATAGCTTCGGCGCAGTTAGAAGACGTGAAGTATTGAAATGTTCTTTTTTTGTGCTTACCCGAATCGGACATCATTGTAATCGTTCATGCGGACATTTGATGCCAGCAAGGGGTGGCACAATCTCAAGATTGCCCAAATTAGGCAGACACGGTTCCGTTCTATGAGAGAGGGATTTAGCCGGCATCCCAGTTGCAAATACCTAGACGTGAGTGAGTACTCCCTCGTAAATGATTTGAACTTGAATACACACATGTCGTTAACGCCGTCTCCTCGTGAAGGTAAATAATAGGATAGTTCTGTGTCTCCAAGAGGCCTTTCAAAGCACAGTTCGGTCTTCTCTTCTGGAACCTCGGATGCAGATTGCGTATCTTCCGACTTTCTGGTCACTGCATCCACATGTTTCCAGCGGACAACGCTGAGGCCCCTTCGGAACCATGAATCGAGTTTGACGACGGTTCCCTTGAGCAAGAAATTGACCATGGTTGGAGGATAGAGGAGCCCAACCTCTACTGGACCAAAGGGGGCTAATATATCGTATCTCCCGAGGCATGGCGGTGGTAATGGGGAATCCGATCTCGATCATGCATCACCAACTTGACTGAGCCGAATATGAGCCTCCTTTTCGATTAAATAGGGGAAAAAAGGTGCGAATGTTCGTGAGAGTACGTCATGTCCGCCCGCAAACCATATTCCCCCAAAACGATAGGGAGGAAACGGGAAACCCCTGAAATTACCATAGAGGTCGTCCGAAGGCTGGCGCTGCCGGCGCTGCTAGAAAGGCTCGGCCAGGTAACGCGAACCAGTAATGTGGCGTTGTCGGAAAGACGCGCTTTGCGTTACGATTGGCTGAGTTCGGATTACGTGACCGCTACCAATGCCACGACGTCCTTAAGGCCTTATATTCCTGTCATCCTGTCATCACCCAAACGGCGAGTTCGATGTCAGACTGGATCAGGTCTGTATAGATGTGCACAATTAACAATTACCACGCACGGCGTTCCTTGCCCTAAGTAAGGGTCAGATTCTGGCCGTTTTTGTTCTGTCAAATGTGGTAATTGCTAAGTATATGTACAGTGTCCGATTTTCTACCTCTAGTCATCAAAGCATAAGCGTAACATGTCCATTCAGTTCTTTTCCGCCCTTCCTTCAGGATATTGCCACACGACAGTTTCGTCATCATTATCCTCACCCTTCCTCGCTAGAGGAACAGCTTCAACGTCATTACGTTCGTTCGGCTTCGTAGCATTTTGTGCGCCCGTGTGTTTTACCCATGTATAGTACCTGTCAAAGCTTAGTACTAAAATCTTGCCTTGTGGAGCGCGCTTACATTGTGCCGAGCATGATTACTAGAATTGAAGTAGCGCGATTCCTATTGTGGTTTGCACTAAGTTGAGAAGCATGTAAGAAATGAATGTTGACGCACACATTAAGAAGGTCATTGAATATTAAGACTCCTAAAACGGTTTGCAAGACAGATTTCGCAGCCTAGTGAAGTGTGTGGTTAGTCTGTGAAAGGGTCATTGAGCCAAACCGACGAACGCTGGAGAACATGTGTGTGATCGGGCTTGTCACTTTGATGCTTAGGAGACCCGCAATGCAAAGCAGGAATCCGAAAAAGCCCGTGGCCAGGCAACCCCAGACGAATACAAGTCCATTCCATTCAACATCGTTGATCTTGCTGAACACTAGGGATACTTCGTTGTGAAGTACGACGAATGGCAAAAGGAATATGGCAGAGCCAACATTCGTCCACCATGCCAGTTGTATCGTCGAATTGTTGCAGTAAGGCAAAGACTTTTTGATGAGCACGGCGTTAGAAGTGAAGGTGTGGATCTCAAGGGTGCATTCTGATGAGGTGCTATGCCTAAAATGAAGCCGAGCGTTACGACTCCGGCTGCGGCCAGGACACGCGTCGAAGGAATGACTCGCGTATCAATAGCAGAAGCAAAGATCGTGAGAGGTAGCACCATTCCCCTTGCAATCTGCTGCTAGTTAGCCTTAAACGCAAAGAATGGAAGGTGTTCACGCACTTGGAAGAAAGTGGTTTCGACGTCTCGCAAACATAGTGTATTAAAAACAAGACCAATGATGTTGACGAGCACAACGGGAGTAAGATTTTTTGCCGTCTCTTTTTCGAACACAGGTATCTCGACACGTTTGAACAAGAGCGCAGAAACGTGCAGCAGTATGACAGCAATTATTAACTGTATCAGCAGGAACAATAGGGGCAGTTCTGGCGCATTGTTCAGAACTGCTTTGTTACTGCAGAACTTGTGAAAATTTGTCGACTCGTCGATTCTGGACAGCTACTTACACAAAGACCATCTGAGGCGAACATCAGTATCTGATAACCAGACAGTACAGCTGCTTACGACGAGTGCCGCGGTCATGTAGAACATGACCACGGCGGCGACTTGGATCGTCTGGCGGCTAGAAATGTTCATGTTTGGCGGTGGAAGGGAGAGTCAAGAGATAGGGCGAAGCGCCTAAATGGACGAAGGTTGTGCTGTAGGCATCCTATAATAACTTGGGACCTCTTGGGACCGCATCGCGGGATGACGATCGAGATCTGCTGATCGCCCGATCTGATCTTGCCCGAAGCACCACATGTTGAGCCTCATGAGCAACCTTGTACCGCACTGTTGGGTTCTCCTGTCAAACTATTATAGAACCCGTTCCCGCCTTCCTTCTTATCGAGCCACAAGGAACGGCCATGAAAGTCCTTTGTTTTGAAAAATATCGCCGTTCTCACACGCTTCCTGCCGAACTGATGCTTGGTTGGTCGTGGCTGTGGACCTCCTCCCACCACTGCTCCAACATTTGCAAGTTTAGGGGCGCTATCCGCCCGAATCGTCATCGAGGCAGTGACATCCCCACAGATCGCGCCCGAAAAGAAAAGGAGGAAGCTATTAAAAAAGCGCGTTTGTCTTGTCCACAACTTCTTCACCATGAGCGACATGAATCGTCAATACGCCATGGCTACCATCCACTCTACTTCGGTGGAAGACTTCGACGCTGGTGACTCTGACATTCTACTTGGACGAACGGAAGAGACTTCCTATCCCTGGCAGCGTTGGTACAGGGAACCCCAGTCCAAAAACAGGAAGCCTCTCTACATTGTAGGCGCGGTCCTGGTCGTACTCTTTCTCTCAGGTATCATGTACAGGATGGGAGCGCACATGGCGGCTGACAGGAAGCCTGTAATGTCGTCGGTACCAGAAGAGAGAATCACCGACCGATTAGCGGCTCTCAACGGCCCTCCAACTCTCAAGTTCAGAGGTTTGAATCTCTATTTTCGGCTCCTTTGTGAGCTCGCGGCTAATAGTCTTTTCTGGGCAGACAATCTAAAGCCAAATTTGCGATATATCTCCTCTTGGATTGACGCCGGATGGAGTACGTTATTCCTGATTTTACTCGTCCCAAGGGATTGACTTTCTATCAGCTAATGATGTTATCACCTACGTCAGTCATTCCATCAAATTAGGGACACGTTAAATCTCACAGCGTTTCTAGATGCACCTCGTCTATCTCGCCGTCATAACTCAGCGTATAGGAATCATGGGCGTGTTCACGCCATCTCACATTGGATTCGAGATGGAAAACATAGAGTTTGGCAAAGTCTTCGACGTGCCGCGGTTGTCGAAACTCATTGGCTTGCCAGTGCTAGAATGGCATGAAGTCAAAGACAAGAACAGCACCGAGATTGACCAACTTGGCTGCTGGGATGTTTGGGAATCTGTCCAAACTGATGAGAACGCGCCGAGGAAAAGCCGCGTTCCGGGCATCGTGGGTATAGGTAGGACATTCAAGCTCTTGTCCTAATAGCCAATCTTATACGTTAGGATTTAGACATCTCATACACCAAAGCTCCTGCATGGGTGAAGATCTTGCCAAACTTCGTACATGATCGCCACAGCTCGTTTTTCTCTCTCGCGTCTCTTGGGTATCCAGACATGCGCGTGGAAGCTTTAGCAGAGACGGACCTCGTCGTACACGAATCAAGCATCAACGTTCGCCTTCCACCCGACGAGCAACTCTTGTGCTATGACTACCTGTATTACACCGCAACTAATTTCGTACGCCACCAGCCTATCTGACTATATCGCGCATTGACATTAGTCCTCGCTAGCCTTTCGAGTTTGAATATGATTACAGCCCAGCGTGGAGATTTGCTGGTCAGCACATGCATTGGGCACCAGAATTAGAGAAGCTGGCTGATCAGTATGTGCGACGCGCAATGGGTCTCAGCGGTTTCGAACCCACACCAACGGTTCGTTCATCATTATCCGCATCTTGAATATGGTCTTAATTCGAGTAGTACATATCTATCCATGCACGACACTCGGATTTCGGCGCGTATTGTGGGGAACTACCCAAAGACCAATGCTTCGCATCTCCTGCCATTATTGGGCGCCGTGTCGAGGAGGTCCGTCAGGAGTTGCGAGAACGAAAGGGTATCGATGTTCAGCATGTTGTGATGACCAGCGATGAGCGTAATGCTACCTGGTGGGAGGATATAAGAAAACAGGGATGGCTCACAATTGACCACTCCCAAACGGTGGAGTTGTATGGTCATTGGTAAGTAGTCGAATCCATCTTTGAATTATCCTCTTCTAACAATAGAAAACAGGTATCCAGTTTTGATTGACGCCGTTATTCAATCGAACGGGGCAGGCTTCGTTGGAACAGATAGGTCAACTATGACGGTAATGGCGAAGAGGCGCGTTCAGTCATGGCACGATGGACCCGTTAGGATAGTAAAATGGGGTTCGCCAACAGCAGATGATCATCGTCGGCGGCGGTATATTTAGTATTCGATTTTTGGGTATAATATGCGTAATATGTAGACCAGGGACCCGATTCTAGGTGGAACAGTCAATCTTCTGATTTAATGTGTCTGGAGATGCTACAGTATCTGATCTTGCGGTATTTCACAACGGGCTTTTATAAGATAGTGTATCGATGCTGTCCGTGACATGCGGACTCCATAAGTTTGCCCAAGCGTTAGTAGGTAGCCCGTGATATAGTCGAGCTCCGTTGCTTTGCCTCTGCGAAGATCCAACAACATGGAGGATATATTCTCATGTGTGACCCCCGCCACTCGCAGTACCTCGTTATACAGGCTTGTCTTGGTGAGACCTACGGGGAGTCGATCCACATTGAAATTGTCTGGATTGAGACCTTGTTCCGAGAATTGGTCGAGCATACGTCGTGCCCCCGCTGCATGCTCTGCTGCGAAAACCCTCTCCGCCTCTACGCAAATTTTCATGATAAACCCTCTAGCAGACTCGGACCTGATGATTTCACCATTACGGCAACCCATAAGGGCGGTCAGAGTATTGATTGCAGCGTTAGCAACTAGCTTCCGTCGCATAGCTACATCCATATCCGAGATGGGCTTCCATGACACCCTCAGGTCTTCCATGGACGTCAGCGCCGCAACAGTCGCGCGTAGGCTGCCGTAACGTATTTCATCGGGGTCGTTGGGTCTAGTGATGTCGTCCAAGCTGAGTGCGCGCTCATACAGCGGTACGGTTTCGTCGCGGTAGCTGGCTTCAAACTCCTTCCCATCGGGATCGGGAGCAATGCCAATCTCCAACTGTCCGACACCAGTATGGACCGGGATGCCACTTGATTTGATAAATACGCCATGTGTGTTTGAGCATAGGATGAAGTGAGGTCGACGTTGCGCGTTCGGGAATAACTTGTGAATAAGCTTTTCATATATTCCCATACCGTTTTGCAGAAGGACGATGGTGGCATTGGGAGACAAGCGAGGAGCAAGTGCCTTCACGGCATTAAACGTTTGGTGAGCCTTGGTTACGACGATGAGCGACTCGATTTGTGGAAGGGTTGCTATCCATCCGCGTTCTTTGGAATATGACATGTTGTGTTCAAAGGGTTCAGAGTGAAACCCCGTTGATTCGGTGAGTAAGCCATCGCGCTCGACGTTGATATTGCCGCTATGGTAAACAAGAAAGCGGCGGGCATGCCCGGACGTCTTATGTATGATGCTGACACTGTCGGAGGGGGGAATGGTGCGGCGCAGATGGTGGGAGACGAGGCGACCGACAGCACCAAAGCCCAGGATATGAAAATGCATGGCGAGCAGGTGCAAGCGGAGCTTAGAACCGGCTCGGACCGGCATCCCGTACCGACGGGCATCTCGTGAAGGTCAAGAGCGGGGAATGTCACCTCTGTCTCTCTTTCTTCCATGGAGTCCGTCATTCTGCAGCGCACCGGCCAGAAGGTCCGTACCTTTCAACTAATCCGCTGCTCTACTCACCTTCAATCTCCCATTAGATGCCCCTCGTTGGGTAAGTCTCACGAACGAGAATCGCGTCGCATCTGCTAATTAATTATATGCGCTAGGTTTGGTCTCTGGAAGGTGTGTCATCTAATTATCATCAAAGAGATTCCACCGGATAAGACGTATCCCAGGTCACCAATACGACATGCGCACAAGTATCTATCCATCTCATCCACCATTAACCATGACATTGACATCTTATCGTTAGACCGTCTACACTGCCATCAAGGCTGGTTACAGACTCCTTGATGGCGCCGGGGACTACGGAAATGAGAAAGAAGCGGGAGAGGGCGTAAAGCAGGCCATCGAAGAGGGCATCGTCAAGAGAGAAGATCTCTGTAAGTCTAAATCACATCGCAATTGATTGCTCTTAAACATCACATTCAGTCATCACATCCAAGGCGTGTCAACTCTTGCTTTGCAAAGGTTCGCAACCTGACTCGCATATAGCTGTGGAATACGTTCCACGCTTATGAGCATGTCAGTAGTGTCGCATATATCTTGATAAATTTGTCTAATCTCGTTTTAGGTCAAGCCCATCGTAAAAAAGCAGTTAGAGGACTGGGGACTAGACTATTTTGATCTTTTTCTCATTCATTTCCCCGTTTCCCTGAAATACGTCGATCCTGGCCATTGTTATCCTCCTGAGTGGTTCGGGGACGATGGCAAGGTGCACCTCGGTAGGTCCTCCGATCTCCGACGTAGTCCTTCTCAACCGCCTACAGAAAATTCACCCCTCCATGAAACGTGGAAAGCCTTGGAAGAACTTGTCGATGAAGGTTTGGTCAAGAATATCGGCATCAGGTAAATTTCTTCATTGAGATAGGATTATAATACTCATACCAGTAAAGTAATTTCAGTGGAGCTCTCATTCTTGACATGTTAAGATACGCCCGTATCCCACCACAAGTATTGCAAGTAGAGCTCCATCCCTATTTAACACAAGACGCTCTTGTGCAATTA